>Ga0126381_100003814_pt1 | contig 16356 bp, 17 predicted proteins | sample PanSoiMetPlot_28_FD_96465 | JGI IMG/M metagenome (GOLD analysis project Ga0126381, IMG submission 96465) | Tropical forest soil microbial communities from Panama - MetaG Plot_28 | ecosystem: Environmental > Terrestrial > Soil > Tropical forest > Bulk soil | place: Panama | collected 2016-02-17 | reverse complement strand
CGGCGTCGACATCAACTGAGCGCCAACGCAAAGCACAAATTTCGCCGCGCCGTAGTCCGCACAGAGCGCCGAGCAGGCGCGCCAGGCCGTATCGTGGGGGCATACGTGAAAGCGAAACCAAGACCGGCAGAGGGCGCGCCGTCACATTGCCGCCCATGCTGCTGACGGAATTGCGGCGACATCGATTACAGCAATCCGAGTGGCTGCTGAGAGCTGGTGTGCGACTGACTGACGACCACCGCGTCTTTACCGGGGAGGATGGCTCGTCGGCTTATCCCAGTTCACTGACCCGCAGCTTTAGACTATTCCTGCGTCGGCATGGGCTTCCGCAAATACGCTTCCATGACCTCCGCCACAGCCACGCTACGCATCTGCTGGCAGCCGGTGTCCATCCAAAAATTGCGCAAGAACGGCTAGGGTATTCCAACATCGGCATTACGCTTGATACCTACAGCCATGTGCTCCCTGGAATGCAGGAGGACGCCGTCGCCAAGGTGGATGCGGCGATCCAGGCGGCTCTGAACAAAACAAAGACAAAGTGAGGCGGATTTGCTAGCAAATTGCTAGCAAACGGCGATTTGGGTGCAAGGAAGTGCCCATTTTACGGAGCTTTTTTCGGGATGCGTCCGGTTCACATCATCGGGGGCGGGCTTGCAGGTTGTGAGGCCGCTTGGCAGCTGGCCCGCCGAGGCGTTCCCGTCGTCTTGCACGAAATGCGTCCCGCTCGCGCCACTGCGGTCCACAAGACCGGGCAACTGGCCGAGCTTGTCTGTTCGAACTCGTTTCGCTCGGACGACGCGCAGGGCAGCGCCATTGGCCTCCTCCACGCCGAGATGCGTCGGCTCCAATCTCTGATTATGCACGCCGCCGACGCAAATAAGCTGCCCGCAGGTGGCGCGCTTGCAGTTGATCGCGACGGCTTTGCCGGTGCCATTACGGCGGCGCTCGACGCCGAGCCGCTGATCGAGATCCGCCGCGAAGAAATCGCGATTGTTCCCGCCGACTGGGACAGTGTCATCATCGCCACCGGTCCGCTGACCTCGCCGGCACTTAGCGACGCGATCCGATCGCTGACCGGCGAAGACGCGCTGGCTTTTTTCGATGCGATTGCGCCGATCGTTTACCGCCACTCCATCGACATGGAAGTCGCCTGGTTCCAATCGCGCTACGAAAAGGCCGGTCCGGCCGGTTCGGGAGCTGATTACATCAACTGTCCGCTCACGCGCCCGGATTACGACAATTTCATCGACGCACTGCTCGCCGCGGAGAAGTCGTCGTTTCGTGACTTCGAAATGGCGACGCCCTATTTCGACGGCTGTCTGCCGATTGAAGTGATGGCCGAGCGCGGGCGCGAAACGTTACGGCACGGACCGATGAAACCGTTCGGGTTGACAAACCAGCATTGGCCAGAGGTCAAACCTTACGCCGTCGTTCAACTCCGCCAGGACAATCAGCTCGGCTCGCTGTTCAACATGGTGGGTTTTCAGACCAAGCTGAAATATGGCGAACAAGTGCGCATCTTTCGGACTATTCCGGGCCTGGCCAAGGCCGAATTTGCGCGGCTCGGTGGCTTGCATCGCAATACCTTTATTAATTCCCCGAAATTGTTGGACGGAACGCTGCGGCTGCGATCCGCGCCGCGGCTGCGCTTCGCTGGACAGATCACCGGCTGCGAGGGCTATGTCGAGTCCGCCGCGATTGGGTTGCTGGCCGGTCGCTTCGCCGCCGCGGAACGTCTTGGCGAAGATATAATTTCACCACCACACACCACCGCCCATGGTGCGTTGCTTGCCCACATCAGCGGTGGACATATCGAGACCATTGATGCGGGTCCACGCTCGTTTCAGCCCATGAATGTCAATTTCGGATTGTTTCCACCGCTGGTGCGAGCCGGCGATGCCGGCGGCGGCCGCTTGCGCGGCGCCGCCAAAACCGCCGCAAAGAAACGGGCGCTGTGCACGCGCGCCCTCCATGATCTTGAAAACTGGCTCTCTGGTCGGCTCCCGATTGCGGCGGAATGAGGCCTGCAAGTTCTAAAGCATGTTATAGCATCGACATGACCTGTGATCGGGAGGAACTCGCAAGCCGCTGGCGAAGCACTGCCGTGCTCAAGCGCGATGTTTTTTCAACCATCGAACGCGGGCGGTTTCGCACTGAGCGAGGCGAAGTCGATGCGGTGCTTCGGCACCTTGATGACGTACCGTGGTGGGCGCGCGTCTTGGCGAATGAATTGTTCCGGCGCGAGCGCCGTGCCCTTGCCGTCGCTGGACCACTTTCGATTGCGCCTCCGCTGCTTCTCGACGGAAAAAGATTTCTGGTGCGCGGCTGGGTCGATGGCCTGCCGCTTCACATCGCCAAGCCTTACGGCGATGCCGGATTTTTCCGGTCGGCAAAGATGGCGTTACTGCTCCTGCATCGCGCCGGCATCACGCATAACGATCTGGCCAAAGAGCAGAACTGGATCTACGCACACGGCCGCGCTTATCTTACAGACTTTCAATTGGCGGAATTGTTTGCGCGGCGCAGCCTGTTGTTCCGGTTAGCGCGCTACGAGGACTTGCGCCATCTTCTTAAACACAAGCGACGCTACGCACCGGCTGCGTTAACGGCAGCGGAACGCCGCGTTTTGGCGCGCAAGACGCTTATCACGCGGGTATGGATGGCCAGCGGCAAAAAACTGTACTACGCCATTACCCGAGGACTGAATTTCACTGACCGTGAGGGTCGCGGCGTTCGCTTTACCCGGCAAGCCCCCACGATCGCGGCGCGCCTGCGCACCCATCCGGGTGTTGGCGACGTTGCGATCGTGGCCTTTCCCGATCGGCGCACCGGCACCGGACTCTACGCGTTTGTCGAGGGCAACGCGACCGAAGATGAATTGCTCGAATTTCTCGGCGACACCAAGCCTGAGCATTTGCAGGTGGCGCAAAACCTGCCGCGCAACAAGCAAGGTGAAATTCGCAACGAAATCCTTGAGCTGGTGGCAATGAACCAACTTGATTTGATTGATACGCTGATCGGAACCGAAGCCGAACGCGCCATCGTCGCTCGGATCGTCTCAGGCAGACGTAACTTGCGTGACCGTTTCGCCTTTTGACTTTCTGATGAATTCCATTCAACTATCTGCGCCTCGGCTGAGCAAGTTTTCTCTCAAATTTTTCTGTCCCAGGAACGGATGAAGCCTGCGCGCGTTCTTTGCGCGAATGCGGGGTGAGATTTTGTGGCATCGCGTTGCCATCCGACCATCCCGAGTTCGCACCATTCCGGTATTGAGGTCGCCGAACGGGTGTGGCTGCCAATTCACGCACTTGAAATCCTGAAAACCATGGAACGTATCATGCCTGCTGCGAGCGCGTGCAACGATGCGTCGACGATATCAATCACGCATTTTCTGATGTGCAGAAATTCATGCGGACCGGGACCCGCCTGGCTCAAAGCGGCAACGGCCGCAGCTGAGCACGATCAGCTCGCCAACCGATTTGGATTGCGTGCGGCACGCCAAATCAACCACTGGCGCCGCCACGGCGAGAGCGCTTTTGGCGAAAAAACGTCAGCACGATCCAAGCGATCGAGCAACCTGGGGATGGGTGCAATCGAAAGAAATGCGGGCAATGTCTGCCGAGGCAGTACGCGCAAACTATTCGCCGCCTCAGCTAGATGGCCCCTCGCTAGACGGCGCAGGTCGGCCGCGGCTTGGTTCAACGCCGGCGACGAGCGCCCGGCAAACACATCTGTTGCAGTCAGGCCGTGCCGATCGAGAACCTCGACCGGCAGATAAAGTCGCCGGCGCATTGCATCTGTTGGCAGCGCGGCTACCACTTCCGTCTCGCTATAGGCTAGTCCCCCCGGGCGGGCAGCCGCGGCAGCATCGACGCCAAGAATCTGCGCCGCCATGGCGATCACAGCCGATGCGGTTTTGAGCGCATAATCTTCGAGTGCGGCGACGGTCAGCATCGGTTCGTCATAAAGATCGAAGCGGCGTGCCTCGAGGAGCTCTAACATTGCGTTTACCGGCAAGCGATGGCGTTCAATCGCATTGAGGAGCGATGCGGCTACCGGGCTCGCCATCGCCTCATCGTGGCGTTCGCCCTGGAGAACCTCGCGCCACCACTGCAGCCGAATTTCTCCGGCCGCTGCCTCGCGTGCACGATCCCGCACCTGGGCGATCTCCACGTTAAAGGCGTACAGCGCATAAAGCGCGTCGCGGCTGTGTGCGGGCGCGAACAGGGTTGCGATAAAGCGATCGCGATCAGCGTTACGCACAAGCTCGGCGCAATATGAAAGTGCGTCTTGCATGATGCGACCGTGAGTTCATTCGATTGCGATCAGTCCCGCGCCGACCCGGCGGCCTTCCATCAGCATGACATTATAGGTGCGCACTGCGGGTCCGGTTGCTATCGCATCAAGCGAGACGTGAACTTCGCGAAATCGCGTGCGCAACTCATCCGGCGGCTGCCATGGTATGGTGCCGCTGCCGATAATGAAAAAGTCCAAATCAGGAGAGGCGGCGAAGACTCGCGACAGCGTTTCCTTTGAAACGTCGCCGGCAGAAACGACCGGCCACGCCCAAATGCCCTGCGGTAAACACAGCACCGAGCCGCGATGCGACATTCCCCCGAAGCGAAAGCCGCCGGCGCCGTGCGCATCGATCAAGACCTGGCGCGGTAAATGGGGTTCGTCCACTAGCGCATGGCCCGCTCTAGCGCCGTGCTCTGGCCCGTTGCGGCGAAGCGGTCACGGACGAGACCGGCGCTGCCGCGGGTGCCGTGGGTGGCGATTCCGGTTCTTCGGTCCCGCCAACACGGCCGCGGCCTACGCCGAGATAAATCAAGATGGGCGACGCAATGAAGACCGACGTGTAAGTACCGACAAGCACCACGCCGAACATCATGGTCGCGGTGAAGCTGTGGATCGCTTGACCGCCGAACAATAACAGCGCGAGAAGCGACATCGCCACCGTGACGTGAGTGACAATCGAGCGCGACAGGGTGGCATTGACCGATGCGTTCAACAAATCAGGCATCGGCATGCGCTTGTAGCGGCGAAGCATTTCACGGATTCGATCATAGATCACGACGGTGTCGTTAAGCGAATAGCCTAAGATCGTAAGCAAGGCCGCGATACTGGTAAGATCGAAATCGACGCGCGTAAGCGACATGAATCCGACGGTGAGCACGATGTCGTGCACGTTGGCGATCATGGCGCCGAGCGCAAACTGCCATTCGAAGCGGAACCAGAGATAGATCAGGATCGCGAAGATCGCCAAAACCAGACCGATCGTGCCGTAGGCCAGAAGCTCGGTGGAAACGCTCGGCCCCACCACCTCGACCCGCCGATAGTCCACATCGTTGCCCAGCGCGTTGCGCACCTTCTGCACCGCCGCCTGTTGCGCTTCGTCGCCGCCGGGCTGTTCGGAAATGCGGATCAAAACGTCGTTCGGCGCGCCGAATTGCTGCAGCTGAAAATCACCGAGCTGGAGCGAGCCGATCGTCGTGCGCATCTTCGCAAGATCAGCGGGCCCAGCCTTAGTCTGCACCTCGATCAGCGTGCCGCCGATGAAATCGATGCCGAAATTCAACCCGTGGAAGAAGTACAGCAGGATCGCCGCAATCGAGAGCATCGCCGATATGGGAAAGCTGATGCGCCGGAAGCGCATGAAGTCGAATTTTGTGTCGTCGGGAACGATACGTAGGAGGCGCACGGTCAGGCTTTCAGCTGGGAATTTCTACGGTCAGGCATGAACTGTTCCGGTCACACTTTGCGCAGCGCAACCGTGCTCATATCGGCACAACGCGTGGACGCCACAGGCGAACCCAATAGGCCACGATCAGCCGGGTCAAGGTAAAGGCGGTGAACAAAGTGGTGATGATGCCGATGCCAAGCGTCACCGCGAATCCACGCACCGGCCCGGTGCCGATATAGAACAAAACCGCTGCCGCAATGAAGGTGGTGATATTCGAATCAAGAATGGTGGCAAGGGCGCGCGAAAAGCCGGCGTCGATCGCATTGATCGCGCTGCGGCCGGCGCGCACCTCCTCGCGGATGCGCTCGTAGATCAACACGTTCGAATCCACCGCAATGCCGACCGTCAGCACGATGCCGGCGATGCCCGGCAGCGTCAGCGTGGCGCTCAAAAGCGACAGTATTCCGAAAATCATCGCGACGTTTACCGCGACCGCGATATTGGCAAACAGTCCAAATAATCCGTAGGTCGCGAGCATGAAAATGACGACCAGCGCGGCGCCGGCATAGGCGGCGCGTTCGCCGGCGTTAATCGAGTCCTGGCCGAGACCCGGCCCCACGGTGCGCTCTTCGATGATCGTCAGCGGTGCCGGGAGCGCGCCGGCGCGTAACAGGATGGCGAGATCATTGGCGGACTGAACGGTGAAATTGCCGGAAATCTGCCCGGAGCCGCCCGAGATCGGCTCGCGGATCACCGGCGCCGAGATGACCTTGTTGTCGAGCACGATAGCGAACGGCTTGCCCACATTGGCCTGCGTCACCTCGGCGAATTTGCGCGCGCCGGCAGAATTGAACCGGAAATTCACCACCGGTTCATTGGTGCGCTGATCGAAACCGGGTTGCGCGTCGACGAGATCGGCGCCCGAAACCAACACGCGTTTCTCAATCAAATATTTCTGGCCCGGTGTTTCGCCGGGCAAAATTTCGGAATCGGCCGGATGAGCCTGCTCCGCCTGTTCGGGCGGAATCGACACGTCCACCATCCGGAAGTCGAGCTTTGCCGTCTTGCCCAGGATTTCCTTCAACCGGGAAGGATCCTGCAGGCCCGGCACCTGAACGAGGATGCGATCGATACCTTCGCGCTGGATCGTCGGCTCGACAAGGCCGAGTTCATTGACGCGGCGCTCGACAATCTGGATCGACTGCTCGACGGCTTGGCGCACCCGCTCGGTAATGGCCGGCTCGGTAGGGCTCAGTGTGATGGTGTTGCCATTCGCGGCCACCGCAATGGTGCGTTGCCCGGTGCTGCCGGCAAAGCCCGAGAGCGGCTGCGACAATTCCCGCAGCTTGGCTAGCGCGGTGTCGAGGTCGGTATCGCGCGTAATGCGCACCTCCACGCTATTGCCACGGACGGCGCGGCCGGTGAACGGAATGCGTGCCTGTCGCAACACACGCAGCACATCATCGTTGATCGCCTGCAATTGTTCCTTGCGCACCGCCGCCGAATCGACCTCCAGCAACAGATGCGAGCCACCTTGCAGGTCAAGCCCGAGCACGATGTGGCGTTGCGCCCAGCCCGGCCAACGCCGGATCACGTCCTCCGAAAAGAAATTGGGTAACGCGCAAAGGCATACAGCCAGAGCCAAGAGCACAATTGCCGCTGCTTTCCAGCGCGTGAAAAACAACATGGACTAGGTTTTCCTTACTTTGCAGCGTCGTTCGGTTCGCGCGTCCCTGCCCCTCTGCGATTTAATCACCGGAGAGGTCAAGCGGCCTTGTCGTCCTTGACCGGCTCGCCTTTCGCGCGAACGTCGCTGACCATGGCGCGCACGTGTCGCACCCGTATGCCATCGGCAATTTCAATTTCGATGTGATCGTCATCGATGACCTTTGTGACCTTGGCGACCAGACCGCCATTGGTCACGACGGTGTCGCCTCGCCGCAGGGATTTGATCATCGCCTGGTGTTGCTTCACCTTTTGCTGCTGTGGCCGCAGGATCAAAAAATACATGATTACGATGATGAGGATCAGCGGCATGAATGACGTGATCATGCCGGCCGAATCGCCGCCAAATAGGCCGCCTTGCGCGAATGCGGGCGTAATAAACATTGTTCCTCCAAAGGCCGCGTGAAAAGGGCGGCAGGAAAAGGCGCGCCGGGTGGCACGATGGGCCAATTTCGCGCGCAAAATCGGCGCGGACTATAGCCGCCGTTGGCTCAATTGCAACGTGGCGGAAGCACGCTTTAACCCCTCGTCAGCCCCTCGTCGCTGCTCGGCTTGCCGCCGCTTGCCCGCCCGGCTAAGGGAAGGCCGCAAGTCGGTGCAAAGATGGCTAAATCTCCGGCGCGACCAAGCAAGACACCGTCCAACAAGACCGCTCGCGCGGGCATCGAGAATGCCCAAGCGCGCGGCGGCGACGCGGCGCTTCTTGCCCGCATCGCCGGGGCCCTCGAACGGTTGGCACCGGCTGTATCGGCGGCGACCGAGTTTGCCGCTGCCGAAGCCTTCGTGTGGCACCCCGAGGGCTGCAGGCTGACCGCGGTCCGACGCGTCAATCGCGTCGACATGTCCCTTCTCAAAGGCATCGACCGCGTCCGCGATCTGTTGGTCGAGAATACCGAGCGCTTTGCCCGCGGCCTGCCGGCCAACAATGCGCTTTTGTGGGGTGCGCGAGGCATGGGGAAGTCGTCGCTGGTGAAAGCCGCCCACGCCGCGATCGGAAAAGCCTATCCCGCCGCCGGATTGAAACTGATTGAAATCCATCGTGAAGACATCGAGTCGCTACCGGAGCTCATGAGTCTTTTGCGCAATGCGTCGCGGCGATTCATCGTTTTTTGCGACGACCTGTCGTTCGATGCCGAGGACACGTCTTACAAATCGCTGAAAACCATGCTCGAAGGCGGGATTGAGGGACGTCCCGAGAACGTGATCTTTTACGCAACCTCCAACCGACGGCACCTTATGGCTCGCGACATGATGGAAAACGAACGCGCGACCGCCATCAATCCCGGCGAGGCCGTCGAAGAGAAAGTGTCGCTGTCGGATCGCTTCGGACTTTGGCTGGGCTTTCATCGCTGCAGCCAGGACGAATATCTCGCCATGGTCGAGGGCTATGTCGGCCATTACCGGGTGCCGCTTAATGGCGCCGAATTACGACGGGAAGCTTTGGAATGGGCGACAACGCGCGGCGCACGCTCGGGCCGCGTGGCCTGGCAATACGTTCAGGATCTCGCCGGACGGATGGGGGTGCGTATATCGGAGGATGGATAACAGAGGCCAGATGTCGGAAAGAACTTTCCGACATCCGTCATCTAAATCAGGCTCCGCTCAAATACTGCGATGGGTCGACCGGGGTCGCGCCCTTACGGATTTCGAAATGCAATTGCGGCGAGGTGACGCTGCCGGTCTGACCGGCATGCGCGATCACTTGGCCACGCTTCACGGTCTCGCCGCGCTTGACCAGAATGTCGCTGGCGTGCGCATAGGCCGTGACGAAACCATTGGGGTGGCGCACCAACACCAGGTTGCCGTAGCCCTTGAGCTCACTGCCGGCATAGGCGACGACGCCGTCTTCCGCGGCCTTGATCGGCGTGCCCTCCGGCACGGCGAGATTGATGCCGTCATTCTGCACACCATTCGCCTTGGGCCCGAACGCCGCGATCACGCGGCCACGCACCGGCCAGCGGAATCCCGGCAGACTGCCGGCGGGCTCCGCGCTCTTTATGGCATCCTGACTGGACATTGCCGGAGCGTGTTCCACGATCCGTGCCGTTTGCGACGACTCCGCCATGGCGAGCTTGGTCGTTGAAGGGGTAGTAGACGCTTCGTTCCGCATCGGCGTCGCCGACGCCTCTTTGATATCGGGGATCGTGATGCGCTCGCCGGGCTTGAGCTTGGCATTCACTGCCAGGTTGTTGGCCCTGGCGATCACCGCAATCGGCTTGTGGTAGATGCGTGCGATGCTGGGCATGCTTTCACCGGCCCTCACCACGTGGACCACCGCGGGAGCAACAAGCCTACCGTGCCGCGTCGAGGTCGCTGGCTGGACCGCCGAAGCGCTGCGGGCCGCCGCAACCGCTGGCGCGCGATACGAGGGCGCCGCGGCCGTGCGTGGCGCGCCATTTGCATCCGGCTGATATACGCCGGCGTTGCGGCCATAGGAGGACCCGCCGTCCTCGGCGCTTGCCAAACGGGGCAGCGGTTTCGCTTCAATATGAGCTACCGAGGCGCCCTGCCCGGCCGATCCGGATTGGTCGCTGCGGGAGGCAATTGTATTGGTCGAGCCGAATAAGTCGCCGAAGCGTCCGGAATCGGCGCAGCCCGCGACCCCTAATGTTATTAACGAAATGGCAACCAGTTGCGGCCAGATGGCCGTCCGAGGCGATACGCGCATGGTTACTCACTCGATACGCAATACAAGGACAAGCGAATAAACAACCTTGCGGTAAACAGGGTTTTAAGCGCGGGACGATATTTCGGAATAATCGATTGTGTGTCTTTGCGGCTACAATTCCCGCGCCGGCCCCGGCAGTAACGGCACAAATCGCACGGCGATAAGGTCTTCGCGGGTTAATCCGCCGCCTGGATGCTTCGTGAGCTTGACCAAATACTGCGCGTCATGTTGCGGACCCACGGGCAGCACCATCTTGCCCTCGTCGGCAAGCTGCGTCACCAGCGCGTGGGGAATATCTTCGGCTGCAGCGGTAACCATAATGCGATCGAATGGAGCCAAATCCCGTGCGCCGGCCATGCCGTCGCCCACACGGACCGTGACATTGCTGCAGCCAATTGCCTTAAGTCTCTCGCTCGCTCTCTCGGTAAGGGTCCGATAGCGTTCGATGCTCACCACTTCGCGTGCCAGGCGCGACAGAATAGCGGCTTGATAGCCGGAGCCTGTTCCGATTTCGAGCACGCGATGCTGCGGACCGACTTCAAGCTGTTCGGTCATATAGGCCACGACGAATGGCTGGCTGATGGTCTGCCCACATTCGATCGGCAGCGCCTGATCGGCGTAGGCGCTTTCGACAAAGCCGGAGGCGACAAAGTTCTCCCGCGGCACTTCCTCCATGGCACGGAGCACGGCTTGATCGCTGATCCCGCGCCGCCGCAGCGCAAGTTGGAATTCCATGTGCTCGACGTCGTCAGCGGCTGGCTTTACGGCCAAGTTCGCCTCGCCTAATCCCGTACTGCCGCCGCTTTTTAGCACTCCACCAGCTCTGTTACACTGGCTGCCGCACTGGTCGCGTCAGCCCATACGCTTTGGACACAAATAAATCGGGGGTGCCAGGGAATGGAACCAAGGGCGGTCTGGGGCGTTACGGCGCAAGCACGGGGTGCGCGTGATGACTCACGAGAAGGCTGCTGTGAGCAAGCGCATTCTCATCGTCGAGGATGAGCTGATGATCCGCATGCTGCTTGAAGGCATGCTGACGGATCTTGGTCACAGTGTCGCAGCCGAGGCCGGCGGGCTGGATGAGGCAATTTTGCTGGCGAGACAGGCGGAATTCGATCTGGCGGTGCTCGATGTGAACTTAAACGGGACGCCGGTGACGCCGGTCGTCGAGATCCTCGTCGAGCGCGGACTGCCATTTATTTTTGCCAGCGGATATGGCCAGCGCGGCCTGCCTGAAGCCTATCGGTCTGCACCAATTTTGCAGAAGCCATTTCAAGTCGACGCGCTCGAGCAAGCGATCCAGGCTGTGGCAAACACGGCCAACTAGCGCCGACTTTAGATTCCCTTCGCAAATAGCTCGGCGAGCTTGGTCATGGTCGGCTCGTCGGTGATGTCGATCCGCAGCGGCGTGAGCGCGATGCAGCGTTCATCGAGCACCGCAATGTCGGTTCCGTGTTCTGCATGAACGGGGCTTAAGCGCGAATAGGCGATCCAGTAATACGGATTGCCGCGGCCATCGACGCGCTTGTCGATGTGCAAACGTTCCTGGCGTCGGCGCCCGAGCGGCGTGACGGCGATGGCTTTGACCTCTTCCGGGCGGCAATCGGGAAAATTGACATTGATCAGCACGCCCTCGCGCACGCCGCCGGCGAGCACGCGACGAATAATATCGGGAGCAAATTGCAGCCCGGTCTCCCAGAACGGCGGCTGGCCACTGCGGGACTTGTACGATTGCGACAGAGCGATCGAGGGAATGCCAAGCACGGCGCCTTCCATGGCCCCGGCGACGGTGCCGGAATAGATCACATCCTCGCCGACATTGCGGCCGCGATTAACCCCGGACAGCACCAGGTCGATTTGCTTTCCTTCCAGCACGTGGCGCGCGCCCATGATGACGCAATCGGTCGGCGTGCCGCGCACGGCAAACTTGCGCTCATCGACTTGGCGCAGCCGCAGCGGATCGTTGAGCGAGAGCGAATGGGCGACGCCCGATTGATCGTGCTCCGGCGCCACCACCCAGACGTCGTCCGACAGCTTGCGCGCGATCTCCTCGCAGGTATCGAGGCCCGGCGAATGAATGCCATCGTCGTTGGTGACCAGGATGCGCATGACGTCAGAGCAATTCCGCGGAAAAAATCATCGTCGCTCAATCTTTTTCATTCCACCCATATAGGTCTGCAACACGCCCGGCACCGCAATCGATTCGTCAGTGTCTTGATAGGTTTCCATGACTGCGATCAACGCGCGGCCGACCGCGACGCCCGAGCCGTTGAGGGTGTGGACGTGCCGGACATTGCGGTCTTTACCGCTATAGCGCGCATTCATGCGTCGCGCCTGGAAGTCGCCGCACACCGAACACGACGAAATCTCGCGGTACATGTTCTGCCCGGGCAGCCAGACCTCGATGTCGTAGGTCTTTTGCGCGGCAAAGCCCATGTCGCCGGTGCACAGCGTAACCACGCGATAATGCAGATCGAGCCGGCGCAAAACTTCCTCGGCGCAGGCGAGCATGCGCTCGTGCTCGTCGCGCGACTGTTCCGGCGTGGTGATCGAGACCAGCTCGACCTTGGTGAACTGGTGCTGGCGGATCATGCCGCGGGTGTCCTTGCCGGCGGCGCCGGCCTCGGCACGAAAGCACGGCGTGCAGGCGGTGAGCCGCATCGGCAGTTGCGCTTCGTCGGTGATGGAGTCGCGGACCAGATTGGTCAGCGGCACTTCGGCGGTGGGGATGAGCCAGTGACGCTCTGGAATGTACGCATTCTGTCGAACAAAGCGGGCGTCAACTTCTTTTTTCGCAACTTCAATTCCATCTCGCTCAGCAATTTCCAGCAGTTTGCGCATTGCGCTTCTGCCGTAATCCTCCAGCATCTTCCAACGAAACTCATCAGTAAATGTCGCAAATTGATCATCTCGAAACTTCCATAGTTGCCCGGTGCCAAACATCACCTCATCACGGACGAGCAGCGGCGGCGCGACTTCGGTATAGTCGTGCTCGTTTGTGTGCAGATCGAGCATGAATTGCCCGAGCGCGCGTTCGAGACGCGCGAGACCTTGCTTCAAGACCACAAACCGCGCGCCGGAGAGCTTGGCCGCAGTTTCAAAATCCATCTGGCCGAGCGCTTCGCCCAGTTCGAAGTGTTGCTTCGGCGTGAAGGCGTAATCGCGCTTGGCGCCGAAGCGATGATGCTCGACATTGTCGTTTGAGTCTTTGCCGTCCGGCACGTCGTCGAGCGGCAAATTCGGAATTTCGGCGAGCGCGCTGTCGAGCGCCTGCGACGCCGTTTTCTCCGCCGCCTCCAGCTGCGGGATCGTTTCTTTTAATGTCGCGACCTCGGCCATGAGCTCGGCCGCTTTTTTCGCATTCTTGTTTTTCTTCGCCTCGCCGATCTCCTTCGAAGCCGCATTGCGGCGCGCCTGGGCGGTTTCGAATTCGAAAATATTGTTGCGCCGCTCCTCGTCCAGCGCGATCAGCCGTTTTGATTCCGGCGCGAGCCCGCGGCGCGCGAGCGCGCGGTCAAACACGTCGGGGTGCTCGCGGATGAACCGGATGTCGTGCATGGATACGTCTCAGCCAGCTTGGACGCGGTTATAGCACTTCGACCACGTCATGCGCGGGCTTGACCCACGCACCCATGCTGCCTTTCACACAATGCATGGATTGCCGGGTCAAGCCCGGCAATGACGACAGCAAATCACTCCGCGGGCTTGGCGGCCGCCGCGGTGCGCTCGGCGGCGGCGCGGCGCTCCACCAGCCGCACCGACCAGACCGAGCCTTCGTAAAGGGCGATCAGCGGCAAAGCGAGCGACATCTGGCTCAATACGTCCGGCGGCGTCAGCACGGCGGCGATGACGAAGGCAATGACGATGAAGTAGCGGCGCTTCGACTTGAGCTGATCGGAAGTGACGATGCCGACCCGCCCGAGCAGCGTCAGAATGACCGGAAGCTGAAAGGCCACGCCGAAGGCCAGGATCAGCTTCATCATCAGCGACAGATAATCCTCGACCTTCGGCAATAGCTCGATTGTCGCTTGGCCGGGCCCGCCCAATTGCTGCATGCTGAGCGAAAACCGCGCCAGCATCGGCCAGACCAGGAGATAGACCACCAGCGATCCGAGCAGGAAGAAAACCGGCGTTGCGATCAGATACGGCAGGAAGGCCTGGCGCTCGTTACGGTACAGGCCGGGCGCGACGAACATGTAGATCTGCGTCGCCACCACCGGAAAGGAAATGAACGCCGCGCCAAACAGCGCGAGCTTGAGCTGCACGACAAAATATTCGAGCAGCCCGGTATAGATGAACTTCGAATTTTCCGGCCCCGCGACCCAGATGTAAGGCCAGGTCAGTACATTGTAGATCTGGCGCGCGAAGAAAAAGCAGGCAATCGCCGCGAGTGCGAACGCGGCCAGCGCCTTGATGAGCCGCGAGCGCAGCTCGATCAGATGATCCATCAAGGGCGCCTTGGTGGCTTCGATCTCCTTTTCTTCCGCTTCGCTTCTCATTGCGGCCTGCCTGAGCCGCCGGAGGACGTGGATTCTGCCGGCGCGTCCGGGGCCAGTGGGCCAACGCCGGCGCCAGCCACCTCTTTGTCGCGAAGCTCGGCCGCGGCTTGAGGGATAGGAAATGCCTCGGCGGGTGGCGCGGCGGCCGCGTTGTCCGGCGTATTGACGGTTTCTTTGGCCGCGTCTTTGTCCGCTACCTTATCCGGACTCTTGACGCTTTCGTCTAAATCCTTGCCGATGGCCTCGACATCGGCGCGCACGTCCTTGAGCGGATCGTATTGCTTGATGTCGGAGGCCATGTCGTCGACCTGCTTTTTCAGGTCGGCCATTTCGGCTTCGCGCATCGCCTCATGAAATTGATTCTGGAAATCCGCGGCCATGCTGCGGATCTTGCGCGTCCATTGCCCGAGCGAGCGCATCACTGCTGGCAGCTCTTTCGGCCCGATCACGATCAGCGCGACGATGCCGATGAGCAGGAATTCGGTCCAGCTGATGTCGAACATAAAATGTCTCCGGCCGCGCCTCGCTTAGCCGCGGCCGCCGATCGAGATATGAAGCTGCCGCAATCGGCGCGAGGCGCCAGAGCTAGACTTTGCTCTCGGATTCGGCCCGCCGCTTGATATCGGCGGAGGCTTGATGATCGATCGTCTTTACGCCTGCATTCGACTTCGCGGCGTCAGCGGTCTCGTCATCGGCCATGCCTTTCTTGAAGGCTTTGATCCCGCGCGCGACATCGCCCATCATGTCCGAAATCTTGTTGCGGCCTCCAAACACCAGCAGGACGACGGCGCCGACGATCAACCAGTGCCAGATGCTCAAGGAACCCATAAAATCCTCCGTCCGCCAGGCGCTTGCGTATAGTTCTTAAGCTTGCAGCGCCTGTTGGCAAGTTGCCGATTTAAGCCAGAAATTAGGCGTCGCGACCGGCAAAAACAAGCGCAACGGCAATGCCGTTGCGCCGCAGGTAAACGCGCTTATCCCCGGCTGTATGGCCCGCCCCAGCCCACGACGCGACCAAGGATCGACTATCGCCGCGCTTTATTCCTCGGTGCGCTCGACCCGCGGCGCCAAGCCGAGATCGACATCCTCGGGGCCGAGCGGCTCTTCGTCGTCCCGCAGCGCCGGATCGCCGGACGGCACCGGCACAGCGAACTCTGCGGGCATGGTCGCGTCGACCAGGCCCGCACCTTTGAGCTCGTCGAGCCCGGGCAGATCGCCCAGCACATCGAGCCCGAAATGGGACAGGAATGCTTCGCTGGTCCCATAGGTGACCGGCCGACCCGGCGCCTTGCGCCGGCCGCGCAGCCGAATCCAGCCGGTTTCGAGCAGCACATCTAGGGTTCCCTTTGACGTGCTGACGCCGCGAATTTCCTCGACTTCGGCGCGGGTCACGGGTTGATGGTAAGCGACAATCGCCAGCGTCTCGATCGCCGCGCGCGACAGTTTTCGCGTGACCACCGATTCATGGGTCAACAGCCAGGCCAGATCGGGCGCCGTGCGCAGCGTCCACTTGCCGCCAATGCGCACGAGATTGACGCCGCGAGGCGCATATTCGCGCTGCAATTGCTGGAGCAATGCGTGCACGTCGATGCCCGCCGGCAGCCGCGACGCCAGGACTTTCTCGTCCAGCGGCGCTTCGGCGGCAAAGAGCAAAGCCTCGAGAATGCGCAGCCCCTCGGCGCGGTCGGGATCTTTCTTGTCGCCGACGATCACCCGCATCTCCGCGACTTTCCCCATTGGCTTCTTCTCCCTCTTAGCCATTCCCCGATTCCGCGGCTCCG
>Ga0126381_100003813_pt1 | contig 16357 bp, 13 predicted proteins | sample PanSoiMetPlot_28_FD_96465 | JGI IMG/M metagenome (GOLD analysis project Ga0126381, IMG submission 96465) | Tropical forest soil microbial communities from Panama - MetaG Plot_28 | ecosystem: Environmental > Terrestrial > Soil > Tropical forest > Bulk soil | place: Panama | collected 2016-02-17 | reverse complement strand
TTGAAGGCCTGCCCCAACGCTATCTTCAGACCCGCCTCCCCGAACATATCCGCAATCACTTCCAACTCTCCCTCAATCTCGAAAAGAATCCGGTCCAGCTCGACCTCCGGCCGCATCGCCAGCTCTTCGATCTCACGGTGATCGTGCGAGACCGCAGCCGCCTTTTTGCCGATGTGGCAGGTGCGCTTGCCGCATGGGGCATGAATATCGTGAAAGCCGGCGCGTTTTCAAACGATGCAGGAATCGTGGTCGACAGCTTTCAGTTCACTGACATCTTCCGGACCATCGAACTGAACCCGAGCGAGAAGGACCGTTTCCTCGAATATGTGCACAACGTGGTGGCGCAGAAGGTACCGGTAGAGCAGATGCTCAGCGCGCGCCGGCACATGAACCACGCAAACAACGTCAAGGTTGAGGTCGCAACCCGGTTGCAGTTCGATTCGGAGTCGTCGACGCACTCGACGCTGCTTCAGGTCGTCGCCCAGGACGGACCGGGACTGCTGCGCCAGATCGCCCTAACGCTGAGCCAGCACAAGTGCAACATTGAGGTTGCACTCATCGACACCGAGGGCGAAACGGCTATCGACGTCTTCTACCTGACGCAAAACGGCGCGAAGCTCGACGCCGACACGCAACGCGCGCTCGCGACAGATCTCACCGCTGCGCTCGCCCAACTGCGTGCACACGTCGCATAGAGACATCAAGCTTACTCACCATAAAACCTGTCATTCCGACCGAGCCGCGTGGCGACGAGGATGAACTGCAGTTGCCTTATGCGGTTCGCATGCGCACTGCTCAAAAACCCGGATCAAACGACCGTCGTCCTGCATCAACATGGCAGGCGGTCCCACGCAAGTACGTTTGAACCGGGTCGTATGTACAAAAAGATCGTTGTTGCCTTCGACGAGTCAAAGGAAGCCAGGCGCGCATTGACGAATGCCATCCAGCTGGCGACACAGCTGGAAGCGGAACTGCGCATTGTAACGGTGAGCGAACCACTGCCCGTATATGCCGCGTTCATGGATTCAGAGCTGCCAGGCGCAAAGCATGCGCTCTTGCAGGAACGCAGTGAGTTCTATAGCAAGCTGCAGGCGATGGCGATTCAAGAAGCGACGCAGAGCGGCGTGCACGCAAAAGCGATAGTCGTTGAGGGCGACGAGGTGCAGGGTATTGTGGACCACATCGCCTCGTGGGGAGCCGACCTGCTGGTTATCGGCCGTCGTCACCACACGGCCATGTCGAGTATGTGGGGCCAGACCGTGCACAACATTGCGGATAAGGTCTGCTGCAGCGTCTTGGCCGTGTATTAAGCGCGGTATTGTGCCGCCGTTATTTCCGGTTTGTAGTTTCGGTACCGGAGGAGCCAATTTGTTCCGGAGGTGCAACCTCTCGGGCTAGAATCGCTGCGTGAGCGATAGCCTCGTAATCCCCCAAAGCCCCTCCGCGTCAACGGCTGTTTCCAAAGATCAATCACCGTTTTCAATTTGGCGGTTGTTTCTGATCAGTTCCGCCGCGCTTTATCTTGAGATCGTCCTGATTCGCTGGCTCGGAACGGAAGTAAAGATATTCGCCTTTTTTCAGAATCTATCACTTATCGTATGTTTTCTCGGATTCGGAGTCGGCTGCTTCAGCTCTCGAAAGCGCGGCAGCCTGACTCCAACCATCGCAGCGACAACCGCACTGGTCGTAATCGTTGGTCTTCCCTTTACAGCATGGAAGGAATTTCTTAAAGGCCTCTCGGCAATTCTGGCTTTCAGCCCCGACGCAGCGCTCTGGGGCGCCGTGTTCATCAAGTCTCAGCAGGAGTTTTACGAACTCTTCGTCGTTTCACTCCTCGTGGTCGCCATTTTCCTGATGTTGGTTACCATTGCCATGATCCCTCTTGGGCGCTGGGTTGCTTATTACCTCGAACAAGCCAGCGATACGGTCGGAGCCTATTCCATCAACCTGTTCGGAAGTCTGGTAGGCATTTGGTTTCTCGCCCTCATCGCCTTTTTCTGGCTGCCTCCTTACTACTGGTTTGCAGCCGCGTTTGTCATCATTCTTTTCTGTCAGCCGGTCTCTATTCGATCTGTTCTCGTAACGGCCGTTCTGCTTGCCATCACCCTCTTCTTCCTGCGGCCGGCGCCGGGTCGCACGGAATACTGGTCGCCGTATCAGAAGCTGACCGTCATTCCTAAAGGAAATCAGGAATACGGAATCGACGTGAACGACAACGGCTACATGTCGATTGCCAACGTAACGCCCCAATATCTTGCCATCAATCCGGTTTTGGCCCGGCTCTATCAGAACAGCTCCTACGACAGTCCGTTCCAGTTCGCACCAAATGTGAACAATGTCCTGATCATCGGCGCTGGGGCCGGCAATGACGTGGCAGCTGCGCTCCGGCACGGAGCAAATCATGTTGACGCAATTGAAATCGACCCTCTCATTTCTTCAATAGGCAGGCGGCTGCATCCGGAAAAACCGTTGAGCTCGCCCAGGGTTCACCTCGTCAACAATGATGCGCGGAATTACATGCGCACTTGCAGAGAAAAATATGACGTCATCATCTTCGGTTTGCTCGATTCGCATACCGAGTTCTCCGGTTACAGCAACGTTCGCGTCGACAACTATGTCTACACTGAAGAATCATTCCGCGAAGCGAAGAATTTGCTCAATCCCAATGGAATACTTATTCTCAAGTTCGAGGTTCGATATCCATGGACCTGGATGGGGCAACGATTCTTTGGAATTCTGAGCGACGTGTTTCCACAACCTCCGTTGACCTATTTCGCAGCGCCCATCGGTTACCTCACCAGCGCGACAGTTTTCATTGAATCGAATTCTCCGGCTGTCCAGTTATCCAATCTCGACCCCGCCAAGGCTGCTTTTGTGAAAGCGCGACCTGCCAGCTTTCCCCTTTCGCTCGCTGACGCTCCTGCTCCGACAACAGACGATTGGCCCTACGTTTACCATCGTTCACACACCATTCCTCGCGCTTACTTTGCCGTCTCAGCGGTGATCCTCATCCTGGCTCTTTACATGATCGGCCCGCTCTTCAAACCGAAAGAAAGCAGTACTTGGATCTTCTTTTTCCTCGGAGCAGGCTTTCTATTGATTGAGACGCAGTTGGTCAGCCGGCTCGGGCTGTACTTCGGTACGACCTGGATCGTGAATTGCTTTGCGCTTACTGGCGTGCTTACGGTGCTATTGCTTGCAAACTTCTATGTGAGCCATCGCAGACCCGAAAAGCTGTCTGCCCAGTTTGTTTGTCTCTGCTTGGCTCTCGTCGTTGTCTATGCTGTTCCTTGGGACAAGATTCCTGGTTCCGGCACCTTCGTTGGAATCCTGATCTGCATCGCGTTTTGCGTCCCGATCTTCTTTGCCGGAATCATCTTTGCGGAACTATTTCGGCGGCTCGAAGGCAGCAATGCAGCCTTTGGCGCCAATATGCTGGGTGCGGTTGCGGGTGGACTGGCGCAGAACCTCTCATTCATTTTCGGAATGAAAGCGTTGTTACTCCTCGCCGCTCTTCTTTACGCAGCCGTCTGCATTCTGCAAATCAGCAGGAAGGCAGGTGTTCCTGCCCCAGATGTCGCGGTCGATGCGTAGAACCCCGCATAACCCCACGGGGGATGCAACGAATCACAATTTGTTGCGATGCTGGCGCGACAGTCTGAAAAGCTAGATTGCGTTGCTCTGATCGAAAAGCAACGAGCTCTTCAGCAAATCTGATTGCGACATTACTCGGAGAAGCCGCCAGCTAAAATAGCGCTATGGCTGCTCTGATCGATGCGATCGATATCAAACGCAAGATGTATTTCGAGTTCGAGAACACTCCCTTCTATTGCCTCGACGTAGAGGTTTCGACGCCGACGGCCCGCGGCGGACAGACGCTGGTTCGCGTGAAAATGCGCAACCTCCTTACGCGCGCGGTTTTCGACAAGACATTCAAGGCCGGCGAAAAATTCAAAGAGCCGGACCTTGAAACCGTTGAGGCGTCGTATCTCTATTCCGATGGCGATGCCTCGTACTTCATGGACCAGGAGAGCTTCGACCAGATCGCGTTGACGCCTGAAAAACTCGGCGACGCGCTAGAGTTCCTTACGGAAGGCATGATCATCAAGATCGACAAGTTCAACGGCAACCCCATCGGGCTTGAGCTGCCCGAGAAGGTGGAACTCGCGGTGGCTTACACAGAGCCTGGCGCGCGCGGCAATACTGCAAGCGGCGCAGTGACGAAGCAGGCGCGGCTCGAGACGGGGCTTGAAATCAAGGTCCCCTTTTTCGTCGAAGAGGGCGACAAGGTGAAGGTCTACACCGAGACGCGCGAATTCGCCGGACGAGCGTGAGCCGCGCGTGATGCAGAACAGAGCCTGTGCCGAGATGGCGCCCGATAAAAGTTACCAAAATGTAACTTTTATCTCCCATACCCCCCTTGGGTATGCTATAAAAGTTCAGACGGCAGATGCCGGTCGCTGGATTTGCCACCCAAACTTTATGAATACCGAAACTGCGTTAGAACCTCCGCGATGCATGTACGCTTCGGCGCTGACAGTCACGCGCCGGCTCCAGACATCCTGGGGAGCTCTCCTGCGCTGTGACGGCCGGTCCGGAATTCCCGCCTAGCATGTGCTAAGGCGTTTCCCCTGCTCCTCACAGTGCGCGATTTTGCTGAGTGAGTGAGCGGAAGCCACCCGGAGCAAAGCCGGCGGCTCTACCCACCCCTCCTGATTCTTTATGTCTGGCCGAGATGTGCTCCGGCACGCGGACCTGCGCAAGGACCGCACGTGAGCATGTGTGTCGTAAGGAGGATGTCATGACCCGTACCGTTCTGAATTTTCCCGTGCGCGATACTGCGCGCCTTCGTTGTGTGTGGATTGAGACCGGAAATCCGGCTCAGCCTCTTGTCTGCAAATGGGTAAGCCGGAAGGCCGCGCAGGACCCGGGACTCAAAACTGATGCACATGACTGCAGCCTCTGCGCCTGATTCCACCGAGGCGGGAGTCAGCCGCAGTGAGCCCACCTTCCTCGAATCAACCGTACGTTAACATTTGCATACCGCCCGGCTTCTAGCATGAATGAAGCTGCATCGAAGCAGCGGCGGTCGATGAAGCTATTTGAGATAGGCGCGCACCAGGTCGATCAGGTCCTCGGCAAGTTCGGGCGCGATCTGTTCCTTCGCCCCATCGACGAGGTGGAATCGGATGTGGTCCTCAAGAACCTCTGCCATGAGGCCATTGACGCCGCCGCGAACGGCAGCCAGGAGCATGAGCTGGTCGCCACAGTCGGTATCGGCGTCGATCGCGCGCTCCACCGCATCGAGTTGCCCGCGCAATTTGCGCAGGCGTTGGAGGAGCTTGATTTTCTCGCGTTCATGGAGAGACATTCAGAAAACTCCTTGACTATACCCAGCGGGGGTATAGTATATACGAAGTTGGGGTAACACTACCCCGATTCTATCGTTGTTGCCTTGACAGTCCCCGCGAAAGGCTTACTCATTGCGTCGATCTCACCCTCTGCGTTTCGCACTCGCCGGCTGGCTCGCATACTCTGCATTGCTGCCGGCAGGTATCGTGATGGCGCAGGCAAAGAGCGAAACGACGCCCGCCGAGCTTCCGACGGCTCCTGAACCACGGGAACCAGCTCGAACGCAGCCACAGCAGCTGATCGACCAGCAGGATCCAAAGTCACTGCTACTCGGCGACTCGGCAAATGCGCCGGCTCCAGCCACGGATACCCCGGTGTTGACGATGTTTCCCCACCCGGAGGATGCGCGTTATTGGATATCGGGGCAGGCGAACATCATCTTCCAGGGACGCATCCCGTTCCACTCGCCATATGAAGGGCCAAACAGCTTCCACGGCAGCGCTGAATATAAGACCTCACTTCTTGGCACTCTGTACATGGCATGGCGACCCACCCGCTCCGTACGCTATGCAACCGACTTGATACTGAACGTCGAGAGCACAGGCGGACGTGGCCTGAGCCAGGCGCTGGGTCTGGCGGGATTCACTAATCTCGACGTGGTGCGCAACCCCAACCTGAGCTCGGCCCCCTATCTGGCGCGCTACGAGATTCACCAGGTGATCGGGCTGACGAACAAGACGACGAGCCAGGAGACGAGCGAGTTCGCCCTGGCTTCGACCGTGCCCGTGCGCCGGATTGAATTCAGGGTCGGAAAGATGACACTGCCGGATTTCTTCGACGTGAACTCCGTGGGATCGGATAGCCATCTGCAGTTCATGAACTGGACCGTAGACAACAATGGCGCGTGGGACTACGCGGCCGACACGCGCGGATACACCATGGGTGGCCTGGCAGAATACGACGATCGCACGTGGAGTATCCGGTACGGGATCTTTGCCATGCCAGTGGTGGCCAACGGGATCGATTTGGATTGGGCGTTCAGCAGGTCGCATGGACAGAACGGCGAGTTCGAGCTTCGCAGGAGTTGGGTGCCGCACCGCAAGGGCATTACACGGGTTCTCTTTTATGCAAATCGCGCGCACATGGGCGTGTACCGGGAGGCGGTGCAGGCCTTCCTCGCCGGCGTGAATCCGACACCGGATATTACTGCTCACGAGCACATCGGCACGTTGAAGTACGGCGTCGGCTACAACACCGAGCAAGAAGTGGCAGCAAACCTGACCTTGTTTGGGCGTTTCGGCTGGAATGAGGGTCAGCACGAATCGTTTGCATACACCGAAGTCGATCAGACCTTCGCAGCTGGCGTTGCATATTTCCCGACCCGATGGCATCGTCCTGCCGACAAGATGGGACTAGCGGTCGTCTCAAACGCTATCAAGCGCGACCACCAGAACTATCTCAAATATGGCGGGTTGGGCTTTATACTCGGCGACGGTAGATTGAACTACGGCCGTGAAAATATCGTGGAGAGCTACTACACCTGGCACGCATGGAAGGGGCTGTTCTACTCCCTCGATATCCAGCACATCAACAACCCCGGGTATAACCGCGATCGCGGGCCTGCATGGGTTGGATCAGTGCGCATGCACGTGGATTTCTAGTCCTGGCCTGTCGGCGTTGTCGGTGTAGAAAGGCATCCGGGCGAGCAGCGGCACGCAGATGAACAGCGGAAGAAGCCGGCCCATTCTGTCGATGAAGATGAGATTTCAATATACGGGCTTGCATTTCATTCGAATTGTAGAAGAAGCGTAAGAATGCCTCGTGTCCGCAGCACCGGTGTGTGCATCTTGAGGTAATTCGGTACTCGGATCCTGTCCGCTTACAATGTTGAAGATCCCAAAAGGAGTGCGCATTGGCGGCGGATGCTGATCCCTGTGTCCTGGTGTACGACGTTGGCGGAAGCCATATCTCATCCGCGGTGTGCTTCAGGCAGGGTTACCGGCTCGGCGCCGTGGCGCGGGCAAACCTGCCCGAAGAGCAGACCAGCGAAGCATTCGTAGAGGTGCTGCATTCGCTTGGCGTGAAGGCAGGCGAAGGCGTGGAGAGCATCGAGGGCGCCGAGCTTGCCATGCCCGGTCCGTTCGATTACGCCAAGGGCATTTCCTGGATGAAGCACAAAATGGCCTACCTCTACGGCGTGAACGTGAGCGAGGCGCTCGCCGCGCGATTCGGCTGGAAGCCAGGCCACGTGCGCTTCCTGAATGACGCGGCCGCATACCTGCTGGGCGAGGTAGGTGCTGGCGCGGCGAAAGGTGTCAAGCGCGTTGTTTGCTTCACGCTGGGTACGGGTGTGGGCTCAGGCTTTGCCGTCGACGGTAAGGTAGTGACGGAAGGCCAAGGTGTGCCTCCCGGCGGCGAGATCTGGAACGTTCCCTACGACGGCGGCATCGTCGAAGACCAGATTTCGACGCGCGCTCTGCAGAAGGCCTACAAGGAGCGCAAGGGGCAGGTGCGCGAGGTGGCGTCAATTGCGCATTACGCAACGGGCGGCGAGGCTGCGGCAACCGAGGTCTTCGAGGAGTTCGGCAGGAATCTTGGAGTGGCGCTCAAGCGGCTGCTGGCTGACTTCGCTCCCGATGTGGTTGTGCTGGGCGGCGGGATCGCGCGCTCGGCATACCTGTTTCTGCCGGCCGCGCAGGCCACACTCGAAGGCGTGAAGTTCGAGGTTAGGATCGCGGAGTTGGGAGACAATGCACCGCTCGCCGGCGCAGGCGTTGCGTGGTTTGGGTAGCGCGGAGCGCGGCGTAGGACTAGAGCCGCCGGCCCTGTCTACGTTGCCTGTGACACTCGCGAAACTGCCCCAAGTTCGGCCCACGGAACGCGTACCTCCATATCTCATGGACAGTGCAGCTTCCGGAGGCGTCCATGTCTCAGCAAACCATCCGCAGCGGGCTCACTCTCTTTGTGCTCGCCCTCATCTTTGCAACTGATGCCCTCGCCCAATCCTCGACTTCTCTTGGGGTCCCCGCCAACGCTACCCGCTATACATGGCAAGGCGCGCAATTGGTCGGGTCCTCCAAGAGCAGGCTCTTCGTCGTCACCCTCGACCAGCCCCACCGCCGACAGACCTGCCGGGTCCAGTCCTTCACCATGGACAGGCTCGTCTGCTCCCGCGCCATCGGCAGTCCTCGCACCTACCTCCCGCAGCAAGTCGTCGCCCTCATCCTTCCGGGTGATCGTGACTTGAAGCTTCGACTGACGCTTTGGCTCAACGGTGGGCTGGCCGCGGCAATTTGGGGCACTGTCGCGCTCGCGGCGCCTTGCCCTGCATGCGCCGTGGCCACAGGCATCGTCGCCCTGATGCTTTTCGCAGCTGCCGGGGCTGTTCTGATAGGGGATGACCGGCCCGACCACCTCCTCTACCTTGCCCCGGGACAACAACTGACTGGCAAGCTCCGCTTCCTTCAACCTTGACAATGACTATCAAGCGCGTTCCGGCAGCGTTACCGTTGTGGTTGGGAGAATCGGAAACCGATTGAAGCTACTGGCCCGCGGGCTTGATCACCGGTGCACGGAGCGGCGTGGTTTCAATCTCGATGCGCGTGTTGCGCGGAAAGACCACATCGCGGCCGTTCCGTATGAAATTGTCGTACGTCGAGAGACCCGCTGCGTAGAAGCCCATCCCGGCGGCGAAATTCCTGTTACCCGCAGCGATGCCGACAATGCGGCCCGCAAGCCCAAAGCCGTTGGAGGCTACCCCGGTCTGCACGGTGAGGTTTCCGTCTGCATCGTTATCCAATGCGCGGCTGGCCAGCATGGTGAGCAGTATAGGAGCGATGGCGCTGGACTTGTTGCGAGGCGTGACGGTCCCTTCGGCATCGAGCTTGAGATCCTGGGTCTTCTCCGTCGCGGCCCCGGCAAGAGCGCCTTCCACTTCCCGGTGGTATCCCTGGGGAAACTGGACCTGCTGGAAAGTGAATCGCAGTTTGCCGTTCCGGCCGAACGACTTAGCGGGTGCAGCGATCGAGACCTTGCCGATGAGCTTCGCTCCCTGAGGAACGACTAGCTGCTTGTCGTGATCGTAGACAGGCTCGACGACGAGTGCCTCGACGGCATCGCCCGGTTTGGCGGTTGCGGAGGTAAGATCGCGGGTCAGCGTCGCATTGACCGACCAGATCTCTGGCCTGCCATTGGTGGGTGCCACCGGCGGAGGATCGGGCAGGGAGGCAATGGTTTCCGGCAGTTGGAGGGGAGCGGACAGTTCAAAGGACCACGCCGTATTCGCCTCGATGCGTTGCGGGTGATACGGGAGCTGGTGGTAGAGCATCTGCAACGCACGATCGCCTTTTCCGGGAGCGGTGAAAAAGGCGATGCGGTCGTGCATGTTGGCTTTCGCTTCGCTCCATCTGCGCGCCACGAAGGACTGCTTGGGGGATACGCCGGGAGCGGTGAGGTGAAGGACCGGCGCCCCGTTTGCGGCAGGCTCGGCGGAGATACTTACGGGTCCTGAGGGGAGCATGAGCTGGTCAAACCGGACCTGCACAGTATGGAACGGCGTGAAATCACCTCGCAGTCGGGCACGCCAGCGAGTCTTTGTATCGGGAAGGAGAGCGATAACCCGGCCCTCAAGCGGGGTGTTCGTGGCAACCACCAGTTTGCCGTCGGCATAGATGGGATGCATCAGGAGAGCTTCAATACGCTGGCCGGCCTTAACCGGATAATGCTGGAGGATTTCGACCTGGAGGCTGGTTCCCTTGGCCAGAACCGGTTCTACGGGAGAAGGCACGGAAATCGGTGCCGATGGCGCCGGTGGACGGCTTTCAAGTGCTTGCGCACCGGCAAAAGGGATGAATGCGAAAACCGTCGGAATCAATGCGAATGCGGACCGGCGGCAACGGGGAACAAACATCAGCGAGGCTCCTGGTTGTCAGCGTCGTACTTCTCAGACGGATTCTATCGCCGATGGGGAGCGACCCCACTTTAGAAGTGTGAACATGAAGATTTTGTCATGTGCGACTACTCGTTGCGAAGGGCTCGTGCAGGATCGACGGTCGCCGCGCGCCGGGAAGGAACAAGGCCAGCCAGCGCAGCGACGGAGCAGATCAACAGAATTGCCACGCCATAGCTCGCCGGATCGGTGACGGAGACGCCGAAGAGCTGGCTCCGCACAGCGCGTGCGATGAGGATCGCTACGGGAACGGTGATACCGATCGCCCATGCGGCCAGGACCATGACCTCGCGCAGAATCAGTGTGACTACCATTCCGCGCTTCGCTCCGAGCGCCATCCGGATTCCGATTTCGCGCGTGCGCTGCGCGGTCGAATAGGCGAGGATTCCATACAGCCCGATTCCGGCCAGCAGCGCAGCCAAGATGCCGAAGGTCGTAGCCAGCAAGGCGATTGTCCGCTCCGCAAGCAGAGTGTCGTCGATCTGCTCCTTCATCGTGCTCAGGTTGACGATGACCAGCTTCGAGTCGATCGCGGCGACGGTGCTGCGAATGCTTCCGGCAGCGGCCTGCGGCGGTTGCCATGTGCGCACATAAAACGTCAGTCCTCCAGGCTTCTCAGCCTGTGTAAACAGGGTGTAAACAGTCGGTATCGCCGGATCGCGGACCGAAGAGTGCTTCACATCGCGCACGACTCCTACGATCACGGCATCGGTACCTGGCCGGCGAGGACGGCTCACGTGACGTCCGAGAGCCGCAGCGTTGCTGCCGAAGAAATGCCGTGCGAAGCCCTCATTGACGACAGCGACTTTCTGGGACGTCGCGGTATCGGAAGTCGAGAAATAACGGCCCACAACAAGCGGCACGCCCAGCGACTGCAAATAGCCGTTGCTCACCCAGGGCAGCTCAACATCGAACTCCTCGTCCGGTTTCGGAGTGTATCCGCTTACCTGCTCGTCTCCCTCGCGATCGTCCCCGGCAAGATCGGCGTCGTTGGTCGCGCCCACGCCACGCACTCCGGGCAACGCCGCGATCGCGTCAATCACGCGCTCTTCCAGCGGAGTGACTGCGCCTGAGTCATAACCCGCCATCGCGGGCGCGATAGAGAAGGCGAGCAGATGATCCGTATCAAAACCTGGATCAACATTCTGCAGATTCTTGATGGTGCGAACGAACATGCCTGCTGCAACCATCAGCAACAGGCTGAAGCCGATCTGTAATGCGACGCAGGTTCGGCGGAAGCTGAGCGCGCTGCTCGCTCCTGTGCCGGTCTGCTGCTTCAAGTTGTCGGCCAGCTTCGGATTCCAGAATTGCACCGCAGGGGCAAGGCTGAAGATCAGGCTTCCGGCCACGGTGGCAACCACTGTGAATGCAAGCACCCGCCAGTCGAGAGTGGCCGAAAACACGGGCTGCTGTGCCGAGCGTCCTGTCATCCAGTGAATCAGGACACGCAGTGCTTGTGGAGCTATCAGAAGCCCGATTCCAGCGCCGGCAATCCCCAGTAGCATCCCTTCGGCCAGCAGTTGCCGGATGATCTGTCCTGTCGCTGCCCCAAGTGCGAACCGCATAGAAAACTCACGCAGGCGCGTCGCCGCTCTCACCAGCAGCAGACTCGCTACATTCACAATCGCCATGGCGACAACCAGCAGCGCCATTCCCATCAGGATCGTGAGCGGCATCTGTACGTTCTTGCGCAGGGGAGAGAATCCCTTTGCTCCGGCCTCCAGAGTCACGTGTGCTAGATCAAGGAACTCGTGGCGCGCCTTCGCCGACTGATCGTGAAGAAATGGAAACTCCGAGACTCGCACCGCGCGATAAGTCGTATTGATCGACGCTTCGGCCTGCGTTCGCGTCAGCCCCGGGCGCAGCCGCCCCACGAGATCGATCCAGTATGCCTGGCGGTCTTTCAGATAGGTCCATTCCGGATCGACAATGCGCTGCATGGTGATGGGCACATACAGCGCCGGCATGCGTCCCCAGACCACGCTGTGAAATCCCGGCGCAGCGACTCCCACGATTGTGAACGGGGTTCCGTTGACGAGCAGCGTCTGGCCCGCAACCTGCGCCTCAGCAAGGTGTGTCTTCCAGTAATCGAAGCTGAGAACCGCAACAGGATTCGCACCCTCGGCGGTTTCATCACTCGAAACAAAAAGACGGCCAAGCGCGGGGCGCACTCCGAGAACCTCGAAGTAATTTCCACTCACGATCTCCGCATCGATCGGTTCGGAACGGTTATTCCAGACCACGCCGGCCGAAGCAGGCGCCGCCGCAATCAATCCGTCGAATACGTTGTTCTGATCCCGCAGATCGCGGTACATCGGATACGAAAATTCGTGCTGCTGGTTGGGGCTGTTGCCGCCGTCGGATTGCGTATGTCCGGGATGAGACCCTCTGAAGCTCAAGACCACGAGCCGCTCCGGGTCCTGGACGGGAAGCGCCTGAAGCAATGCCTGATTCAGCAAACTCAAGATGGCGGAGCCGGCCCCGATCGTCAGCGCCAGAGTCAGAATCGCAATGGCCGTAAAGCCGGGATTCCTGATCAATCCGCGAAGCCCATACCGAATGTCTCTCCACAGCGATTCCACCGCCCACGAAGGCCGCTGTTCGCGGCTCTGTTCACGAGCCCGCTCGCGCCCGCCGAAGCGAATGGCCGCCTGCCTTCGGGCTTCCTCAGGCGACATGCCCGCGGCGAGATTGGCTTCAAGCTCGCGTTCAAGGTGGAATTCAATCTCCTCGTCGACATCACTTCTCCGCTTGCCGAGAAAGAAGAAAACTGTCCGCGAAACCCATTCGCGCATCATCCACCTCATCCGCTAGATGTTCTCGAGGACTAGATTGACTGCTGCGGTCAGCCGTTCCCAGTTGTTCATCTCTGCTTCCAGCTGTTTCCGTCCCGCCGCCGTGAGAGAGTAATAGCGGGCCCGCCGGTTATTCTCTGAAGCGCCCCACTGCGCGCGTATCCAGCCTTTGTACTCGAGCCGATGCAGCGCCGGATACAGCGATCCCTGCCCGACCTGCAGCACATTCTCTGACACGGTTTCAATGCGCTGCGCGATCGCCCAGCCGTGTTGCGGCCCCATGGCAATCGCCTTCAGAATCAGCATGTCTAGCGTTCCCTGCAGCAGATCGGTCGGTTGCGGCATCTTCCCCTCGACGTTCGACAAAAGCATAGCCGAGCGTCTTGTCGAACGTCAAGGGGAACACGGCGAGGACGGAACCATAACCGAAGGTCAGTGGCTGTCATCCTGAGCGTAGCGGCTTTGGGGCTCCGCAAACGCTCGCGTTTGTGGGGCAGGCGAGCGAAGGATCTGCTTTTGCATTTCCCGAGCCAGGGCACGACTTACGGCCTGGTCCGTGCAGCATCTTCAGCTCTCAGCCGGCAGCGCACGAAGCGCTGCAACCTCCTGTGACAGCGCGTCGAGCCGCGCCAGCAACTCCTCGTGATGTTTATCGGCAACGGAAGGCTCCCTGCCCTCCACATAGAACGTGCCATTCGGCTCCAGCACGCACTGGTGAACATCGTGGACGTGTTCGAAGCCCTGGCGATGAACAACTTCAATGAGCTCCTCGCGGGTGAGAGCTTCGCGTTCCAGCGCTTTGCCATCGACGTGTCCATTGCGGATAAGGACCGTGGCCCGTCCTTCGAGAGCGCGGTTGAGTTTCGGAGCGTGGAAGAGAAACCGAACAACGATCCAATTGATGGCCAGCAGGCTGAAGGCGCCGACGATGCCGCCGGTCACGGAGTTGTCGTCGCCGATGATGGCGTTCTGCACGGTGTTCGAAAGCGATAGCAGGACGACGAGATCGAACGGATTCAATTGCGCCAGTTCGCGCTTGCCGAACAAACGAAGCAACAGGACGAGCACGAGGTACACAACCACAGGCCGCAAGAGCTTTTCAACGAGCGGTAAGTGCAAATGGAACATGCTGTCGAGGATGGGCGTAAGGGTCATGCAAGCGAGGATAGCCTGACCCTTACTGCTTCGTTAGTCTAATTACGACGTTAACATCGTGCGTCTGCGGATCGGCAGTTGCGTCGAAGCTGGTTTTCACGTTGGCCAGGGTGCGCTTCAAAACGGGATCGTTCTGCTGGACAGCGGAGATGAAGTTCGCCACATAGGTTTCGTTGAACGGATCGCCTGGCATCAGTTGCCAGTTGTGCATGAGCATTGCCCGGAGTTGATCGCTCACGTTGTCGAACTTCACAAATGCCAGATGATAGACGGGGCCCAGCTCGATCGCTACATCGTAGTTGACGGTTGTGGTCGCCTCATCGAAATGCGGAGTAGCAGTAATCTTGCAGTCAAGATACCCCTTCGCATGGTAGCGCTGCGCGATCAGGCTCCATAGAGAGCGGACGCGAACGCCTTCGACTGGTCCGTCCGGCGTGGCGGCTAATGCCTTTGAGATCTCGCCTGGCGTGACTGGAATCTCGTCAGGCAGGTGCAGAGCGCCAACTTTGTAGACACTTCCTTCCTGAATCCTGACTGCATACGGCACGACGATGGCGTCAGGACCTACGGCAACTTCTCCGGCGCGCTCGGCCGTTACCTTGACCGCCGCATGACCGCGGTCCTGGTAGAAGACACTGAAGGCGCGCTCGATCGTCGCAGCGGAATTATCGGAGTCAAATGGGGGCTTGGCGGCCTCAGTTGCTACGCCGTGCAGCTTCTCCTGGAATTCGGCGGAAGCTCCCTCGATGCTCTTGATTTCGACACGCACAGCAGGAGAAGCAATACCAAAGTGCATGGCATTTACATGGTGGGTTTTTGGATCGGCCGCGGGTGTGGCCAGGACCGAGGCTCTGATCCCTTGCGCGGCGAGAGTTTCTTCGAGCGCCGAGCGCACCTGTTCCAGAAGTCCGCCTTCCGTCGGCACCTTGTCATGAAATAGAGGGAGTTGGTGATGCAGTTTCGCGTTGACGTCAACGTTTGACGCCAACGGCAGGTTGTCAACCTCGATCGGGACGAGTTGATCGGCCGGCGTGAGTTGAAACGTAAGGTCCTGACCGTCGAACTTGAAGCTGAGGCTCGCGAACATGCCGCTGTCCATGAGCCGCTTCGAGGTATCGTTCATCTCGGAGTAACTCAGGACCGCACCCTTCTTAAGTCCCGAAGCTGCCAGTAACTCGTCGTTCGAGTAATCCGGGTCGCCGATAAATCGGATCGATTTTGGAAGGAACTTTTGACCGTGCGCGGAGACGCAACAGGCGAGGAGTGCGGCGCCGGCCAGGGCGAGAGTCAGGTTGCGAGCCATGATTGGGACAAGCTTAACAAAGCGAAAAGCCCCTTCGCGACTAGTTTTCGCGCTCAGATCGATTCGCTGAAACAATCGCGAAACAGCTCGTCCTGCAATCGCAGAAAAGAGAGGTTCTCTTGCATCCGATCGTCGTCTAGGGGTCAATTCGGCTTTGCCGACTAAGATAAAATCCCCTTTGGTGCTGCCTCCAGAGCCGGTTACCGGTGACGCGGCATGGCAGTGTGCACGAAAGGATGGCGCGTGGCCACGGTTCAGAGTTCAGTCTTCGTTGAGATGGCTCCGTTTCGCATTGAGCCGCTGTTTGTGGGCCGGGTTTGGGGATGGAATGATCTTCGTCCCTGGTACGACCGCGTAGCGGCGAGTGATCCGATCGGAGAGGTCTGGCTCACCGGAGATGAGTGCAAGATCGCGACCGGTCCGCATGCGGGCAAGACGCTCGGCGAAGTCTTCAAGGAAGCGCCACAGGCGATGATCGGCAACGAGGCCGCCGGATCGGATTCACCCCTGCTGATCAAGGTCCTTTTCGCCCGCGAGAAGCTGAGCGTCCAGGTGCACCCGGACGATTGCCTTGCCCGGAAGTATGGGCAGCCACGCGGAAAGACCGAGTGTTGGTACGCCCTTGCCGCAGAACCGGACGCGAAGGTTGCGCTGGGGCTCAAGCAGGGCATCACGATGGATCAGATCAGGTCTGCTATTGCTGACGGCTCCTTGGAATCCGATTTGAACATGCTTCCTGTCCGCCGGGGCGACATGATCCTTGTCCAGGCTGGCACTGTGCATGCAATCTGGCCGGGATCAGTC
>Ga0126381_100003812_pt1 | contig 16357 bp, 12 predicted proteins | sample PanSoiMetPlot_28_FD_96465 | JGI IMG/M metagenome (GOLD analysis project Ga0126381, IMG submission 96465) | Tropical forest soil microbial communities from Panama - MetaG Plot_28 | ecosystem: Environmental > Terrestrial > Soil > Tropical forest > Bulk soil | place: Panama | collected 2016-02-17 | reverse complement strand
CAAACGTGACGTGGGGCATATCGCTCAATTCGCGAGCACGAATACCAAAGTTCTTCGCCAGCACAACGATTGACCTGCCCTCAGGTGTCTCGTCGGCCAGCGACGCTAATTGGGCCGCGTCCGCCAGTTGTTGTTTGGTTACGCCAGGTGCCGGTAGAAAATCTGCGGCTTGCCGGTTGCCGATGGTGATTGTTCCCGTTTTATCGAGAAGCAGAACATCAACATCGCCGGCGGCTTCCACCGCGCGTCCGCTCATTGCCAGCACATTCTTCTGAACGAGACGATCTATCCCGGCGATACCGATCGCGCTCAACAATCCGCCAATGGTCGTCGGGATCAGGCAGACCAGAAGAGCGACCAGGACAGGAATTGAAAAGTCCACCGAGGACGCGATTCCGAACGCTTTTAGCGACATCATCGCGATCAGAAAGATCAACGTCAGAGCAGACAGCAGAATTGTAAGAGCAATTTCGTTTGGTGTCTTCTGGCGAACCGCTCCTTCGACCAGACTAATCATTCGGTCGAGAAAAGTCTCACCAGGATTCGATGTGATCCTGATTTTGATCTGATCGGACAAGACCTTTGTTCCACCGGTCACAGCGCTTCGGTCACCTCCGGACTCACGTATAACCGGCGCAGACTCTCCAGTTATCGCCGACTCGTCTACGGTCGCCGCTCCGTCGATGACTTCGCCGTCACCCGGAATGACTTCACCGGCGGACACCACAACGACGTCACCTTTACGTAATTGTTCCGCAGCGATCTTCTCAACCAAACCGTTGCTCGCCAGACGATTTGCGTAGGTCTGCGTGCGAGTTGCACGGAGTGCTTTGGCCTGCGCTTTTCCGCGCCCTTCGGCCATCGCTTCCGCGAAATTCGCAAATAGCACAGTAAACCAGAGCCACAAAGCAATCTGGAATTGAAATCCGAACTCCGCGCCGCGGCCGGTGACCAACAACACCGTTGTGATCGCCGCGCCGACCTCGGTGACGAACATCACCGGATTCTTGACCAGCGTAATCGGATTCAGTTTTTTGAACGATTCCCCGATCGCCGGAACGACAATCGCCGGATCAAAGATCGAATGAGTTTTTGCTGCCATAAAAGAGAGTGTCAGTGCTAGTGCGAGTGTTAGTTAAAACAGCTTGCCGTTCATCATCAGGAAATGTTCCAAGATTGGGGTCAAAGTCAGCGCTGGGAAGAAGGTCAGCGCCCCTACTAACAAAATCGTTCCGATGAGCAGGATAATGAATAATCCTCCTTCGACCGGGAACGTCCCGGCGCCAGTTGCAACAACCTTCTTGCGGCCGAGCGAACCGGCCAATGCCATAACCGGGATCAGCATCCCGAATCGGCCAATCAACATCGCAAGTGCTAAGGTTATGTCGTAGTGTGGATCTCCATTGGTTGGATTGGCAGTTAATCCAGCAAACGCGCTACCATTGTTTCCGGTACACGAGCTGTAGGCGTAGAAAATCTCTGAGAGACCGTGCGGACCAGAATTGTTAGGACCAGCCTGGCCCCACGGGGTTAACGCGGCGTATCCGGAAAACCCAAGGATAGAGAATGCCATTAACAAGACCGCGATCGAGGCGACTTTGACATCGTACGACTCAATCTTTTTCCCAAGGTATTCCGGGGTTCGCCCAACCATCAGGCCGGCAATAAAGACTGCCAGCACCACGAAAAGAATCATCCCGTAAAGGCCGGAGCCAACGCCTCCAAAAATGATCTCGCCAAGTTGGATGTTGAATAGCGGAACGAATCCACCAAGGGGAGTAAACGAATCATGACCCGCATTCACCGCGCCGCAGGACGCGTCAGTCGTAACGGTCGCGAAAAGCGCGGAATCCGGAATACCGAACCGCACTTCTTTTCCCTCCATATTTCCACCGGTGGGATCGACTCCTAGATGGTGAACGATGGGATTCCCAGCCGATTCCGCCCAGTAGCAGACAGAAAACCCGGCGGCAAACACGAGCGCCATTGCCGCCCAGAGAGTCCAGCCATGCCTCTGGTTATTAACCATCCGGCCAAGGTAGTAAGTCAAGGCGCTCGGAATCGCGAAGATAGAGAGCATCTGCAAGAAGTTTGACAGCGGGGTCGGATTTTCGAACGGGTGCGCCGCATTGGCGTTCATGAAACCGCCCCCGTTGGTTCCAAGCATTTTGATGGCGATCTGAGATGCGGCCGGGCCTTCCGCGATCGTCTGCGTATCAACCTTCTGATCGACCATCACCGGATTCCCTTTCTCGTCCTTCACCGGGTTTCCCTGATCGTCCTTCTTCGGAACCTGAACGGTCTGTGTCTCGATCACCTTGGCGGTGTCGTAAGCCTTAAAATTCTGAATGACACCCTGAGACACCAGCGCCAACGAGTAAATAACGCAGATCGGAATCAACAGGTAGTAAACGATCCGAACCAGATCGACCCAGAAATTACCCAACGTCGTCGTAGTATGCCGTGCTATCCCCCTAACAACCGCCGCTGCTACTGCTATACCCGCTGCTGCTGAAAAGAAATTGTGGGAAGCTAATCCAACCATCTGAGACAGATAGCTCATGGTCGATTCGCCGCCATAGCTCTGCCAGTTGGTGTTAGTTACGAAGCTGGCCGCCGTGTTCCAAGCTAAATGATCTGCTACCGCAGTCTGATTCTGCGGGTTCAACGGTAGAAAATTCTGCAATCGCAGGATCAAATAGGTATAAAGAACACCCACACAGCTGAAAATCAGTAGCGATATTGTATATCCGATCCAGGTTTGCTCTTTTGCCGAATCGATTCCGATCAGCCGGTAAGTCAGTCGCTCCAACGGCTTCAACACAGGATCGAGGAACGTCTTCCCATTCGCGTCCAGCACGTGGAATAGATAAATTCCCAATGGTTTGGTGATTAAGAGAAGCACCGCCACATACAAACCAAATTCTATCCAGCCTTTCATATATATTTAATTGAATCTTGGGAGCTAGGTCATTTCCCGTTTCGGACTTTGCAAGCAACGCCCCTCCACGATTCTGTGCAGAGCGCCCGTTGTTTGATTAAAATTTCTCCGGACGGAGGATGGAGATAAGCAAATAGATGATTAATCCAACTGATATGATGCCCACTATTATTGTATCCATTGGTGCTGCGATGTTAGAACTTGCTGCATGCCCAGGTAAACAAACCTAGGATGACAAATGACGCTATGCTCATTCCGACATAGATGATGTCTGACATGGTACCGTGTGTTAGGTGTAGATTAGGTTATTCTTCACCGAGACTGATAGGTTCGTCGGTCGATCCGCAATGGTGGACCTCGAACAAACGCCGCATATTTTGTTGCGCCGGCTCGTAGTGTTTATCGAGTTTTATCGCCTGCCCGTAGTATTTCCGCGCTTTATCAAAGTCCTGAAGCAGCTCAGCCAGCACACCGGCAAGATTAAAAGCTTCGACCGATTGTGGATTCAGCTCCATCGCTTTCACCAGGTGAACCCGGGCCTTGGCGAATGCCTGTAAATTCAAGGCGCGTCTAGCCGCCGTGATGTGTGCCGCAAAACTGTCTTGGGCCCCTCCAAGACCGTTCCAGCTTTGCGGGGCGTGTCGCTTGAACACGTCGGCCACAAGTGTTCGGAGCTCCTCCGGTCTCAGCGGTTTCTGCAGAAAATCGATGGCACCCAGTTTCATCGCCTTTACCGCATGCGGTACATCGCTGTAGGCCGTGACGATAACCACCGGCACACCGATTTTATTCTCTCGCATTCGAGCCAGCAGCTCCAGTCCATCCATCTCAGGCATTCGCATGTCGAGAATCGCTAAGCCAAATCGTCGATCGACAAGCTGTTCCAAAGCAGCTTTGCCAGAATTCGCTTCCACAACATCGTAGCCTTCAGTCTCCAAGGCGACGCGATAGTTTAACCGGACGTGCGGCTCATCATCGACAACTAAGACTCGCCCGCTCATTTTTTACCTCCATTTGTCGGCGGCAGTTTGAAGTAAAACTCGCTCCCTTGTCCTGGATTGCTCTGCACGCCAATACTCCCCCCGTGCGAGACGACGATTTCCTTGGCAATCGCCAGCCCTAGCCCGACACCTTTCAAGGCTTCTGAGCCGGGGATCCGGAAAAATCGTTCAAAGATTCTGGATTGAAACTCGCGCGGGATTCCCGGTCCGTGGTCGCGCACACCGAAACGGATGCCCTGACCATTCAAATTAGCTGACAAAACGATTTCCTGTCCGGGCGGAGAATGCTTTGCCGCATTCGAAACAAGATTGGCAAACACATGCCCGATCTGAGCGGCGTCAACCGTCAGGTCTGGCAAGTTGGGAGCGACTTCGGTGATTAACCGCGCGTTCTGCGCTTCGACAACGGGTTCGAGATTTGATAACGCCATCTCGATAAGTGCTTGCGGTGAAATCACTTCGAACCGCTGTCTGGTCTGACCTGCCTCGAGACGGGCAAGATCCAGCAGGTCATTGATCATTCGCAAAAGCCGTTCAGCGTCATCTCGAGCCGCCAACAACAACTCCAGCTGCTTAGAATTGAGGCTTCCAATCTTTTCCTCCAGAAGGAGATGCAACCCCATCCGGATGCTGGTCAACGGCGTCTTGAGCTCGTGACTTACCGTCGAGACAAGGTTTGTCTTGACCTCGTCCAACAGTCGAAGCCGGGTAATGTCCTGCAAAATTACCGCCGCCCCGAACAGATTCCCGGAATCATCACGCATGCCAATAATCCGCGGCATCAGGAATCGTTCGCCGTCATCTACGCGAACGCCGATCGCGTTTTCGAAACCGGCAGGGAGATAGTCGGGAGCTCCACGCAAAACTTTGTTTGCCTCTTCCTGGACGGCCAAGGGGATACCGCCTTGCGGGCCGAGCTTTTCCAGCAGTTTCTCCGCGGCGGGATTCGCAAAGTCAATCTTTCCATCCAAGGAAAGCGCGAGGATCGGATCTGGGAACGCCGAAAAAGTTATCTCGGTGGTTTGCCGGGCTTGCAGAATCTGATCCGATGTGATCTGCCGATACGCCCTGAGCTTGGAAGCAAGCTTGTTGAAACTATCTGCCAGTTCGCCGATCTCGTCTTTAGATTGAACTGGCACTAATTGATCGAGATTGCCGTCTCCCAATTCCTTCGCAGCGGCTTTCAAAGACCGGATCGGTCGCAGGATCGCTTGTTGAAGCCCGAGCCCGAAGAGGATCGCCACAACGATCCCCAGGCCGAGCGCAAGAATCATTGCCCGTATCGACTGATCGCTGACGCTTCGAGCATCACGGTCTGCTTGTACCATGTTCTCTTCATTGATCCTAATAACCTCCTGAGCGTCGTTCTTGATGCTTGTTAAGAGAGGTAGCAACTCCGAGAAATACATGTCCCGCCGACCATTCGGATCTGCCCAAAAAACTTTGGCGCGTTCCTGATACTTGGCTTCCGACTGCTCAATCCGGTGCGCCAGCTCGCCTTCACCAGGGAGCGTGATGTTTCCCAGCTCAATTCGCAGATTCTCTTGGAAGATCGGAACGTTGTTATCGAACAGGGCGCGCCCCCGCTCTTCTTCGCCCGTTAACGCAAACGAAAGGCCGGAATCCATCCGCTCCGCGCTCTCCTTCATTTGTTGTCCGGCAACGATGCTTTGGAAATTTTCGCGCAGGATCACATCAATCCGGCCTCCGAGCTGAGAAAAGAGCCAAACGGCATACAGGCCGATTCCCAGGAAAAGGATCAGCATTGGAGCGAGCCCCAGGAAGATGCGTTTCTTCATGGTTACCAGCCTAGGCCCTTTCTCTTCATTTGCCGATCTCGTGGCATTTGCGAGCCATCGCGGAATAGCGGAAAACGTGCCAAAGCAAAGAGCTAGATCACAACTATCTGTCAATCAGGCACTTAAGATATTCACGCAGCGAAAAGCCCAAGCTGGGGACTCTCCTCCTGCGAGCCAGAGTGAGATTCATACTCGTAAATTGCGAGTCTGGGAGCGATCCGCCTACAGCTTCTTCTTCCTCCGATACAGCGTCGCCGGATCAATCCCCAGAACTGCCGCTGCTTCGTCCATCGTGCGCGAATTTGCGATCACTCGGCGCATATGCTCGTTTTCGATTTCCTCAAGGGAAACGCTTCCACCGACACGGACTTCGGATGATGAAGGAGGTTGAATCTCCGACAGATCGCTTAGATCAATCTGCTGCCCGTTGCCGAGAATCACTGCTCGTTCAATCACGTTTCGCAATTCGCGTAGATTTCCCGGCCACCGATAACCCTGCATCGAACGGAGGGCTTCCGTACTCAATCCATGGATCTGTTTGCCAGCGCGCGCCGCGAAGAATTCTAAATGCCGTTTTGCGATCGATTCAATGTCCTGAACTCGATCTCGCAGCGGCGGCAGCCGGAGGGAAATCACATTTAATCGATAGTAAAGGTCTTCGCGAAATTTGCCTGTCTGCAGGGAAGCACTCAGATCATGATTGGTCGCCGCAATCACCCGCACGTTTGCCCGCCGCGACTTTGTCTCGCCAACCCGTTCATACTCCCGCTCCTGAAGCAGCCGCAGAAGTTTCGCTTGTATCGCAGACGGCAGATCGCCAATTTCGTCCAGAAATAGCGTTCCTCCTTCCGCGGCAGCGACCTTTCCCAGAGTGTCGGAAAGAGCTCCAGTAAAAGCTCCGCGGACATGACCGAACAGCTCGCTCTCCAGAAGTTCGCGCGAAAGGCTTGGGCAGCTTACCGTCACAAACGCGGCAGCCTTTCGCAAACTCCTGGCATGCATCTCTCTGGCAAGCACACTTTTGCCGGTACCGCTCTCGCCAAGGATCAGAACCGTGGCATCGCTCTGCGCAGCTTTGAACGCGGTGTCGAGTGCTGCCTGCATCGTTGGCGACTGGGAAACCAGATCAAAGCTAGGCAGTTCAGACTGCAACTGGGACTCCAATTCTGCGACCCGGTTCTCCAGGCGGTGCGTTCGCTCGATCCGAGCTAGGAGTTGTCTCACCTGCTCGGGCGTACAAGGTTTGGGCAAATAATCGAACGCCCCACGCCGCATCGCTTCGACTGCTGTCTCGATTGAACCATAGGCGGTAACCATGACGACGGCGGCCTTCGGCGCGAGCCGCAAGATTTCCGCCAGAATATCCAGGCCGCTCTCCTGATGAAGCTTCAGGTCGAGAAAAACCACCTCGAACGAAGCCGCGCGAAGTTCGCGCAGCGCGTCCGCCCCGGAAGCCACAGCAACGGCCTCGTGATCCATCGATTCAAGGGCCACGACCATCGTCCGGCGAATATTCTTTTCATCGTCAACAACCAGCACTCGCATATAGAGGGAAGCATTGTAGCATAGCGTTCGGCGTTTGGCGTTCGGCGTTCGGCGTAGGTTCGGGATCAAGGGGGCGCTCTTCCAGCAACGTCAGGCTTTGCGATTCTAACCATCTCAACGACAGCTTCTACGAAGCATCCCGAGGCCCAAAAATTTGTATCGGAGTTATTGACACATCAAACGCCCTCCTGCTAATCGTAAATCTAGTTCTAGTTCAACCTCGTCTCCAGAGGTCCCCCCGAAACATGAGAATGCTCTCAAACCCATCAAACATGAACTCTCTCAAAACCTCGATAAGGCAAGGCGCCGTCCGAGTCATTGGCTCGCTCTTTCTAGCCTCGGCGTTGGCCCCTTCGGCATTTGCAGCTGGTGTCACAATTCATTTCCTCGGCGATTCTGACGTCGGCGAAGGCGGAAAGTGGACCAAGCAAGTTGCCCAGGAGTGGGCGCAAAAGACCGGTAATACTCTAGCGTATGTCAGCCGTCCGAATGACGCATCACAGACGTTGCAACAGTGCCAACAATATTGGGCGGCCAGAAGCGGTGATGTCGATGTTTACCAGATCGACGTCATCTGGCCTGGAATTGCAGCGCCTCATGCCGTCGACATGAAGAAATATATCAAAGCCGACGAAATCGCGCAATATTTCCCAGCCATAATCAAAAACAATACGGTCAACGGTCAATTGGTCGGTGTGCCTTTGTTTACAGATGCAGGAATTCTTTACTATCGGACTGACCTCTTGAAAAAGTACGGCTATGACGCCCCGCCAAAGACGTGGGAAGAGCTTGCCCAAATGGCGAAGAAAATCCAGGAGGGCGAACGCAAGGAGGGTAGGTCCGACTTTCAGGGATTTGTTTTTCAAGGGAAAGCCAGTGAGAGCATTACCTGCAATGCCGTTGAATGGATCTACAGTTACGACGGCGGCACAGTCATTAGCCCTGACAAGAAGGTCACAATCAATAACCCTAATGCGATTAAGGCTCTCGAGACCGCGAAAAGCTGGGTCGGAACAATTGCTCCCGCTGGTGTAACGACCTACGGAGAGGAAGAAGCGCGGAACATCTGGCAAGCGGGCAACTCCGCGTTCATGCGTAACTGGCCTTATGCCTACGCCCTTGGTCAAGATCCCAAGAGCGCGATCTCAGGTAAATTTGATGTAACAGTACTGCCGAAAGGCGGAGATAACGGAAAGAACGCTGCTTGCTTAGGCGGCTGGCAGTTGATGGTGTGTAAATACTCAAAGAATCCGGACGTTGCAGCCGATCTGGTCAAGTTCCTTTGCTCGCCAGAGGTTCAAAAGAAACGTGCGATCGACCTGAGCCAGCTGCCAACCCGTCCCGATCTCTATAAAGATCCGGATATTCTTGCAAAGAACGCATGGTTCAAAAACGCCGAGGCGGTCCTGAATAACGCAGTAGCTCGGCCGTCGACGGTAACCGGAGCCGATTACAATCAAGTTTCTACTGCGATCTATCAGCAGTCAAACTCGGTGCTAAGCGGCCAGACGCCTGCCAAGCAGGCTGTTGCTCAAATCGAGCGCGTAGCAAAACGGGTCTTACACTAACGGTCTTAAACCCCAACCGGGAACCGAGCACGTGGCAGCAAAGGAAATCGACCTGCAAATGCGCCAGCGGCGGCTGGCCTGGTTTCTGGTCACGCCCGCAGTAGTCATCGTGATCATGATCATCGGGTTCCCGATGTTTCAGGTGATCGTCGACTCATTCTTTCACAAGAAAGCCGATTTGTCGGTTCCGCCGACGTTTGCGGGACTCAGCAACTATCAATTCATCCTGAGTGACCCTGACTTTTGGTCGGCGTTCGTGGTGACTCTCATTTTTACGGTCTGCTCCGTAGTCCTTGAGAGTGTGCTGGGATTGATCGTGGCTCTTATTGCTAACTCGGATTTCAAGGGAAGGTCTGTGTTGCGGGTCGCAATCCTCATCCCATGGGCAATTCCGACCGTGGTGTCTTCCAAAATCTGGCAATGGATGTTTAATGACATCTACGGGGTTGCCAATGTGGTCCTGGCGGGCCTGCACATTATTCCAAATAAGATTGCGTGGCTGGCAACTACGGCAACGGCGTTGCCAGTCATTATCGCGGTAGACGTCTGGAAGACGACTCCTTTCATGGCGCTGCTATTGTTGGCAGGATTACAACTGATTCCAGGCGACCTTTACGAGGCCGCCTCAATCGATGGCGCTACGAAGGTCCGTCAGTTCTTTTCGCTAACTTTACCGCTGCTTCTACCCACCTTGTTGGTTGCGTTGATCTTTCGAACACTCGATGCCCTTCGAGTGTTCGACATCTTCTTCGTCATGGTCGGCAATCAAGCCGGCCTTCTAACTGTGGCGACCTACGCCCAGCAGCAGCTAGTCGGTTACCTCGATGCCGGCATGGGATCTGCCACATCCATGATCATCCTGATCATCATCATGGTCTTCGTGGTCTTGTACACTCGATTTAGCAAGACGAGCTTTGAATGAAAGAAGAGTCTAAACAGTCACCTATCCTGCGGATATTATTCTATCTGCTCGTGCTCGCTGTATTGGTATTCAACCTGTTCCCTTTCTTTTGGGCGGTCATTTCTTCTTTTAGACCGAGTGCCGATCTGTTCTCGACTAAGCTGATTCCAACCTCGTTTACGCTGGCGCACTTCCAGAACGCGCTCTCGGATCCGCGATTCACTTCGAGCTTGCTCAATTCGGTAATCGTCGCGGGAATTACTGTTTTGATTGCGCTCGGATTCGGGAGCATCTGCGCATATGCCCTGGGACGATTACCGTTCCGATTCAAGGCCCCGGTTCTCTACCTTGTGTTGGTGATGACCATGTTCCCCTCGATTTCCGTCCTGTCTGGACTTTTCGTTCTATTGCGGACCATCGGGCTATTCAACACGCGGCAAGGACTGATTCTGACCTACATGATCTTTACCATGCCGTTTACGATCTGGGTCATGACTCAATATTTTCGCAGCCTGCCAAGAGAACTTGAAGAAGCGGCGTATGTGGATGGCGCTTCACCTCTCACTGTATTCTGGAAAATTCTGCTGCCGTTAACAACCCCGGGCCTGATCTCTACCGGCCTGCTCGCTTTCATCGCTGCATGGAACGAATTCCTTTTCGCACTGACCTATACCGTGACCGACAACATGAAGACCGTTCCCGTCGTGATCAATTCGTTCAGCGGCACGAGCGGATTTGAGACGCCGTGGGGACCAATCATGGCAGCGTCGATGGTGGTTACCGTCCCTCTGGTTATTCTCGTCATGATCTTCCAGTACCGCATCGTGGCGGGGTTGACTGCCGGCGCAGTCAAGGGATAGCTTTAGGCCAAGGCTTTAGGCGTTGTCTGTTTCGCGATTGGCGCTTCGCATTTTGCGTTCAACGACATATTTATCGCGCGAAACGCCAAACGCCAAACGCGTCACGTTCGCATGTCTTTTCGGTTTGAAATTGATCAGTCGTCCTTTAAGGGAATTCAGCGAATCGCTGGAGAGCGAACCGATCGGGTTCTTCGTGCGGTTTCCAAGAAGCCTTATCCAAATTCGGAGCTGATTCATCAGGCCCGGAAAGATCTGAAGAGTTTGCGCGCATTGCTACGTCTGGCGCGTGCATCGATGCCTGAGGAAAACTATATAAGAGAGAACACGTTCTTTCGCGATGTCGGCCGTTCCTTGTCGGCGGCACGCGACCGCCAGGTCATCCTCGAAGCAATCGAACGTTTTCAAGGTAAACCGAAAAAAAGTGCGCCGCCGTTGCCGGAAACGCCTGTACTCAAAATTGTCGAGCATCTCCGCCGGCGCTTGCAGCGTGAGGCTGCGTCCAAAATTCCGGCTCAAACGCTGGCCCGTTTGCGCAAAGAGTTGGGAGAAGCGCAAAAACGCATCAACCATTGGTTCGATGGTGTCTTATTAAATCCAGCATTCGAATGGGATCTCTTTATTGGCACGGGGTTACGACGCACCTATAAGCGCGGCAGGAAATTGTTGATCCAGTTCGACGCCGTCGGCCCTGAAAACGTCAGCGACGAGACTTGGCACGAGCTTAGAAAATTTGCCCGTCCCCTGGGGTTTCAGCTTCGTTTGCTTCAACCGAGCTGGCCCCGGTCGTTGGCTCCTCTGTTAAAACAATGTGATCGGCTTGCCCAGAAACTCGGTATCGATCACGATTTTGCCGTTTTACGCGCCAGGGTCCTCAAAGAACCGGCCGATTCTCAAACCACCACAGACGCTCAAAAGGCGCTGATCCAGTCGATTGACCGCCGAAAACGTAAGCTTCGCGGCGAGGCCCTTCGGATTGCGCGCAATCTGTACGGAGAAAAGCCGCGCCAATTCGAGCAACGCCTGGCGTCGTATTGGCATCTGTGGAGAAAGGGAGAGCCGGAAGAGGTGTCGGCGTCTCCCCTGGAGGCTCTCCCGCACTCTGCCATTCCTTCAGGATGAAACGCGTTGGACGCGATTCGCAGGAGTTCCCCCGCCAAGGCCGGGTCATCCTTGGCTGAGTTATGTCGTCCCATTCGGGACGAAAGCATTTGTTCCAACACAAGGACATGTCTACGCACCGGCGGCCGAACGGGTGGGCTCCGGAATAATCGGTCGCCGCGAATACCAACGCCGCTCAGATCACCCAATCCTGCGACGCTGATACGCCGTTACGCCGATACGCCCAGACGGCGACACCCCTCCCCCTCAACCGTTGCAAGCAAGCTCGGTCCAAGATATCGTGCGCGCCTAAATGCAAAAGACGCGTGTAGCAATCGTCGGACTCGGGCTTCCGGGACTTTACCATGCGCACGGAGTGATTCAGTCCGGAGAAGGTATTCTAGAAGCAGTCTGCGAGCTCAACGACGAGCGACGAAAAGAATTCGCTTCTCGATTCGCGAAGACATTTGGGCTTGAGCTCCCTCAGGTGCGCGCTGTCCGTGACGTAGACCAAGTTTTGGCAGATCCCAGGATCGATGCCGTGGTCGTGGCGCTGCCAAACGCGTTGCATTACCCGATCTCGCTCAAAGCCCTGCAACACGACAAACATGTCTTATGCGAAAAACCGCCAACCATTAACGCCGAACAAATGCGGCACGTGCAGCGGGAAGCCGAGGAGCGGGGACTGATCTACTTCTTTGGACGGCAAATGCGCTTTTCCAGTAATACTTTGGCTGCCCGCCGGATCGTGGCCGAAAGGCGCCTGGGAGAAATATATTTCGCCGAAAGTAAATGGATTCGCACCCGTGGAACGCCGGCCGGAATGAGCGGCTGGTTTCTCGATCGGTCGCGGTCGGGAGGAGGTGCCCTGATTGACCTTGGTGTCCATGTGATCGATACCGCGTGGTTTCTTATGGGTGTTCCGCGCCCGGAATCGGTCTTTGCGCAAACTTATCAAAAGTTCCCGCAGTTGGTGAAAGCCCCTCTGTTTGATGTAGAAGATAGTGCTTATGGCATGATCAAGTTCGAGACAGGCGCTACGTTACAGTTCCAGGTGGCCTGGGCGGCAAACTTGTTGCCGGAGGTCCCGGCCAGCAAATGGGCTGGGCGAGAGATATTCCAGAGCACCCTGTACGGTCCGAAAGGCTCAATTCGAATCACCGACATCAATCAGAACGTGCCGGGGCAGGCCCCGAAGCCAATCGAAATGGTGGAAATCATTGGCGATGATCTGGTTCCGGTGGAGGTCCCTCTTGAACCGGAAAAGGAAAACCGTTTCACCACCCAGATACGTTACTTCCTGCGAGCGGTCCAAGGTGTTGAACCGCCGGTAAATAGTGCGGTTCAAGCGACCGAGCTGATGGAAATGTTAGATGCAATTTACGCCGCCGGGCATACAGCGTTTAGGCAGATCCGGTAGGTATTGTTTTTGGGTAGCGCGTTACGGTTCACATTCTTCGTTCGAGAAATTAAAGGACATCCCCGCTTCTGGCCGGCAAAACGTCGCTCATGATTTCTCCTCGCCACGAGGAGGCGCGCAAGATGGCTTCGGCTGTGCGCGAGCGACTCAAGGCTGAAGGCGCCATAGGATTCGAAAACTATCCGGTTAGCGCGAAGTCCCCGAACTCGTACAGGAAAAACGGAAGGTCTGTCGTTACCCGAGAAGAGCGGAGCAAAACAACAGGGCAGAGCGCTTAAAATCGTTAGGCGCATTTCAGCGCGTAGCAGCTGTCCTTGGACAACTCCGAACAATGAAATTCTTACTTGATAGCAGCCTCCGCCAAATCAAGGTCCTCCAGAAAATTGCTGTCCGGCACACTGAGAATCTGGTCGTAGACCAAGGCCGCTCCTCCCAGAGCAGAGCTGTCTTTGCCAAAAGAGGACACTTCAATATCCAAGTTTTCGACTGTAGGAAAACACCTTCGCCGCAGGCTGGTTTTAACGTCTTCTTCTACGAAAGGAAAAAGCTCAGCCAGCGGTCCTGCCAGGACAACGAGCTGCGGATTGAATAGATCCGCCAGATTTCTAATTGTCAGAATAAGCCACTCTTTCCACGCTTTAACGGCTTTCCGGGCAAGCGGCTTCTCCTTCCTGAGGTCTCGAAGGAACGTTTCGAGGTTTTTCGCCTCTCCCCCCACTTGCTGGTAAGCTGCAAGCAACCCGTTTCGACCCAATTGAGCCTCAAGAACGCCCATTCTTTCGGCTCGCGCAAGGGCAGTCAGATTAAGTGTCAGGTGACCAATTTCGCCTGCGAGACCGTCGCTACCTCGAAAGATTTTTCTATCAAAAATTATGCCGGCTCCAACACCAACACCCAAGTAGAGCAGACAAAGATCGGTTTGACCTGGTCTGCGGCCAAAAGAGAGCTCTGCCAGCGCAGCGCCATTCGCATCATTCTCGACAAATACGGCGAGGCCTAACCGCGACTTAAGGGCGCTTTTCAGATCGAAACGGTTCCAGCCAAGAGTGGGGGCGATCCGAATCACTCCTTGAGAATTGACCAGCGCTGAAACGCAGACGCCCAACCCTCGCAAGCGATCAGAACTTACTAGATCGCCGGACCTGACACCCTCAACCATCTCGACAAGCTGTTCGCAAACCGATTCCGGTTTTCGAGACCGCAAATTTACGGTCTCGCGATAGATGATCGAGCCCTCGAGATTTATCAAAACCAAGTGAATGCGTTCGGCCGCGATCTCGGCGCCAAGAAAAAATGCGCCGTCCGGGTTCAATTTCAACGCCGTGCCCGGCCGACCGGTAGCTTGGGCAATGGAAGACTCACCCGCCTCTGTAACCAGGCCTGCGTCCAATAACTGACCCGCAACAAAGGTAAGGGTGGACCGTGTCAGGTTTAAAAAACGGGCAAGGTCGGCCCGCGAAAGCTTTCCTCTATCCTTGAGCAACCTCAAGACGCGAGATTGGTTGATACGACGGATCAGACTCGGTTTAGCCATTGGGAAACGCTAACGCTCAATTCTCACTCTTTGAGATGGCGTTTGTCAACCGTCGAAACAAACGATTTCTTGCGGTCGATTGCTCCGGAAAAGCTGCCCCTTCTCAAGCCACGACAGAAATATTTTTAAAAGTTGCTTGACTTTGTTTACCTTCACAACAAACATATCCCATGTCTCCTCCAGACCCGTCGACCAAAATGTTGCTGGCTTATTAATCTCATGATGAAAGCAATCGTTTACGATGCCCCTCGTAAATTCGAATATCGGGATGTTCCTGTCCCAAAAATCCAACGCGACGAAATCCTTCTCCGGGTTCACGCCTGCGGGGTCTGCGGGACAGATCTCCACGTCCACGAAGGTGAGTTCGGACCGCGATTTCCCCTCACGCCGGGTCACGAATTTTCGGGCGAGATCGTTGAGCTTGGGTCTGGAGTCACTGGGCTAAAGAAAGGGCAGCGGGCTACCGCAAGCACGACGATGGCTTGCGGTAAATGTTTCTATTGTAAACGGGGGGACTTCCTGGAATGCGAAAACCTGGACGGCATTGGCGTAGAGATTAATGGAGCTTTTGCTGAGTACATTAAACTTCGCGCCGATCTGGTTTTCCCCATAGAAAAGCTTTCCACTCGGGAGTCCGTCATGGTCGAGCCGACGGCTTGCGCCGTACACGGCATGCAAACTCTCGCGATGAAGCCAGCAAGCAGAGTCCTTCTGTTTGGCGCCGGGCCAACAGGGCAGGTGTTAGCTCAACTACTGAAGCTGAATGGTGCATCACATTTAACCGTCGCAGCCCCTGCGGGCCCGAAGTTGGATCTCATAGCGCGTCTCGCTGCCGACGAGGTGGTGGCGATTGATCGGAAAGATCCGGAGGTTCATCGTCGCGGCCTCCGAAGTGTTAGTGCAAATGGATTCGACTACGTCATCGAGGCAACCGGTTCTACAGAACTATTGCAGGATGCGATTCGTTTCACTCGGCGCCGCGGCACCATTATGGTCTATGCGGTTTATGCCGACCGCGCGATTGCCCAGGTAACGCCGGCCGACATCATGCGCCGCGAACTGACGATTAAGGGTTCCTTCGCTCAGATCGACTGTTTCCCAAGAGCGCTTGACTATCTGGAGAGCGGAAAGGTCAGGGTGGACGAAATCGTCACCCACGAGATTCCCTTACGAGACTATCAAAAAGCGCTCGATTTGGCTTTCGCACGAGAAGGGATCAAAATCGCCATCATCACATGATTGGCTAGGCTAACTCACATGAACCATCAGGGGCTACGCCATGATTACCAATCTTGGGCTCATTGCGTCGCCGCCCAACCTGTCTACCCCAAAATATGAAACGCTGGATAAATGCACTCGCAGTAACTGCCACACTCGGACTTGTTGCTCTTTCGCCAGTCGAAACGGCCTTGGCAGCTGACAACAAGTACACGATCGCCCTGATCCCAGGGCTTACGACGGATCCTTTCTATATTACGATGCACAAAGGCGCGGAAGCTGCCGCTAAGGTGGTGGGTGTCGACCTTATCTTTCAGGGCGCCCCCGAATTTAATCCCGTTACGCAGGTTCCGGTGTTGAACGCGGTCATTGCCCGGAAGCCGAGCGCCATTTTGATCGCCCCGACAGACAAGGTCCAGCTGGTCGAGCCACTCAAGAAGGCCTTTGAGGCCGGAATACCGGTGATCACGGT
>Ga0126381_100003811_pt1 | contig 16358 bp, 13 predicted proteins | sample PanSoiMetPlot_28_FD_96465 | JGI IMG/M metagenome (GOLD analysis project Ga0126381, IMG submission 96465) | Tropical forest soil microbial communities from Panama - MetaG Plot_28 | ecosystem: Environmental > Terrestrial > Soil > Tropical forest > Bulk soil | place: Panama | collected 2016-02-17 | reverse complement strand
TGTGTGGCAAAGCCCACTCCGCAAGATATCGGTCAGCAAGTTCGGCCACGGTCAGTTCGGCGAGTAGTTTGCCGCGGGCGAGAGCGGGATCCTTGCCGTCGGCGATCTCGCCTCGCGCTCTTATCGCCTTGCGGCGCGCCTCCTCGGCGGTGACCTCGACGCCATGTTCCCCCAGCCTTAGCCAACGGTCGGCCCGCCCAACTCCGTATTTCAGAACATAAATGCGTCGGCCCGCGGGCGTGACCTTCAGGCCGAACCCGGATACTTTGTCGTCCCAAGCATAGACGTCGCGACCGGCTGGGGGAATCGCCTCCACAACGGTTTTTGTCAGCCTCGCTTTCATTTCTAACAACCCTTCAACAACCTTTTCAGAGCAAAGTCAGGCAAGCTTGAGTAACAAACTCCAGACCAATTTGCGACAGATTCTTCGAGCTTAAGCCGTTTCGGTAAACCCAATCACCGTCCAGCAACCTTGAGAAATCCCGTCGCACCAGACTACGGATCTGGGGGTTAGGGGTTCGACTCCTCTCGGGCGCGCCAATTCTGCTAAAACTTATCGGGAAAACACAGTCGCTAGAAGCAGCGCGGGAGGCGCCGGCAGATGAAGCGCAGCATCGATCGTATCTTGACGACCCATGTCGGAAGCCTGCCGCGACCGCCGGAATTGCTGGAGTTCCTCGAGGCACGAGAGACGGGTCGAGGGTTCGAACAGGCGGCTTTCGAAGAGTGCCTCGCTGCCTCGGTCGGCGATATCGTGAAAAAACAGGTCGCGGCCGGGATCGATAGTGTCTGCGATGGCGAATTGGGGAAGATTTCCTATACCTTCTACGTACGGCATCGCCTGTCCGGCATAACGGCGTCCCGCGGCGGCGACCACGACAAGCCGCCACAGACCGCAACGCATCGCGACCTCCTAGATCACCCCGATTACATGCAGCGTCTCAATCAGACGCGCGTCACATCATGGTTCAGCCGTGAGGCGGTGCCGTGCTGCACCGGGACGGTCGCCTACGGCGACCGTCGGCCATTGGAGACCGACCTGCGGAACCTTGCCGCAGCCTGCGCCGCAGCCGCGCCAGTCGAGGCCTTCATGAACGCCGCCTCGCCTGGGGTGCTGACGAAATTCGTCCCGGACCGCTATTACCAAGACGAAGACGCCTATGTCGACGCATTGGCCAACGCGTTGAAGGAAGAATACGAAGCGATCGCCAAAGCCGGCTTTATTCTGCAGATCGATGCACCGGATCTGGGGTCGGCTCGGCACAACCAATACCAGCATCTTTCCGACGAAGAGTTTCTGCGCATTGCGGAGCGCAATATTGCGGCGCTCAATCAGGCCACCGCCAACATTCCGCCGGATGCAATGCGGATGCATTTGTGCTGGGGGAATTATGAGGGCCCGCACACGCACGACATCCCGCTCGCGAAGATCCTCGACGTATGTCTGCGGGCACGCCCGGCCGGCTTGTCATTTGAGGCCGCCAATCCGCGTCACGCGCATGAATGGGAGGATCTACGAGGCGCAAGAATCCCCGATGATAAAATCCTCATCCCCGGCGTCATCGATTCGACGACGAATTTTGTCGAGCACCCGCGGCTCATTGCACAGCGCATCTGCCACTATGCCGACATTGTCGGACGCGAGCGGGTCATTGCCGGCGCCGATTGCGGCTTTGCGACGTTCGCTTTCGTCAATAACGCCGTTGCACCATCCGTCGTCTGGTCAAAATTCGCGGCGCTCGCCGAAGGCGCGCAAATCGCGACGTCGCGACTCTGGGGTTGAGAAAGTCAGTCGCCGGGTGCAATCGGAATATTGTCGATCAACCGCGTTCGGCCCAGCCGGACTGCGGCGAAGACCCGAGCGGGTGCAGTGATCTCGGTAGCCACCGGCGCCAACGTCTCGGCTTCCCGAATTTCGAGATATTCCACTGCGAAACCCGCTTCGGTCAGCCGCGCCCAACCGCGTGCGAGTTCCCGTCCAACCGCGGTCGGCTCTTGCGCCAGCACAGCCGCAACGCCTCGTAGAACCTTGGCGAGTTCGGGAGCGATATGGCGCTCCTCCGGCGATAGATAGACGTTACGCGACGACAGCGCCAAGCCGTCCGCCTCGCGCACTGTCGGCACGCCGACGATCCGCACGGGAATGTCGAGATCGCGGGCCAGTCGCCGAACAACGACCAGCTGCTGATAGTCTTTCTCGCCAAAATAGGCGAGATCGGGCAGGGACTGGGTCAACAGCTTCGCCACGACTGTCGCTACGCCGTCGAAGTGACCCTCGCGGTGCGCGCCGCACAAACCCTCAGTCAGCCCGCTGACGCGGACTGTCGTGGCGAAATCGGACGGGTATATTTCGGCTACCGGCGGAATAAACACGAGGTCTACGGTGGCCGCTCGCAACATGTCGAGATCGGCCGCCTCGCGCCGTGGGTAGGAGCCGAGGTCCTCGCTCGGTGCGAATTGCTTGGGGTTGACAAAAATCGACACGACGACGCGTTGGGATTCAACTCGCGCGGCTTGCACCAGCGCCCTATGACCCTGATGCAATGCGCCCATCGTTGGAACCAAGCCGACCCCCTCCTCCGCCTTGCGCCACAAGGCGATCCGTGTTCTCAGATCAGCGATGGTCCGCGCGACGTCCACCCGAAGACCTTCATCCCTTCACCGAGCCCGACGTCAGACCGGCGACGTAGTGCTCGACGAAAAACGAATAAATAATCGCGACTGGGATCGAGCCCAATAGCGCGCCAGCCATCAGTTGCCCCCAATAGAACACGTCGCCACGGATCAACTCTGCGATGACCCCGACCGGCACGGTCCGCACCGAACTCTTGGTCAGAAAAATGAGCGCGTAGAGAAACTCGTTCTGCGACAAGGTGAACGCGAAGATCCCGGCGGAAATGAAGCCCGGAGTACACAAGGGCAGAAAAATCCGCCGCATCGTCTGGAGGCGGCTGGCACCATCGATCCGCGCTGCTTCTTCCAGCTCCTTCGGCACGGTCTTGAAATAGCCGAGCAGCAACCATGCGCAGAATGGCACGAGCATCGTCGGATAGGTCAAAATCACCGCGGAGAGCGTATTGCCGAGATCGAGCCGGTTGATTAGATCGGCGAGCGGAATAAACAGCAATGGCTGCGGCACGAGATAGATCGCCGCCACGGTCATCGCGATCAACCCGGCGCCGGCAAATCGCATGCGCGCCAGCGGATAGGCGAGCATGACCCCGAGAACCAGCGAGATCGCCGTCGAAAGGACGGCGACGATCATCGTGTTCCATGTCCACAGCAGAAAGCTCGTCTGCGTCAGCAGGTCGACATAGTGCTTCAACGTCGGATGGAGGACGAGTAACGGCATCAGATGCCGATTGTAGAGCTCGGCATTGGGCTTCAGCGATGTCACCGCCATCCAATAGAACGGGAACAGCGCGACCAGGAGAAAGAAACCGACCGGCAACCACAACCGAACTGCTCGTTCGACCGGGCTATAGCCGGTGACCATCAACCTCTCCGCAGGTAGATCGTCAGCGCGAGGATCAGCAGCGCCAGTGCCGGGAACGTCGCCAGCGCCACCGACGCGCCGAGACCGAGCTGCCCCGATGCCATCGCGATGTCGAAGGCATAGGTCGCAAAGAGCTGCGTCGCATTTTGCGGCCCGCCATGCGTCAGCACATAAACGAGCTGAAAGTCGGCGAACGTGAATATCACCGAAAACAATGTCACGATCAGGATGATCGGCTGCAGCAAGGGCAATGTGACATAGCGGAACCGCTGCCAACCGCCCGCGCCGTCGATCGTTGCCGCCTCGTAGAGTTCCGGGGGGACCGTCTGCAATCCGGCGAGCAGCGTGATCCCGTAAAACGGCAGACCTCGCCATGTATTGATAACGATGATCGAGGCCATTGCGAGGATCGGGTTGCCGAGCCATGAGGGGCCGGGCTTTGGCACGCCGAGCGCGATCAGAAACCAATTAAGAACGCTAAAGGCCGGATCGAGGATCCACATCCACGCGACGGTGCTGAGCACCGTCGGCACGATAAATGGCAGCAGCAACAACGCCCGCACCAGGTTCTTCAGCGGGAATTGCTGGTTCATCGCCAGCGCCAGCGCGAGGCCACCTACCATCTTCAACAAGGTTGCGGCCGCGGTGTGGAGGAAGGTGTTGAAGGTTACCTTCCAGAAGATCAGGTCGTTTATGTCGTTCGCAAAATTCTTCAGCCCGACAAACGTGCCGGCATGCGCGACGGGTCTATTCTGGAGGCTCAACAGGATGCCATAAAGGAACGGGTAGCCGACGAGCGCCGCCAGGAACAGCAGCGGCGGGGCCATCATCAACCAGCTGAAGACGCTTTCGCGGTCTAGCCACCCGCTGATCGACACCGCGCGGCGCGCGAGCCGAACGACTCCCACTACAGGCTCTGAGCGCGAGGTCATACCCGGTGCCCCTCACCCTCCCGCTGACGCGGGCCCCTCCCTCTCCTCGCAAAAGCGGGCGAGGGGTTTCCGGGACCCTCTCCCTCGCCCCGCGCGCGGGGAGAGGGTTGGGGTGAGGAGTAGAGCCGCACAGTCACGCCGGCCGGTAGATCCCTCTCAGCTGCGCGTCGGCGTTCTTGATTACATCCTTCGTCGACGCGCCGGCGCAGGCCTTTGCGAACATGTCGACGACGACGTATTTAGCGATGCTCTCCGCCAGTTGGCGGTTGGGCGGCGCCGGCCAGCCCGGCAGATGCGCGGTCGCGAGCGCATCGCGATAGGGGATGTTGCGGGGTTCGACCTGCCACATCGGCGCATTGTCATAGCCGTGCAATAGCGGCTGATAGTAGCTGTCGGCCGAGGCGTACCAACCGGCGAGCTGCTTTTCGTCCATCAGCCACCGCAAAAAGGCGCGCGCCTCGTCCTTTGCCGGCGTGAAGTTGAAGATCGAGTGACAAACCGAATTCATCAGGTGGAACCGCCCTTTGGGTCCGGCAGGGTTCTGCGCCTGGTCGGTGACCTTGGCGATATCCGGGAAATCGCGCTTGGCGAGCCACAGAATGCTCTGCGCATTGTTGGTGCACGAAATCTGCTCGGCATACCAAGCCTTGTTGTTGCTGACGTCGGTCCAGCCGAGGACGTCGTCGAGCATCGTGTCGCGGAAGAATTTTCGCGCGAAATCGATCGCGCGTGCGGTCTCATCGGAATCGATGACGACGGTCTTGCCATCGGCTTCGATCTCATGCCCGCCATAGGACCACAAGAGCGGGTAGATCCAGCCATGGTTATCACCGAACCCATGACCGAGCTCGAAGCCGAACGGATGATCCTTCGCCTTCAGCTTCTTGCCGACCTCGTAGAGCTCCTCCCAGGTCTCGGGAAACTTCTTGACGCCGACTTCGGCGAACCAATCGGTGCGCCAGTTCATCAGCTGGCCGATATTGCTGAACGGCACCGCCTTCCATTTGCCGTCGACAAACCCTGCCTCTTTGGCAACATCGTACCAGCCGCCCTGTTTCTTGCCGGCCTCTTCCGCGATGTCGCTGACATCGAGCAACTTCTCGTCGAACAAAAACGGATAGAGCAGGAAGATCATCGTCACATCCGCCCCGGACCCGGTCTCAGCGATCGTGCTGGTCCGCGTGGGCAGACTTCCGACGCTCGTCAGCTCATAGTTGATCTTGACGCCGGTCGCTTTTTCATAAGCCGGCGCCAGGGTCTTCTGCACGTATTCATCAAACGTCTTGATGAACGAGCTCTCGTGCAAAAACGTGAGAGACTTCGGCTGTGCAGAAGCGGGCGGCCCGCCGAAGGCCGCACCTAGGGCACCAAGCCCGGAAAGTTTTAGAAATCCGCGACGCGACGTGGCGCCCATGTTCTCGCACTCCGTTGCGGCCGGCCGCCAAAGCTGGTCCGGCTTAGGCACTTTCTTCTAAAGGTGGAGGTCTCGCGCGGCAAGCCGACGACAAACGCGGAGCCCGAGTTGGGCACCGGCACTCGAAAATTGCCACGATGCCATGGTAAAGAACTAGCCAGAGAACGGCGCCAACACGAGCGGCGGCAACGGCCGTGGCGCTGGCCGAGGCCGAGACGGACACAATTACCGATAAATACCCTAGAAATAACAGCGAGAAACAGCGACGATAACAGCAAGAAACAGCCATGATAACAGCGACTTTTGCTGTTATCGCGGTGCAGCCTAGGGTGAGAAAACTCAGAGAGTCTGCGGTAAAGCCGGGGACATTCGCTATTTCTCTTTGCGAATTGTCAGTGGTATCAGCGGCGGCCAGCTAACATACGGTCGACCATCGCAGGCGCCGCGCCGAGATAATTCGCCGGTTCGGTCAGCGCCCGTAGCTTGTCCCGCCCTAGCGGTTCCGCGACGGCCGGGGTCTCGAGCAATACGTCGTATAATGGACGATCGGTCTCGATTGCGATGCGGCAGGCGTCATAGACGAGGTCGTGCGCTTCGTTGCGGCCGATGTGCGGCGCCAACCCCATCATCACCGCCTCGGCGACGATGAGCCCGTGGGTCATCGCCAGGTTTTTCGCCATACGGTCGGCGTCGACGATCAACCCGCCGAGCATGAAGCGCGCTTGGTGGAGGGCGCCTGCGGCAAATCCGAAAGCCTCCGGCACGGCCACCCATTCAACATGCCACGGGCCGGTCGCACGTTCGAAATCGGTTATCACGGCATCGAGCACGAGCCCCGCTTGCTGGCGCAGTACCTTGGCGGCGGCGAGGATCAGCTCGCAGGAGATCGGGTTGCGTTTCTGCGGCATCGTCGAGCTCGAGCCGCGGCCCTGCACGAACGGTTCGGCCGCCTCGCCGAATTCGGTCGCCGACATGAGCATCACGTCGTAGGCGATTTTGCCAAGGCTGCCAGCCAACAGCGCCAGAACCTGTACCGCCTCGGCAATGCCGTCGCGCACGACATGCCACGTGATCAACGGGTCTTCGAGGCCCAGTTCGCGAGCGAGCTCCGCGCGGGCCCCGACACTCTCGCCGCTATTGCCGAGCGAAGCCAACGTCCCGGCCGCACCCCCGAACTGCGCAAGCAGAACGCGCGGGCGAAGTTCTCGCAGCCGATCGGCGTGACGGTCGAGCGCATAGAGCCAGACCGCGGCCTTATAGCCGAAGGTCACCGGCAGCGCGTGCTGCAGGTGCGTGCGTCCGGCCATGGGCGTGTCGCGGTATTTGCGCGCGAGTTCAGCGAGATGACCGCGAACCGCGGTCAAATCCTCTTCGAGCAAGGCGAGCCCGGCGCGGATCTGCAACATGACGGCCGTATCCATGATGTCCTGGGTCGTGGCGCCCCAATGGACATAGCGACCCGCAGGACCGGCCAGTGCCGCAAGCTGGCGCACCAACGGCAAGATCGGATAACCGACCGTCTCGGTTTCTGCCTTCAGCCGCGCCAAATCGAGCGCTTCCCGGCCCCGTGCCAGCGCGCTCGCCGCATCCGTGATCGCTTCTGCGGCGTCGCCGGGAATGATCCCGAGCCTCCCCTGGGCCCGCGCGAGGGCAGCCTCGACCTCGACACAACGGGTGAGGAACGCGTCGTCGCCGAAGACCTCGCGCATCGCCGCCGTGCCGAACATATCCGCGAAAATGACGGAATCGAGAGCGCCGATTGCCACAGCAACCTCGACCAATCGGTTCAGACAGTGTTTTCTGCGGGCGCGAGAAACGGAACCCAGGCGCCGGCCGTCAGCTGCTCAAGCGCCGGGAACCGAGCCTTGTAGGCCATCTTCGGGCTGTTTTCGATCCAATACCCGAGATAGACGAACGGTTGTCCCTGCTGCCGGCACCGCTCGACGAGCCAAAGAACGCTCCAGGTTCCGAGGCTGCGCTTGGCTTGTTGCGGATCGTAAAAGCTGTAAACCGCCGAGAGCCCGTCATCGAGCAGATCGATCAGCGACGCCGCGACAAGGTTGCCGATAGCATCACGAAACTCGGCAACCCCGGTCCGCACCGGTGTGTCTTCGACCATGCCCCGGTAGTCGCCGTAATTCATCGACGCCATGTCGCTGTCATTGTGGCGCGAGCGCTGATAAGCCGAAAACAGCCGGAATTGCTCCGGCGTGGCGCGAGCGGCGACGAGGCGGCCCGCGATGTCGCGATTGGCGTTGCGGATGCGTCGGGTCGATCGGGTGTGATGAAAGCGATCGACGACGATCCGCACCGGGACGCAAGAAGAACACCCGCGGCAAGCCGGCCGATAAGCAAAGTGATGGCTGCGCCGGAACCCAGCGCGCGACAGATCATCGTAGAACAGCGCTGCGCCGCTGCCGTCGAGCTCGACGACCAGCTTGCGCTCGGCATGGCCGGGGATATACGGACAGACCACTGGAGAGGTTGCGAAAAATTGCCGGTATCCGTCGCCCGGGCGGTTGCCTGCCGGAGTTGCGCGCGCCTCCTGTCGGAGCCACTCCCGTTTCTTGCTCTTGTCTGTCCCCGGCCTCAAATCCATCGCACGATCTCCAAGTCCCCGTGGCTCGCGAAACGATTATGACCGAGAGTATAGCGACGGCGCCAGCCCTCAGCGCCGCCTTGTCAACGCGACGGCCCGGCTGTCCAGCGAAACCCCGTGAGGATATTTTGATCGAACTGGCATTCGACGGCCAATTCCCGTGGCATAGGTGCCCCAGGTGGTGTATCGGTCCTGACCCCCTCGGCTCGCGCGACGATTGTCGTCAAGCTCGTGGCCGATGCATCATTTTTTGTGACGTCGATGGCCGCGCTCGGGTAGGCGCGACGCATGATGTCGGCACAACGCTCCGCTAGGCCGACGTCATGAGGAAGACCGGAACATCCGCCCGCGACAACGCACAAACCGGCCGAGAGGAAAGGAGCCCAAGCTTGTCGGCAAGATCGCATGCTTGCAATACTGCTTGGTGGTGAGCCGAAATTCAAATGCGGCCCGGCTGACCCGTCGCGCCCGCCGCGGGGCGATGATACTCGGGGAAGGTGCTGGAGGGGGTCGAATTGGAGGAGCTTTCGCGACGAGTGAGAAAATTGCGCCGGAAAGTCTACCGGCAGACACCGGTCGCCTCCCTGAACCGCATCGCCGAGCTCGATCACCGGATGTCCTATTCCGAGATGACGAAGGCCCTGGAGAGATCCCAGCTCGGCGTTTCGTCAGGCGGCGCCGCTCTCGTCTTATGGCGGGCCTGCACCGAGCGCGGTTTTCGCGCCTGGTGTTATGAATTCGGGTTCCCGGAAAGTCTGACGCAGACTGTCACGATCGTCGACATCGGTGGCGAGCCGCAGGTCCACGACGCATTTTTCAACCTGAGTTATTCAGCAAACCTTCACGACATCCTGGCCGCCTTGCGGGATGGTAATCCGGTGAGCGGCAAGCGGGGGGTTCGCGATCGCAAGATCTACATCTTGGATCCCGGCGATGAGCCAAAGGCTACGGTCGGCTGGCTCGAGGCCCATGCCGATCGCGAGCTCGACCCCGGCGACGGCCTGCGCCGGTTCGAGTTGCTGTGGAGCCCGGAGACGTTTACCGCGACCCACCCGGAAATCGAGCGCGTATCGCGCGATTTGGCCGCTCGGGGTTATCCCGGCGATCTGCAATTCCTGATGCTGCATCCGCTCGGTGTCTTTGACGGCGCCGAGTGGCATCGCGATCGCAGCGCCATGCCGCTACTGGGCAAACAAGATTTGACCTCGCCGGTCGCCGCGCTGCGTGTTGCGAACCGCGATCTCGAAACCGAGCGCGCGCATCTCGCCGAAAGCACAGCGAGAATCGCGCGCCTCGAGGCTGACCTCGATGAGGCCAACTCACGCCTCTCTGCTGCGTCTCAGCAGCTCGCGGCGGACCGCGAAACGTGGCTGCAACAGAAGGTTGCGCTACAGGCGAGCAGGACAGCGCTCGAAGGTGAGGTCGGAGAGGCGCAGGCACGGCTCTCCGCTGCCATCGATTTGCGGGCTCAAAGAGACAGCCAAATTGCACAGTTGCGGGCCGAGATCGAGGATTCGCGACGGGAATGGGACAGCGGCCGGCTTCGGCTCGAAGCCGAAAACCGCGATCTTCAAGTGCGGGTCGAAGCCGGCTCAAGCCAGAACGGCGAACTACAAGACCATGCCGCTGTTCTGGAGGGCCGGGTAACTGCGGCCGACGAGCAAGTCATAGAGGTCGGCCATTACCTGGCCTCCCTCATCAATGATGTGAGCCGGTTCCACGCTGATTATCGCGCTGTCGTAACCGAACGAGATGTGCTGCTTCGCGAGCGGGCGAAGCTCGAAGCGCAAATCGCTGCCTCGCGCGGCGCTCGTCTCAGATCCCTTTGGCGCCGGCTCACCGGGAGACGCGAGGATCCGATCCGCTATTAGCGGCGCGACCGCTCTTGCGCGCCCCAGGGAACCGGAAACCGCCTCACCACCACGGTGCCCGTGAGCCAATCGTGCAACGTGCGTTTGTGGCGGTTCAACAGGGCGACCAAGAGGATCAACGAGCAGGTTGCGCCGACGGTGATGTAAAATAGCGCGGTCTGCGCCAGCGCTTGCAAGAACCCGGGACGCTCTCCGGTCACCGAACGGAGCTCGATATCGAAGAGCCGCATCCCGAAGGTGGCCGACCAGGGACCACTCAGCAGCAATGTGTGGTAGGCGAGCGGTATCAGTCCGAAGAGAAACCACAACACCGGACCCAGCAGCCCGAAGCTGACGACCCAGAGTATCGCGAAGACGATCCAGACTAAGACGGCGAGCACGCCGATTACCAGAAGATCGACGAAGTACGCCAAGGTCCGGCGCAACAGCACCCCCTCGTACGCCTCGGGTATCGTCGCCGGATCGGGCATTCCGGTATGGTATTGGGCCGATGCAGCAAAGCTGGCCATTATCGAAAACCGCGCGCTGGGAATGAGCGCGCAGCATGTAAGCGTAATAGCCGCCATCGCAAGGCTTGGATAAGGTCGCGAACCCAAACCACAAGGAGCATGACATGCCCGCTTACTTCATCGGCGAAATCCAAATCACGGATCCCACGGCGTATGACGGGTACCGGCCTCTTGCTGCGGCGAGCATCGCGCGGTTTGGCGGTCGATTTCTCGCGCGCGGCGGAAAGGTCGATCTGCTCGAGGGCGAACCTGAGCCGGAACGGATCGTCGTCATCGAGTTCCCGGACAAGGAGACGGCGCTGCGCTGGTACCGCTCCGAGGAATACCAAACCGCACTAAAGATCAGGCTTGCCGCTTCACGCGGGCGCGTATTCGTTGTCGAAGGAACTTAACCCTCGCTCCTATCGCAACCGTTGCTCGACAGCAGCTGGGTCGGAAAGCCGGCCTCGACCAGCGCCGCGACCAAGACTTCGACATGCCGGCGGTTCTGAGTCTCGACGACAACGTCGAGCTCCGCACGTTTGACCGAGGCGTCATGGAACAGCCGCTGATGATGCACTTCGACGATGTTCCCGGAGTGCTTGCCGATAACCCCGGAGAGGCGTGAGAGGGCGCCCGGGATGTCCGGCAATTCGGAGCGCAACCGCACGAGCCGTCCCTCGCGGACGAGGCCGCGCATCAGGATTGAGGCCAGAGGGCGCGCATCGATATTGCCGCCACAAATGATGACGCCGACGCGCCGCCCGCGAAACCGTTCGCGCGCCGCGAGCACCGCGGCGAGACCGGTGGCGCCCGCGCCCTCCACGACGAGCTTCTGGCGTTCGAGCAATATCTCGATGGCGCCTTCGATCATGACGTCATCGACGAGGAGGATCTCCGAGACAAGCGCCTTGACGATACGGCGCGTCAGACGGCCGGGCTCCTTGACCGCGATGCCCTCGGCCAGGGTGGCGGCGGGGAGCGGCGGGCCTGGGTCTTCACCACGCATCAGACGGAACATCGACGGGTAGAGCGCCGACTGGACGCCGACGATCTCGATCCGCGGGTTGACCGCCTTGGCCGCGACCGCGATTCCGGAAATCAGCCCGCCGCCGCCGATCGGTACCACAATCGTGTCGAGATCCGGCCGGTCGGCGAGGAGTTCGAGCGCGATCGTCCCTTGCCCGGCAATTACCGCCGGGTCGTCGTAAGGATGGACGAGCACGAGCCCTCTCTCGTGGGCCAGTGCGTCGGCCGCCTCGCGGGCGGCAACGAGGCTGTCCCCTTTCAACACGACCTTTGCGCCAAACGCCTCGGTACGATCGATCTTAATGAATGGCGTGCCTTCGGGCATCACGATTGTCGCTGGGATCCCGAGCCGCCTGGCATGATAGGCGACGCCCTGCGCATGATTGCCTGCAGACATCGCGACGACCCCGGCCTGTCGTTCGTGGGGATCGAGCGTCAGGAGCTTCGTCAGCGCGCCGCGCTCCTTAAACGACCCGGTACGATGCAACGTCTCGAGCTTGAGGTGTATCTCTGAGCCCGCGAGCTCCGAGAGTGCGGGGGCCGGGATTACTGGCGTATGTGTGATCGCCCCGTTAAACGAAGCCGCCGCCTCACGCACGCCAGCGATCGTTACCGGAAGGTCATTCATCATTCGGGAGCCAAAACGAGTGTCGAGATTGTGGCGGAGTGGCCAGGCATGAGCCAATCGAAATCGCGCCACCGGCGCAGCAGATCAGCGAAATGAGGCGAGAGCAAGTCGCCGGATTGGCCGGGTGTCGTAATCATTTGTGCATCCGCCGGTGACGCAAGGTCGGTGATCATGCGCAGGCCGGCGCCAAAGCGCTGTTCGAACGGAGTCGCATCGTCGCGGATCGGGCTCGGGCCACGATTGAGCGTGTCGTAGGCACCCGAAGTCGGGATCGCTACCGCGACCCAATCCCGCAAAACCGGGATGCGACTAAACACCGGATTCGCGAACTGCGCGATATGCGCCCGCCCCCACTCCCAATGTGTCATATCAGGGCCGTAGTCCCGGCGCAGCTGCGCCAGCGCGGCGGCGAGCGCTTCCGCAAGTCGCGACCCGCAATTCTCTTCGCCTGGTCGCTTTGGGTCGTCGCACCAGTCCGGCCGTTCGGACAGAACCGCCTCCATCACGCGGGGTCGCAGGTCCCAGTAATCGGACACGACATCGCCAAAGCGGCCGAACAGGATCGAGCGGCTGAACTCGCGCAGCCAGGCGGTGAACAGCAACGGCTCGACCTTGTCCCTATCCATGCGAAAGCCCCAGCGCCGCAGCCGGTCGATTGCTTCGTCTGTCGCTGGGCGCTTGTCGACAAGGCGCGTCATCAGCGGCACCAGCCGCTGCGCCATCAGCGACAAGGTATCGGCCTGCATCGCGGCGCTCGACGCTGGTGTCTGCACGGGGGCCGCAGCGAGCAGCGCCTCGATTCGTTCCGCGCGGTTCGGCAGGTCCCAATCTCGGCTCAAAAAGTATGGATAACTGTCGGGCACGATCTTGTTGTTGGCGCTAACGAAATGCCCGGAACGCGGATTGATCGCGCTCGGCAGAGCCGCGAACGGAATGAACCCGGTCCAATCGTATTCGCCGGTCCAGCCCGGCGCCGGCATCCAGCCGTCTCCTTTGCGGCGGATCGGCACAAATCCTGGCGCGATAAAGCCGATCGTCCCGTCGACGTCGGCATAGACGATGTTCTGGACTGGGCCGACGAATTTCTGCAACGCCGCCCGAAAGCTCGTCCAATCGTTGGCCCGGTTGACGTCCCACAGCGCTTCGGCGCTGCGGTCGTCGGCAATCGTGAAGGTCGCAGCGAGCGACAGAACATAGCCCGGGTCGGCCGCGACGGCCGGCAAGACGTCGGAAAGCACTAGCCCATGTCGGGTCTCTCGGATCGTCAGCTCGACGCGCGCCGCCCCCTTTACGATGATGGTCTCGCGTCGGGATTTGAACGGCGCGCTGCCCTCGGGCGTCAGATAACGCTCGGGATCGGTGGGATCGATCTTCTCGATATAAAGATCTTCGACGTCGGCTGTTGTCGTCGTGAAGCCCCAGGCAATCCGCTCATTGTGGCCGATGATGACAAGCGGCACGCCCGCGGCGGTACCTCCGACAATCTCGTGTTGCGGCGTCCTCAGCCGCGCGAGATACCAAAATCCCGGTGCCTCGAATGCAAGGTGCGGGTCATTTGCGAGGATCGGCTTGCCGCTAGCGCTATGTCCGCCGTCGACAACCCAATTGTTAGAGGCATAGTTAGGCCCAACGACCGGCGGCAGGGCTTTATACAGGGGATCGAGGGCCAGCCGGCGATATATCGGAAGCAATTCCGCCAATGTCGTCGGTGCGTCCTTCGGATACTCCGGGTAAAGCAGCGAGAGGTCCGCCGGGGAGACCGTCCGGGCCAGACGGGCGCGCAGCAATTCACCACGATAATTCCCACCCAGCTGCAGCGCCATCAGCTTGCCCCAAACGAGACTGTCGGCGGGTCGCCAGGGTTCGGGCGCAAATCTCAACAACAGAAATTCGGGCGGCAAAGCTCCGCGCCGCGTCACCAGAAAAGCATTGACACCGGCGGTGTAGGCGTTGAGCGCGCGATTCATCTCTGCTGACAAGAACGGGATTTCCGCCTCAGCGGCGCGGTAAAGGCCGAATGTCCGCATCTGGCGGTCGATCCCGACCGCCGGCACCCCGAAAATCTCGGCGAGCCGGCCCGCGCCATAGCGCCGCTGCAATTCCATCTGAAAGAGGCGTTCCTGCGCGTGCACATAGCCAAGCCCGAATGCGAGATCCTCATCATTCTGTGCGACGATCAAAGGCACGCCGTCAGCATCCCGCTCGACCCGGATTTCGGCTTTTGGGCCGACGACGATGATCCGGCCGTCGGTCACAGGCAGCGCCGAACGGAGGTAAAGGTAGAACCCACCACCGAGGACGAGCAGGAGCGATAGCGACCCGACAACGAGTCGGCGGATCATGCTCTCGCAGACCGCAGGGTCCCTGCCGAAAGCACGGTAGGACCGGCGCTACAGGCCGAGTTCGCTCAGGATCTTGTCGCGGTCTGCGTCGAGATCTGGGGCAGGCGGCCGGGTCGCCGCATCTGTAAAGCCCGACAGCTTCATCGGATTGCCGGCGAGCTTGAGCGGACCGGTAACGGGATCATCGACCGAAATCAGCATGTTACGGGCGCTCGCTTGTGGGTGCGCGAGCGCTTGAGCGACATTGTTGACCGGCCCGCACGGCACCCCCGCTCGCTCCAAGACCTCGATCCAATGATTGGTGCTTTCGCACCGAAGCACGCCTTCGATCTCGCCGCGCAGCGCTTCCTGGTGCTGGTTGCGTAGAGTGTTGGTTTTGAACAGCGGGTTCCCAGCAAGGTCCGGGCGGTCGAGAGCGTGAGCGAGCTTCACAAACAACCCGTCATTGCCGGCGGCAATGATTAAATTGCCATCGCCGGTCTCGAACGGTTCGAACGGCGTGATCGAGGGATGACGCGCGCCCATCGGGCCAGGAATTTCGCCGGTCGTCGTGTAACGCATGATCGCGTTCTCGAGGAGCGCCAGCTGGCAATCGAACAGCGCGACATCGACTTTGGTCGCCTCGCCGGTCCTCTCGCGGTGGAGCAGCGCGGCATTCAAAGCGATCGCGGTGTAGAGCCCACCCGCGAGGTCGCCGATGGAGGTGCCGATCCGGGTCAGCGGCATGCCGGGATGACCTGTGATGCTCATGATGCCGCCAAGGCCCTGCACGACCATGTCGTAGGCCGGATGGTGCGAATAAGGACCGGTGTGCCCAAAGCCCGAGGCCGCGGCGTAGACAAGGCGCGGGTAACGAGGGTGCAGAGTTTCCCAACCGTATCCGAGCTTTTCCATCGTACCCGGGCGAAAATTCTCGACGAGCGCGTCGGCTTTGTCGAGCAGGCGCTCAAAAATGTCCCGGCCATCGGGCGATTTCAGGTCCAGCGCGATCGATTCCTTACCCCGGTTCACCGAGGCAAAATAGGTCGACTTGCCGTTCTTGAACGGGCCGTATTGTCGCGCGTCGTCCCCTTGACGGGGTGGCTCAACCTTAATGACGCGCGCTCCGAGCTCGGCGAGCAGCAGCGTGCAGTACGGGCCCGCCAGAATGCGAGAGAGGTCGATGATTGTGATGCCGGAAAGGGGCCCGAGCTGCGCCATGCATTGTTTTCCTTGTTACGAGGTAAACGGCGTCAATAGCCCAGCGAACGCGTGCTCGCAACCGGCGTAGGCCAGTCTCGCGGTACGAGCCCCTGCGTCGCCAGGATTGCCAGCGGCTGATGAGCGCGGCTATTCTAATGTACCCGTCGCGGGGCAAGGGTGCACTCATAGCAGCATCCGCCGCTTTGGCCATGGTCGGCCATGAGGGATTGATGGAATACCGATCTAGGGATGGTGATGAAGATGCCGATCAAAGACGATCGGCCGCGCTGATCGGATTGATTATCATCTTGGCTCTCGCGATAGCCGGCGTGGTGCTCGTACGTGAGCTCCGAGAACGATCCCGGCTGGAGGATTGC
>Ga0126381_100003810_pt1 | contig 16358 bp, 14 predicted proteins | sample PanSoiMetPlot_28_FD_96465 | JGI IMG/M metagenome (GOLD analysis project Ga0126381, IMG submission 96465) | Tropical forest soil microbial communities from Panama - MetaG Plot_28 | ecosystem: Environmental > Terrestrial > Soil > Tropical forest > Bulk soil | place: Panama | collected 2016-02-17 | reverse complement strand
GCCGCCAAGCAGCGCAAGAAGAAGGCTTTCCGTCATCGAATGCCGGATTAGTCGGCTTCGCGAGGCGCCGATGGCAAAACGAACAGTGAATTCGTGCTCACGCGTGGTGGCGCGCGCCAGCATCAGATTGGCGAGGTTCGCACACGCAATTAGCAAAACCAAGCCGGCGGTGCCCAACAAAAGAGACAACGAATCCGAGTATTGAGTACGCAACCAGGAGACGCCGCCGCCCGCGGGAACTACCGCGAGTTTGAATTTGAGGTAGTCCTTCACGTTTTCGGCGGGGTAGTTTGATGGAAGTGTAGCTTGAAAGATCCCCGGTGAAATCACCGCCAACTGCGCGTTTGCTTTCTCGGAAGACGAGCCGAGCTTCAACCGTCCCACGACGTTCAGCCACCAAACTGTGCCTTCGTCGAGCCAGTTGCCTTCACTCCACAGAACGGCTTGCGAGCAAATGGGAACGGCAACATCGTACGAGCGGCCCACCTCGAGCCCGAAAAAGCTGGGAGGCGTGACGCCAATGATTTCGACGGGATGATAATTAAGCGTGAACTTTCGCCCGATGGGTGAAGGATCGCCGCCAAGTTCGCGTTGCCAGAACGCATAGCTGACCACAGCGCCCGGCAACCCGCAACCGCGGCGATCGTCGTCAGCGCTGAATACGCGGCCCATCAGCGGCTGAACGCCCAGAACGCTGAAAAAATCGCTGCTGACGAAAAGGCCCTGCGCGAGCCGAACGTCGCCGCCGGGTGTGAGATTGAATTCATTATTCCCCCAAGCGAGAACGCCGGAGAACATATTCTGATTGTCACGCAGTTTTTCCCATATAGCATTGGTTAGAACGGGATATCCACTCGTTTGGTGTCCCCGCATTCCAGTGTTGTCCGCGAGCTGAACGGTGACCAGTTGCTGCGGCTCCTTCACGGGAATGGCGCGCAGGCGCAATGTATCGATCAGTTGAAAAATCGCCGTGTTTGCGCCGATGCCGAGGGCGAGGGTGAGAATGGCGACCGTGGTGAATCCCGGCGATTTCCGGAGCATGCGGAGGTTGAGTCGCAAATCCTGCCAGAGTGTCTGCACGGGTACCCCCTGATTGGAGTGCTCAGGGCGAGCAACAGACGTCGGGCGCTACTCGCGCATTATAAACAACAAAGCCTTGCCAAGTCCTGGTAAACGCAAAACCGCACCCGTATGTTCAGGGATTACGGTCGAGGAAGTAAGTCTTGCCGTGCAGGGTGATTCCGCGTTGAGGAAAAGTCGGATCAGAGCGAATTCCGATCCACCGTTCAGGTCTTCCGATTATCACCATCTTCCACACACTGCCGAAGAATATCCCCGCGCGTTCCTCGTTGAGACCGCAGGCTATGTATATCGGTTGGAATACCGTTCCTCGCCAGTTGCCTAGTATTCCTGTGGTCGGATTTGTTTTCCCGCCTTCGATTGAGGTGTTTGTGATAGAACCCCAGTTTGGATCGCGGGAAAGCAATTAGTTCGTTCAATCGACGGTTGATTTCTTCTTCTATCTCTTCCCGCTGCTGACGACGCTCGATCGTTTACAGCACGTGCTCGTCGGGGCGGGTTCCGTACAGAAACTCATATCTGCTCCAAATTAAGAGATAACTTGAAATAAATTAGAACAAATTTATATCTCACTGTATTGACAACACACAGGATAGAAAAAACAGACAAATGGCTATCGGTGTGCAACGAGCCGCTAACATGCGGTTCGCATTATCCGCTGGCATGTGGACGTGCATGCCCGCGGAAAGAGCTGGTGTACCTGCATCACAATCTTTTTGCCGCTCACATAGGGGAGGTGTGAGATGACAAGTAAGCGCGTAATTCTGGTTGTTCTTGCCTCGTTAGTGGCCATCGCCGTTTTGAATGCGCCCAAGTTGTGCGCCCAGACCGCTGGTACCGGCGTCATCGTTGGCACGGTTACCGATCCAACAGGAGCCTCGATATCCGGAGCGAATGTCACTCTAAGCGATGTCGCCACGAACGCTGTCCGAACCGCGACGACGAACGAAGCCGGACGGTATGACTTCCCGAACGTTCCTCCAGGGAAATACAGCATCACCATTGCCAAGTCGGGGTTTCGTCAGGCGAAGATTAACAATCTGGATGTGGTTGTCGGCGAGTCGCGCACGGTAGACGCTAAGATGGAATTGGGCGCGGCAACGGAATCTGTGGAAGTGGTAGCGAGCAACGCGGACCTGCAAACTATGAATTCGACGATCGGCACGACAGTGACCGGCGCCGCACTAGATTCTCTGCCCGGCTTGGGACGTGACGTCAGCACTTTCGTGGCACTTCAGCCAGGTGTGGCACCAGACGGCAGCGTTGCTGGCGCAAACCAAGATCAAAATTCGTACACGTTGGACGGTGGGAATAACTCCAGCGATATGGATGGCACGATGAACACCTACACACCCGGCTTTGCCGGCGACCCCAGCGGTGGCTTAGTGAATAGCTATGCCACAGGGACTGCCGTTACCGGGGCTCCGGGTGGAGGCGGACCTTCCGGCGTGATGCCAACGCCAGTGGATAGCATTGAGGAATTCAAGGTTGGGACCACGAACCAAACTGCCGACTTCAACAGTTCCGCCGGGGCTCAAGTACAGATGGTGACCCGGCGTGGCACTAACGCGTGGCACGGGACAGCGTATGAATATTATCTGAACAATAACTGGAATGCAAACACTTTCGACAACAACGCCGCCAGTCAAGGCATTCCCATCTACCATTATAACCGTTTCGGCGGCTCGGTCGGTGGTCCCTTGATTCCCAAGACGATTCTTGGGGGAAAGACATTTTTCTTTGCCAATTATGAAGGGTTCCGTTGGAAAAACTCATCCACCGTTAGGAGAGCAGTTCCGTCTGAGGGCATGAAGCTTGGCCTTTTGCAGTTCGGAGGGACGGTCTACAATTTGAATCCTGGACCAGTTACTTATCCTTCCAGCGCTCCTGCCATTGGCGCATTGGTTCCCGGAACAACGTATCCCGGTTCGGCCACGACACTTGACCCGCGCGGTTTGGGAATCAGCCCGACCATGCAGGCCTTGTGGCAGTTCATGCCCCCATCGAACGTATCGGATTGTGGAAGCGTCAGCCGGTGTGATCATTTGAATGTTCTCAAGTTCCAAGGCAACGTGGCACTACCTTGGAAGGACAATATTGGCGTGTTTCGCTTGGACCACGACTTCAGCTCCAAATGGCGTTTCTATGCGACCTATCGCGACTACAAAATGGAGCGTGCCACCAACAACCAAGTGGACATCGGCGGCTTCTTCCCAGGTAACAAGCTGGGCGTGCCAGCATCCGCCTCCAGCCGCCCACAGGTGCCGTGGTATCTTACGACCAGTCTGACGACCAGTATCTCAACCAACGTCACTAACGACTTTCACTACAGTTTCTTGCGCAACTACTGGGCGCGTGCTTCCGAGGCCGAGCCGCCGCAAGTGACCGGGCTGGGCGGGGCGATCGAACCTTTTGGCGAATCCTCTACCAATGTTTTGGCTCCGTACAACCTGAATACCCAAAGCGTGCGAACCAGGTTCTGGGATGGTCAGGACCACATGATTCGCGATGATGTGTCCTGGCTAAATGGGAAGCACTTCTTTCAATTTGGTGGAACCTATCAGCACAATTGGAACTACCATCAACGCACGGACAACGGCGGCGGGATTAACTACCAGACGGTCTACCAATTGGGGGCGAGCCTGACAACCGCAAACGGCATGGACATGACGGGTTTCACACCGGCTGGGGTGCCAGCGACGCCTTGGGCACGCGACTATGCCATCGTGCTGGGCATACCCGGCGTAACGCAGATCGCTTACACGCGGACGGGTTCAAACCTAACTCTCAACCCTCCGAACACTCCCGCGTTTGACCAGAGCACCATCCCCTTTTATAACCTTTACGCCAGCGATTCCTGGCGGATGAAGCCAACTTTCACTCTGACCTACGGCTTGGGCTGGACTTTGGAGATGCCGCCGGTGGAGGCCCAGGGGAAGCAGATTACTTTGGTGGACGGGAACGATAAACCCATCAGCACGGAAGCATACCTGGACGCTCGCAAGGCGGCTGCCTTGCAGGGCCAAGTTTACAATCCCGAGGTGGGCTTTGTCCTTAACGGTAATGTGGCTGGAAAACCGAAATACCCGTACAACCCCTATTACAAGTCATTCAGCCCGCGCGTTGCTGCCGCATGGAACCCCAGCTTCGATAGCGGACTGCTCGGGAAAACGCTTGGCCACGGCAAATCCGTGATTCGTGGTGGTTACAGCATCCTGTATGGACGTCTGAACGGGGTGGATCTGGTGCTAGTGCCCCTACTTGGCACGGGTCTGATCCAGGCTGTGCAGTGTAACAGCCCGGTCATGACTGGTACTTGCGGGGGAGCAACTCCCAACACCGCCTTCCGCATTGGTCCGACGAGTGGCGGCTGGAATGGACTGGTGGCGCCTCTGCCAGCCGCAACCCAAACTCTGCCGCAGCCGGACTTCCCCGGATTTAACAACGTTGCGGCCGGCGCAGGGGAAGGCTTAGATCCAAATTTTCGGCCGAGCATGAGCCATCAATTCGACCTTACACTTCAGCGGCAGATCAGCAGCAAGGTCATGGTCGAATTTGGCTATATTGGCCGCAAGATATCCCACGAATTCCAGCCCATCAATCTCAACGCTGTGCCCTATATGATGACGCTCGGGGGACAGTCGTTCGCCAAGGCTTATGGGCAGATGGTTTGGCAATTCTGCGGTGGCAATGCTGGGCTGGCCGGAGGTGGTTGCGACCGCAACCTCGCGGCTGTTACGTCGCAACCTTTCTTCCAAGCAGCGCTGAATCCCGCCTATTGCTCTGGCTTCGCCAATTGCGCCGCGGCCGTCGCTTCCAAGGAGGCTGACAATATCCAAAATGATAGGGTCTGGACCATTTGGAGCGATTTGGATGGCGGCGCATTTAATTTCCCCAGGTCCATGATGAACACGCCGATTCCAGGTTCACCTTTTGGAGCGAGTGGACAGCTCACCTCGGGTGTGGGCATGAACACCAGCCTCGGCTATGGAAATTACAACGCCGGGTTCTTCTCGCTTCGAATGTCGGGGTGGCACGGCCTAACGTTGCAGTCCAACTTCACTTATGGAAAGGCGCTGGGGACGGGTTCCGAAGTCCAAGCTACGAGCCAATTCACGCTGCCGGATCCGTATAGTGTCCACTCCGCTTACGGGCTGCAGCCGTGGGACCGCAAATTCATGTTCAACACGTTTCTCGTCTATGAGCCGCCGTTGTATAAGGGCCAGCATGGCCTCATTGGACACATCGCAGGGGGCTGGACGTTTGCGCCGATATTCTCTATTGGCAGTGGTCTGCCACTGGAGGTTTCTCCTACGGACGCCAATGACAATCAGGTTTACGGTGGTGGCCAAGCTTTCGGCGAGGGAGAGGGTCTTGACTTCGCCGCGCTACAAAATGCCGTTCGGATATGCCCAAATAACTTTGGCAGTTCCCGTCACAACAATCCTGTCGGCGGCAACTCAGTCTATGGATCAAGCTGGTACGGTCCATCTATGTTCCAAGATCCCGGGGCTGCTTACGCCTGCTTCCGAAACCCGATCCTTGGGATTGACTCCTCAAACGGTGGAGGCCAGGGCATATTGCGAGGGCAGCCGTTCTGGAACGTGGACTTCAGCCTGAAGAAAAACGTCCTTGTTACGGAACGTGTCGGCGTGGAGTTCCAGGCCATCTTCTCGAACCTGTTCAACCATAACCAGCTGTCTGATCCTTATCTGGTCCTGGGTGACACTGGTGATTGGGGTGCGCTTGGTGGGCTCAGCGGGGTTCAGTTTACCGGGCAGGCGCAAGCGAACTCACCGAGAGCGATGGAGTTTGGTTTGCGCGTCCGCTTCTGAGTAACCACTGAAAGCGATTTCACGTAGATCGACAAGGCAATTCATTCAACCGAGGGGACCGCAAGGTCCCCTCGGATCTTCTCCGCCGCATGAACCTGCCGCAGTAGCCGCAGGCTAGCTCATGGTATAGAGGGCAGCCTGAGTGCTAGGTCGGTCGACAGACCGTTATAAGTCTTCAGCAAGACCCGACGAAACGAGCGGTGCCTCAGTCGGAACATCGTTTCTGGACGACACGCTTGGTTTTTGAGCTCTCGCTGACTCTTGCCCCGACGCGTGCCGCGTACGCACGGTGCGACGCATTAAGGTCTTTATCGGATTAGAAGATCCATTAAGAACCTGATTTTCAAATTCCACAGTTTGTGATATTACCGCCTTTAGCCTGATTCATATTCTAGCCCGCCCGGCCCTCTCGAAAAAAACGTCTACGAGAGGAGTCCTGCACCACAATGAACGCAAACCGGCGGTTGCAAGAGCGAAAGCAGCCCGAGCGGATGGTGTTCTGTAAGCTCGGCGGCGAAGAAGGCGGTTCTGTCCCGAATCTTTCCGAAGATGGGTTGTGCTTTGACGGCCTCACGCCCATAGAAGAAAAGGACTTGCTGCAGCTGCGCCTGTCGGTCGACCTAAACAGCACGATCGAGGCCACCGGTCAGTTGGCGTGGATCGACTCGGCAAAACGCACTGGCGGCCTGCTCTTCTTGGAGTTGAGCGTGCCGGCACGCGAGCAAGTCCGCGCCTGGCTGAGCGAGACCTCTACCGCATCGGTTCTGCGGAGGCGTGACAAGCAAGCGGGTGACGGCGCGGCGACCGAGAAGCCGCTTGGCCGGAGATTCCGAGCATGCAACTTGTTCCTATAGAACGACACCGGACGCAGATGCGCTGGCAATTCCTCCTCGGCGTATTGGTGGGCTCCGCCCTATGCGCAGCGGTGGTGATTCCGGCCCCAACCCTGAAGCATACTGTTGAGCTTGCCTTCCGTTATGCCGGCGGCACGAAGCCAAGCAGCCCGGCGCGGACGACCACGAGCGCGAACGGCGCGGCGCAATCTAGCGGGGAGCAGACGGTCTCCGTGGCCACGCCGACAGGGGCGCCGCAGAGGCAAAGTTCACATACAGCACGAGCATCTTCCAGGGATCTGATGACACGCACAGCATCGCCGTCGGCAACGCCGCAGCCAGTGAAGGCGGAGCAGCCGCTTGGGGCAAGCCAGGCGGCAGTAGCGCCCGCTCCGGCCGCGTCGAGGGCGCATTCTTCCTCGGGGCAAGTGCAGCACGCGAAAAAGGTCTCTGCGACGCCGCAGCAGTTGTGGTCTGCGGTGCAAACAGGAAACATGAAGGCGGCGGTAGCGCTGGCAGACCTCTACGCAAGAGGCGAAGTCGTCCCGGTGAACTGCGAGCAAGCGCGGGTCTTGCTGGTGCTCGCGTCAGAAAAGAACAATGCAGAAGCCTCCAAGAAGCTGCAGGAGCTGGATAAAGGCGGCTGCCCCGCAACCAGCGAGTGAGCCGAAGCCTTAGGCCTGTGGGAACAGATCAACCGACGGATAAGCGTGTTCCTCGGGCGTCATCGGAGTAAATTTGACGGTTTTGCTCAGTCATTGCCCAGGTGACGTTCGCCGTCTGATTCATCCCCGCCGGTTAGGTAAGCCCTTGGCGACCAGGCAGGATCTATCCGCAAGGCGAGCAGTAAGTGACGACAGTATTATTCGGATCGAAGCGCGTTGTTAGGGTTCACGGCCGACGCCCGGTGGGCAGGAATGAGCGCTGCGCATAGCGCCGTCGAGCACAGAATCAAAGTTGCCATGAGGATCGTTACCGGATCTGTCGGCTTGACGTCGTAGAGCTGCGATTCAACAAGACGGCCCAATGCCCAGACGCACGGAAGCGCGATCGCTGTTCCCGCGCTGATCATCACCAGGGCATCGCGGAGCACCAGCCAGATGGTAGAAAGGCGCGTCGCCCCCAGTGCCAACCGAATCCCGATCTCACGCGTGCGTTGGGTCACGACGAAAGACATCACACCGTACAGACCAACCAGTGAGAGGAGGAGCGCCAGCGTACCGAAGCTGCTCGAAAGCGCCGCCAGCATACGCTCTGTGTTCAAGGATCGGTTGACCTGCTCGTCGAGCGTGCGGGAATATGCGATTGGCAATGTCGGATCGGCGTTGCGGAGGACCGACCGCATTGCTGCGTAGGCTGACTCGGGTGTTCCCCGAAACCTCACGTAGAAATTCGAGCCAGAGTACGCGGCGCCTATGGGAAAGTAGGCTTGTTCCCACCGCTCGCGAACGCTCCGGTAGCTGAAATCCTCCACCACGCCGATGATCTCTGTATCTGGTTTCACGTCGAGTCCGGATCCCATACCGACATGCGCGCCGAGAGGATTGCGTCCTCCGAAATACCGTTTTACAAAGGCTTCGTTGACAATCACGACACGCTGCCCGCCCTCATTCAACGGGAGCGAATCGTGTTCGTCGAAGTCTCGTCCACCGACAATCCTGGTCCCGAGGGTCGCGAAGAACCCCGGGGTGACAGCATTCAGGTGGACATCGCGATCGGTGGTGAATCGTTCAGTGCCCTGGATCGTTAAGGGATTGTTCCAGGCTCCACCGAGCAGTAGCTGGAAGTTGGCAATGGCCGAGATTTGAGTGCTCGCGGAACGTCGGATTTCCTCATGAATTCGGCGAATGAGCCGGTTTGCGTCGGCTGGAGAGTAGCCGTTTCGCTTCGGACTGATGCCGAACGAGATCAGGCTGGATGTGTCAAACCCCGGCCCCTTTGCCAAAAGCCCGGAGAGGGTGCGAACAAACAAACCTGCCGCGATGACTAGAATCAACGTAAACGCAATTTGAGCCGTCATAATCGCCCGGCGCAGCGATAGACCGCCGAAAGCTGTGCCGGCGCGTTCCCGAAGCGAGGAGACCAACGATTCACGGCGCGCCTGCAAAGCCGGTGCGGCGCCGGCGAGGAAACCGGTGGCCATGCTTACCAGAAATGCAAAAAGCAACAAGCGCGTATCGACGTTGGCTTCGAGGTCGGTCGCAGCAGTGTTGCGGGGCAGGAATGCGATGAGAGCCCGAACGGCAACAGGCGCAATCACTACGCCGAGCAGTCCACCGGCAAATGCGAGAAGCACACTGTCGGCCAGAAGCTGTCGTCCAATTCTCCCGCGCGAGGCTCCCAATGCCAATCTTGTGCTCAATTCCCGATGGCGAGCCGAGCCGCGCGCCAAAAGAAGTCCCGCGACATTCAAGCAAGCTAGAGCCAAGAGCACCGCCGTCGCCACGAACAAGACCCAGAGCGGGCGCGAAAGGCTATGCCGCAAAATAGAATGACCTTGGGGAGCCGCAGTGAGTCCCAGTGTCGACGCAAGAAACTGGCGCCGCCGCTCGGCGCTGACTCTTGAGAAGTCCGTGCGGCGCGTGTCTTCGTCCAACATCGCTTTAAACCAGGGTTGCAACCCCGTTTGAGTTCGCGCCAAAGAGACGTTCTGCTTCAGCCGACCGAGGATCTGCACCCAGCGCGTACGGCGATCAAGCATCGTGTTGAAGCCGGGAATGGCCTCGGCCGACATGACGGCTGGAATCCAGAGCGATGGAACCTCGCCCACGTCGATGCCATGAAACGTCGGCTCAGCAACACCGACAACTGTCATCGCGTGTTGATTCACCAGCACCTTTCGGCCAACGATATCTTGGGCGCTTTCGAATTGGTTTTTCCAGAAGTCGTACGAGAGCACAACCACCGGACTCGATCCCGGCGCCTGGTCATCGTCGATCGTGAACAACCTGCCCAGCGCGGGGCTCACTCCGAGCACCGAAAAGTATGTACCGGACACGAGTTCCGCGGCAGTCAGCCTGGGTTCTCCACTCGTCGAGAGATTGATCGTTGTCGCAGCACGGCAGAATACGCCGTCGAAGAATTCCTTCTGCTGCTGGAGGTCTCGGCAGATTGGGTAGGACATCAAGTTGTCAGTGCCGAGTGTCTCGGCCATCTGCGAGCCGATCCAATCGATGAGCACCAAGCGTTCGGGGTGATCGACCGGGAGTGGCCGGAGAACAACCTGATCGATGAGAGAGTAAAGGGCGGTGGTCGCTCCAATTCCGAGTGCGAGGGAAAGCACTGCCGTCGCCGTAAACGAGGGGTTCCGCAGAAAAGCTCGTGCCGAAAAGCGCAGGTCGTACACGAAATCTCGCAGCCATCGCGTCAGCCAGATGTCGCGCACCTCCTCCCGAACCTGTGTCACGCCCCCGAGCTCCAACGCGGCACGCCTTCGCGCCTCGAACTCTGGTAATCCAGAACGGATCAGGTCACTCACACGGCGGTCGATGTGGTACTTTAATTCACGGTCGAGCTCGCTCTCGAGCTTCCGCAACCGGAGCCAGTTGAGGATTCGGTTCATTGCGCGCTGCCCTCATCAAAAATCAGTTGGACCGCTCCCGTCAGACGGGCCCAGCCGTGTCTCTCAACGCGGAGTTGGTTTTGCCCGGAGCGTGTCAATGAATAGAACTTGGCCTCGCGTCCCGTTTCCGATTGCTTCCAGTCGGTTTTCAGCCAGCCTTTCTGCTCCAAGCGATGGAGCGCTGGATACAGAGATCCCTGGTTCACCTGGACAACGGATTTCGAGATCTGCTCGAGCCTCTGGGCAATCCCGTAACCATGCGCCGGCTCCAAAGAGAGGATTTGGAGAATCAGCATGTCGAGCGTGCCTTGAGGAACGGGGAATCGTGAAGAGGACATCAATGCCTCAACCTTCTACCGCTTAGGATATCACAGAATAGGTCGAAGTCGAGGTTTCACCGGGTGGCTCGATGACTGCCCGAAGTTCCCGACGGATCACGCGATTACGTGATCCGGACTCCACGGATTCACTGCTTCTCTTCCTCAGTTCCTCCTTCTTGGCCTGCTCTCGTGGATGCCTGCGCTGCGATTAAATCCACCGCTTCAACTTCTCGACCATCACCGTGTGGGTCGTCGGCTCCTCGTAAACCTCCACCGTGATGAGCATCCAGTCCCACACGTCCTCCTCAGTCCAAAAACTTGAATCCAGTCAGAACAGCCACGGACAGCAGCTTCGAACAACGATTCCGCCTCAACCTTGGCGGCGTGTTCGACTCCAAAATTGTCCACAAATTTGACAGCGCAGTTCCGATTGAACGTTTTGAAGGTCCAGGAATGGATTGGTAGACGAAGTGTTTACTTCAGCCGACAGCTAAGCGCCATCCGCCGGACTGACTCCAAAATAAGCATAGGCCGCAGCAACCGCAACGCCGAGCCATGCTCTTGCGGCACTAGCTAATTGAGGAACTGTGGGTTTCAGAACCCAACCTAGAATGACTAAACCTAGCCCCGTAACAAGCCATACGACAATGTAGGTGGATGCCAACGCTATCACAACAGTTTTCTGCTTGTCGGTATTCCACCGGGCTGCGAGACGTGTACCAGGTGCCTCGTTAGGGTTTGTAACTGATAGCTCTGAAATCACCACGGCAGAAACTAGTGCGCCAATTGCTTCCAGAAGAGCCGCATTTCCTTCAGTTAGAGAACATGTGCGTCTACAGTTGTGGGCGACAATAAGAGCAAGCACTACCGCGTATACGAAAAGTCCCAGTAGCGCAAACGCAAGCAATCCGCCGAACGTGACTCTTTTCATCTCAAACCTCCACAGAACCATCGGTGCGAGGGAGGTTCCCGATTCTACTCCTTCCTGGCGTTCCAGAGATTCCTGAAGAACTTCACCGTGTCCGGAGCGTGACCTGCGTAACGATTGTTCGCAAACGCAAAGATTTTTCGGTGGACGCTGAGACTCTGCCGCTTTCACATCCTCAACCTTATGTCGTACGGCGGCGCGTCTTTCGAGTCGGCGATACTTGGGTGTTCAAGAACTCTCTCTATGAGTTTGCAAATCTGTGGCAGCGTCAGATAGGGAGTATCCTTGCCCTCGTCAGTCCATTGGTCGTGTGCTTTGGCGAGACGAAAGGCAAAATGGAAGAGACAACCTAGGGCGTCATAGACTTTCAGTTTTTCCAGTTTTTCTTCATCCATGCGTTCCTCCTCGTCCGACTACTACGGCCAATAGGTTATTTTGTCGTTGCCGATTCCCTTGTCCTTGTTAGTGCAGTACTGCCGGTCTGTCGGGTCACAGTGTCCATGACCAGAATAAGGCAGCGATACGACCGGGCCAACCCATGGCGTGGCGACAGCAGCATTCTTAGGACGGCTACACATAACGAGTCCTGCGAAGAAACGGTAATAGACCGGGACTCTAGGGTGCGGAAGAACAGTCGCTGCCGTTGGGTCGTAGTCTGGAGGGCTAGACTCTGTGTTACAGAATGAGAACACAAGCTTCTCAGCTGGCTGCCGGGTAATCGTATCGCCGGACTTTTTCTGGGCAAAAGGTGCCACAGGAACCATTTCCAGTCCTCCGCAGGAAATAACAACACTTAGCGGACCGTGGCAGGGAGGACTGACGCGGCAAGAAGTCAGCTCGCTCGGGACAAATACGGTTTACTGGGTGTGGTTCGATGAACCCCAGTTTGACGCAGATGGAGACGGTCCTTATAGGGGCGGACAAATCTGGGAGAGTGCTCTCACTCTCCTCACATAAAATTCGAACTGATCCACTACCACGCTTCGAGATTCAGAGGCCCAGCGTGTAACGGGCTATGGCCAAGAGTACTTGGCGAGGTTTCTTTGCGGGCACGGTCAGCAACCTCGTCAGTGACGGAGCCGTAGAACTGCAACGCCATACGAGCCGTCTGGTGACCGAGGGCTTGTGCAATGGTTTGAGGATTCATTCCAGCCGCCGACATGGTAAAGCCAAGGCCATGGCGAATTGCGTGAGGGTGTTGCGTGGCAACGCCGAGTCCAGCGACTTGGGCAGCCGCAGCAAACCGCTTATGGAAGTACCCGCGACTCAACGGCTTTTCAGAATTCCACTGAGACGGGAACAGGTAATCCGCTGGTTTGCCGTTGCGCTCCTTGAGGCACGCCTTCAACGTGCGCTGTAGAGCCTTGGGAGTGGCTGCAGGGCACGTTGGACATGCTGCTGAAAACTCTGGCGCGTGAGCCGATGAACGGCTTCGCCGTGAGTCAGCGCTTGAACCAGGTGTCCGGGGACGTGCTTCAGGTGAGCGACGGTTCGCTTTACCCGGCTCTGCACAAGCTGGAACAGCAAGGTTGTATCACAGCCGACTGGAAAACATCCGAGTACGGGCGGCGCGCAAAATATTGTGCGCTCACGCGGTTACGATGTCACGCAGGCGGACTTAGGGTTTCAGCAGAGTCAATGACTCGATGGCCGATTTGAATGCCTCCAGTTCCTTTGGGCTAGCTTCCGATTTTGGCGTGTTCATAGAAACTAAAAAGAGAATCGGCTTGTTCGGGCCAGGGTTCACGTAGGCAACGTATTCATAGGACTTCCCAGGGAGATAAAACACTTTCCCAAGGCATAGATAGCGGGGATTTGCTACAGAAAGGTCTTTGAACTGAATGCCGGGAAACTGAGCCTTATAGCTGCGGATGTCCGCTGCCAGGTCGGCGGACGTATTTTCATCTACCTTCGAGCTAACTCGGATTAGAATTAGGCCAAACCAACTGTCGCTTGGTTGTCCGGATTCGTGAAGGACCACGCTGGCTTCGAAACTTGGGGCATTCGTGGTGTCCCCGGTCCAGCCTGCGGGTTCCTTTACGCCAAACATGACGTTGTCACCGTACACAAGGAGTTGGTCGAGTTTTTCCTGGGTAAAACTCGGCTGGACAACCCATGACAAAAAGAGCAGGCAGGCGCAGAATCCCTTCGTGGCGAACCTTCTCACAATACTTGCGGCGTGGCGGGTCAATTTCACAAGCCTTGTCCTCCCGTTCGGCATATATTGACTTAGGCTAACGTCTCCGCTTCTCTTGAGAAACTGTCCCAAGGTTCAGTGACATCCTGAGCGTCAACTCCTGGTAAGTTCCGCCTGGACGTTCGGCTGGTCCTTGCGGCGCATCGTGATACGTCTTTCGACCCTGGGGCTACGATCGGATCGTAGGTGCCTTGGCTGCAGATGTAGGTCATCGTCTATCGGATCAGACGGTGGGCAAGGTTCTCCGTCGCCATGGGATTTCACCCGCGACGAAGCGAAAGCAATCCAACGGGGAGAGATCGTGGAAATTCTGACGCCTACGAACGTCACGCCGAGGATCGATTGGTCGTTGTACATGGCGATTATCCAGAAGAAATATGGATGGCGACCGCGCTAACGCGCTCCGAGCGTTATCTCGGCTGCCATCGTCGATCTCTTCCGGCTCGCAAGGGCCATAACGACCTAAAATGCGGACGGTTTTCCCCCACAGAGTTGAATCGCATGCTTGAACGCTTTCACAAAACGTCTCGCGTTATCCCCGTCATCAAAGACAAGTTCAACACGCGTGTGTTTGTTCCTTTGTTCGGTCTTCCCATTCGGCGGAGTAAAAGATTCTGTGATCCTTTTCTCGCTATTTGTTGTTTCCACAACCACGGCATTCTCGAAGGGATTGTCTTTCACGGAAGCGACGGTATTGGGGTCAAGGTCTTTGAGCGAAAAGTGGTAGGTGTGGGTGCCGACATCCTTATTGTTCACAACAACCGACCACTTTATCGTAGCGAGACAACCGTGACTATCGAAGGTGGTCACATCGTGGCGCAGCTCGCAGTTTGGGGTACCGAGCTTGCATGCTCCGTTATCAGTATTTCTCTCCCCGGTGAACTGGCTTCCGTTGTCAGCCACAAAATTCTGCATCCAGACCAAAGTATCTTCCAAACGGGCAGGCTGTTGGGCATAAGCGGTCGCGCCCACCACGACCGTGAGGACTAACATTCTCCGCATGGAATTGACTCCGATGCGGGCAAGCTTATCGTGTGAAGGCCCCGCTTTCAATCGCTACTTTTCCCAACCCTACTTTTCCCAAAGGCTGACGCCTCGACGCCACGCGCATGGCGCGTTTTGAGCGCGAAGCGAAGCTCTCGCCGCGCTCAATCATCCAAACATCGCTGCGATCTACGGACTGGAAGAATCGAACACCGCGCACGCCCCGTGCGCTATGTCGGCAACATCTATAAATACACGTGGCATGCAAGCTTATACTCGAACAGCCGGAGGTCCGCGAAAAGAGATGCGTGCCAGTGAGTATTCGGCTTGATTCTGGTATCTGAAGGGGACAGGTAAACGAGGAAGTTCTGGTCTGCCTGTCTCAAGTGACAGGTTCCGGGCTCCCCAATCCGTATTGAACTATCAACGATAAAACACTCAAGCTGGTTGCAGCGAACAAGTGTACTCAAAAACTACTACGTTTTTACTACGTTTCCCCCGCGACGGAAAAAGAGACCGCCAACGCACGTTAGTAAATGATTGAAATTGCAGATGGTTGGTGGACGTGAGGAGATTCGAACTCCCGACCCCCTGCTTGCAAAGCAGGTGCTCTCCCAGCTGAGCTACACGCCCACAGACTGGCTAGACAATCTATTTTCTGTCAGATACGCTGCAATTTCAACCGACCCCGGATCGAAAAATCTAGGAACACTAGGAACAACAACCTTAAGAATCTCGAAGCCATAGCCCACTCGCTCGGCCTCTGCGAGGCGCAATTCCAGTTCCTCATGGAGGTGCGAGTAGAGTTCGGACATTGTCTTTGGCTTATGAGCCATCCAAAAATTGTTGATATCTTCCAAGCACCGGGCACCACGAACCCACGTCTTACGGAGACGCTTGAATGAGTGCCAGCCCATCCCCTTCTCGTCCAATCCCATCTTGACAAGCCGTGGAGTAAGCCAGTGGTCTTCAAGGTTGTGGTAAAGATGTGGTGTCTGCTTTGCCGTGTGAAACAGCAGTCCAGATTCTCCGGCTGTGTACTGTCGCAGGTACTCTACGACATCCGGGTGCAAGTCGATTTCTCTCTTTGAGACATCGGTCTTGAGATACTTCACGATTCGCGGGCGGTCTTTTTCGACCTGCTGCTCGACCTTGATCGTGCGCCCATCATTAATGATGTGAGGTACTTCAAGGGCCAGTGCCTCCGAGATTCTTATCCCGGTCGCTGCCAGCAAGACATACAACGTCTGTTCCTGCCCGGTGCTCTCCGTGATGAGTTTCGAAATCGTCTTTGCTTTGAGAGATGGTCGCTTCTGCTCTGAGGATTCAACGATTGCCAAATCCATCGTCTCGGCGTCCCAAGTCCGTTTGTGAATTGGTTCACCGTTCGGTGCTTTCAACGACTTCACGACCTGCTTGATGTATTCGACGTACTTGTTGACGGTTCGTGGGGTCAGAGAAGCAGCAGACATTCGTAGGGCGATTGCAGAAGCGCAGAGATTACGTTGGGCCAAGCAAAAGAAGGAAAAAGCGAAAGCAGAAAAATCATAAGCTCCAGCCAGCGCCGGGACTGAATCATTGGCCGAAAACTTTTTTGATCTTCGTAAGAAACCCTATCT
>Ga0126381_100003809_pt1 | contig 16359 bp, 17 predicted proteins | sample PanSoiMetPlot_28_FD_96465 | JGI IMG/M metagenome (GOLD analysis project Ga0126381, IMG submission 96465) | Tropical forest soil microbial communities from Panama - MetaG Plot_28 | ecosystem: Environmental > Terrestrial > Soil > Tropical forest > Bulk soil | place: Panama | collected 2016-02-17 | reverse complement strand
CTCATCCCGGCGCTCAACGAAGCGGATTACGTCCGCTCCGTGGTGCGTCGGGTTGCGAACGTTCTTCCAGGGCACGAAGTGCTCGTGATCGACGGCGGTAGCACCGATGCCACGGCTGTTGCCGCCAGATCGGAAGGAGCGACGGTAGTCCGCTCGACAGGCTCGCGCGGGTCGTCGCTGAACGACGCCGCGCGTCTGGCACACGGCGAAATTCTACTGTTCCTCCACGCCGACACGCTTCTACCGCCGGATGCGGAAGCCGAAATCGTCCGCGTGCTTCGCGACAGGCGTGTCGTCGGCGGAGCATTTCGAATGGCCTTTGACGATCCGTCGACAGTCGCGCGCTATATTGCCGGTTGGGTCAATGTGCGTTCTCGACTCTTCGGGGTGTTCTTTGGCGATCAGGCGATGTTCGTGCGCCGGCGCGTGTTCCTGCTCGCCGGCGGCTTTCGGGACTGGAGCCTGATGGAAGACCTCGAGATTCTGCGGCGTCTCCGTCGCTGGGGACAGTTGCGGATCACTCGCGCCGCCATCGCGACGTCCGCCAGGCGGCACCTGCGCGACGGCTGGTTTCGAACGACCGGAACGGTCTGGCTCGTGACGTGGTTGTACCTGATCGGTGTGCCAGTTCGGATCCTCGCGGCGCTCTATCGGCGCTCGCCACCAACGACCTAGCTTTACCTCGGCGCGATCATCCCCCAACTTCTCAACACGTCCGCGGTGCGCGTCGCGCGCGTCGCATCATGTGCGAGATCGTGCGCGAGTCGCGTCAGGTCGGCGGGAAGGTCGACGTCGTAATGCTCGGCGGTCAGTGCGACGCGAAGGCTCTGACGTGCGGCCTCAGCGATCAACGCGCGGTACGCCGACTCGCGGCCCATCGCAGCGGCATCGAACAGGCCGTCATGGGGGCGCGTCGCCCCAACCAGATAGTAGCCGCCGTCGTCGCACGGACCGACGACGATGTCCGCGGTCGGCAGCGCGGCGAACGCAGACTCGATCGTCGCGGCTGGCAAGTGCGGACTGTCAGCGTTGAAGGCGATCACACGCCGGCATGTATCGGTGCACAATTGTTCGAACGTGGATCGGAGTCCCGCCGCGAGTCCAACGCCGTTCTGCGGGAGGATCTCGACTTCGCGTCCGAGCCACTCCGCGATGTCCTCTTCGTCGCCGTCTGGACAGATCCCGACCGCTCGCACTCGCACGCGTCGCGACAATTCGATCGTGTCTTCCACAAGCGCGCGGTACAACGTGACGATTCGATCGGGCGAGTGCGCGGCTGCGAGGCGAGTCTTGACCCGGCCAGGCCGCGGCGCCTTCATCATCACCGCGAGCACGCGGTCGTCAGCCGCGGGCACTGGAGACACGGTATTGGAAAATGCGGCCGAAGATGTACCACGCGGCGCCGATCGACCCGCGTACTGTGCCCGTAATCTTCGACTGGCCGATGCGCGGATGATAGCTGACGGGAACTTCGGCGACCCGTGCGCCCGCAAGCGCGCCCCGCAGAATCAGTTCGACGGCCCAGCCGTAGCCGGTCTCGCGCAGACGCAGTGCGCGAATCGTCTCCGCGCGCGCCGCGCGGAACGGTCCGAGATCGGTGATCCGCACGCCGTACAGCCAGCGAATGAGCCCCGCGGCCGTCCAGTTGCCGACGATGGAATGCCAGGGCAAAGCGCCGGGCTCGCGGCTGCCGGCGAGCCGCGACCCGATCACGATGTCCGCGCGGTCATCGACGATCGGCGCGATGAGCGTTCCGAGTTCTCGCGGGCGATCGCTGTAGTCACCGTCGAGAAAGACGATGACGTCGGATGCGGCGACATGATCGATTCCGGTCAGACACGCCTGTCCGTACCCTCGACGCGGTTCGTCGACGACGCGGGCGCCGTGCTCGGCTGCGATCTCCCGCGTGCCGTCGGTCGACTGCGAATCGACGACGACAATGTCGGTGACGGGCGGGCGTGGAATGTCATCGAGCACACGGCCGATCGATCCCGCCTCGTTGCGCGTGGGGATGACCACCGCGACGCGCATCACCATAGGAGTGAGTTCGGATGTTTGCGAGCGAAACGGGCGTCAAGGCCCCACGTGCGACCGCCTGCGCCGATCGACACTGCAAAGGCGGTCCACAGCGGAACGAGCAACTCCCAGATCCACGCGGTGCCCCATTCGGAAATCCAGAGACTCGTCAGAAACGCGCCGGCGGCCAGCGCGACCGGGCGCGTCAGCAGGCCGAGCACGAGCAGCACACCGAATGAGATCTCGCTGACCGCCTGTATCGGCGCCGCGATGTGCGCCTGACTCGCCGCGAGCCGCATGACCGACTTCCAGATCTCCGGTGCGCTGCTGTTGTCGGCGTACCACTTGATCAGCTCAGCGTATCCGCCTGGCGTGTACAGGCCTTTGCCGTAGTTCTCGAAGAACACGTACACGAACATTGCGCCGATGCCGATCCGTGCCAGGGCGAGACCGCGGCCGGCCGCGCCATTCGGAGATGCGTTCATGTCGGCTCCTTGCGGGCTACACTATACGCGTCCATGGGGTCGTCGCGTCCTCCGGTTCGCGTGTCGGTCGACGCCAACGGGCGGACATTCGCATCCGGTCTCCTGCTGGACCTCGTCTCTGCCTTACGGCAAACGATTCCTGGTGATCTGATCGGACTCACTGCCGATCCCACGATCGAGCCGGATCTCGACGCGTGGTCTCGCATCACCGGCCATGCCATCGTCTCGCGAACCATCGATCACGCCCGTGCGCACTGGGTTCTTCGAAACGGAACGCTCGGACCCGATCGAGACGCGCGTCCGCTAGGCGAACGGTTGTGGCTCTACGTCAACTTCGATTGCAACCTGCAGTGCGACTACTGTTGCGTCCGCTCGTCGCCGACGGCGCCGCGGCGCGCGCTCGGTGTGGAGACGGTTCGCCGCATCGCGAACGAAGCGCCGCCGCTCGGCGTGCGCACCTTCTTCGTCACCGGAGGCGAACCCTTTCTGCTGCCGGATATCGACGATATTCTGCTCGCACTCGCTGACGCGGCGCCCGTCACGCTGTTGACCAACGGGATGTTGTTTCGAGGGACGCGCTTCGAGACGCTGAAACATCTGCCGCGCGATCGTGTCGTCCTCCAAATCAGCCTCGACAGCCCCACGGCGCAATTGCACGACAGCCATCGCGGTCGAGGCACCTGGCAACGAGCTCTCGACGGGATCGCGATCGCGCGCGCCGAAGGATTTCGCGTTCGCCTGGCTGCGACCGTGTCGACGGATGCCGAGGAAGTCGCGTTCGGCGCCTTCCTCGATTCGATGGCGATCGCGCGAGACGATCGCGTCGTGCGCCGCGTTGCCTTGCGGGGCTTCGCAACGGAAGGCGTCGCGCTCGGTCGCGCCGATCTCGTCCCGGAGATGACCATTACGGCTGACGGCGTCTACTGGCATCCGGTCGGCGCGGAAGACGAAGACCTGCTCGTGACTCGGCAGGTGTTTCCGCTGGCATCAGCGTTCGATGAGATGCAGCGCGCACTCGCCCGCGAACGCGCGCATCAGGACCGACTCGCGTCGATTTTCTACTGCGCCTGAGTCGAGGCGGCGCGTCGAAAGATCCCCTGCTCGGCGCAGGCGGCCTGCAACGAGTCGTAGCCCGACACGTCGGCGACGATCCACTGCTTCAGACCTTCGGCTTCGAGAATCGGCTTGTGCGCCGGATTGTCGAACCGCATGGCGAGCAACGCGTCCACGAATTGCTGGCGGAGTTCAAATTCGAGCCCCGCGCGCGCCGTGAACATGCAATGCGAGTACGGCGGGGAAGTCCAGATCGCGGTCAACGCGCCGGCCGGGGCGAGTCGCTGCGCCTGGACACTCGACCAGAACGGGCTGCCAACGGCGCCGGCGTCCGCGCGGCCGTCCAGCACCGCCCGGAGTACATCGACCTCACTCGTGCCGGTGTCGCCGTGCTTTCCAACGTCCGTGTTGAAGCGCAGCGATCGATAGTCGCGCCCTTCTTCCAGACCGTGCCGCTGCAGGAAGTGGACCGGCAAGATGGCGGCATGACCGCTGTCACGACTGCCGAGCGCGACCACCCGATCCTTGAGGTCGGCCAGCGCCGCCACTGCGCCGCCCGTTGGTGCAATTACGACTGTCGTCCACCCGAGATCGGTGTCGCGCATCGCCAGCGGAGCGCATGCGCGATCGCTCCACTCTCGCGCCTGCAGGAATGCGAGGTTGGTGTTCCACGCGATGTCGAGGCGTGGCGCCGGATCGCCTGGGCCGGACAGGAGCGCGGCGACCTGCGCTTCGTACGTCTGAAAGAGGACGATTTCGATGGGGAGGTGCGCCTCGTCGTGGAAGAAGCGGCGCATGCCTTCCCAGATCGAGACGACCTTTGGATCGTACGCAACCGCACCAAGCCAGAGCGTGCGCTGGGACACGTAGACCTCCGAATCTCAGAAGAGCGGCAGACCGAGCAGTGCCTTGCCGATGAACTCTCGCAACACATCGGTCGTTGGTGCCATGACGGCGCCCGCCTGCGCATCCCGGAACAGGCGCTCGATGCCGGTGTGACGCGACAACGCCGCGCCGCCGCACGTGCGCATTGCCAGCGACGTGACCGCGATCGCAGTCTCCGATGCGGCCGCCTTGACTTCGAGCACGCGCAGCATGGTCAGATCGCCGGGCGTCTCGAGGTGACGAAGCACGTCGTCGAGGCGCGCTGCCAGGCCATCGGTCTCGATTTGCATCGTCGCGAGTTGCGCGCGGAGATTGGGCAGCGCCTCGCCGAGCGTCACCCCGAGATGTTCGAAACGCGCCGATTTCAGGTGGGTCGTGACGGCTGCAACTGCAGCCCGGCAGAGTCCCAGCGATACCGCGGCCTGTCCGACGTTAAAAAGCGGGAGCACGATGTCGAGCATCGCGGCGAAGCCGGCACCCTCAGCGGTCAGACGTAAGTCGTTCGGGACGACGCACGCGTCAAGTGTGACCGCGGAAGAAGCATTGGCGCGAAGACCGAGTCCGTCCCACGGCGCCGAGACCGCCACGCCGGACGTCGTCGCCTCGATGAGGTACAGCGTCGAGTCGGTGACGCCGGCTCCTTGCGGCGCGAGGGCCGACGTCACGTAACTCTGAACGTGGCCAGCTCCAGTCACGAAGGACTTGTGCGCGGTAATTCTGGCGCCGCTGCCGTTCAGGCTCACCGCGCGCGACACCGGCGCCCAGAAGTGACTGCGCGATCCCCTCTCGCTGAATGCGAGCGTCGACAGGTGCCGTCCGCCGGCGATGTCGACCAGCACACGCGCGATTGCGGGCGTGCGCGGCGCCGCCGCGATTGTCTGCGATGCGCAGGTATGCATCAGGAACACCATGGCGACCGATGCGTCCGCTTCTGCAAGCGCGGCGATGACCGCCGCCATCGCGCGTGGACCGAGTCCTGCGCCGCCGACATCGGTCGGCAACATGATGCCGAGGAGGCTGACCTTTCCGAGCGCAGCGATCGCGTCGTCGGAGAATTGGGCCAGGCGATCGTTCTCGCCGGCTGATTGTGCGAGTGTCGTTGCGGCGATTTCCCGTGCGGCGGCGACGGCGGCGTCGGGCGTCATAAGCCTCCCGAAATAATGCGAATGCTCGCATTCTTTCCGATGGTCGGCATTGAGTCAACGCGCGCGTACAATCGCGCTGCGGCGGATGGTGACAAATCGACATACGTGGCTCTTGGCGGCAATCGTCCTTTATGCGACGACGTTTCGCGTCGCGACGCTGAACCGCCCATTCGACTACGACGCCGAGGGCGCAGGCAGCGTGAACGCCGTGCTCGCCCGAAGTTACCTGCGGTTCGACTGGTCGCAATCTCGCGGCATGCCGATTCTGTCGCTCGACCGCGAGCGCGCGCCGTCGATCGTGTTTTATCCGGACCACCCACCGCTCCTCCCGCTGATGATCGTGCCGTTCTACAAACTGTTTGGTGTCGGTGAGTGGCAGACGCGCGCGCCGATCGCGCTGACGACCATCCTCGCTATCGTGGTGTTGTACCGGTTGCTGTGTGCGTTCGACGGGCCCCGCACGGCTATCGTGGCGTCTGCGGTGTTCGCCGCGATGCCGATGACGCTGTACTTCGGCGGCTTTGCCGATGTCGTCGGGATGCCGCTGGTGCTGTTGAGTCTGCTCGCGGTCGATCGCTATGTCCGCTTTCAGCGCGCACCGGGCACCGGAACCTTCGTGTGGTTCGTGGTCACGTTCGCCGCGGCAGGGACATGCGATTGGCCGGCGTACGTGCTGGCGCCGATCTTCGTCGCGCATTTCGTCGTGACGCGACCGCGTCGCGAATGGAAATGGGCCGCCGCGTTTGCCGCTGTCGCGTGCGGGATGTTCGTCATCCTGTACGTCTACATCACCATCGCTACGCAGAGTCCGTGGTCGTGGATGGCCGACCTGTTCGCGCGCCGCAGCGTCTTAACTGGAGGGCGCGGGTACTCGTGGCAGCAGTGGCTCGTTGCCGCCGCCCGAGAAAATAGTCGCTATCAGACGTGGCCGGTTATCGTGTGCGCGATCGCATGGGCGACGCTGTACGCGTGGCACGGTGCGTCAGGCGGAGCGACTGTAGCGCGGCTGTTGCTGGCCTGGGCCGCCCTCTACGCGATCATCGGCAGCAAGGCGCTGTTCGACCACGAATGGGCGTGGATGCTCTTCACGCCAGGCCTCGCCGTCGCAGCGGCTCTACTGCTGGAGCGTGTGCCGGCGGTCGCGAGTGCGGGCGCGATCGTCGCGTTCGCGGCGTGGACGACGTACACCTCGTTCTCGAGCTTGTATCCGGCGCGGCGCGACCGGCCCTTCACGCCGATGCAGACCGCCGCGGCGCTCCGAGCGGCGGCGCCGGCGCCGCGTGACGTCGTCCTCCTGGTTGGTAATGAAGACGAGGCGCAGCTGTGGTTCTACGCCGATCGTCCGCTGCGTTCCGGGATCTGGTCGATCGATGACTTGGAACGACGAATAGACGATGACACGGTCGACCTGATGTTCAACTTCGACACGCAGCCGTGGAAGGCCCGAGCGACGGGGATCGTGTTCCCGAGAATCTGGGAACACCGCTTCGCCGCGCTCCACGAATTTCTCGAGCAGAGGTACCCGAGACTGACGCTCCCGGCGAGGATCTCCGAGTTGTTCGACGCATATGACCTGCGAACGACCGCGCGTCAGGCCGAGGAGCCTGACGCGCGTCTTCAGAACGCAGTCACTTTCGATCGCTGAAATCGAACATGTCGAACAGATCGCCGATCGCCGGCATGTTGATCGGCACGTACGGATTACCGCGCAGCATCACCGGATTCGGCAGGTTGTCGCGGCTCCGGCCGGTGACTGGATCCAGGAGCCAATTCCGCTCGATGAACTTCAGCACGGAGGCGTGGTCGCCGTAGCTGTGCACGATCCGGCCGCCCCGCGAGTACTTCGACACAACGATCATCGGGATGCGGGGACCATCGCCGAAGAAATCGATCGGCTGGAAGAACCCAGAATCCCAGTAGCCGCCGCCCTCGTCGAACGTGATGAAGATCGCCGTGTCGTCGGCCAGTTTCGGTTGCTGCTGTACGTGCTTGATCACGCGATCGATCAGCGCTTCCAGGATGTCCAGCTTCGAGCTCGCCGGATGCCCATCGTCGAAGCTGTCAGGCTTGATGTACGAGACCGCAGGCAGCTGTCCCGCGTCGACGTCGGTGAAGAAGTCGACCGCGTCTTTGATGTGCGCCGCGCGCTGAACGGGATCGCCCATGATCGACGCGCTGTACTGGAACGAGTTGCAGATGTCACAGTACCAGTCGCCGCCGGTGCCGATCAGCACGTCGATCGGATCGGTCGACCCGTTGTCGAACCGCCGCGCGGCATCGAACCCGCCGCCGTAGTACGCCCACGAGATCTTGCGCTCGTTCAGCGAGTCGCCGATCGTGCGCAGCGACGAGGGAGGCACGGCCGTGCCGGCGTTGATCGCGGCCACGTTCAGCTGGCCGTTCGACAGGAATCCAGGGCGCGTGTTGTTGATCATGTAGAAGCGCCCCGGCTCACAGTTTGAGGCCGTCAAGTCCGGACGCCACGGCAGCGACTGCAGGTAGTCGAAGATCGGCTGGATGCCGGGTTGCGCCGGGTCGCACTTCGTCCAGCGGCCGTCGGCCACGAAACCGACGTTCGTGGCGCTCTTCGGCGTTGGATCCGCGACCTGTTTGGCGGGAGGTTCAGCAGGGAAGCCGGAGACCGCATCCCACGGCAGCGCGTCGCCCGTCATCAACATCGTGTGCTGGACCGCCGTTCCGCCCATCACCGGCTGGTGATAGTTGTCGCTCATCGTGTACTCGTCCGCTAGGCGCTTGAAGAGCGGCGCGTCGCCTTGCGGCATGTTGTAAAAGCCCATCGAGTTGCTGCCCGAGTCGTCTCCTCGGCCGATCCCCACGAACGGATAGAGATCGTTGAGGCAGCCCGCCGGGTCCGACGCCGTGGCCCGGTTCACATCGCAGTCCGATTGCTGCCACATGTGGAAGAACCGATGCACCATGTCGCCTGTGTAGCTGTCGTACGGCACATGTTTGCCGGTGATTTGGAAAACGGTGTTCGGCAGCATGTCGAAGTGCGCGATACGCGTATCGGCCTGCGGGCACGGCGACGGCGGTTCAGTCGGATCGGTGGTGCAGTTCGACAATTTCGTGAAACCCGTCGTCAAGAGCGGGAGATCGTGTTTCGCGAGCACTGGCGAGATCGTGTGCAGTAGCGACGTCGAAAACGTCTTCGCGTCGAAGGGAGGCGCCGCCGGCGCGGGATCCTTGTCCAACTGGGCGAGCTTGACCGGTCTCGGCGGTGCGCTGCCGGCTTCAGGCGTCGGCAGGAACGGCGTGTACGCCGTTTTGCCAGGACTGGTCAGCTTGTTGGTGTCGATGAAGTACGCCACCGGGTCGATGTTTGCCAGTTGCGACTGCGTCGCCGCGCCTGCATTCCAGCCTGGCGTGCCGTCGGCGTTCACAATGCCGCGGCTCAGAAGATTCGCGACCTGCTGTCCGTGTTTCGGAACGTATGTCGCGTAGATGTTGTCGAACGTGCGGTTTTCCCCAATGATCACGATCACGTGTTTAATTGGGGTGGCGGTGTGTACGCTGGCGTCTGCGTCGGCGCGCATCCCGGTTACGCCGAACGGACCCGCGAGCGTGGTAGCGAGGGTGAAGGTGGCGATTGACTTTCTGCGAAGGTCTCTCATTGAGCCTCCTTTCGTGAGGGAGGCTCAGCCTACGGAGGCCGCGTGTCGATCTTGCGGCGAAGACGTCACCGCTTCATCACATGGCGATCGCGGTGCACGGAGAATGTGTAAGCGCTCGAAGCTCGAGCGCGGTTCTTAGTGCGGGCAGAGATCGAAACCGAGGATGCTCGAGAGTCGCTGCTGCAGGCGTGCACCCACCACCGGGTTGATGTCGCCTTCGAACAGCACGCACCGCGTGATTGTTCGAGCGCATGCGCGATATTCGCGCAGCGGCACCGCGCGCTGCGCGCACCACTCTCGAAGGTCGATCAACAGGTTCGCGAGCTCTCCGATCGTCAGTACCTCATCGTCTAACGCGTCGCCGGTCAGACACTCGTTGAGAAATTCTTCGAGGTGTCGCAACGTCTGATCATGCATGCCGTGCTAACTCTACCTTATGAAGGGCCCGACTCAACGGTCATAAAGAACTCGACAAGCGGTGGTGGATCCGACTCCAGGTACACTCCTTGCCTCTTCGGCCCGCTATGGCGAAATACGGCAAGTCGTCACGGAAGCGCGTGAAGTCGGCCATGCATCGCAAGAAGAAGGGAACGCTGAAGAGCGGTTCAGGCCGAAAAGTCCGAAGCCGGAAGCAGGCCATCGCGATCGGCCTCAACGAAGCCCGCCGCAAAGGAGCGAAAGTCCCTCGCAAGAAGCGCCGAAGCTAGGACGCGCCGTCAGGAGGTGCCGATGTTCTCACTGGCCTCCGGCTTTGACAGCCTACTCGGCGTAGGTCGCGAGGCGACCAGCCTGACGTTCATCCAGATCGCCTTGCGCGGCGTCATCGTGTTCGTCGCCACGATCCTCATCATTCGCTGCGGCGACCGCCGATTCCTGTCGCAGAAAACGGCGTTCGATGCCGTGCTCGGGTTCATTCTGGCCTCGATGCTCGCAAGGGCCGTCAATGGCACTGCCGCGTTCTTTCCAACGCTCGGGGGAGGATTCGTGCTGGTGCTGCTGCACCGTGCTCTGGCGTCCTGGGCGCGGCGTTCGCACCTGGTCGGCAACGTGATCAAAGGGCGGAGCGACGTCCTGATTCGCGGTGGACGGCTGGACGAGGCCGCTGCGGTGCGGAATCGACTCAGCGAACACGATATTGCCGAAGACATCCGTCTCAACGGCAACGTGCGCGGCATAGACGAGGTCTCTCTGGCAGTCTACGAGCGCAATGGCCAGATCAGCGTCGTACGACGTCAAGGCTGAAATGCGTTGATTCAACGCGCGGGCGTCCCGAGTGGCAGCCGCGTCGACTGACATAGATAGAAGCGGCCGCGCCAGCTCTTGTAGTTCCAACCCGAGCACCGATGCGCGGTGAATCCGTTTCTGCGGCGACGCGTTTCACTTCCTGCTGGCGGCCTGCCGCCATTTGGGCGATGGGGTAGGAATCAGCAATAGGAGGACTGTGTACATCAGGACGAACAGCAACGCGTCAATCGACCAGAACCACTGACGCGCGCGCTTCAGCGTCGACAGGATCACAACGTCAAGCTCGATGCAAAGTTCTTGCTGACGGTCACTCCTTCTTCAACTTGGCCAGGAGCTGCTCCAGCGAGTCGAGGTCGTGCCGGTCGAGGGCATCGAACTCAGCAGGCGGTTCGTGGAACTCGTTCTCGAGCTGGGCTCTCGTGCGCTCTCCCTTTCGCGTGAGGACGACCAGCTTGACCCGACGGTCGCCGGGCAATGGAAGCCGTTCGGCCAGCCCGAGTTTTTCCAGACGATCGACGATCCAGGTGGCATACGACGGGTCGCATTGCCAGGCTTCAGCCAGCGCGCTCATTTGCCGGCCTTCCTTGACGTCGAGCGTGAAGAGCGCTCGTGAATCGTTCGGCGTCAGGCCTCGCCGAGCCAGACTCATGGTGCGCTGAGGGGCGGATCGCATCAGCAGGCTGAACATCTCCCGCCACACCCGCCTCGCGAGGGCCGTGCTCGTCGCCGCGCTCATGTCTGAAGCATACGGCCGCCGCCAGGCAGTTTCAATGTATCTATTGATGAACGATCTAAATAGTTGATACGTCTAAATAAATCTGGAACTCCACGGAGGTATGTGATGACCGTTCGACTCTTTCTCGCCGTGCAGGCTGCGGTGTTCGACATGGCGGCTATGGTCCACTCAGGATTCCTTGTCCACGGATACGAACACCTGGGTGCCCGGAATGCCGAGAGTGTCATTGCGGCAGTGTTGCTGCTTGCGCTCCTGTTCACGGCGATCCTGCCGCGGTGGGTGCGGCCGATCGCGCTGGGCGCCCAGGGGTTCGCGCTGCTCGGAACGCTGGTCGGACTCTCCATGATTGCGATCGGTGTGGGACCGCGGACGTTCTTCGACCTGACACTGCATGCGACGATGGTGACGCTGCTCGTCGTGGGACTCGTCATGACGCATCGTGCGCCAGCCGTCGCGCAACGTTAGCGCGGCGGAAGATCCCGCAGCAGGTACATTGCGGAGGACAGGTAGTAGTTTCGAGCAATGGCGTTGCCCTGTTGCTCTCCTAGTTGGGTCAGCGCCTGTGCCTTGACCCTCTTCGCGTCGGCGTTCGCGCTGTCGTTGACCAGGACATCGTCAGCGAGTTCGGCGGCCCACTTGAAATCGCCTGCGGCCAGCGCTTCGCGGGAGTGCGTCAAGACCTTCTGAGGGCCACCGAGAAGGGCTACGAGTTTCGAGGCGCGATCTTTCTCCGGTAGAGGAAAGAGATTGGTGGCGTTGCCGTCGAACCAGCCGGCGCGGTCCGCGTAGATACCGCGCACGGTCCACTCGACGCCGCCGTAAAACTCTTGCAAGTAAGGGTTCGCCGCGAGAGCGGGCGGAAGCTTGACGTGCTGGACCAATTCGTCGGGACGCTCGCCCTGCTTCATGCCCTGCATCGTCTGATCGAGGATGGACCTGATCCCGTCACGGTAGGCGGTGAGTGCGGCGCGCACGGCTTCGCCCCCCAGAACGGGCCGAGTGTGGCTCGGCACCACGTACGCCGGTCCGAGTTGGATCATCTTTTCCAAGCTCGCGATCCACGCCTCGGGAGACCGCAGACGCGCGCCACGGATCGGGCTGATGTTCGGGAACGCGCGCAGGAAATCATCTCCGGACATCAGGACGCGCTTCTGAGGGATCCAGACCGAGATCGCGTCCGCCGTTTCGCCTGGCGTGTACAGGAGCTGCACTCGTACACCGGAAATGGTCAGCGACAGCTGATCGCCATTGAACGTGCGGGTGGGCGGCAGATATCCGTCCCGCGTTGGAGGCGTGACGCGCCCAACTTCCAATTGAACGCCCGCGTTGATGTACTGAGCCTCGGGCAACGCCATGCCGAACTGGTCGCCGCCATCGCGTCCGGCGCGCCCGATGTCCGGCACGGCTTCGACGAACCGCTGATGGCTGTAGATCACCGGATGGTCGGTGCCGGCAAACACACGTGCACCGCCGGTGTGATCTGGATGGGAATGTGTATAGACGATCGCGCGCACCGGCTTGCGGAGAAGTTCTCCAAAGGCGGTCATGATGGCGCGCGCCGCGACCGGGTCCGTGGACGTGTCCACGATGATCGATCCGCCATCGCCCTGAATCAGGATTACGTTGCTGGCGGAATACCCGACGGCCACATACACGCCGTCGGTCACCTTGATCACGTCTTTGCGGAATTCGTTGGACTGCGCCCGCAACTTCTCGCGAGCCGCTTCGTCCTGGGCTGCTGCCGACCCAGCGCATGAGGCGAGAAGAATCGTTGCCAGCGCCGATCGCCAATGGGCAGAAACGTGCATCTGACTCCTCCGATTCAGTGTGCGCTAATTGACAGCACGATCTCGACACGGTAAGTTATTTGTAGCCAAGAACATGCAGTTTACGCAGTTGCACCGGCGGCTGTATGCCCGCGTCTTCGCGCTGCTGCTGTCGGTGGCCGTGTGCGGCGGGACACTCAACTGGGGCCACGCCGGTGGCGACGATCCGGAGTGCGCGCCGCAGCTCGTCCAGCACGATCATGCTGCGCACCGCTTCAGCGCCGACACGCGGTCATCGCGTTCGCCGGACGAACACTGCAACCTTTGCCACCTCTTGCGGCTGCTGCACACCGCCCTCCCGAGTGGATCGCTCCTCGACAGCCGCGTCGCGCCGGCTGAAGCGCGGCGCATTGTCGACAGCGACCTCGTGACTTCGATCTTCAGCGTCACGATCCCATCCCGCGCGCCGCCCACGGTCTCGCTCTAGGTTCGTCAGCTCCTCAAACAGATTCCGGTAGTTCGACTCGCGCGCTGACTGCGCCTTTGGCGATCGCGTCGTGCGCGAACGTTTCAGGCAGGACCGACTATGGACGTGAAAGGCAGGGCTACAAGGTGGGGGCCCTCGATAGCGCTCGGCGCTGCGGTGATGCTCTCCGCAACCCGCGGCGCCGCGCAAACGCCGCCGGCGCAGATGAGCGTGACGCTCGATCAGGCGATCGATTTCGCGCGGCAGCACAATCACGCGCTCCAGGCGGCGCGGACGACGATTCAGCAGAACCAGGCGCAGGAGACGACCGCGAACCTCCGGCCGAATCCGGTGTTGCTCGGCGACGCGCAGTTTCTGCCGTTCTTCAGCCCGAGCGACTTCAACAGCGACTACTTGTCGTCGAACGCGCAGTTCGACGTCGGCGTCTCCTATCTATTCGAACGCGGCGGCAAGCGGCAACATCGGCTGCAGGCGGCCAGGGACCAGACCGCGGTGACGACGGCCCAGGTGTCAGACACCGAGCGGACGCTCACGTTCAACGTCGCGTCGCAGTTCATCGCGGCGCTGCTCGCGCAGTCGAATCTCGATTTCGCCAATCAGGCCCTCACCAGTTTTCAGCAGACCGTCACCGTCAGCCAGGATCGGTTCAACGCCGGCGGGATGAGTGAAGGCGATCTCCTGAAGATCAAGCTGCAGCTCCTGCAATTCCAGATGGACGTGTCCTCCGCACGCCTCGCGCGAGTGCAGGCGCTCGCGTCGTTGCGTCAGCTGCTCGGCTACGAGTTGGTGCCGGAGAACTACGAAGCGTCGGGCGTCCTCGCGTATCAGCCGGTCCGTCTGAGCGAAGACGACCTGAAGGCGCTCGCGCTCCAGCAGCGTCCCGATCTGCGGGCGGCGCAGCTTGGTGTCACCGCAGCCGAGAGCCAACGCGCGCTCGCGCTCGCCAACGGCAAGCGAGACGTCACGGCGCAGTTCAGCTACACGCATGTCGCCGACACCAACACCGTGTCGCTCTTCGGAAACATCGAGATTCCGGTGTTCGATCGCAACCAGGGCGAGATCGCGCGCACGGGGTTCGCCGTGGCGCAGTCGCAGCAGTTGTCGAGCGAGCAGTCATCGATCGTGATGACCGACGTGGTCAACGCCTTCGAGGCGGTGCGCACCGCCTCGTCGGTCGTGGATCTGTATGACGCCGGTTATCTGAAGCAGGCGCAGGATTCGCTCGACATCAGTCAGTACGCGTATCAGCGCGGCGCCGCCACGCTACTCGATTTCCTTGACGCGCAGCGCAGCTACCGGTCGACGCAGCTCGCGTATCGCCAGGCGCTGGCCACCTACATGCTCGCCGTCGAACAGCTGCGCCAGGCCGTCGGCACGAGGAACCTTCCATGACGAAGCCGATCGGCGCTCTGACAATTGCCAGCCTGTTCGCGCTCGCCGGGTGCGGCGGCAGCGGACAAGCATCGATGACCTCGTTCTCGGCGGCCGAGCGTCCCGAGAGCCGCGCCGAGCTGTTCACGCTCCCGCAGAATCAGATGGCGCGCATTCAGATCTACACGGTCGCGCCGGCACCGCTCGCACGCGTGCTGCGACTCACCGGCACGGTCGCCTACAACGGTTTTCTCACGACGCCGGTCATTACACAGGTTGGCGGTCCGGTCAGCCGGATCCTCGTCACGCCGGGACAACAAGTGAAAGCGGGGCAGCCGCTCCTGTACGTCGCGAGTCCCGATTTCTCGATGCTGCGATCGGGTTACATCAAGGCCAAGGACGCGTTCGAGCTTGCCGAGAAGGTCGACAAGCGCGCGCAGGATCTGTATCAACACGGCGCGATCGCGCAGGCCGACGTCGAGCAGGCGGATTCGGGGCGCGCGCAGGCGCAGGCGGATCTCGAAGCCGCCGAACAGGCTATCCGCGTCGTCGGAATCAGCGACCCCCAGGACTTCATCACTAGGCCGTCGACCGGCGAGATCGCGCTGGTTTCTCCGACCGCTGGAGAAGTCGTCGAGCGTTTGTGCAATCAGGGCCAGCTGCTCCAGACCGGCGCGACGCAGTGTTTCACGCTCTCGGACATGAGCCGCGTCTGGGTGCTCGTCAACATCTATCAGAACGACATCGCGAACGTGAAAGTCGGCGACGAGGTGACGATCACCAACGAGACGTACGCAGGCTCGGTCCGCGGAAAGATCCAGTACATCGCGCCGTCGCTCGATCCGACCACGCGGACGCTGCAAGCGCGGATCGAGGCGGCGAATCCGGGCGAGCGGTTGAAGAAGGACATGTACGTGACCGCGGACGTACAGGCCGGCACGATCCCCAACGCGATCTCAGTGCCTGATGCGGCGGTGCTGCGTGACGCGCAGAACATGCCGTACGTCTACATCGCGACGGGCGATCGCCAGTTTGCGCGGCGATCGATCACGATCGGCGACAGCCAGGCGGGCAAGACGCAGGTGCTTTCCGGCCTGCAGAGCGGCGACCGTATCGTCGGTGACGGCAGCCTGTTCCTGCAGTTCCAGAACACGCTGCAGCAGTAGGCGGACAGACACGCCATGATTCATCACGTCGTCCAATTCGCGCTCCGTCAGCGCTTCCTCGTGCTGATGTTCGCGCTGCTCGTCGTCATCGCCGGCGCGCTGTCGTTCCAACGCATGCCCGTCGACGCCTACCCCGATCTGTCGCCGCCGATGGTGGAGATCATCACGCAGTGGCCGGGCCACGCCGCGGAAGAAGTCGAACGGCTCGTCACACTGCCGCTCGAAGTCGAGATGAACGGCGTGCCGCACATGGAGTACCTGCGGTCGATCTCGCTCTACGGCTTGTCGGACGTCATCATGACGTTCAGCGAGGGCACCGACGACTACTTCGCACGGCAGGTCGTCTTCGAGCGGATGGGCGAAGCGCAACTG
>Ga0126381_100003807_pt1 | contig 16361 bp, 15 predicted proteins | sample PanSoiMetPlot_28_FD_96465 | JGI IMG/M metagenome (GOLD analysis project Ga0126381, IMG submission 96465) | Tropical forest soil microbial communities from Panama - MetaG Plot_28 | ecosystem: Environmental > Terrestrial > Soil > Tropical forest > Bulk soil | place: Panama | collected 2016-02-17 | reverse complement strand
TTCCGAAGTGCCTGTACTAATCCGGCAGCCGAAAACCCACAGGCTGAAGCCTGTGCCACCATCGTCTGGCTCGACCACCTTCCTGCCAATAGGTAAAGAGATTTCAGAAACATCACACTAGAATCCTTCCCACTGAGCCAGCGCGCAATTTTGCCAGATTCACTCATTCCGATGCAGCCCGACTCCCGATGCGGGGAACGGGCGATGGCCCTACACCCTCGCCGCGCGTTCGGACCGCCCAGCGATCCGGCGATTCGAAGGGAAGAGATCCACGGTGCGGCGATCGACGCGAGTCATCAGCCTAACCCACTCCAAGAAAAACCCAAAAGTCACGATACAATCCGCGAGCCCCTTCACCCACTACAGGGTGAGCCTCCTGTAGAGATACAGATAGCTCGAAGGAGAACTTCAATGCTTACATGTCAACCTTGCGGTACCGAATCCGATTTGATCGGATGCGCCGACAGTAACTCTGCTGCGCCCACGCCATTGGTGAATGGAACCTGCCCAGGCTGGCGGCGCCCCATAGATAAGATCACGTTTCCCATCGTCGAGCGGAAAGTCTCCGTTACTTACGATTACGTCTCTTACGGAGGCGACTCCAGCCGCACACGCCAGCGGTCCACAACCGCGCCCGGAGGCTTGGCTTCAATTCGCCGACTGCCAGGCGGCACAGTCGCCGCAGGTGACACCTTTACGCCGAGATCCCAGCCTCCCACGATTGTGGTCGATTCCATCACCTATAAATTTGCATTCCAGTATGTCTCGGGCGGTACCCCGACAGGACAAGTACCTTCCGCCGAAGTGGCTTCGTTCGTTGCTGGCGGTCCCCCGAAATCGATTATCGTTGGAAACGGGCCGATCGCTGTTCTGGTTTTATATGTGCCCATCGCAGCCGAAGACCCAAGCAATGGCTTCGATTCTGTTGGCGAATGTTCAGGTGATGCGACAAGTCTGTTGTGTTCCGAGGCGCTTATACCCGTCGGGCCGGAACCGTGGGGCTTTTGGTAGAGCAAGCGGCAACGCCCTTGTGAAGCATGCCGTTGTTTCGGTGAAGAATCCTGAGGTCACACCCCCGCGAAAATCCGGGGGCGGTCACGAGGATGAGGGAAGAGCGGCGCACCGGAACCAGGAACGAGGTGAGTGAAGATCCCCATCCTTCGTGACCAGTGGCGAAGGATGGGGAATCTATACCGACCGAAAGGTCAAGGTTAACGCGACGAAAACGACCTAGTTGCCACCACCGTTGACTGGACCGTGGCAGGCGCCGACGCCCTTGTCGCCGGGGTAAGAAGCCGGACCCGTGGTCTGTGCAGGATCCTTCAATGCCGACTCGAAATCCCACGCGTAGCCGTTCTGATTGAGGGTCAGGCCCAGCACCCCCCAGAATTCGCCTGTTGCCGCTTCGAGATTCTGTGCGTTGAAGTTGGCGTTACCGCCAGGATCGGAGGATGTGCCGGCTGTGGCGACAGCATCGAGTGTCTCGCCGCCAGTGCCGACGATGAATTCCCGTATGCCCTTCTTGGGGTCGTAATTCCCGGAGGGGTCAAGGGGGCGGTAGCGGGCGTAGAGGTGGTCGTGTCCGTTCAGCACCAAGTCGGCTCCGTACTTGTAAAGCAACTGCCAAAAGGCCTGAGCGGTAGTTCCCTCTTCGCTTAGGCTGTTGGCAGCGCTGAACGTGGGCTGATGCCAGTAGGCCAGTGTGCACGCGGAATGATTCGCGGAGAGATCGTTTTGCAGCCACTGGAGTTCGGCGCCAAGCCAGGAGCCTGTGTCCGAACAGCCGCCCGGTTGCGTCTCGCACTCTATGTTGAGCGAGATAAGATGCCATGCGCCAAGGTTATAGGAATACCAGCCATCTCCGACTCCGACCTGGCCGCCTGCCGGTATTGTAGTTCCGAGTCCGCCCGACTGTTCGAAGTGACCCGCCTGTCCATCCGAATACGGCACGGGTTGGGTGAAGGCGCCGTTGGTGTCCGGGATGCCGCTGATCGTAGCCATCATCACGGTTCCATCAGCATTGTGCTGGACGCCGTTGAAGTAGGAGAAGTAGCCGTAGCCGGCAACGCCGATCGCGCCGTGCTCGTTATAAAACTCGTGGTTGCCAGGAGCGGGCCGGGTGAGGAATTTGAAAGCGCCATACGTCGATTCGTAGGAGTTCTCGAAGTCCGAGTATTGTCCTACCTGGTATTGCTCATCTCCGACGAGCGCGATGATGTCAGGCTTCATGTTCTCAATCTGCTTCGCAGTGGCCGCCTGGGATGCGTACAGATTCTGAGCGGAGTCCCCGGCGCAGTTTTCACCCGCCTTCTCACCAATGGGCTCCGTGCCTGGCTGGCAGGCTACGTCGCCAACCACCGCGAGCACAGGCGCTGAGCGACCCGTTGCGTATGGCCACGTATTGTTGTTGGAATTCGGACTGCCGTTGCCGTTGGAGTTTTGATTCTGCGCTGGTATCCCAACTGCAAATGCCAGCAATGAGGCCATAAGCAAAGCCGCTCGGAACGTTCCCTGGGTCGTCTTCATGCAGTTCTTCCCTTTCGGATTTGTGGTTGGATAACCGCCAAAAGACTGTTTAACCCTCCAATATGTCGTATGTATATCGAATGCGTGACAAATCCGTAACAGAGATGAATTGGGCGGTCGTTTCAGCCGTCAAACGGTTCTTGACGCAGAATCGACACCCGTCGGGTTTGCACGCGATGCGGCGCTCACGCGTAGCGAAACAGCGCCATGAAACCAAAGTCCATGTGCTGTTGGATATGGCAGTGAAAGAGCGTGAGGCCCGGCTGGTCGGCTACCAGATCCACCGTGGCGCGTCCCCATGCGGGAACGATCACCGTGTCCTTCTTGATCCCGGCAGTCGGCTTGCCGTTGAGCTCGACGAGTTCGAACAGGTGCCGGTGCATATGCAGAGGGTGAGAATCGTCGCTGCGATTGTGAAATACCAGGCGGTAACGGCCTCCCTTTCGGAACAAGAATTCCCGTTCATGCGGATATTCTTTGCCGTTGACGAGCCAGCGATTGATCCCATTGGGCCCGCCGGGCGCTTTCTCAAAGACCATGTCGATGATCTGGTCTGGCGCCGGATGCGGCGCGTTCGCGCCAAAGATCGTGTAGTCCCAGCGCGACTTCGGAGGCGGAGTCCATCGCGGGCGCTGCTGTTGATTGGCGTACTCCACTACGATTCCCATGCCGGATTGCCGCGCCACATTGCGCAGCTCCCCTAGAATCCACACGCCCGGCTGATTCATCTCCACGATCGCATCCACGCGCTCACCCGGCGCGATCTCAATGACATCCACCGGCTGAGGCGCCGGTACGGGATTGCCGTCGAGAGCGATCACCTGAAACTTGTGGCCGGGAAGAGCCACGCGATGAATTTGCGCAGCGCTGGCGTTGAGCAGGCGCATCAGAATGCGCTGACCCGTCTTCACCCGGAGGGGATCCCCCGCTCCGAGTATTTTGTCGTTGATCGAATAAAGAGGAGCGCTGACTTCGAGTCCGTTCGGACGCAGGTCTGGAGTGGCGGGTTTTTCGGGCATCGGATCGCCGGGATCCGCCGCCATCTCGTCCTGATCCGTCGTTGACAGAAAATATTGCCATTCACGGAGCGCCAGAAAGACTTCCTGGTCGTAGAGTTCAGGGTCATTCGCGGAATCGATCATGAAAAACCCGAACTGGCCGGTGTAGGCGCCCCGATGCAGATCCATCATGGCTGCGGTGTGCGAGTGGTACCATCGCGAACCTGCCGGCCTCGCCACAAATTGATAGCGCCGCCGGCCGTGGGGCGGGACCGGGGGCGTGCCTTCTTCCTCCGCCCCATCCACTTCCGACGGAACGAACAGGCCATGCCAGTGCACATATTCCGGAACGTCTGTGTCGTTCACAACGTCGACGCTGACGGGCTGGCCCTCGCGCGCCCGCAGGAGGGGACCAGGGACTTTATTGCTGTAGCCGATCGTGCTGATTACAACCTTCGGGGCCAACTCGACCATCATGGGCGCGATTCGCAGAGTGAAATCAGCCGCGCGCGCGGTGACTTTCGGCTCCAGCGTCTCCGTGATCGGATGTGGCAGCCCCGGAGCGCGCCGCTGCGCAAACGCGGGTCCTGGCTGGCCTGCTCCGGTCGCGATCATAGTGGCCCATCCAAGCCGTACAAATTCCCTTCGCTTCATGCGATCTTCATCCCGGCTGCCAATGCCACTATTGCAGACGGCCGCCTCAATGAGCAAAGCCGATATAAAAAACTCCCTGATGGCTCTCCTGTTCCTGCGTTCCTTCTTTGTTAGCTGAGTTGGGGAAAAGGGTCCTTTTGCTAAAGCTCGTCAGCAATGATGGGAAGTCGCCGGATAATGAGAATCGAGTGAATGGCAAGCGTTACAGGGGGATGAATGACAGACACTGAGAGCATTATTAAGCGAGCTTACGCCGCATTCAACGAGCGAAACATCGACGGCGCCTTAGCACTGATGACGCAGGATGTGAGCTGGCCCAAGGCTTCGGAGGGGGGCAAAGTTGTCGGAAAGGAAGAGATCCGCGCCTACTGGACTCGACAATGGGGCGAGTTCGATCCCCATGTCGAACCGCTCGCAATCATCGAGGGAGTGGGAGGCAAGGTCCGCGTCAGAGTGCGCCAAATCGTCAAGAGCCTTCAGGGGGATGTTCTGTCGGACAGCGAAGTTCTCCATGTATTCACGGTCCACACCGGTCTTATCGCAGCCATGGACCTTGGGGATGAGGCCGATTCCAGCGCTGGTCCATCTGCGGCATTCGCACATCGATCCTGACTCGCTGGCCGCCATGGAGCGTGAGAGCAGGACCCAGCCTCGAGAATCAGGGAAAGGGCGGCAAACCAGACTTTTAGCCCAACAGGATCGCTCCCGATAAGTCTCGTAAATTGCTTCGGTGTTCACGCTGTTCACCGCATAGTGGACTCGAAGCGCGTTCAGCAGGAGTAATCTCCCACATCCGGATAACATAAGTTCAAATACAAATGTTTCGCCGGCGGCGTCTGCCGTGTCGATCCAACCTCCTTTGCGAGGGCGCATCATACGCGCCAAGCATACTGAATCATGCAGCTCGCCGGCCTGGATCTGAACCTCCTCATCGTTCTCGATGCCCTCTTCACAGAAAAGAGCGTCACCCGCGCCGGCGAGCGAATTCATCTCAGCCAGTCCGCGACGAGCGCAGCGCTCAGCCGGCTCCGCCAGTTTTTTGCGGACGAACTTCTCGTCGCTGTCGGCAACCAGATGATGCTCACGCCCCACGCCATAGGCATTCAGGAGCAGGTTCGCGACATCATCCTCCGCGCCGAAGCCATCGCAAGGAATAAAACGGCGTTTGTTCCCGCGACGGCAACCCGGCACTTCCGCCTGATCATGTCGGACTATCCCGCGACGGTCCTCATGCCCCGCGTCCTGGCGCAGGCTCAGAAGATCGCGCCCCATCTGACGTTCGAAATTCTGCCGGTTTCCGATCCGAATTCAGACGAACTGGAACGCGGGGAAGCGGACCTTCGCATCATGCCCCAGCAATGGATCTCGCGACGGCATCCTTCTGAAAACCTCTACGAAGACCGCTACGTCTGTGTGGTCTGGTCTGAGAACAAGACCGTGAAGCGGCGCTTCTCCCGCGCCGAATACCTGCGCGCCGGACACATCGGCGTGCGCTTTCCGGGACGCCCTTTCCCGGTTATGGAGGAGTGGCTCTTCGAGCAATTGGGCCGCCGGCGGCGTGTGGAGGTTGTTGCGCCAACATTTAATCTGAGCGCGCATCTGGTGATCGGAACCGACCGGGTAGCGACGATGCATGCATGGCTTGCCCGGGAGTGCGCGCAAGGCGGCATGGCGCTGCGGATCGTCAACCCGCCGATCGAAATGCCGCATGTGGTGGAGTCGATGCAATGGCATCAGTATCTGGATGCTGATGCCGGTATCGTATGGCTGAGAAAGGTCCTTAAGTCAGTAGCGAGCCAGGCTGGACATCTACGACGTAGATGACCGCCATGCGCGTGATCAATTGCACAGATAACCACGGCCTTTGATATGGTGTCTCATTCAGAATGAGACGCCGCACCCCAACGCCTCTCGGCCTTTCTCTCGCGGTTCTTGCAGCGGGATGTTTGCCGGCGGCCCAGAACAGCACCGCTCCACTGCCTGAAATCCGGCAGAATGGCGCCGTAAAGCAACTCTTCGTGGACGGAAAGCCGTTCATCATGCTTTCGGGCGAGTTGCACAATTCCACCGCCTCCAGCGTGGAATACCTCAGGCCGGTCCTGGATAACCTGGCGGCCCTGCATCTCAATACGGTCATCAGCACCGTGAGTTGGGAACTGACCGAACCGGAAGAAGGCCGATTCGACTTCTCGCTCGTGGATTCTCAGATCAATGAAGCTCGCGCCCGGAACATGCGGCTCGTCCTGATATGGTTCGGCACTTACAAGACCGCGCACTCCAGCTACGTGCCGCGCTGGGTCAAGGCCGATCGCAAGCGCTTTCCGCCGATGGTCTTGAGCGAGCATCCCAAACATCCGCCGTTCATCCCGCTCGGCGGTCTGGAACCCGGAGACGGCGGTATCGGCGCGCTGACGCCATTAGGAGACGAGACCCTGAAGGCCGACGCCAAAGCCTTCCGGGCATTGATGCGTCACATCAAAGAATTCGACCCGCGCCACACGGTCATCATGATGCAGGTTGAGAACGAACCGGGATGCATGGGCGACAGCCGCGACCGCTCTCCGCTGGCGGAAGCCGCCTGGTCCAAGCCAGTCCCTGCGGAGTTAATGGATTACCTCAATCGCAACAAGGCCGCCCTCCTCCCCGAAACAAAGGAAATCTGGGGACGCAACGGCAGCAAACCCAGCGGAACCTGGGCGGAAGTCTTCGGTGATGACGAATGGGCCGATGACATTTTCATGGGCTATTACGCCGGGCGATTTACCGGCGATGTCGCGAAAGCGGGTAAAGCGGAACTGAACCTTCCGATGTTCGTGAATGGATTTCTTGCGATTGAAGGCCGTTTCCCCGGTCAGTATCCGAGCGGGGGTCCGGTACATCGCCTGCTCGACATCTATCACGCGGCCGCTCCTTCGCTGGATGTCATCAGCCCGAATCTCTACGCGCCCGACTTCAAAGGCGTCGCCGCCCTTTATGCCCGAGCCGGCAATCCGCTTTTGATTCCAGAAACGGGGACGAACGTCGGAAATCTGTTTTGGGCGATCGGCCATCATGCCGCGCTCGGATGGTCCCCTTTCGGCGCCCTGGAAGACATGAAGCCCGATGGACAGATCGGACAGGCTTATCAGATTCTTTCGGGAATCATGCCGGAACTCACTCGGTGGCAGGCAGCAGGGAAGGCCGGCGCAATCCTCGTAACGGATAACGACAAGCCGGACGTACTTTCGCTCGGCGGATACAAAATTTCTCTTGCGCCGCCCACCCGAAGACAAGGCGGTCCGCCGCCGGCGGCCCAGCCTGCCGGCGCGGGGCCAGCAGCGCCCGGCCCGGCCCGACCTTCACCAAACGATACCCGGCCTTTCGCGATCGTCATCAACACCGCGCCTGATGAGTTTCTCCTGATCGGAGCGAACGGCGCGCCGAAGTTTACGGCCGATTCTCCCGGCCCCGCCAACGTGGCGATCGCAAGTAAGGAAGAAGGACGTTATGAAAACGGTAAATGGACTCGCGTCCGTCGCCTTAATGGGGACGAAGTGACGAATGGCTTGCCCAACACGCGGATTGGACTAATGAAGATCAGTCTGCTTCGGTTTGAGTGAGGTGGGTATGAGAATTCTCTCGGTGGCTTTGTTCTGCATCGCGATTCCGGCGGCTGCGCAGCAAACCGCACCGCCGTTCGGCAACCCGGCGTTGTCGCCGGAGGAACGCGCCGCGAACATCCTGTCGTTGATGACCCTCGATGAGAAAATCGCCGCTCTTGGGAATCCGGCTGTTCCGAGGCTCGGGATCCCCTCATATGGAACTTCGGAAGGGATCCATCAGGTGGTGCTTCGAGGCGGCCGCGGAGGATCACAGCCGATTCCGACAACCTCGTTTTCACAGGTGTATGGGATGGGCGAGACCTGGGACCCCGCGCTTATTACGCGCGCCGGAGCCGTCGAAGGATACGAGGCGCGTTACGTCAGTCAGAACAAGAAATACAATCGCAACACACTCATTCTGATGGGGCCCACTTCGGACCTCGCGCGCGATCCGCGCTGGGGACGGACGGATGAGAGTTTCGGAGAGGATCCGTTCCTCACCGGCACGCTGGCCGTAGCTCTCGTAAAAGGCATTCAGGGCAGTGACCCGAAATACTGGCAGGCGGCGTCGCTGCTGAAGCACCTGTTCGCGAACAGCAACGAGACCACACGCGCCTTCTCGTCATCCGATTTCGATGAACGTCTGATGCGCGAGTATTACTCGGTTCCCTTCCGCATGGCATTCGTCGAAGGCGGGGCCAAGTCGTTCATGGCCGCATACAACGCGTGGAACGGAATTCCGATGGCGGTGAACCCCGTCCTCAAAGATGTGGTCGCGAAGGAGTGGAAGGCCGGGTGGATCATAACGCCGGACGCCGGCGCCATGGGTCACGTGGTGAACCTGCACAAATCGCCGCTCGAAGCCTATGTGGCCGCCCTCAAACTCGGTGTGGGAAACCTTGGCGGCGGCTTCGGGCGAGGCGGCGGCCCCACCACTGCGGAACTGATGAAGGAGGCGCTGGAACGCAAGCTGATCGTTGAAGCCGACCTGGACGGCGCACTGGCCGGCAAATACAAGACGATCGTGAAACTCGGGCTGCTCGATCCGCCCGCGGCAGTCACCTTTTCGAAAATCGGAGCTTCCGTCGAACCGGAGCCGTGGAACGGAGAGAATCACAAATCCGTCGCGCGCGCGGTTGCGCACGAGTCGGTTGTTCTCCTGAAGAATGCTGACGGATTGCTGCCGCTGGACCGCGGCAAGGTGAAATCCATCGCCGTAGTCGGTCCGCGCGCCGATGCGGTGCTATTCGATTACTACAGCGGGCCCACTCCCTACAGCATCTCCGTGCTGAAAGGTATTCGCGACAAAGCCGGTTCGTCGATGAAGGTCACGTCGGCGGAAAACGCAGCCAACGCCGTAAGCGCCGCGAAAGCTTCGGAGGTGGCGATTGTCGCTGTGGGCAACGATCCTATGTGCGGCGCCGCGAACCCTGGCGGCACATTCAACCCGGATGGGTCCACAAAGCCCTGCGGCGATCCCGGCGAAGGGCGCGAAGGGCGCGATCGCGAGAAGCTGGACCTCCCACCCGCCCAGGCGGAACTGATCCGCGAGGTTTACGCTGCGAACCACAGAACAATCGTGGTGCTTATTTCAAGCTTTCCGTTCGCTATCGATTGGGAGCAACAGAACGTACCGGCGATTCTGCACATCACCCATGCCGCGCAGGAACAAGGCGCAGCGGTGGCGGATGTTCTTTTCGGCGAGTACAATCCCGCCGGACGACTTGTGCAGACCTGGCCCCGATCGCTCGATCAGTTGCCGGACATGATGGACTACGACATTCGCCATGGACGCACGTACATGTACTTCAAAGGCGAGCCGCTTTATCCGTTCGGCTACGGACTGAGCTACACGACTTTTCAGTACTCGAATGTAAAGCTCAGCGCGGCGCGGCTCGCGCAGGGCGGAACGGTGACGGTGAGCGTGGATGTTAAGAATACCGGCGGGCGCGCGGGCGACGAAGTGGTTCAGATGTACATTCAGCATCCGCGATCGAACGTGCCGCGTCCGCTGAGAGAACTGAAGGGTTTCGAGCGGGTCACACTGAAGCCGAACGAGACGAAAACGGTGCAGTTTCCGTTAGCGGCCGCTTCTCTGTCTTACTGGAACGCCCAGAAACATGCGTGGGAAGTGGAGCGGGAACCGGTGAAAATATCGATCGGCGGATCCTCAGCCAATCTTGCGCTGGACAAGACCATCGAGGTTCAGTAGCAAGTCGGACAGAGAAACGAAGCAGGAGATTTATGAAGCGATCCTTACGACGAAGGTCATTTATCGGCGCGGCAGGGATTACAGCTGGCGCCGCATGGGTCGGCCTCAAAACGGGGCTCACTGGCGCGGCCTTCGCCGCCGATGCTCCTGACGAGGTGTTGAACCCTGTCGAAGTCAGTGGCGAAGAAGCCGTTCCGATCATGGGTCGGCTGCCGGGAGCGAAGCGGATGTATGTTTTGCCTGCGGGTTCGGGTGAGCACCACCTGATCGGAGGCTTCGTGATGACACGGATATCACGCCCCGCGGACACCGCGAATGTCTACGAGATGGCGACCTTCGCAGGCAAAACCGGAGCCGCAATGCCGCGGCATCTCCATCGGGGCAGTCACTGCGCTTTCCTCGTCCTCGGAGGAGAAGTCGAACTGGAGCTGAATGGTCAGCGCTGGCTGATGATGCGCGGTGATTTCGCCAACATTCCGCCCGGCACGCCCCATGCGTGGACCATGCGATCGGATCGCTCGAAGATTGCGCTCTTTTCGATGAATGACCGTGTGGGTAATGCTTTCATCGCGATGGGCAAGACGCATGAGAGCGGGGAACCGCCCGATGCGCAAGGCAAAGCTGTTCCCGCAGCCGCGCTCGCGGCCGCAGCCGATAATGGCGACTTCCAAGTCGTGCAGCAGTCGGCTCCCGCGGCCGAACCCAGGCGCGTTTCCAATCTCACCCTGCCTTTCACACCCGGCACCTATGTTCTTCACGACGGCGGAGGAGAGCGGTTCGGAGGCAACACCTTTCTGGCCAAGAACGCCAATACCATGGGCCAATTTCTCTTCCTCATGACCGAAGGCGGCCCGAGCACCGGAGTTCCCGCCCATTTCCACGCGCGGCATTTCGAGAACTTCTTTGGCATGGATGGCGAGACGCTGGGTTGGGCGTACGGAAAGGCAGTCTCGCTCAAAGCGGGCGATTACTTCCAGGCTCCTCCCCGTAATCTGCACGGTTTTAAGCTCACCCAGTCCTACAATCGCTTTGCCGCATTCCTCACGCCGGGCATTTTCGAAAACTTCTTCACGGGTGGAAAGGCCGGTCAAAACGGCGTTGGCGGGCGCGCGGAAGCCAACGCCGGCGTGGGTCCGGGAGGTGGCGTGCCCGGGGCTCCGCCTTCCGGAAGAGTTGGCAGTCGAGGTGGCCCAAGTGGGCGCGGCGGGGTCGATATTTTCCGCATGCTCATGATGAGCAATACCGGGCCGGACGGATATCCTCTGGATGTGCACGGGCCCACCAAACCCCTGCCGCCGCAGGATCCCGTATGGACGGCGTTCAACCACGGAAATCAGATGGCGCAGCGGGCGCAACTGCTCGCGCATGGTCTGGCGCTGTGCGGCGCCGCGGGACTGAACCGTGAGATCACGCCGGAACTTCGCAAGGCGCTCGCGCTCAAGCCGAAGCCTGAGGATTTTGTCTGACATGGAAGTCACGATCGGGCGCAGATCGCTGCTGTTGGGCGCGGCGTTCGGGTTGGCGAGCCGCGTGCCTGCAGCGGACCGCAAAACCTATCCCGTCGAAATGAAGACGCTTGCCTACGCGAAACGTGGCGGAGGAGATTTGCTGCTCGATCTGTATCTGCCGCAAAGCGTCCCGGGGCGTGTTTCCACGATTCTTTTTCTGCACGGCGGCGGGTGGTCCGCCGGGACGCGCACCACCGGTCCCGATTTCAAACGCTTCTTTGCTCAGGATGGATTCGCGGTAGCGTCCATCGAATATCGGCTGACGCCCTTCGTACGCTTCCCTTCCAATGCGGAGGATGTGAAGACCGCCATTCGCTGGGTTCGCGGGAATGCGGATGGGTACGGGCTGAACAAGCGCGTGGGTATCTGGGGCACTTCGGCAGGGGGGCATCTCTCCGCGGTCGCGGCTCTCACGCCGCGAGGTGTCTTTGAAGGCGACGGAAACGCCGATCAGTCCAGTGAAGTCGAATGCGTCCTCGACGCTTACGGCCCTTCCAGTCTTCTCGTGATGGACGCTCAAACCGATCAGGAGAAGCCCTTGCTCCAGCAGATCCCTGCCGCGCTCGCGGCAAATGGGCGGGGCGGACCGGGGACAATGGCGCGACACGATGCCGCCGAGTCTGCCGAATCGAAACTGATTGGAGCGCCTATTCAGACAGCGCAGGATCTCGCGCGCGCCGCCAGTCCGATCGCCTACGTTCGCGCCGGGGCGCCGCCGTTTCTGCTGATGCACGGTTTGGCGGACAATTCTGTGCCGCATCATCAGAGCGTCCTGATGTACCAGGCTCTCGCGGCGGCGGGTAACGAGGTGACTCTGCGGCTTGTCGACGGCCTTCCGCATACTTTTTTCAATCGGTCGAATCTGGATGAAATCGCTGGCCCGTTCCGGATGGATGTGTTTGAGCACCCAAAAGGCGGCGTGGAATCCCGCGGAGTGGAGCGCGCGGGCGTATTCGATGTGGCGCGTGAATTTTTCAGGAAGCATCTGGCTTAGCGGCGCCGTCGCAATTGCGGTGTGCGCCTCGGGATGTAATCGGTCGCGCAATGCGGAGCGCGTTCGAAGATTTCCGATCTCCGGCATGGTGATGGAGCAGGACGAAATCCATTCGCGCCTGACCATCGCGCACGCGGCCGTTTCGGGATTGATGCCTGCAATGACTATGCCATTCCGGATTGCCAATCTCAATCCATCCGTTCAACCCGGTGATGCGGTGCGGGGAACGCTCGTGGTTATGCCTGACGATGGATGGATCGAAGGCCTGACTGTTACGAAGAAGCGCGATGCGTCGTTTGCGTCGCCGCGGCGCGTTGCGACGCAAGCCGCTGCCGGCGCGCCCCCGCCTGAGTTCTCACTGGTGAATCAGGATGGCGCGGAACTCAACCTTCAGCGCCTTCGCGGAAAGATCGTTCTGATGACCTTCATCTATACGCGATGCCCATTCCCGGACTATTGTCCGCGGATGATGAAGAACTTCAAGGCAGTCAGAAGAATGATCGCGGAAGATGAGGTTCTGGCGAAACAGATTCACTTCGTCAGCGTCAGCATCGACCCGGAACATGACACGCCCGCTGTTCTGCGCGCGTATGGAGAGCGCGTCATTGGCGGCGCCAACCCGTTCGAGGATTGGGATCTTGCAACAGGATCGCCGGAGGAAATCCGGCGTCTGGCGAGTTGGTTCGGCCTCACGTACTATCGCGAATCAGATCAAATCACGCATTCGCTCTCGACAGCTATCATCGACCCGGAAGGGAGATTGGTGACCGTGCTCGAAGGGAACAACTGGCAGCCGGCCGAGGCCGCAAAGGTACTCAGATCTATCAGGAAATAGATATGAAACTCGAAGCGTTGTAAGCAGCGTTTTGGATTCACTCCCGAAAAGTCGGCTCCTGCCAGCCAATTCTGGTCGGATCACGCGCGCTTCATACAAAGCTCAGAGCAAGGTGACGCGGGACATAAGTCCGGTTCTGTGAAGTGGAAAGGCAGTCTGCTGTGTTCGCCCATCGTGGACTTGAACGCCGTCATCTGGACCGCATGCCTGGTCCCGATGCTTTGGTAGCCTCGGCTCTGCACGGGTAGCGGACTCGGACGCTACGCTGATCCGCCTACTATTAGTTAGTTAGGCGTCGGTAAACACCGGTGAAGGCACGTCCCATGGCGCGAATAGTGATAACAGGCGCCCCCGGCGCTGGGAAGACCACACTTCTTCTAGCTCTGCAGGCTCGTGGTTACTCGATCGTCGGCGATACCGCCCGCACCATCATTCAAGATCGCCGCAGGCGCGGATTGAGTCCGCGCCCGGATCCATATGCGTTCGCGCAGGAAATCCTGCGAATAGACGTGGAGAACTTTGTTCACCACGCTACAAATGCAGGTCCAGTCTTCTTTGAGCGAGGCGTCCTTGATGCCCTCTGCGGGCTCGATCGCATCAAACCTCTGGACGAGAGTGAGTTGAGCATGTGGCTCTCCAAGTACCAGTATTTTCCGAAGGTCTTCGTCCTGCCGCCGTGGAAGGCGATCTATGAGAACGATGCCGAACGCGACCACACGTTCGAGCACGCTGAATGGGTCGATAGGGTCGCGCAGGAGTGGTACCGTCGATGCGGATATCAGGTACTCGAAGTCCCCATGGTTCCAGTAGACGAAAGGTGTACGTTTGTACTCCAGGCGCTGGCAGACAGGGACGCCTGACAATGCGCAGCTGATCCCTCCAGCCCGTTTCCCAACGGTCCGCAGCGCACGAGCATCGCCTCAAGAAATGGGTGGGTCCTGATTTACGCCATCCGGAAGGTGGCGAGCAAGAAGTCAGGATCGCGGACACCCCAGGGCACGAGTCAATGCGGTCCGCCCGACCCGTATCCGGACAGCGTGCCATTCCTCGCGGCCATAGGCGCGCCCATCGCGAACTCCATTTGGCGAAGAAAGGACGCACGATATCAGCTATTAATGAAACCTACGGAGCCACGCGCCGGTAAAGCTAATGGCAGGACATGGTAGGGATAGTGGAGCCGGAACTCGAACGGTTTACCCGGGGCGATATCCAGGCATTTGAGGCCCTGTTCCGGGAATACCAAGGCGAGATCTACGGATGGATTATCCGGATCGTGCACGATCCCGGCGTTTCTGAGGACCTTACGATCGAGACGCTTTGGCGGATCTATCGGGCCCGCGCCCGGTTCGACCCCTGCAGGTCATTCGGCGCGTGGGCTCGTAGGATCGCCACCAACGTGGCGTTGGAGCATCTGAGCAGACGCCGCCCGGAGAAATCGCTGGACGATACCGCTCCCATACGCGCCCCAGTCACTGGAACGCCCGACCCTGCCGTCACGGCCGACGTCTCCGCAAAGGTACTGGCTGCCCTGGATGAATTGCCCGCGAAACTCCGGATCACGGTCAGGCTGGCCATGATCGAGGAGAGGCCTTACGCCGAGATCGCCGATGCGCTCGGCCTTTCGACGAACGGCGTCAAAACGCGTGTTTTTCGCGCGATCCGGCTGTTGAGGAAAAACCTGGAGAAACGAGGAGTGCGTCCATGAATGAAAAAGACGAAGCATTGAGAGAGTTGCTGCGGCGGGCCGCGCCCTGTCCGGCGGATCGCAAGCTGAAACGCGATCTCTGGCCTGAAATGCGTCGGTGCCTCGAGCGGCCTCCGGTCCCGATTCCCTGGGGCGACTGGGCCATCGCCGCGACGCTCCTCGTATGCCTGCTCCTGTTCCCAAAGGCCATCCCCGCTGTGCTCTATCTGCTTTGAGACGAGGACTGCGCTATGAGACGCTACATCTATCTTCGGGCCTACATGGCTGGCGTGACCGTGCCCAGCGTACTGGTGATGCTCATGCTGACCAGCTTTGTCGTGTTACGGTTCGGCTACAACGTATCTATCCCGATCGAGCGCTTTTTGGTGTTCCCGCTGGCCATCGTGCCCTGTCTCTGGGGGTTGTGGAACATGCTCTACGTTGTGGTGCGTAAGCACTGGCGCATTCCGCTTGGGCTGCACGGCGCGCTGGTTCCGTTGGTCGCGGCCCCCCTCGCGCTCGGCAATGCGTTCCTGGCTGGCTTCCAAATCTCACGCTCCGCCTGGACCATCTTCCCGGCTGGCGTTTCGCTCGCAATGCTCGCTTATTACCTGGCGTGGAAATACCTGGTTGGCTTCCTGAACGGAGTGCTCGACGTCACTTGATCGCCGTATGCATTTTGGCTTAACGCCGCCAGAGTCGGGCTCTACTTCGTAAGCCGGGAGGACTCCTTGAAAGCTAAGACAATGTTGTACTGGGCCACGACATTCCTCATCGCGCTCGAAACATTCGTGGGAGGCGTGGTCGACCTGACACACGGGCGGACCGCCGTTGTTAGCGGCCCGGTTGTAACCCAGGTTGTCACAAGTTTCGGATACCCAGTGTATATCCTGTCGATCATAGGTATCTTTAAGATCCCCGGAGCAGCGACAATCGTGGCTCCGGGGTTTCTCAGGCTCAAAGAATGGGCGTATGCCGGGATCGTCTTTGAGCTGTCGGGCGCTGTTGCATCGCAGGCCGCATGTGGCAAGTGGGGGGACTCCATCGCGCCGTTCTCGTTGCTCTGTCTCGCGATCGCATCCTGGGCACTCCGACCTGCCAGCCGGACTCTCGGCTCTGATCCCCGCGGACGTGCATGAACGGAACGGTTCGAGCGCTGCGGCGTCCATCAAACTCCACGAGTTGTGACGGGATGACGTAGTTACTCGGAGAAAGCTCGAATTCGGTTGACGCGGTCCGCTACCTTGTGTCCTGATTCCGAAGTGCCTGTACTAATCCGGCAGCCGAAAACCCACAGGCTGAAGCCTGTGCCACCATCGTCTGGCTCGACCACCTTCCTGCCAATAGGTAAAGAGATTTCAGAAACATC
>Ga0126381_100003806_pt1 | contig 16364 bp, 16 predicted proteins | sample PanSoiMetPlot_28_FD_96465 | JGI IMG/M metagenome (GOLD analysis project Ga0126381, IMG submission 96465) | Tropical forest soil microbial communities from Panama - MetaG Plot_28 | ecosystem: Environmental > Terrestrial > Soil > Tropical forest > Bulk soil | place: Panama | collected 2016-02-17 | reverse complement strand
TGGGAACCCGAGGCAGCGGGAGAGCAGGGACAGGCGCGCGTCCGACGGAGCCGTCGCGCGCGCGGCGAGCACCGAGCGCCGTCGGGCGATATCGGAATGCAGCGTCGCGCCGCACCATTGATGGTCGGGGTTCTGGGTCGCGAGTGCGAACGCGCGGTTGCCGGTGCGCCACGGTTCGTAGGTCTCGTCGTCGAGCAGGATGCGTCCCGCAAGCGGGCGCAGGACGCCGACCAGAATCTTGAGCAACGTGGTCTTGCCGGCGCCGTTGGGACCGAGCAGGCGATGCGCCGTTCCCGGCTCGAGCGTCAGGTCCGTGCCGGCAAAGATGGCTCGCCCCGGCCGGTAACCGAAATGCAGATCGCGGATGGTGAGGGCAGACGCCTTTTGTGGGACGAGCGCGTCGGCGAGCGCAGGAAAGTCGCATATGTAGGCGGGGTGCTCGGGCTTCTGTTCGCGGCGCGACCAGTTGGCGAGCGGCGGCTCGATCCGGTTATCGATCAGGGCGACATTGAAGTGAAAATCCTCGCCGCGTTCGAGATAGGCCAGTGCTGACGTGCGGTTGGGGCCGTCGAGCTGTTCAAGCGCGGTGTCGACCGCGATTGCCGTGAAGGCGGAGCGTGAGAAGCAATGCAACGCGAGCAGGACCTGTTCGCCTCCGGACAGCGTCTGCGGCTTGCGATCGGTGAGGGCATCGAAATCGATCGGCGAATAGGTTGGCCTGAGTGGTCGTGCATCCGTCGTTCGATAGATCTGGACCTCGTCGGCAATGGTGCTCGAGATCCCAGACAAGGCCGCCTCCGCATACGGGCCGACGAAGAAGCTCGCGGGCAGAAACGATGTCTCGCGCAGGAGCGCGCGCAGCGCGCGGCTGCGACCGGAGAAGTTGGGACCGACGATGAGCTCGCGACGTTGCGTCATCGCACGACGACCGCCAAGACCGCCGCGGCAAACGCCGCCGGCAACCACACGAGATCGCCGCGAGTGAGCGATCGCTGTTCGCCCTGGGCAAGCGCATGGTCGAGCAAGCCGAGGGTGTGCTCGACCGGCCATTTGTCGCGCAACCGGCCGGTCACGATCGTGATGGCGGTGAGCCATACGGTCTGCACCAGAACCCAGCTGTTGGCGAGATTGCGGATCGATGTACCGTGCGTGAGCAGGCCACAGGCGATCAATGCGGTATGTGCACGATCGATCGCGTGACGCAATGTTTCGACGAGGGACAGCGTGAGGACGAGCAATCGCTTGGCCGCGAGCGGCACGCGCAGGACGCGGATGAAATCCAGCGGCGTCGTGTGGGCAAAGCGTGCCGCGATCAACTGGATCGTGCACACGACGACAAAGAGCCGCGAAGAGATGAGGGCAACGTGAAGGAATGCGGCGCTTCTCGATCCCTCGGCACCGGTCGCGATCTCTGCCGGCGAGCGCCCAACGATACCGACCCAGACGATCAGCATGAAGATGGCAAGCGGGAAAACGAGCACAAGCGATCGCCGGATTGCGCGGCCGGAAGCGCCACGGACTTCGAAGGCCGCGAACGCCGCAGCAATCACGCCGACGGCGGCAAGGCCCGGCGCCGCGGCCGCGATGGTCGCGCCGATCAGGATCAGGCCGAAGCCGGCGGCACCGTTAGGTGTTATCGGTCCTTGCCGCAAGGTCGTCACTGGTCTGCAGCATGGCGATGAAGTCGCCCGGGGTGGCGCGATAGAGCAGGGCAGCAAACAGGACTTGCAGGGTCTTGTCGATCGGCTCGGCGGACAGGCCGGACAGGATCGCCGCGCTCATCAATTGCTGGCCGGACTTGAGGAACAAGGCAACTAGGAACGCTGAGCCGCTGCCGGTGACGCCGCCGAACAGGTAGACCACGACAGGCGCCGACACGATTGCTGCAATGATCCCCGTCAGGATGCCGTAGAGCAGCACCTTGAGGGTGAACGTGAGGGTGGGGAGCGGACGTGCCCGAAACGTCTCGGCGGCCTGGGAAATGGCAAAGGCGGAGAACAACGCAATCGCCACATCGGTCAATTCGAACCAGGGCACGAACGGATTGATCAGGATAGCGCTTAACACCAGGCTCAGGGCGCCCGAAATCCAGGCGCACACAAAGCCGGCACGGCGATCCGGGGCCAGCAGCAGGGCGCACAGGATGGTGCCGATCGAATCGAGATAGATCGGGAGTTTGACGAGATAGACGATCGATCCGATCGAAAAGTTCAGAGCGGCGCACAGCGCGATGGCCATCAATCGGGGGGTGGTCAGCATGCGGTGTCCGTGATCAAGGCCGGCGCCCTTCCGGTTAGCACGGCCGGCGCTGGGTTCCAACGGCGTCTTTGTTGGTGTCACGGCACCTATCTCGTGCGCGAGCCTCGAAAAGCCGTCACTGACGCCATGCTAGGATGATTTATGGCCAACCCCGTTCTTGTCGAGGTCACCCGCGGGCAGCGGATCGAGAGCATGCATCGCGGGACGGTCGTCGTCACCGACACGAACGGCGCTATCCTGTTCTCGCTCGGCGATGTGACCGTCCCAATCTATCCCCGGTCGGCGATCAAGGCGCTCCAGGCGCTGCTGCTGATCGAGTCGGGCGCCGCGGACCGTTACCAATTCGGCGACGCAGAGCTGGCGCTTGCCTGCGCGTCCCACGGCGGCGAGCCGGACCATGTCGCCGGCGTCACGCGCATGCTGTCGCGCGCGGGGCTCGATCATACCGCGCTGGAATGCGGCGCCCACTGGCCGGCGCATCCGCCCTCGGCGCAGGCGCTCGCGCGCTCCGGCGCCGCTGCCACAGCCCTGCACAACAATTGTTCGGGCAAGCACGCCAGTTTCCTGTGCGCGGCATGCGCCATGGGCATCGATCATCACGGCTACACCGCGCCGGATCACCCGATCCAGCGGGAGGTGAAGGCCGTCATCGAGAGCCTATCCGGGAGCGTGATCGGCGAGGATCGTGTGGCGATCGACGGCTGCTCGGTTCCGACGTGGGCGCTGCCGCTGACCGACCTCGCACGCGCCTTCGCGCGGTTCGGCACGGGGCAGAGTCTGCTGCCGAAGCGGGCGGAGGCAGCACGGCGGTTGCGGGCGGCCTGCGCCTCCGAGCCTTGGTTCGTGGCGGGGAGCGGACGTTTCTGCACCGAGGTGATGCGCCATTTTGGCGGGCGCGTCTTTGTCAAGACCGGCGCCGAGGGTGTCTTTTGCGCGGCGCTGCCGGAGCAGGGTCTTGGCGTCGCGCTCAAGTGCGACGACGGCGCCGCGCGCGCCGCCGAAATCGTCATGGCGGCAATGATAGCGCGGTATGCCAAGCTTGCGAATGCCGACCGCGTGCTGCTCGCGCGCCTGATGCGCCCGACATTGCGAAATTGGAACGGAACGGCGATCGGGACATTGCGTCCAGCGGCAGCGCTCGAGCCATCAAGTGCGCAATGTGGAGATTAGTAGCGCCAGAACTGGAACAGGTGGAGGCCCTGGATCGCTGCCCTCGCATCAAGGTGGGTGATCTGGGCGACGTCGAAGACAAGGCGCCAGAACATCCCGTTCACCGACGGAATCATGAAGAACGCCATAAACAGAAGCGTTGGCCCGATGGGGGCAAGGCGCGCGCCGGATTCGCGGATGTCGATGGGCAGCCAAGGCTCGATGATGCCCCATCCGTCGAGGCCGGGAACGGGCAGCAAGTTGAGAACCAGGGCGGAGACCTCCAGAAACGCGAGAAAGGCCAATGCCTCGTAAAGAAAGGGTGTCCTGGGGACAGCGGCCAGGATGATGAGCAAGAGGATCAGGAGCAGCAGGGTGGCAATCGGGCCGGCGGCAGAGACCAGGCTGCGAGCAGCGGGGCTGCGCAACGCGCCCGTGTCGATATAAACCGCGCCCCCGGGCAGTCCGATGCCCCCCAAGGCGAGGAATACGAGCGGCCAGATAATGCTGAATTGCGCATTCGTGTAGTGCAGCGGATCGAGCGTCAGATATCCCTTCTCGCGCACGCTGTGGTCGCCGCAGGTGTAGGCCGCAATCGCATGGCCGTACTCATGTAGACACAGCGAGATCAGCCAACCCACCAGCACGAAGGGAAAAACCGCCGCACGGGCAAGGTCCGGCTGCACCACCATGAACACAGCCACGATGAGCAGCCCCACAACCAATCCCAGAAATGATCCGCTCACCGCTGTGCCGTGCGTCATAAGCCCTCACATCCCAATTGCGGCAGCAAGCTTGGGCGTCCGCCCATCCGGCCAAGACCGAATTGCGAGGCATATTCCTTGACCGCGGTCTCATTGCAAGCAGATCCGATCAGTGTCGCCGGGAACTACACTAAAAATCCTGTTATTTGGTGATGTCGAGGATCACAAGTCGAGCGTGCTACGTTCTGCGCCAGAAGGTCGGGAGGAACCATGCGCCTGACTGCTATCATCGCCTGCGGTTTTGCGCTCGCGGCCGCGCCGGCGGCCGCCGAGGACTATCCGGTGAGGCCTATCCGTCTCGTCGTCGGTTTTGCGGCCGGCGGGCCGACCGATATTCCGGCGCGGTTCATCGCCGACAAGCTCGGCGACAGATTGGGGCAGCGGGTGATCGTCGAGAACAAGCCCGCGGCCGCCGGCCGTGTCGCGACCCGCGAGGCGTTGTCGCAGCCGCGCGACGGCTACACCTTGCTGCTGTGCACGCATTTCGAGTCGATCAACACCGCGTCTTATCGCGATGCCGGGTTCAGGCTCGACGACATCGCCCCGATTTCGCTGATCGCGGAATACTACTACGCGCTTAGTTTGTCGCTGCGCGTCCCTGCCGAGAACTTCCAATCGTTCGTGCAATACGCCAAGGCGCACCCCGATGACGTCAGCTATGCCACGCTCGGGGCGGGATCGGCACAGGAGATCCTGGCGCGGCAATTGGAAAAGCTCGCGGGCATCCGCATGACCCGCATCCCGTTCCGGGGTGGACCGCAGGTGGTGCAGGAACTGGTTGCCCAGCGCGTCGACTTCTATGTTTCGCCCACCCTCGCGGTGGTGCCGCAATACGAAAGCAAGCAGCTTCGATTGCTCGCCGTGTCTGCTCCCGAGCGCTTACAAAAACTGCCCGACGTGCCGACGCTGAAGGAGGCCGGGATCGACTACGTGCGCTACGGCTGGCTCGGCGTCTGCGCGGGGAAGGGCACGCCGGCGCCGATCATCGACCGGCTCAATCATGAGATCGGTGTGATCGTGGCGACGCCCGACTATCGCGCCTTGGTCGAGAGCGCGGGATCCATCGCGATGTCCTCGACGCCGGCGCAACTCGGAGGCGTGATCAAGCAGACGCTGGACGACGTCGCCGCGACCATCCAGGAATTCGGCTTGCAGCTGGAGTGAGCGATGGTCCGGATGAAATCCAACAAGAGCAAAAGGGAGTATCAACGTGTCCGGACTCGACGAGCGAGCGCGACGCATCCTGACGACCCACACCGGCAGCCTGCCGCGTCCCGAGGCGCTGTCCGCGCTGCTGTTCGCGAAGTCGACGCGCAAGCCCTATGACGCCGCCGCGCTTGCGCGCGGCACCACCGAGGCCGTTGCCGCGACCGTGAAGACGCAGTCTGAACTCGGCATCGACATCGTCAGCGACGGCGAGCAGTCGAAGACGAGCTTTCAGGCCTACGCCGCGGATCGTCTGTCCGGGATCGAGCCGATGACGCCGGAGCCGGGCGAGCGGCGCACCCGCGAGAACATTGCTTTCCCCGCATTCTATGTCGGCGGCGCGCATTCGGGATCGGCGCGGCCGCGCTGGGCCTGCACCGGGCCGATCGCATATGTCGGAGAGGAGGCGCTCAAGGCCGACCTGGACAATCTCAAACGTGCGCTGCAGGGCACGGCTTCCGTCGACGTGTTCATGCCGTCTGTATCGCCCTCGAGCTGCGCCGGCTTCATGCAGAACCGCTACTACAAGAGCGAAGAGGAGCATGTGCTTGCCGTGGCGGAGGCGATGCGCACGGAATATGAGGCGATCGTGGCGGCCGGATTCCAGGTGCAGATCGACGATCCGCGCCTGGCCATGCACTACATGCTCAATCCCGAAGAAGATATCGATCAGGCGCGCGCCTGGGCGCGGCGGCGGGTCGAGGTGCTCAACCACGCGCTGCGCAATATCGCCCCGGGGCGCGTGCGCCACCACACCTGCTACGGCATCAATATGGGCCCGCGCGTCAGCGACATGGAGATGAAGCATCTCGCCGATATCATCGTGACGATCCGCGCCGGGTTCTATTCCTTCGAGATGGCCAATCCGCGTCACGAGCACGAATGGCGCGTGTGGGAAGAGGTCAAGCTGCCCGACGACAAGGTCTTGATCCCCGGCTGCATTACCCACGCGTCGGTGCTCGTCGAGCACCCCGAGCTCGTGGCCGAGCGTATCGTGCGGCTCGCCAAGGTCGTCGGACGCGAGCGCGTGATCGCGGGCACCGATTGCGGCTTCGCCTCCACCCTGGTGCCGGGCCAACGGCCGGAGATCGAGCCGGAGGTCGTCTGGGCGAAGTTCACGAGCCTCGCCGAGGGCGCGCGGCTCGCCTCGCGGGTGTTGTGGGGGTGAGTGAAGCACGCTCGTGCCGCGGCTTACCTCTCCCCGCAAGCGGGGAGAGGTACGCGTGCGGCGAGCCCAGCCAAATGCTGTCGCCCGGTCCTCACCTCCACCCGCCCCCGCCACTCACATAGACCGTATCTGCGGTCATGAACGGGCAGGCGTCCGAGTTGCGTAGCCCGGGTGGAGCGGAGCGCAACCCGGGTCCCGAGCGATCGATTGATGCAACACCGGTGAAGGCGTCTGCGCGCGACATTCTGCGCGCGGCAGGTCCCGGGTTGCGCTGCGCTCCACCCTACGGGACTATTGCGCTCTGGTCTCTCCACGTCATGGCCGCGCTTGTCGCCCGCAAGTCGGATGTTCCGATTTGCGGTCTCGTCTTATCAAGCGGAAGTCGGGAACACCCGACTTCCGTGCCATCCACGTCTTTCTTTGAGTGTGCCTCAAGGCGTGGATGGCCGGCAACAAGGCCGGCCATGACGGTGAGGGAGGTGCGCCGAGAGTCAAATCCGGATCACCTCCACCCACCCCCGCCATTCACATAAACAGTATCCGCGGTCATGAACGGGCAGGCGTCCGAGCACATGAACAGCACGAGCTCGCCAATCTCTTCGGGCTCGCCGAAACGCTTCATTGGCACGTCGCTGAGGAACTGCGCGACCAGCTCAGGCGAGCTTTGCGCCGCGGCCTGAAAGGGCGTCTTGATCGGCCCCGGCGAAATCGACAATGCGCGGATGCCCTGCGTCGCGAATTCGCGCGCGACGCCCATGGTCATGCTGACGACGGCTCCCTTGGCCGCCGCATAGTGGATTGACGAGCCGGGGCCGCCGCGGCGGTGCGCCATGCTCGCCATGTTGACGATGACGCCGTGCCCATTCTTGAGCATGTGCGGCAGGAGCGCCTGCATGGGGTAGAACGTCCCCTTCACGTTGAGATCGAAGGTTCTTTCCAGCAACGCGTCGTCGATCTCCAGGAATTTCGCGCGGCGGATCGCAGCGCCGGCCGAATTGAACAGGAAGTGCACGCTGCCGAACGCATCGACCGCACGCTTGGTCATGTCCGCGACCTCGTCGCGCTTGGTGACGTCCACCCGCAAGGCCAGCGCCTGGCTGCCCTTGTCGTTGACCAGCGTCGCGGTCTCGCGGGCGCCGGCTTCGTTGATGTCGGCGCACACGACATTGGCGTGCTCGCGCGCGAAGACGAGCGCGGTGGCGCGGCCGATACCGCTCGCCGCGCCGGTGATGATGATGGTCTTGCCGACGAAATAGTCTGGTGTCTTCGGCACGAATTGTCCTCGGCTAACGGGCTCTTTTCCAAGTGACATGAGGGACGTATGGCCCGGCCGCCGACGCGATAGCATCGGCGGTGTACGACAGATCATCCCCGTTCAACGTCACGATGGTCTTGCGATCGGATCCCTCCCAGTTGGGGAAGGTGCATCGCTCGACGTGCCAGGTGACGGTACGCGAGGCTTCGTCCACGGCGTACGTCCCGTAGAACGCGATGACTCCCTGGACCGCCGCTTTGTACTCCTCAGCGGTGCCCTCGAGGCGATTGTTCGACGCGAACTTTGGCCGTCCCGAACCGTAGATCATGTAGGCGAAGCGCCCGTCCGCATCGAGCATGTAGCGGCCGCTCGGGTTCGTGCCAAAGGCGCCGAACCGTGAGCCATCCGGTCGTTCGGAATAGGTCGAGACGAGATCCCAGGTTCCCACCAGCTGCTCCTTCAAAGTCTTGGTGGGTTGCTGGGCAAACACTGGGAACGATACTTGGAACGATACGGCCGCCGCGACCAACGCAACGATCGGAACAGGCAAAAACCGCGTCAACATGGCACCATCTCCGCTCGCCACGGCAATCTCTATGGTTTCTTGGAATCCATGAGCACAAAGATGATGCGGCAGGGCTCGCTGCTGCGGTTGATCCACGCGTGGTTGGTGGCTTGTTGGACGACGACGTCGCCGGCTTTGACGTGCACGACACTGTCATCGAGCATCATGTCGATTTCGCCGGACATGATGATCGCGTAGTCGACGGTGCGCGTCCGGTGCATCAGCGGATGCTTCACGGGGAGACCGCGCGCCGGCGCGTGATCGCCGACCACCTTCATCATGAGGTTGGGATCCATTTTCGCTGCCGCATCGGAGCTGAGAGGCGGAAATTCGACCACGCGGATGACGGTGCCGTTGTCCGGCGGCGACAGCCCGATCGGCTTCGTCGCGTTGTCCTCCTTGGCGGAAAAGCCCGGTGGCGATGAATCAGTGATCCAGAGATTGGTCGCGGGATTGCCTGATTTTCCGGGTGCCAGGGGAAGAACGCTGTCGAACAGCGCGATCGCCTTGTCGTTCGCGTCGAGCCCGGTCACGACGCGTCGGATGTCGGATGCGCTGGCTGCGGAACAAGCCAGCAGAAGTGCGGCGATCGAATAGAAGCTCTTGCGCAGCATGACTTCCTCCCCGTTATTGAACGCAACTGATGCCGGGCGGGTTAGTACCTGGACAGTCGCTTATGGGAGAACACTGACAATATTCAACAGCGGTGGCAAGGCGGTGGCTACGTGCCGTCGTGATCCGGCAGTTGCGGTCCGGCGCCTTGCAGGTGCGCGGCGACGACGGCGAGCACGGCTTCGCCCGCCTTGACGAGATCGGCAAAGCGAAAAGGACGCTTCGCGTCTGTGTGCCTCTTGGCGCGCAGCGTGGGCACGTGAATGAAAATAATGATCCGCGGCCGATCCGGCGAAGCGGCCCCCTCGAGCGCGCGCCAATAGCAGTAATTGCAGACATAGGTTCCGGCGTTGCGAGAGAGCGCGGCGGCGACGCCGGTCGCGCGCACGGCGGTCAGCAATCGCGTCAGCGGGCCGCGGCCGGCAAGCCTCGCCGGGCCTTGGGCGCGGATCGTCGGTCGGCGCGGCGAAAATCCCATCGCGTCCGGAAACAGCGTCCGTACGCGGTTGCGGGCTTGCAGCTCGATGCCGACACGCGTCGCTCTCGTCGCCAGGCCGAACATGACGATCGCATCCGGCTGGTGCCGCGCAATCAGGTCCGGCAATTGCCGGTCGACGGCGACGTAACTCGTTGCGAACACATGTGCCACGCGTTGGACGTTTGCCAAGGCCGGACGCCTGATCCGCGCGAGTTTGCGTGCCAGCAATCCCGAAGGATTGCTGGCTGCGCCGGGAAAACGGTCGAATCCGGTCAACAGGATCGTGGCCATAACCTCAGTCCGGCAGGCCGAGCGCAGCGGCGATTTCCGCAACCGCCATCGCCGGAGCCAGACGCCCCGCGGCAACGGCAGCCTCGATCTGCGGCAGCCGCGCCTTGAGCGTCGGGTCGGATTTGAGACGGCCCCGCAGGCGATCCTCGAACATCGTCCACATCCATTTGACTTGTTGCGTGCGGCGGCGGGAAGCGAATTCGCCGGCTTCGATCATGGCGTCGCGATGCGCAAGAACCTTGCGCCAGAGCTCTGCGAGCCCCTCGCCGGTCAGCGCCGAATAGGTCACGACCGGCGGTGTCCAGGCCGGCGAGCGCGGCGTGAGAATATGCAGCGCCGCGCGATACTCGGCAGCGGCCGCCTTCGCCCGCGGGACATTGTCGCCGTCGGCCTTGTTGACCGCGATCATGTCGGCGATCTCGACGATCCCCTTTTTCAAGCCCTGCAATTCGTCGCCGGCGCCCGGCAGCATGAGGGCGAGGAAGAAATCGGTCATGTCGGCCACGGCAGTCTCCGACTGGCCGATGCCGACGGTTTCGACCAGGATCACGTCATAGCCCGCGGCTTCGCAGATCAGCATGGTCTCGCGCGTTTTCGCCGCCACGCCGCCGAGGGTGCCGGCGGTCGGGGAGGGCCGGATGAACGCGTGCTCGTCGGCGGCAAGGCGCGCCATCCGGGTCTTGTCGGCGAGGATCGAGCCGCCGGTGCGGGCGGAGGAGGGGTCGACCGCTAACACCGCAACTTTGTGACCCTCGCCGGTCAGAAAGATCCCCAGCGCATCGATGGTCGTCGATTTGCCGACGCCGGGTGCCCCGGTAATGCCGACCCGCACCGCCTTGCCGGTGGAGGGCAACAGCTCCTGCACCAGCGCGCGGGCCTGCTGCTGGTGATCCCCACGCTTGCTCTCGATCAGGGTGATGGCGCGCGCGAGCAGGCTGCGTTCGCCCGCTCGCACGCCGCGGGCAATGCGGTCGAGATTGGGGCTCGTTGAGCTACGGTCGGTGCGTGATCGCGTGGCCACCTACGGTAGGCCCTTCTTGCGGTAACTCCGTACGGCCGCCTTGAGCCGCGCGTTCGGCTCGCGCGGATTGAGGAGCGCCCCCACGAACGCTTCGCTGTCCCTGGCGCCTAGCTTAATCGCCTGAGATCCCTCGACTACCCGCACCGCCGCATCATGCGCGCTGGCAATGACGAAATCAGTCAGCGTGCGTCCATGCAACTCGGCAGCGCGCTGGAACAGAGCCTTTTGATAGCGCGAGATCCGCATTTCGAGGCGCTCTTCTCGTGTTTTGGTCGTAGACTTTCTCACCATCGATTGCTCGTTGTCTCGCGTGCGCGTCATAATCTGCGCCTCGCAGACGTACGCAAGCCCATCGTAGGTCAAGCTTAGCCGCGGGGGAACAATCGCTCGGACGCTATCCGTGCGCCGTCGCGCAGGCTGGCGAGTTTGGCCCAGACCACGTCCTCGGCGACCCGTCCCCAACCCGCCGAGGTATCGAACCCGCAATCCGTGCCGGCGAGCACGCGGGATGGATCGCCCACGACGGCGGCAACCCTTTCGATGCGGTCCGCCACCACCTCCGGATGCTCGACGAAATTGGTCAGGCTGTCGATGACCCCCGCGACCAGGATCTGATCGGCGGCAAGCGGGTGCGTCTCGAAGCAACGGAATTCGTGCGCGTGACGTGGATTGGCGAAGGGCAAGACGAAGCCGCCGACTTTTGCGCGCTGCAACGCCGGAAGGATGTCTCCCAGCGGCACGTCGCTATCATGCGGAGATTCGGAATTGCCCCAGCACACGTGCAGCCGCACGCGGTCACGCGGGACGTTTTCGAGCGCCTGATTGATCGTCTCGACCACCTGCTCGACAAAGCCGATGAAGACGGACACCGGCTGCTCCTTGTAGGTGATGTGTCGCTCGAGCGCGAGATCGGGAGCATCGATCTGCAGCAACAAGCCATGCTTGACGATCGCCTCGTACTCGACTTTCAGCGCTTTGCCGAGCGCCGCGAGATAGGAGCCGAGGGTGTCGTAATGCTCGTTGCGCACGGCGCTGGCGAGGATCCCGGGTGAGGGCGCGCTCATGAATGGTTCGGCGAATGCTCCCGGATTCTCTCCGAGAATGGTCTTGAAGTCGTCGCACTCGTCGTTGATGGCGTGATCATCGAGATAGCGGACCTCTCCGATCGCCTTGGGTAGTCCGCCGAGCGCCGACACCTGCGTCTTGCTCGCGTGCTGCTCGATCCACATGCGCTTGAATTCGGGATAGCGGTCGACGTCGGCGCGCGAGGGGCGCTCCCAGCTGCCGCCCAGGCCGGACAAGCGACCTTTGAGGTAGAGAAAGAAGGAGTCGCGTTGCTGCTCGCCGTTATTGCCGACGTCGATGCCGGCGTCGCGCTGCTTGCGCACGACCGCACGCACGGCCGCGAGGCCGGCGCGTTCGATCTCGCCGTCGTCGACCGCCTCGCCACGCGCACGCTGCGAATAAAGACGCGTCAATTCCCGCGGTCGGGGCAGGCTGCCGGTATGGGTGGTCAGGATCCGTGTCTCGCTGCGTTGCATGCGGTGTTCTTGCTCATTTCGACAGATGGTGGGGCAGCCAGAGCGCGAGGTCGGGCCATAGGATGACCAGCGCCAGCACGACGAACATGGTCAGGTGGAACGGAATGGTGCCGAGGATCACTTCGCTCAGCTTGCCGTCCCATATGCTCTGGATGACGAACAGATTGATGCCGATGGGCGGTGAGATCTGTCCGAGCTCGACAAAAAGCACGAGAACGACGCCAAAGAGCAGGGGATCGATCCCATAGCTCGGCAATACGGGAAATATGAGCGGCACCGTGATCACGATCATGCCGAGGCTTTCGATCAGGCATCCCAGGACCGTATACAACAGGAACAGCGCGAAAAAGAATTCGAGCCGGCTCAGATGCAGCCCGACGATGAACGACGTCACCTTCTCGCCGATGCCGGCGAAACTGATCGCATAGGAGAAGACGTACGCGGTGAAGATGATGAGCAGGATGTTGCCAGAGAATTTGATCGTGTTGTGCATCGCCTCGACCAGGCGTCCGAAGGTCAGCCCGCCGGAGAGCAGGCCGAGAATGATCGCCAAGCTGCATCCGATGGTGGCGCCCTCCGTCGTCGTCACCCAGCCGGCGTAGATGCCGCCGAGGGTGCCTGCGATCAAGACGGCAAACGGCAGGACGTCGGCCAGCGCCGCGATGAATTCGTGCAACGAGCGCGGCCCGGCCTCGCGCGGCGCGACATTCGGGAACAGCGTGGCGTGGGCGCCGATGTAAAGCATAAAGAACACGGTCATGATCAGGCCGGGAACCACTCCGGCCATGAACAGCTTCGGGACCGATGTTTCGGTGAAGGTGCCGTAGACGATCATGCCGAAGCTCGGAGGCAGGAGAATTCCAAGCGTACCGCCGGCCGCGAGCGATCCGGCCGCAAGCGGCCGGTCGTATTTGCGTTGGATCAGCTGCGGCAGGGCGACGCCACCGATCGAGGCAGCGGTCGCGATGCTCGAGCCGCTGACCGAGGCGAACACCGCGCACCCCGCAATGTTGGTCTGCAGCAATCCGCCGGGTAGTTTCGACACCAGCTTCGACAGTCCGCGGTAGATGCGGCCGCTCAATCCGCTGACGCGCAGGATTTCCGCCATCAGCATGAACAGAGGAACGCAGGTGAGCACGAAACTGTTCATGCTTCCCCAGCTCACGAGCCCGAGGCTGTTGAGGCTCGGCAGTCCGCCTTGCAGGAGCAGATAGAAGATCGCGGGAACCGCGATGGCGAAGGGGACTGCCATCCCGCAGGTCAGCAAGACGAGAAACAGAACGAAGGTGGCGATGATTTGCAGCTCAGGGCTCATGCGGCCCCTCGCTGGCAGTGGCGGTTGTTTGGCACACGTTGAACGCGTAGGGTGGGCAAAATCGCTTGCTGTGTCATCGCAACGTGGGCCAAAAGGGTGTTCACGCCCGTCTTGTCGACGGGCTTTGGCTTCGGCGATTTTGCCCACGCGGAAAGGCTACGATATGCGCCTTTGCCCACCCTACTCATGCATCGCCTCGCTTCCGGCCGCAAGTTTACGGATGTCAGAGATCAACGTGCGCACCATCGACGCGCACAGCGCGGCGGCACCGACGACCATCGCCAAGCGCGGAATCCAGAGCGGCGTTCCGAGATAGGTCGGCGCGTGATCTTCGAAGCGCCATGACGAGATCTCGAACCGCGTCAGCTGCCACAGCAGCAGCACGCAGAACGTCAGCGAGAGCAAGTCGAAGATCAGGTGCGAGATCGCTCGGCCGCGCGGCGACAGGCGGGCTTGCACGAACTCGACGTGATGAAAGCTATCGTTGACCTGGCAGACCGGCAGGCTGATGAAGGTGATCACCACGAGCATGTAGCCGCCGAGCTCGTCGGAGATCTCGAACGAAAAGTTGAAGAGGGAGCGGGTGACGATGTCGAGGCCGATCACGGCCAGCATCACGACCAAGGCGGCAACGCAGACGTATTTACACAGCCGCTCGACGATACCCTCGGCAATAGGCCGCGCCCCTCGACGGCCGGACGGGCTCTGCTGCACGGTCTGCGTCATTGCCTAGTGGAGCGGATTTGACATTCGCTACCCAGCCAGTGCCGCTTTCCGAAGTTCGCCTTACACGGCAGCACCCTCGCGCGCGAACGTCGGAAAGCAAAGGGCACTGGCAACTCCATGGTTCCAGTGCCGCTTTTCGATTTGAAGTTCCTGAACGTGGCTGCGGCAACTGATGCAGGAACTTCAAATCGGCGGCACTGGCCGCGAGTCCGTAAAGCGAATGTCAAATCCAAAGCTCCACTAGCACCAATGATTTGCTGGTGGTCCTTTGATTCCAGGCATTCGCAAAAGAGCCTGCCGCAAAGGGATGCGAATGTTAGAATCGGACCACCAGACCCGGCCTGTCAGCGCCCCAGCGCCGCGCGTACCTTCGTCAAGGCTTCGACGACATCGGGCCCGCGCGATTTGGCCCATTCGTCCCAATAGGGCTTCATCGCATCGACGGCGCGGGCGATTTCTTCCGGCTTGGCCTTGGTGAAGGTGTATCCCATCGCCGTCAAGGTCTGCACCGAGTCCGCCTCTTCCTTCTTCATCGTGTCCTCGTCCCAGCGGGCGGCGTCCGTGGCGACCTTGCGCAGCTTCGCCTGCAGATCGGGAGAGAGCTTGTTGTAGGCTTCGGTATTGGCGATGAAGTAGGAATTGTTGATGTTGACGATCAGCACGTAGCCGTATTTGAGCAGGTCCTTCCACAGCACGGCGCCGACGCCGGCGGTGAAGATGCCGTCGACCACGCCGCGATCGAGCGCAGAGGGGACCTCCGGCGCGCTCATGGTGATCGACGTCCCGCCGAAGCGGCGCACGAACTCGCCCTGTTCAGGCTGCGCGACGCGAAGCTTCATGCCCTTGATGTCGTCCAGCGATTCGAGCTTCTTGCGCCCCCAGGCGAACTGCATCGGGTAGGTGTAGGAGGCAAGCACCGTCGAGCCTTTTTGCCCGAAGGCTTTCTCGATATAGGGCTTGAGCACGGCATCGGCCTTGGCGAAGTCCTCGTAGGACTGAACGAGCATGGGCAGGCGCGGAATGCCGGCGACGGGAATATTGCCCGAGTTGAACAGATCGTCGCCGATCTGCACGACGTTCTCGCCCACGGCCTGCGTGATGTTGCTGGCATTGATCTGCAATGTGCCCGCCAGATGCAGGCGCACCTTCAGCTCGCCGTTCGTCGCCTTCTCGATGTCTTCGGTGAACAGTTTCGCCCCGCGCGAGGTTGCGAAATTCGGGGCCGATTGATGCATGTAGAAGTTCCATTCCTCGGCCGAGGCCGTGCCGAGCGACAACGCTATCATCGTCAATGGAAAAAGCGCGGCGGCAGCCGTTATGGTCGCCGCCCTCAGGGCTTGCTGGTGCATGGCGTTCCTCCCTTCGGTACGACCAACGCGGGTTGCGCCAGCCGTAGCCGAAGCCCAACGTCTCATCGTTGCTACGAAGAATATTTTTCTCGGAAAAACTTATGGGAGCGCCACAGGGGCTGTCAACGTGCCTGTCGGTGGGCAGGCGCCTACGCGGGGAGCGGACCCGATACTGATCAGCGCCGTCAACCGCGACTAATCCGAATTCCAGTCGTATCGAACCATCTGTCCGCGTCATGGCCGGCCTTGTGCCGGCCATCCACGTCTTGCAGCACACTCGGAAAGAAAGGCGTGGATGGCCGCGACGAGCGCGGCCATGACGCGGAGAGGGCAGAGCGCAACAAGGACCGACAGTACTACGGAGAGGATGGTTCAAATCCAACGGGACGCGCTTTAGGGTGGCCGTTCAGAAGTCCACATGAATGAGAGGCAGCGTCCGATGGGCCGTGTGCAGGGCAAAGTTGCGCTCGTGACCGGTGGCGCCTCCGGTATTGGCCATGCGATTGCGGAGCAGCTGGCTGAGGAAGGGGCCACGGTGATCGTCGCCGACCTTGCCAGTCGTCAACCGGAAAATGCGGTTTCGGCGCTCAGGCAGCACGGTTCATTTCGGGCCCTCGACGTCACCCGCGAAGACGCATGGATCGACGCAACCGACGCCGTGGTCA
>Ga0126381_100003805_pt1 | contig 16364 bp, 15 predicted proteins | sample PanSoiMetPlot_28_FD_96465 | JGI IMG/M metagenome (GOLD analysis project Ga0126381, IMG submission 96465) | Tropical forest soil microbial communities from Panama - MetaG Plot_28 | ecosystem: Environmental > Terrestrial > Soil > Tropical forest > Bulk soil | place: Panama | collected 2016-02-17 | reverse complement strand
GGCGATAAACCATGTGGTAGTCACCGTCGTGCACGCCTTCAAAGTACCAATATGTTCCGTCCGCGACTCGCGGCTCAGCTTGTTCGGTGTTTGGTAGGTTCCAGAAGTCGGCCCGCTTAACGCCCTCGAGAAATCGATTCACGGCCTCAACTGGTACGCTCTCTTCCTTCGTGAAAAGAATATCTGCCTTATCAAAGGGCGTCTGTTTTGCGAATATTTTCGCTGCACCGTCCTTTTCAATCTTTAGGCGAATCATCGTCATCTTTCCTCCCGGAAAGCCGACCCAAATGAGCCGGTACGCTTGTGGCTGAGAATTGTCGGCCGACGCAGGCAGGGGCGGCTCCCCAAGCCTGCGCAAATGCCAGCCAAGACCGTCGCCAGAGTGTTCTTCGGGAGAACCGTCGGGCTTCTTGAACGTGCCGTCTGGAAAGTATAAGGCACCATTGTCTTGGAATTCCTTTAGGCTCGTAGGTTGCCCTGCGGGAAAGCCGGTCTGTGCACGCGCAGTCCAGCCATGAAAGCTTGAGTATCCAATAGCAAGGAACCAAAGTGCTGATTTGCTGAGTCTTGCTGACATTGATTCCTCCCCCACTTGCGGCAAGTCTTTCTTCACTTCAGGGGCATGCGGATATTCCAGCCAAGGACGGGCCCGGAAGTTGGCATACGTTCAGCAGAGATTCGTTCCCAGCCGGAATTAAAGCATATTCGGCGTAAGCAGCGTTCGTAGAGGTCCGCTAAACCAGAAATCGGCGACGAGAGCCCGGAAGCTTTTAGCGCGGCGGCCGTGACGGCATTCCTGTCCGTCTGACGACCCGAGACCCAAGCGTCCATTCACCTACGCTTGAGGACCGCCTACTTACCAGAGTCGAGCGGCTAGTCAAACCACACCATGAGCGCGAACAGTTGCCTTCAGGCTTTAAGCCACGCCTAATGCGGCCGGCCGCCGGAAGACGCGTGCGGCGCAGGGGCCGGAGCAGGCGCCGAGTGCGTGGAACCGACTCCCGCGCTCGAAGCGCCTGAAGAATGCGAGCCGCCCCAACCGCCCGAACTGCCGTGCGAGCCACCCCAGCCACCGCCCGCACCCGCAACAGAGGTTCGTTCGCCGCCGCCCGAATAACGCGGTACGGGAGGCGGAACGTTGTTGCGCGGCGGTGTGTTGTTTCTAGGAGGCACGACAGTGCGAGCCGGAGGATTGGCGGCCACGGTTGCGTTGTTGTCACGGCCCGCCGCGCCAGCAGCTGGAGCCTTTTCAATTTCTCCACGCGCCACTTTTTCGCCCGATGCTCCGGCCGAGGAGTCATTCGAGTTTACGAAGCGATGTTCTTTGGGGTCGTAAGCAATCGAGGAATCTTTGCTTGTGGAAACGACTCGCGCGCCTCCACTGCTTTCCAACGCAGTCCTGGAAACGCGAACGGGAGGCGCCGTCGGCGTAAGGGCGTTGCTAAAGGTCTGTTTGGGAGCGGACTTCAGCGTTTCCCATTTTTCTCCCGGCGAGAAAGCCATCGCGCGCTGCCCGCTCAATTCGCTAGACACGCCAGCGGGAAGAATGCCGTGCTCGAGATTCAAAGGAGTCTTGCCCTTGGCGTCGAGCGGATGCATGGGGACGAAACCTACATTCCCCTTGTTGTGAACGAACACCGCGGTGACCGGATGATAGATCGGCCGAGGCGGATGAACTCTGGGCGGGAATCGCCGGATGGGAACGCCCGCGCCAGGGAAGTAGCCGTAAACGATTGGCGGTGAGTAGAACCAGCCTCCGCAACCGGAATCAAACAGCCAGCCGCCGTAATGATAAGGAGCCCAGCCCCAGGGCTGGAAGCTTGCAAAAGTCCAGCCGAATGCAGGGTCCCAAATCCATTGCCCATCGGTGAAAGGCGACCAGCCATACCCGACGCCGAAAGGCCGCCAACCGAAGCCAGATCCGCCGCAATTAAACCAGGAACCGTACGAGTAGAGGCTGCCGAAGCCAGCTGCGTAGTAAGGCGAATTCGTGTATTGCAGGGTGGCGGCGGTGGCTGTGGAAACGGTGTCAACCTGTCCGGAAACCCACTGGTCGAATTCGTCCGGCTGCGCCATGCGTCCAACGGTGACAGAGGAAACGTCGCCGGCCTTCATGGAGAGCGATTGTCCTTTTTCGAGGCGGGTCGTCTCGCCTTGATGCAGCACAGTGAGGTGGCCGGATATATTTTCGACCGAGCTGCCATCGTCAAAATTATCGAGACGGAACGTGGCGCGGCTCGCGGCTTCGACGGTGAAATCGCCGCCGGTGACGCTGAAATAATCGCCGCTCACGGGATTTACGTGGAACGAAGCGCTGCCTTGCCGCAAAACCAGGCGGGTAATTAGCGCGCCATCTTTCAGCGAGAGGTCATAAAACTGAAGGACCGTGTTCTCTTTCAAGAAGGCCAGCGTGCCGTTCTCGAATTCGACTTCCGCGCGTCCGTTGTCGGTGGCCAGCACGTAGCCTTGGCGAATCGGTAGGTTCAGTTGTGCGGCATCCCAGTTGGCCTTGGAGTCCGTCAGCGGATCGCCGTGGGTTTCCGTGGCAAAACGCACATCGCCGCTCACCAGGCTGAGCCGTATGATCCGGGCGTGACTCGAGTCGGCGGAGGCGGCCGGCACACCAAAGCAAAGCGCCGCCAAAAGAATCAGCGAAAGGGAAGGAAGCAGTTTACGGAAAGCCATGATTCACCCCCCACGGGGAAACTCGCTAAACGTTAGACGGACAGGAAGCAGGGCCGGTTGCGTTCTCCTGCCCCTAATCTTCCTCCCTTACAGGGATGGTCTCGCCTGGAGTTGCTGGCGTCAAGCAGGAAGGGGCCCTACAAAGGCGTTGACCACGGGCTGCAGGCGCTATGGGGAAGAACGTTTGCATGTGATGAGCGAAACCAAATTGTCTTCGGCTCAGCAGGCGCAAAAGAATGCGCCACTTGGCATTTCCGTTTAAAGATTTTCATTCGAAGAATGCCGAAGAGTTTGCCGTCGAGCTCCGAGCCGCCTAAGGAGTGATACCATCTTTTCCGGATTCCGCCGATGACCCGCATTGCATCGCGAGTTTCGCAATTGAATGGCGAAGGCGCGCTGGCGGTGTATTCGCGCGCAAAAGAATTGGAACGCGCGGGGCGTTCGGTGATTCACCTCGAACTAGGTGAGCCGGACTTTCATCCAGCTCGGCCGATTGTAGATTCGCTCCGAAACGCTGTGGCTGCGGGGCGCGACCGTTATTGCGCAACACGCGGCTTGCCAGCGCTGCGCGAGGCCATCGCTGCCTACCTGAAGCGCACGCGGCGGCTCGACGTTGTGGCAGAAAAGGTTCTCGTGGCTCCCGGATGCAAGATGGCGCTTTCTCTGGCTATGATGGCGCTGATCGAGCCGGGCGACGAAGTGCTCTATCCCGATCCGGGGTTTCCCATCTACCCCTCGCTCACGCGCGGCCTGGGCGCCACGGCGGTGCCTTTTGGGCTGGAAGAGAAGAATCAGTTTCAGCCGAACCTGAATGAAATCGCCGCAAAGATCTCCCCACGCACCAGCGTCATTATTTTCAATTCGCCGAACAATCCAACAGGAACTGTGTTCAGCGCCGAGGCGCTCGAAAGAATAGCGGAACTGGCACAAAAGCGCGATCTCTGGGTTATTTCCGACGAGATTTACGCGCGCATTCTCTTTGAAGGCGAATACCAATCCATCTGGGCGCTTCCCCGAATGGCCGATCGCACCGTGATTATTGATGGCCTCTCGAAGAGTTTTGCGATGACCGGCTGGCGGCTGGGCTACGCCGTGGCGCCTGTTCCCATCATCGACGCGATAGATCTGCTGGTGCTGAACACGTTTACTTGCGCGGCGGAGTTCACGCAGGTAGCGGCCGTCGAAGCGCTGCGCGATTCTACGGGCGCGGTAGATGCGATGGTCGAGGAATACCGCAAGCGGCGCGAGATTTTCATCCCCGGGCTCAACCGCATTCCCGGATTTCGCTGCCAAGCCCCGCAAGGCGCATTTTATGCGTGGGTCAATATCGAAGAAACCGGCGTGTCTGCGGAGGAAGTACAGACGATTTTGCTCGAGGAAGGTGGAGTGGCGGGGATCGCGGGCGCAGCGTTTGGTCCCGGCGGAAGAAATTATCTGCGCTTTTCGCTGGTGAGTGCGCGGAATCTGCTCGAGGATGCGCTGGAACGCATGCAGCGGGTGTCCATGCACTGGCGCGCGGCCGTCTCCCGCTGACAGGAATTCTCGATGAAGTGCTCGCAAGGATGCCGATGAACCTGTGGATGCGAATTGCCGCGATTTCTGTAACCCCGATTTGCGCCGCGGCGACGACCTACGCTCAAGCTAAACCGTTTCCGAACGGCGATGGCCGGCAGATTTACGAGCGCCTGCTTCAGCAAATCGAGCGCATCCCCATCTACGACAATCATTCGCATGCAACGTTTCCCGACGATTCGGACATGGACGCGCAGGCCGCTCCGCCCGATGAAAGTTCGGTGATTCGTTTGCGCGATGACAATCCGGAATTCGTGGCCGCTGCCAAAGCACTCTTCGGTTACCCCTACGAAGACTTGAAGCCCGCGCACGCCAAATGGCTCATTGACAAAAAGAAAGCCGCCGAAGCTTCGGGGGGCATCGCGTATTGGGACAGTATTCTTGACAAGCTGAACATCGAAACATGCCTTGCCAACCGCGTGGCGCTTGCACCCTATCTGAATCCCAAGCGCTTTCACTGGGTTTTCTTCGTAGATTCGTTCCTGTTTCCTTTTGACAATCAAAAACAGATCGCCAAAAACGGCGACATGGCCGTGTACATTCCGCTGCAGGAAAAAGTTCTTCGGCGCTACATGAAACAGGAAAGCGTGAGCGGGTTGCCTGCCGACCTCGCTGGATACGAGAATTTCGTGCGCCAAACGCTGGCCGACAATCAGAAGACGGGCGGTGTAGCAATGAAATTCGAGGCCGCTTACTTCCGGTCGCTTTATTTTGCCGATCCGCCGCGCGCTGCGGCGGAAGCAGTCTACGCGAAATATCACGTGGGAGGCGTGGCTTCCGAACAGGAGTACCGCACGTTTCAGGATTACGTTTTCCGCGTGCTTATCGACCAGGCCGGTAAGCTGAATCTACCGGTCCATTTTCACAGCGCCGTGGGCATTGGCGATTACTTCAGCCTGACCGACGGGAATCCTCTGAATCTCGAGAACGTGCTGCGCGACCCTCGCTACAAGAACGTGAAGTTCGTGCTGATTCACGGCGGCTATCCGCATACGCTCGAAATGATCTGGATGACCGCCGCGAAAAACGTGTACACCGATTCTTCGCTGATGGGCTATTACGTCTATCCTTCCGAATTGAAGAATATCCTGAAACAGTGGATTTCGCTCTACCCCGAACGAATGATGTTCGGGTCTGACGCTTTTCCGTTTAACGATGCCGTTGGCGCGGAAGAAACTTTCTGGCTGGCGGCGCGCTCCGCCCGCACGGCCGTGGCCGCTGCGCTCGGCGAGCTCGTCGCCGAAGGCGCGTTCACCGAGGCGAGAGCGCTCGAACTCGCGCGCATGTATCTACACGACAACGCCGCAAAACTTTATGGAGATGGCAAATGAGCACGCCGACGCAAGCGAAGTATATCCCCTGGAAGAATGTGGAACACGAGCAGTTGAATCCGCTCATCGGGCGCGAAATGGTGGTTGGCGACAGGATTATGCTTGCGCGCGTGTTTCTCAAAAAGGGCGCGCATGTGCCGCTCCATCATCACCACAACGAGCAAGTGACTTACATCCTGGAAGGGGCGCTCAAGTTTGCCATTGGCGGCAAGGAGATTGTGGTGCGCGCGGGCGAGGTGCTCTGCATCCCCGCGAACATGCCGCACGAAGCCTGGGCCATCGAAGACACTCTGGACCTCGATGTGTTTGACCCTCCGCGCGAAGACTGGCTGAGCAAGAACGATAGTTATCTGCGTCACGGCCGCTAGCAGCGCGCCCTTCGGTTTTTCTTTGGCTGCCATGATGCATAGACAAATGCGGCATCCGGGCCGGTTTGCATCAGCCTCTGTTTTCGCTGGCGTTTTCCGTTAGTGTTGTTTTACCGTAGCGGTGTGGCTGACCAAGCGGGGGCCAGCCCTCGGAGAGGCACATCATGAAGAGCGCCTGTGTATGTGCATTGTTGCTGCTTGGGAGCGCCATTGTGGCGCAAGCGCAAGTGGACTCGCCCACGCCGGTTTTCGATACCGACAATGCGGCGCCGGATTTCTCCACCTCCTCGGCTGCCAAGGCCACACTGCCTGACTTGTTTGCCGTGACTGATGCTTTGGTCCGGGGCGGCCTGACTTCGGTGCCGCATCTAAGCACAGCTTTGTCCGCCGGGCCCGCTTCGGCTGACGCGCCCGCGCCGTCCCCGAAGCCTCGGTTTGTTTATGGAGGGCGAGATGACTACCGCTGGCAACTCGGTCTCAGCCTTGCCTGGGTGCACTTCAACTCTTCCGCCTTTAGTGCGAATGCCATCGGCATAAAGACCTCGGTCTCCTATTTTCTTAACCAGTGGCTGGGAGTCGAAGGAAACGTCACAGCAGCGTTCTCTCCGACCACGCTCGGCACCGACCATGTGAAGATAGCGCTCTACGGCGGAGGCCCCAAGGTCGCTTGGCGCCAAAAGCGCTGGGAACCATGGTTGCACGGGATCTTTGGAGGAGCGCATGTGCTGCCGCAGACGGCGGCGGGTAGCCGCAGTACCTATTCGATCATGGCGGGCGGCGGAGCGGATTACCGCTGGAACCCGCACCTCTCGTTCCGGGCGGAGGGCGACTACGTGCGCACCGCCTTTTTCAATCAGACCCAAAACAACTTTCAACTCGCGGGCGGAGCCGTCTTGCACTTTTAGCGGCGAGTCTTTTTTGAATCGCCCGGCACTGCTGATTTGCGGAGGGCAGAGAAAATTCGCATCGGTTTTTTCACCACATGAAGCTATTTTCTACTCCCTGAACCGACCGCGTGTCTTGAGCGCCTACCAGATTTTGCACGCTTGCTCGCGCACCATCGCGTCGCCGTGCTTGCAGCCGAAAGCTTTGGCGAACTCCGCCATATTGGAAAGGGGGCCGTTGCCGCGGAACCTTCCCAAAGGGTGCGGGTTGGTGTTGGCCATCAACCGCGCATACTCGATTCTTTGATTGGCGCCCCAGACTTGAGCCCAGCCCAGAAAGAACCGTTGTTCCGGTGTGAAACCGTCTTTGTCCGGCGGCCGGGGTTTGCCCTGAAGGGATTTCTCGTAAGCCGCATAAGCAATCGCCAACCCGCCCAAGTCCGCGATACTTTCGCCCAGAACCAGCTTGCCGTTTTCATGCAAATCCCCGTCAACGGCGTATCCGTCGAACTGATCGGAAACGCACTTCGCGCGCGCATTGAAGTTTTTTAGGTCTTCCGGGGTCCACCAGTCTTTGAGATTTCCCTTGCCGTCAAATTTGCTGCCGTGGTCGTCGAACCCATGGGTGATCTCGTGGCCGATGACCGCCCCCATTCCCCCGTAGTTCACGGCATCATCGGCGTTGGGATCGTAGAAAGGCGGCTGCATGATTCCCGCGGGAAACACGATTTCATTCATGCTGCTGTTGTTGTAAGCGTTCACCGTGGGCGGCGTCATGCCCCACTCCGTGCGGTCCACGGGCTTGCCGATTTTGTTGAGGCGGCGCGCGAAATCGAATTCGGCGGAGCGCACGGTGTTTTCCGCGTAGGAGCGCCGCTCCATCTTCAGCGCCGAGTAGTCGCGCCACTTGTCGGTATAGCCGATTTTCAACATAAAAGCTTCCAGCTTCGCCGTTGCTTGCGCGCGAGTTTCAGGCCCCATCCACGGCAGGGTTTGCAGGTCGTCCTTCAGCGCCGCGAGCAGATTGTGAACCATCTCGAGGGCGCGGGCCTTGGCCGCTGGCGGGAAATACTTCTGCACGTAAACCTGGCCCAGCGCCTCGCCAAGGTTGCGGTCCGTCGCTTGCACACAGCGCTTCCACCGCGGCTGGATTTCTTTCGCACCCGTCAACGTCTTGCCGCGAAATTCAAAGTCCTCGTTGACAAACTTCTCGGACAAGCTGGGGGCCGCAGCATTCACTAAGTGCCAGCGGAGATAGCTTTTCCAATCCTCGGTTGGCGTGCCAGCGAGCTGGGCGTCGAGGGCCTTGAAAAATTCCGGCTGGCCAACGTTGATCTCCTTCAATTCCGGATGGCCAACGGCCTTGAAATAGGCGCCCCAGGAAAAGTTCGGGGTCACGGGCCTCAGATCCGCGAGCGTCATCTTGTGGTAGGTCTTGTCCGGATCGCGGAGGTCCGTGTTCTTCATCGAGGCGGTTGCCAGTGCGGTCTCAATTTTCATCACGGCGGCGGCTTGCGCCCCGGAAACATCCCCGGGATCGCCTAGCAACGCAAACATGTTCGCCACGTGTTTTACGTAAGCGTCGCGGAGCTTCGCCGATTTTTCGTCCGGCTTCAGGTAATACTCGCGTTCCGGCAAGCCCAAACCGCCCTGGAACGCAGCCGCAATCTCCTGGGCGCTGTCTTTGGCGTCCTGCGTGGAGCTGAAGCGAAAAAGTGCGCCCACGCCCCTACTGTGCAAGCGCGCAGTCTCCGCTTGCAGATCCGCCAAGGTCTGAACAGCCGCAATCTGCGTCAGTTCCGGTTCGATCGGTTTGGTTCCAGCGGCGTCAATGGCCGCGGTGTCCATGCAGCTCGCGTAGAAGTCTCCGATCTTCTGCTCGTTGCTGCCGGGCGCGGCTTTGGCGCCCGCCGCCGCTTCCAGAATCTCGCGAAGATTCATCTGGTTTTTGTCCGCAAGCTGGCTGAACGAGCCCCAAACGGAGTATTCCGGGGGGATGGGGTTCGCTTTCATCCAGCCGCCCATGGCGAACTGATAGAAGTCGTCACAGGGCTTGCACGTCTTGTCGAGGTTGGAAGGGTCGAATCCCCAGGACTTTGGCCGGTCCCCGGCATTCGGCGAACCTTGCAGACCTATGCCTGCAAGGCTTATCGCCAAAACGCAAACAACCGTGAAAATGCAGCTTGCAGAGAAGACTCGCTTGGACATTGATTGCCCCTATAAAAAGAATTCCGAAGTCACGGCAAACCGCCACTCGTGAAGGTCGCGCCGTCTCGCGATCCGTTTGTGAGACGAAAGAAACGGCCCTTGGGTTACGGAAGGCGGCTGCTGGGTGCGCCGACTCCAGCGCGCCCTCGACGGTCAGCGCAGAACCGTTCCGTAAAACACGCCCTTGCCGCCTCGCAGATTGCGCCCGTACGAAAAAACGGCCGTGACGCCGCCCAAGACTCGCACCTTGCATTGCAAACCCGAATCCCACTGCCAGCGCTGTGAACCGAACAGCCCTGAGGAATCGGCAATGGCGCCACTGTCCAAAAACGGCCCCAGTTTCACAGTGAAAACGCCATTTTCAAACACATTTTTGTCCACCTCCCAATTTGCCAGGAAGTATCGCCGTCCGAGCGGCGCGGCTCCTTTTCTGCCGTCTATGGCTCCAGCATGACCGCGGAGCCATAAATCGTTATCGCGCTCGACTCCGAGTTGGAACAGTTCGTCGAGCGAAACCTTGCCGGCCGTCGCGCCCGCGCGAATCTGCAGCCGCATCTCGTAATCGTCCCCCTTCGCTCGCGGAAACCAATGCGCATGGATTGCGCCCCGGGTCGTGACAAACGGTCCGAGCCCGCTTGCAAACTCGCGGCCGGCGCTCGCCTCCGCCGAGGAATCCAGCGTGAAGCGCCGCTCCGGAGCGCGCAGTAAACTGCGTTGCGCGCCCAGCCACGCGGCGAGCGAACTCCCTCCATTGAAAACCGGCGGCGGCACCGAGACGGTGGCGTCGTTGAGGTTGCGAAAGTTGCGATTACCGGCTTCCACGCCGACGGTCCAACTCCAGTGCCCGTTTACGACACTTTGAAACTCTGCTCCGGCCGCAATCCGGCGAAGGTTCAAATCTGTGAGAGGAGTCACGGCGCCTGAGTAAGTCTGCGACAGATTCCAGTTCTCATTCCGCGCGTCTGCATAGAAGCGTAAACGCAAGCTCGGGTCTCCATAAACGGGCAGCGAAAGCTCGGCAAACCAGCGGCGCTTCTGCGCATCCCAGCGCGCAACGGAGGTCAGGTTCACGGCGTTGTGGTTCAGATTGTAAAGCTCCGGATAAACCGTCGCGTAAGGCAGGCCGCTTAAAAACGAGACGATGCCTTCCACCTTCGAATCCCCCCAAAGATTTCTCTCGCCGAGATGCAGTGTAAGGTCGTAGTTTTCTGAGTCCGTCGGCGTGAGTTCCATCCGCCGGCTGGAAAAAACGCCTAAATTGTCCAGGCGCGATTCCGTGGTGAGCATGGCGTCACTGGTCAGCACTTGCGGGGCATTGAAAGCCAGCGCGCGATTGCGGAGGGTTTCCTTCAATTGCAACGAAGGCGCGAAAGCGACGCTTCGCAGTCTCGGTTTCTCCGCGCGATTCCAATGCTTTAGCGCAGCTTCAAGATTTCCTTCGAGGAAATAAATCGTGGCCAGGAACTCGTTGGCATACGCGTCAGCAGGGTTCAGCCGCAACACCGATTGCAGGTCTTTCTTCGCAGCCCGGAAATCCTTCTGTCTGTATGCCACGCCCGCCAGCTCGGTAAGGAACCGCGAATCGCGCGGGGACTTCCGCGCCCCTGCTTCGAATGCCAGCCTCGCCTCGTCCCATTTTTCCAACCGAGCGAAGGCCAGCCCGCGCAGAAGATCCAACTCGGGGGATTGATCCACGGGACCTTGCGTAAGCCGTGCTGCTTCATCCCAGCGTCCGGCGTCGATGGCGCCCTGCGCGGCGGCAAGCCGGGCTTGGTCTAGATTCTGGTCTTGGCCACAGCATGCAAGCGAAAAAAAGAACGATGCAAAGAGAGGAAGGAAAATGCGGCTCACGAGGCTTTTAGGGGAACCGCCAGCAGCATCCAATTGCGGTTGGACCGCCATTGTTTTTCGAAGTCAGCCCGTTCTATGCGAAGAAGTTTGCCACGAGCGGGGTCATGGACAAACACCGCGTCGCGTTGCCAGTCGATCCCCGTCACCACCACATAGTGTAGGGGCGCTTTCGAGTTGCCCGGCTGCAGACTCACAATCAGCGGACGCCCCTGCTTCAGATGTTCCAGAAGATCGGCCCAACTTCCGTCCAGAAGGAACACCTTGAATCCCAAGCCGTTGAAATAACTCTCCATCTCCGAAGCGAAGATGCCGCGCGCCTTGCGCGAATAAAGCTGCTTCTGAATGGCGGAGGGGTCCGCCCGCTGAGCATCAACCGGCGCGCCATGCCCGCCCCAATACTGCAGGACCATGGAAATGGCGGCGGATCCGCAGCCGTCCTCGCTTTGTCTGACGAATGGCACGTCCAGCCAGACGCCCGCGCTTTCCTGAGGCGCCGCCGGCAAGGCGCGCCCCAGGAATAGCGTCAGGTACAAAGCGAACGTGGCCCTCTTTCCGCTCGTAACCGATGACCCCGGTTGCTTCTTTTTCCTGTCTATCAATTATCGGAGCGCCACCGCCAACACGACAATGGCAATCGCGATAAGAATGATCCAGAGCAAATCGCGATCGGAAATGCGTCCGGCGGCAAAATCGGCCTGGGCCTGCCGGGAGCGGTCCGCGAGCCTGGCGAGGTCTTCATCCTTCAATTGGCCAATGGCTTTGTCCACCTTTTGGTAATCGATCTTGGCGGACTTCAGCGCTTTTTGACCCTGGTCGGAAGAAAGCAGCGTTCGTACAGCTTCTTCGTTAGCTTGACGGGTTTGCGCCGGATGAGCCGCGTCTTTGCTCAAGTCGCCCAGAGAAACGACGTGTGGCTTGTCCTGCGCCCGTGCCGGGACTCCCGCCGCCACGAACAACGCGGCGAGCCCCAGCAGACTCACACTCCACTTGAGGGGAGAATGCATTCTTCCTCCTATTTTGTTGTTGGCTGGGAATACGTTTAGTTTACGAATTGCCCGGCGCACTGACAAGAAACTTCTTAGGACCTCATTCCGCCAGTTTCCGAGATGGAATGAGAAGGCCGGTCTCCGCCGGACGCGATACGCTCCCAAGAATCGACGTGCTCGAAGCACAAAGAATAAGGAGACTGGCCACAGCGCAGGTCCATTTACGCCAACCCTCAATTCGAATTCATCACACTGGGCTATTTCGCCAGCGTCGGTCGGCTGCTGGTTCTGATTGGAATCTTCAGCGTCATGGGCTACACGGTTGCTCTGCAGCACGCACGAAATCGGCATCCGCATGGCGCCCGAAGCCGCATTGTCGGCATGGTGCTTCACAAAGGAATGCTTTTGACTGGGATCGGGCTCACGCTCGGCATCGCCGGCAGCGTAGCCTCCACGCGCTACTTGGCACACCAATTCCAATACGTCGCCGGGTTCGACGCTATGACTTATGCCGGTGTTCTCGCCCTGACCGTTGCGGCGGGACCGGCCGCTTGCATTGCGCCGCAGCGGCGCGCCGCGAAAGTCGAAGGGTTGGAAGCGATTGGTTGCGAGTGATCGAACCGCCTTCTACCGAGCGCAGCTGCCGAACGCGCTCGTACTCACGCCGAACTCGCGAATCTGCAAGGTGATTTCACCTTTTGGAGATGCTTTGGAGGAGCTCCTCAATTGGCAGGTAAAGGCTTCTGATACTTGGCGGCGTCCACCGATTTCCATTCGCCTTTGATGATTCCTTCGCGGATTTGCGCCGCTGTCTTATCCTTGTGCACTTGCTCGTAAACATAAACATCTTCGTAGATGCAGGTGCCGCAGCCGGAACCGTGCTCGCTCGCAAAGCAATCAAGCAAACTCGAGTGGCCTTTGCTGCGGTCGCAATGACAATAGCAGGGCTGCTGATAGAGCGCCTTCTTGATTCTCGCGGCAAGCGCGTACGCATTCTTCACCAGCGGGTCTGCAAAATCCTCAGGGTTCAACGTTTCTGGCAGTGCGCCCTTGGGAGCCTGCGCATGATAGGCGGGTATGGAATTGTCCTGCGCGCCCGCTTCCTGAGGCGCACCGGAAGTCGCCGTCACGGGAACCAAGGCAAGCGCCAGCGCCGCACCGAAGACAACGAGTGCGCTCCCGAATCCTCCGACTCTTTTCATACTCTCTCCTCCCAAGGACCGCTCTACGCGGCAGTATAGGCATGCGCTGGAGCCGCCGCCCGCGCTTTCGCGTCCAGATGCCTCGCGCGCAAGTGCCTTTGGGCGCGCCGGCCCCAGCCGCGAACAAAAGAAAAGTTCAGCGCCCCGCCGATGGCCGAGCTGACCAGAGGAACCATTCGTCCAACCCACTTTTCTGCGGTTTCCGTTCCGAGCTTTGCCGCAAGCTCCTTTGCGACGCGTGGAGCGATTTTCTCGCACATTTGTTTTCCGGCCAGGTCCTTGCCGTAATCAATTCCCGTGGCAGCCGCAGCCGCCTTCCACATTTCAATGCGCTGCTCGCTTTCGCGCGTCTCGAATCCATAGAGCAGAGCCAGCCGCTGAATCAAGCGCAGCGTAATGATGGTGAGAAAACTCGCGTCCGGAAGGAAGGTGATGAGGCCGCCCAGCCCGAGCCCCGCGCCTTCGACCAGCGCGAGTCGCTCCGCCTCGCGGATCAATTTAGCGGCGACGGTGTCCAAGTGTTCGATGGGAACTTCCTTCAGCCGCGCAAGGCTGGGAACCCACAAACCGTGCCTTTCGGAGAGCTCGCGGCGAAACACTTCCGGGTCAATCTCAATCGAGCGCATTCCGCGAAGCGCGCCAATTCGCAGCAACCGGCGCGCCGTGCCGGCGAACGGGGTTTTCCGCGAATTTGGTGACTTTCCCATGCCTTCCAGCATCTTAAAGCCTTCCGGGCCACCCTGCAACGACCATCAGAACTGGGTTTTGGCCAGGTCCTGCGGGTCGCCACTTGGAGAAATAGGAGGGTTAGCAGCAACGCGTCAAAAGGACATAAGTCCTACTTGACGCCGAAACGCTTTTGGGTAAACTGCATTTTCTTTATGGCCACGCTGCCACAATTCGTTCCCGCCGACACGCTGCAGGATCTCGAGTATCCACAGCGCGAGGCCGCGTTTTTCTACGGCCTGTTTCTTCGCGGCCATTCGGCCGACCAGTTGCGGCGCGACATTGAGGTGCCCAGCGCGGTCCTCGCGAAATGGCATCGCGAAGCCGAGCGCGACCCGCAATTGAAGGACGTCTTCGAGCGCATGGTGGATTATCGCCGCCACGTGCTCGCAATTTTTGACGCCTTGGTCGGGTCCGACGGCCAGCCTCAGCGCGTGCAATAGCGTCCAGTCTCTTACGCCCCCGCTCCCGGGACTTTTTCTTGGCGCAGCCAACCTGTACCAAAGTTCAGGTCAAAAATTGGCAGGCAACCAAAACTCGCTCTCTGCGGTCTAACGGCAAACAGGGGACAAGTGTCAGAAAATGCAGGGCCTTGCACCGATTGACGGGGAACTTGCCCGGGGGGTAGAATCTCAACGTCCTAAAGTTTGAGGTGTCTCCATGTCACGGGTAGCACGAACCGTAGTCGCGTCACTGTTTTTTCTCGCCATTAGCCTGCCCGTCGCTCTCGCACAACAGGCGCAAGATCCGCAGCAGGATCCAAATGCCATTCCGGCTCCCAAAAAGCTGGATAAAGAAACCAAAAAGAAGATGAAGCGGACGCTGAAAGAGCTCGATAACGCGTACCGGCAATGGCTTACCGAGGATGTGACCTACATCATCACTCCTGAAGAGCGCAACGCTTTTCTGCAGCTAGACACCAACGAAGAGCGCGAGCAATTCATCGAGCAGTTCTGGCTTCGCCGCAGTAGTAATCCGGACCTTCCGGATAACGATTTCAAAGAGGAACACTACCGCCGGATCGCTTACGCCAACGAGCATTATGCTTCCGGCATTCCCGGCTGGAAGACGGATCGTGGCCGCATGTACATCATGTGGGGTCCGCCGGATGAAATTGAGTCGCATCCCACAGGCGGCACGTACGATCGCCCGATGGAAGAAGGCGGCGGATCGACTTCCACGTATCCCTGGGAAACCTGGCGCTGGCGCTATCTGGAAGGCATCGGAGAAAACATCATTCTGGAGTTCGTCGATCCGAGCGGCTCGGGTGAATATCACATGACCATGGATCCTTCGGAGAAAGACGCCCTCTTGCACGTCCCCGGCGCGGGGCTGAGCTTGCTCGAATCCATGGGCATGGCATCGAAGACGGACCGTTTTACGCGTTCCGACGGCACGAACCTGCCAAGGACACTGGGTGGTCAACCCGCCAGCATGGATGAATTCAACCGCCTGGAGCTCTACGCCAAAGTTCAGAAACCACCTCAAGTAAAGTTTAAAGATTTGGAAGCGGTAGTGACTTCGCGCATCGTTCGAGACCAGATGCATTTCAACTGGCGAACCGACTATTTGAAGGTCACTAACGACACGGTGCTCGTGCCGATTACCATTCAAATTCCCAACAGCCAGCTCTCTTTCCAGGCCAAGGACGGCATTCACACCGCCATGATCAATATTTTCGGGCGCATCACCACGCTCACCGGCCGCGTCGTGCAGACTTTTGAGGATTCCGTCAGCCGCGATTTCCCCGATTCGCTTTACCAGCAGTCGCTGAAATTGCAATCCATTTATCAAAAGGCCGTGCCCCTTCGCCCGGGCTTGTACCGCCTTGATTTGGTGCTCAAGGACGTGCAGAGTGGGAACGTCGGCGCGGTCAACAACCGGCTCGCCGTTCCTCGCTATCAAGACGACAAGCTCGAAGCCAGCTCGCTGATTCTTGCCGACCAGATCGAGCATGTTCCGGCAAAGCAAATCGGCACCGGCCAGTTCGTGCTGGGGTCCTCCAAAGTCCGTCCGCGTCTCGAAGGGGATTTCACCACGGCGGACCGGCTTGGCATCTATATGCAGGTTTATAACTTGAAGCCAGACGATGCCACGCACAAGTCCAGCGCAAATTTCCAGTTTACGGTGAAGAAGGGCAACGAACCCGTTCCAGGAATGCAGTTCAAGGCAACATCCGAGGACCTGAAGCAAACCGGGGAGCAAGTCACCATCGAGCGGTTCCTGCCGCTCGCAACGCTGTCTCCCGGCAAATACACGCTTGAAGTGAATGCCACGGACGTGCATTCCAACCAGACTATTTCGCGTACGGCGGATTTCACGGTGAAAGCGCCGCAGGAGATTAAGACTCAGGCGAGCGCTGCACCGGGGAGGTAAAGTAACGTGAAACAAGGGCGTCTCCGAATCCTGGGGGCCCTGGTCCTAGCCGCTGGCGTTTCTCCCTTTGCAGCGAAGCCGGCGGCAGCGCAAGCGAAGCCTGTCCTCGGCAAGCTTGCGGGAGTGGTGCGCGACACTGCGGGCACGCCGCAGATGGGCGCAAGCGTCGAGCTTG
>Ga0126381_100003804_pt1 | contig 16365 bp, 18 predicted proteins | sample PanSoiMetPlot_28_FD_96465 | JGI IMG/M metagenome (GOLD analysis project Ga0126381, IMG submission 96465) | Tropical forest soil microbial communities from Panama - MetaG Plot_28 | ecosystem: Environmental > Terrestrial > Soil > Tropical forest > Bulk soil | place: Panama | collected 2016-02-17 | reverse complement strand
GGGCGAAGGCGAGCACGTCTTCATAAGCCCAGCGTTCCACGGCCTATCTCCGATTCTCCGGCGCGCCCGCCTTGTAGGTTTTGAAATCGACCATCGTGCCCAGCACCTGCAGATAGGCGATCAGAGCGTCGGCTTCGCTGATTTCTTTCGGATTGCCGTCGAAATCGCGCGCCTGCGCGTTGGGATAGCGCTTCTTCAGGGCGTCGACGCCATCGCCGTCGGGATTGGCCTGCGCTTCGAGATCCTTCACCGCGCTGGCGATGTCCTCATCGCTGTAGGGCACGCCGACCGTGCGATTGGCCCGCAGCTGGTCCTTGATGTCGCGATAGTCCAGCGGTGTCTCGGCCAGGAACTTGTAGGGCGGCATGATCGACTCGGGCACCACCGAGCGCGGATCGTCGAGATGCGCGCGCTGCCATTCATCGGAATATTTGCCGCCGACGCGCGCCAGATCGGGGCCCGTGCGCTCCGATCCCCACTGAAAGGGATGGTCGTACATGCTCTCGGCCGCGAGGCTGTAGTGGCCGTAGCGCTCGACCTCGTCGCGCAGCGAACGGATCATCTGGCTGTGGCAGAGATAGCAGCCTTCGCGGACATAGATGTTGCGGCCCGCCAGCTCGAGTGGTGTGTAGGGCCTGATGCCGCCGACCTTCTCGATCGTACCGTTGACCCAGAACAGCGGCGCGATTTCCACCGCACCGCCGATGGCGACGACGATCAGGATGCCGATGAGGAGCAGGATCGAGTGGCGTTCGAATACTTCGTGTTTCATCACACGGCCTCCGCGGCAAGTGCGGGAACGGCGGCCGTGCGCGTTGCGGGCACGCCCGCGGTCACGGTTTTCCAAAGATTGTAGGCCATGATCAGGGCGCCCGAGAGATAGAGCGCACCGCCGGCCGCGCGGATGATGTAGTAGGGGTGCATCGCCTGCACGGTTTCGACGAAGGAATATTCGAGGAAGCCGTAGTCGTTATAGGCGCGCCACATCAGGCCCTGCATGATGCCGGCCACCCACATCGATGAGATGTAGAGCACGATGCCGAGCGTCGAGATCCAGAAGTGCCACTCGACCAGCGCGTTGGAGTAAAGACGCTCCTTCTTCCACAGCCACGGCGCGAGGCAGTAAATCGCGCCGAAGGTGACATAGCCGACCCAGCCGAGCGAACCGGAATGCACATGCCCGATCGTCCAGTTGGTGTAGTGCGACAGCGCGTTGACCACGTTCACCGACATGACCGGCCCTTCGAACGTGGCCATGCCATAGAAGGCGACCGAAACAGCCAGCATGCGCAGCACGGGATCGGTCCTGAGCTTGTCCCAGGCGCCCGAGAGCGTCATGAGGCCGTTGATCATGCCGCCCCAGGACGGCATCCAGAGGATGACCGAGAAGGTCATGCCCAACGTCTGCGCCCACTCGGGGAGCGCGGTGTAGAGAAGATGGTGCGGGCCCGCCCAGATATAGATGAAGATCAGCGTCCAGAAATGCACGATCGACAGGCGGTAGGAATAGATCGGCCGCTGCGCGCGCTTCGGGATGAAGTAGTACATGATCCCGAGGAAGCCCGCGGTGAGGAAGAAGCCCACCGCGTTGTGACCGTACCACCACTGTACCAGCGCATCCTGCACGCCGGAAAAAAGTGAAACGCTCTTCGACGAGAACAGCGTCACCGGCACGCCGAGGTGGTTGACCACGTGCAGCATCGCGATCGTCACGATGAAGGCGAGATAGAACCAGTTGGCGACGTAGATATGCGGCTCTTTGCGCTTCCAGATCGTGCCGAGGAAGGTGAGGAGATAGCAGACCCAGACAACCGTGAGCCAGATGTCCGCATACCATTCAGGCTCGGCATACTCGCGCGCCTGTGTGATGCCGAGGAGATAGCCCGTGCCTGCGAGCACGATGAAGGTGTTATAACCCCAGAACACGAACCACGGCAGCGAGCCGCCGAAGAGCCGTGCCCGCGTCGTGCGCTGGACGACATAGAACGACGTCGCGATCAGTGCATTGCCGCCGAAGGCGAAGATCACGGCCGAGGTGTGCAGCGGGCGGATGCGCCCGAAATTCGTGAAGGGCAGATCGGGGAAATAGAAGAGGTGCGGGAACGACAGTTGCAGCGCGGCAATGAGGCCAACCGTCATGCCGGCGATGCCCCAGAACATGGAAGCGATGACGCCTGCCTTCACCACGTTGTCGGCGTAGCCGCTGCGCTCGTCCTGCGGCAGGCCGCCGCCATAATTCACGAGATAGAAGATCGCGGTCACCGCCATGCACGCGGCGAAGGTCCAGGCCTGGATCACCATGCGCGGATCGGGCGACTTGGCCGCCTCGACGATAGCGGCGAAGAGACCCGCGGCGAGCATTGCGGGCACGATGAAGAGATCCAGCCTCAGCGCACTCCTAGACTGAACGGTTTCCATCTCACCCTTCCCGTTTGGCTTCGAACGCGGGCTGGGCGGCGCTGGCCGTCACGGAGATGTCCCTCAGCGTGCGTGCGGCGGCGCAATACGCGCTCCAGCCGCCAGCGGCAGGCGCACGCGCGGAGCGCGTGTCGGTAACCGGTACGTTGCCCATGTGAAAATCCCCGGATTGCACCGGTTCAATCGCCGATGCGGGGCGCGCGCGATTTGATCTGGGTCAATCATGCGTAGTGCTACGTAAGCCCAAATGCCGCAGCGCAACCTGTGTGTTTGATGCAGATCATTCCGCTGACGGAGCGAAGCCCTAGCCTCCATCGTGGAGGCCGCATGAACGGACCGTTTGTCACACCGAACTCCGAGGACGCGTTCCTGGGCAGCGCGCGTGCGTTTCTAGCCGAAGCGCTCACGCCGGAATTGCGCGCGGCGGGCCGCGCCACGACCGGCGTCCATTCGGAGATCGGGGCGGCACGCGAATGGCACAGGCGGCTTGCCGCGAAAGGTTGGATCGCGCCGGCCTGGCCCAGGGAGCACGGAGGCACGGGTTGGAGCGCGCGGCAGCGCTTTCTGTTCGAGCGCGAATGCGCCGACCATGACGCACCCATTCTTTCCGCGAGTGGCGTGCGCGCGCTCGGCCCACTTCTCATCGCCATCGGCACGCAGGCGCAGAAGCGCCGCTACCTTCCCGCCATTCTCAGCGGTGCGGATCTCTGGTGCCAGGGCTTTTCGGAAGCTGGCGCGGGTTCCGACCTCGCCGCGTTGTCTCTGCACGCCGAACGCGACGGCCCTTCTTACCGGCTCACTGGCCGCAAGCTATGGACCACAGGTGCACAGCATTCCAATCGCATGTTCGCGCTCGTCCGCACCAAGCGCAGCGAGAAACCGCATCACGGCATCACGTTTCTCCTGCTCGACATGGACTCGCCCGGTCTCTCCGTCACGCCGATCCGCACGATCGACGGCGAATGCGAGTTCAACGAGGTCGTGTTCGAGGACGTGCGCGTGCCGGTCGAAAATCGCGTGGGGGCCGAAGGCGAAGGCTGGGCTGCGGCAAAGCTCCTGATGCGCTTTGCCCGCTCGAACAATACGACGGCCGCCCATCTCCGCCGGTCGCTCCGGCGCGCCCGTGAGGGCGCTGCGACAGCACTCCACGATCCGCGCCTGGCCGAAATCGAAATCGCGCTGGAAACTTATGAATCGCTCGAGCTGGCGCTCCTGACGGCAGGCCGCCTCGACGGCAGCGATGAAACTGCCTCGTCCATGCTGAAAACGCTGGCGACGGAGCTTAACCAACGGATTTCGGAATTCGGCCTCGTCCAGGCGGGCGCCGTCGCAGGCGGAGGCATCGCCCCGAAGCGTTATTTCGCCACGCGCGCCGCCAGCATCTATTCCGGCACGAACGAGATCCACCGCAATCTCCTGGCGCGTCACCTGCTCGGGTGAATGGCGCAAAGACGCGCGGCGGCAGCGAAACCGTGCGCGGCATCGGCGCGGCCCTGCTCGGTGACGACATAGGGCGCGACCGCTCCCGCCAACAGCAACTCCGCCACGAGCAAAGTCGCCACGCCCGTCCAGCGCCATTGCAGGCAGAGATCGCGCACCGGCGCTGGGACGTGACGAAGGAGCCCTGCCGCCCCGGAAAGCCGCACCTTGAGCGCACCGCCGGCGAGGCCGAGCTGGCTCAGGAGAAATGCGGTCAGGGTACAGCAGGGCATGGTTCAGAGACGGATCCCGATGCCGACGCCCACCAGCAACGGATTGAGATTGGCGTGCGCACGCACGAGACCGCCGGCCGCTTTGACGCCGGTGTTGAGCAGCAGCTGCTTGACGTCGACGTTGAGAAAGAGAGGGCCGTCACCCAAGGGTATGTCGGCACCGGCCTGAAGGGCCGTGCCCCAGCTGTTTTCATATTTCATGCCGGGAACGGCGCCGGAGCGCGGACTGTAGAAGAGCGTGTAGTTCACGCCCGCTCCGACATAGGGCCGGATCCAGCCATTCGGATTGAAATGATACTGCGCCGTGACGGTCGGCGGCAGCAGCCAGACGCTGCCGAGATCGCCGACGGTGCTGAAATGCGGCGAATGCTGCGTCGTCCCCGCGATCGCCTCGACGGCAATGTGATCGGTGATGAAATAGGTCGCATCCACTTCCGGGATGACGGAATCGCTGATGCTGAGCGAACCGGGAACCGCAACGCCCCCCGCCGTGACCTTGCCGCTTGCTTCGGGGATGACGGCCACGCCGCGGAAACGGAACTGGAAATGCCCGGCAACGCCGGAAATAGCGAAACTCTCGGCCAGCGCCGGCGCCGCGCATGCGGCACCGAGCAGCAACGCAGCTGCGAATACGCGAACGAATGTCATTTTAAATGCCCCTGCTTTTCTTCGGGCTGGTTCTAGTGCGGCGACACCTTGTTTCGCTGATCTCGATCAAGGTTTCCACGCGCCGCCGGTCGCATCCGTATTGTTCCGTATACGCAACGCCTTGTCGGGGATGTTGAGCTTGCAGGCTCGCGGGAATCCGCCGCGGGACGCAGTACAACAGCGGAGCCGCTCGTGCCTCACGTCACTTACATCGAACACAGCGGCGCGCGTCGCACGGTCGAGGTCGCAAACGGCCTGTCGGTGATGGAGGGCGCGGTCGGGCACGGCGTGCCTGGCATCGATGGCGATTGCGGCGGCGCCTGCGCCTGCGCGACGTGCCACGTCTATGTCGATCCCTCGTGGGCGGAGTGCATTCCGCCCGCCAGCGAGCTCGAAATGGGCATGTTGGAGATGGCCGTCGAACCCACGGCGTTCAGCCGGCTTGCCTGCCAGATCCGAGTCGCGCCCGAGCTCGACGGCCTGGTCGTAACCACCCCAAAAAGCCAGTACTGACAGCCACTTGTAGGAAGAACGAAAAACTTCCGCGGCTTGATCCAGGTCAAATCTCGAAATTGACGCCTGCGTCATCTTTCTCCCCGGGAACAGGGAGGAAGACGTGAAAGCACAGCAGGCCAAGACGGTCACCAAGGGCGACTGGAAAGTCACCATGACGCCCGACGATGTCTATCGCAATCCGATGGAGATCGCCTGGACGTTCGACTACGCGCTCGGCCGCGGCAAGGTTGAAGACCTCTATCGCCGCGCCAAGCAGAACCAGTGGGACTCCGACGAGATCCTGCCGTGGAGCACGCCCGTCGATCCGTCGAAGCCGCTAGTCTCGGATCGCTCGTCGTTGTTCTACCAGATGCCGTTCTTCAACAAGCTGTCCAAGTCGCAGCGTGAGACCTTCACCGCGCATTCCACCGCGCAGCTCCTGTCGCAGTTCCTGCACGGCGAACAGGGCGCGCTGATGACAGCGGCCTGTGTCACGCACTCCGTGCCGGACGCGACGGCGAAGTTCTACGCCGCGACGCAGACGATGGACGAAGCCCGTCACGTCGAGGTCTATTCGAAATATTGCGACAAGATCGCCATGGTCTATCCCATGTCGCCGTGGCTGAAGGCGCTCATCGACGCCACGCTCAAATCCGACCGCTACGAAAAGGTCATGATCGGCATGAACATGATTGTCGAGGGCCTGGCACTCGGCGCCTTCAACAACATGTATCATTCGACGACCTGCCCGCTGCTCAAGGCGATCACCTTCAACGTCATGCGCGATGAATCGCGGCATGTCTCCTTCGGCCACGCTTATCTCGGGCCCGTGATCGCCAAGCTCGACGAGGCGGCGCGCGAAGACCTCGCCGAATTCGCCTTCAACGCCGTCAACATCATCGTGCAATCGATGAAAGCGAGCGACGGGCAAAGCCTGGCCAGCCGCGCCGATCCGGGTTTCATGGAAGTGCTCGCGAATTCCGGAATCGACGCCGACGACTTCTTCGCCGGCCTCGAGGAAGCGGCCGCGCTCGGCATCACGCAGGAGCTTCCGCCCGGCCAGATCCACTCCCTCAAGGATCTCATGCTGCCGGCCATCGCCCGCGTCGGGCTCATCACCCCGACCGTCCGCAAGAAATACGAGGAGGTCGGTATTCCCATCTCCGAAGACGTTCACATCCTTAACGCCATGGAAGGCGGCAACCCGCAGGCCATGGCAGCCGAATAGACGCACGGCCCTCCCGGCAGTCGTCTTGCCCTCTCCCGGTCCCTCTCCATGGGGACCGGGAGTTTTTTTGCTTGCGCTAGCGCAATGCGCCGGCGCGGGCAGCCGCTAGGTTCGCGCCATGTCGACGATTGCCGAACTCTTTGCCGCGCGCGTGCCGCGTTACACGAGCTACCCGACCGCGCCGCATTTCCACTCCGGGATTTCTGCGGATGTGTATCGCCGCTGGCTCGAAGAGCTCGATCCCGCAGAACCGCTTTCGCTCTATGTCCACATCCCGTTCTGCGACACGCTGTGCTGGTTCTGCGGCTGCCACACGACGGTGGTGAACCACTATTCGCCCGTGACGTCCTATCTTGAGCTCCTCCTGGAGGAGATCGAGCTCGTCGCGCGCATCCTCAGCCCCGGCCGCCCGGTGAGCCACATCCATTGGGGCGGCGGCTCACCGACGCTGCTCAATCCTGCCGACATTCGCCGCCTGGACGACGCGGTGCGCCGGAACTACTCCATCGCAAAAGATGTCGAGTTCGGCATCGAAATTGATCCGCGCGGCTTCGCCCGGCCGTTGGCCGAAACGCTGGCTGCCATCGGCGTCACCCGCGCCAGCATCGGCGTGCAGGACTGCGATCCCGTCGTGCAGCGCGCGATCAATCGCATCCAGGCGATCGAGACGACCGCCAACGCGGTCGAGCTCTTGCGCAGCGTGGGCATCGCGCGGCTCAACGTCGACCTCATCTATGGCCTTCCCCACCAGACCATCGCGGGGATCGAAAGGACCGCCGATGCCGTCCTGCCGCTCCAGCCGGACCGTTTTGCCATCTTCGGCTATGCCCATGTCCCGAGCTTCAAGAAGCACCAGGCGCTGATCCCGGAAAGTGCCCTGCCCGGCATCGAAGAGCGCTTCGCACAAGCCGAGGCGGCGCATGCGCGGCTTTGCGCGCACGGCTATGAGCCCGTCGGCATCGATCACTATGCGAAGCCCGACGACCCCATGGCGATCGCGCTGCGCGCAGGGCGGCTGGCCCGGAACTTCCAGGGCTACACGACCGACAAGGCCAGCGCGCTGATCGGACTGGGCGCGTCATCGATCGGCTCGGCGCCGCAAGGCTATGTGCAGAACATCACGGACGTCCCCGGCTACCGCGCGGCGCTCGCATCGGGACGCCTTCCCGTCGCCCGCGGGGTCGCGCTCACCGCCGAAGATCGCGCGCGGCGGGCGGTCATCGAACGCCTCATGTGCGACCTTGTCGTCGATCTCGACGACGTCGCGGCGTTCTACGGCATCAAGCGGTCGAATTTCGACGACGCGCTCCGTTCCCTAGACGGATTGCAGGATCTCGGTGTTGTCACGGTCGATCGGGCGCGTATCGTCGTCGATGCACGCTGGCGCGCCGCGACGCGCCTCGTCTGCGCCGCCTTCGACGGCTATCTCAACAACGGCGTCGGCCGTCACGCGCTGGCCGTCTAGCGGAAATTGCCGCCGACGCGGTTTGGTTTCCTTCCGGTTACCACGCGGCCGACGATTCTCCGTGACGATCGAATATCGGAACCTGCACGCGTGCTCTGCGTTGCGAACAAAGTCGTAGGGATTTCAGCGACAGGAGGACGACGATGCGCTGGCGCAGGCGAAACGGTACGGATGTTCGAAAGCATCTCCAGGCATGCCGCGACGATCTCGTCGCATTGCAGCGGGATGCGCGCAACCTGGCCACCGGGGTCACCGAGGTCACGCGCGACGGCGCGGGCCGCGCGGCGAAGCAGGCGAGCACGGCGCTCGACTACGTCTCCGGCCAGATCAACGGCTACTCCCGCCAGCTCAACGGCTACTCGCGTTCCGACGTCGTGGCGGCGGTCCGCAGTCAACGCTTCGCCGTCATCGCATCCTTCGCCGGAGCCGGTGCGATCATCGGTGCGCTCCTGACCCGGCGCTGAGGCGAATCTCAAAAAGACATTCGGCGGACGCGAGGATCTCGCGCCCGCCGAACCAACTCCAATTTCGACCTATGCGAAGTCACGCATAAAGGCCGCTCTCATGCCGCGGCGGCGCCGCATCGCGCGGCCGGCCATGAGAAGCCGCGCCAGACGATGTTCGTCGCCGTCTTCGTCCTCGTCGTCGTCTTCGATCTCGTCGCCTTCGTGCAGTCTCCGCGCCATGGCGAGGCCGGCGAGTTTGCGGCGGCGATGGCGGCGGCGCAGGGCGGCCAAGGCGAACAGCCGGCCACCATGTTCACCCTCACCTTCGTCGTCTTCATCCTCGTCTTCGATCTCGTCATGCTCGCGCAGCCTGTGCGCGATGCCCGCCCGGGCAAGCATGCGGCGGCGACGGTGGCGGCGTGCTGCCGCAAGAAGGAGAAGACGCGCGAGGCGATGATCATCGTCGCCCTCATCCTCGTCGCCTTCCATGTCCTCGTCCTCGTGGAGACGGTGTGCAATCGCGGCTCCCGCGAGCAAACGGCGCCGACGCCGGCGTCTTGCGGCCGCGAGAAGAAGGAGCCGCGCTAAGCGATGGTCCTCTCCGCCCTCGTCATCCTCATTTTCCTCGCCTTCATCTTCGCGAAGGTGTCTGGCGATCCCGAGACCCGCGATCATCCGGCGGCGACGGCGCCGCCGTGCGGCCGCGAAGAGAAGGGCTTTTGCCAGGCGATGCTCTTCGCCTTCATCCTCGTCGCCCTCGTCCTCGTCGTCGATTTCGTTTTCCTCGTGGTGTCTGCGCGCCATGGCGAGACCAGCCAGCCTACGCCGGCGCCGCCGCCTGGCGAGCATGAGGCCGGCAAGTCGCTCGCCGCCCATCTCGCCGTCGTCTTCGAAGAATTCGTGTTGTGGCATGGTTGCTCCCTTTCTGGATGAATCATCACGCGGCGTCGCACCGCGTGATGATGCTGGCAAACTCGGGTTTCGCACACAGGCTACGACGCGACCCGCGTCTCAGTGCGCTTCGTGCGCGCCGTTATGGTTGCTGCGCGCGTGCTTGCGCTTTGGACCGCGTTGCAGCACGCGACGCAGAACGAGACGACGCACGCCGCGGCGCAGAAGCTGGCGCGCCGCCGCCTCGCGAAAGATCGTGCGCCGAATCTCCTCGTCTTCGTCGGTGTCGAAATCGCTTTCGAGGGAATCTTCCACCGCGTCGTTCACGCCGGCGGCGTAGGCTTCCTCGAGCGCGTCCTCGAGGTCGGCGAGTTCATCTTCGCCGGCGATTTCGGCAAATTCCTTCTGCGACAGCTCGCGGTGCTCGCCGGATCCGTCAAGCGACTCCACCTTGAGGACTTCGCCCTTCGCCAGCGTTACGACGATCTGCTGCGTCCCGGCCCGCTTCTCGTGCGACTTGTCGTGCGACTTGCTTTTCGCCTTTTTAGGTTTTGGCTTGGTGCTGTCGTTTTCAGACATTCGCTCGCGTCTCCCAATTGTGAAGTGGATATGGCGCGATCAAGTGCACTTTGCTTCGATTTTCAGCAATTGGACCTTGGTCCAATGAGGGCGGAAACCGCGGAAAGCCGCGCATTTTCGATCCAGGACCGAATCATTCCGCTTAACACGCATTCACACTTCGCGGGGCGCGAAGCGCGGGCATCAACATAGATCCGTCGTACACGATGCGAACGCCCAACCTGGGCAATCTGGAATCATTCCGGAATGGCCGGATGCGAGCCTTGGTTTATTCCATCAAGGTTCGATTGCTGCGCCGAGGCGTCGCCTCGCGCGCCTCCGGCTCGCGGCCATGGTCTTCACTTCGCACGCGACATCGCTGCACGGGAAAATCTGATTCAAATCAATCGCCCGCTTACCATTTCCGTCTAAGAAGCTGCGAAATTTGGAGGCAGAGTGCATGCGTGCGGCAGCCAATAACAACATTCGCTTGTGGGTCTTTCTGCTTCTCGGGCTGATCGGCCTGGCGCTCGCGTCCAGTGTGGCAAGCGCCGATCCGCGCGAGCAGAATCTTAAGGAACCAATCAAGGGAGAGGAAACGGCAGTTCTGACTTCCGCCCCCGACGTTCCTCCGCCCATCACGCGCAACCATGCAACCAAAGTCATCGTCCATCTCGAGGTGAAGGAAGTCGAAGGCCGTCTCGCCGACGGCGTGAGTTACACATTCTGGACGTTCGGCGGAAAAGTGCCGGGCAAGTTCATCCGCGTCCGTGAGGGCGATCTCGTCGAGTTCCATCTCGACAATCACCCCGACAACAAGATGCCGCACAATATCGATCTTCACTCGGTGATCGGACAGGGCGGCGGCGCGGCATCGTCGCTGACGGCGCCGGGCCACAGCTCCGTCTTCTCATTCAAGGCACTCCTGCCGGGACTGTACGTCTACCACTGCGCCACCGCGCCGGTCGTCATGCATGTCGGCAACGGCATGTATGGCCTCATCTACGTGCAGCCGCGGAAGCCTTTGCCGAAGGTCGCGCACGAGTATTACGTCATGCAGGGCGACTTCTACACCAAAGGTGCGAACGGCGCGCAGGGCCTGCAGCCCTTCAGCATGGAGAAGGCGCTCAACGAGAGGCCGGAATATGTGGTCTTCAACGGCTCCGTGGGCTCGATTGCGGGCGACAATGCGCTGAAGGCAAAAGTGGGCGATACGGTCCGCCTGTTCGTCGGCAACGGTGGCCCGAACCTGACATCGTCCTTCCACGTCATCGGGCAGATCTTCGACACGGTGTGGACTGAGGCCAACATGACCATGCCAGTCCACAACGTGCAGACGACAATGATCCCCTCCGGTGGTGCGGCCGTCGTGGAGTTCAAGATGAACGTGCCCGGCACGTTCCTGATCGTCGATCATTCGCTGCAGCGTGCGTTCAATCGCGGCGCGCTGGGCCAGGTCAAGGCAACGGGTCCCGAAAACAAGCTCGCCTATTCCGGCAAGATCAGCGACCAGGTCTATATCCCCGAAGGCACGGGAATCCGCGTCACCGAGCAGCCATCGCGGCTGCCGGCGCCGGCGCACAGCCATGCCGAGCGCGTCAAGCTGGGCGAAGCGGTGTTCAAGACCAATTGCATGGCCTGCCACCAGGAGAACGGCCAGGGCATTCCCGGCGCCTTCCCTCCGCTGGCGAAGTCGGACTACCTGAACAACGACATGATGCGCGCCATCAAGACGGTGATCGGCGGACGGCAGGGTGCGCTCACGGTCAACAACCAGAAATTCGACGGCGTGATGCCGGCCTGGACGCTTAGCGACGAGGACATCGCCAACGTGCTGTCGTACGTCTACAGCAGCTGGGGCAATTCGGGCAAAGAGGTGACACCGGCAGACGTGAAGACGGCGCGCAGCCAAATGCCCGTACAGCGCGCCTCGCAATAGGACGATGATGCGCGGAAAATCCGTCGCCGCATTTTTGCTTCTGTTGTCCTGCGTGTGCTCCGTGGCCGCGCAGGACGACGGCATGGTGCGCCTGCCGGCCGGCGCCTACACGCCCTTCTACGCGCGCGACAGCGTGAAGACCGCCAAGGGACCGGCTGATTTTCAGCGTTCCACGCCTGTTGAGGCCTTCGCGCTCGATCGCGATCCCGTCACCAATCGCCAATTCCTGGACTTCGTGCGGAGCCACCCCGAATGGCGCAAGTCGCGGATTCCGAGGATCTTCGCGGATCCGCAATATCTCGCGCACTGGCCTTCCGACCTCGCCCTGCAGAACGCGAGCGACGCCGACCGGCCGGTGACGCATGTTTCCTGGTTCGCAGCGGAAGCCTATTGCCGCGCCAGAGGCAAAAGCCTGCCGACCACGGATCAATGGGAATTCGCGCTCGCTGACGCTGGGCGCGACCGCGATGCAGTGCGGACGAAAATCCTTGCCTGGTACGGCCAGACCGGTTCGCACGAGTTGCCGGCAGTCCAAACCGCGTCAGCAAACGGCTTCGGCGTTCGTGGCCTCGTCGGTCTCGTCTGGGAATGGACGCTCGATTTCAACAGCCTTATGTCGGGCGCCGACCTGCGGGGAAACGGTACGCAATTCTGCGGCGGGGGGAGCTTGGGCGCCTCCGACCCGGGCGATTACGCCTCCTTCATGCGCTATTCGATGCGGTCCAGCCTCAAAGCCTCGTACACCACCAACGTTCTGGGATTCCGATGCGCGACAAACGGACCATGACTGTCAGGATCGTCCAAATCGCCGCTCTCTCCGTCGCCCTGTTCGCATGGCCGGCGGCGGCGCACGATGCGGCGATGCCGATGAGCGGCTCGATGAAAGGCATGCAGATGCCCGGCATGCAGGCAATGCCCGCGCCGCAGCCGATGCCCGGCATGTCGCTCTACAATCTGACATCGAAGTGGACGACGCAGGACGGCACCTCCACCGATCTTGCGTCGCTGCGCGGCAATGTTGTCGTGGCGGCGATGGTCTACACCCATTGCCGCGACGTCTGCCCGCTGACAACGGAGCGCATGCAGGAGATCGAACGCACACTTCCCCGGTCGTCCGCCGCGAAGGCCCGTTTCGCGCTTTTCTCGATGGACTGGGTGCGGGACACGCCCGAGCAGCTGCGGCAGTTCGCATCCCAGCATCACCTGGACATGCAGCGCTGGACGCTCTTCCACGGCGACGAGGCCGCGGTGCGCGAGATGGCGGCGGTGCTGGGTGTCAGTTTCCATCGCGAAGCGAATGGAGACTTCCAGCATTCCATCGCGATATTCCTGCTGGACAAGAATGGCGTCGTCGTGGCGGAGGAGCCCGACCTGTCGAAGCCGGCGGCCGCCTTGTCGGCCAGGGCGGCGCAATTGCTCGCCAAACGCTGACAAAATCAGAAACGAGCCTTTGCTGATGCCCGGGCTTTGTTAGTGCATCGGATCGCCGGCGTGCGGGCCGCCCGGCGTGACGACGCCGCAGAAGGCCGCGCCGACCGTCGCCGGCCCCGTCGAGCGCGCGGCATCCGCCAGCGCCAGAATGCCGACGAGGCGCTTCTTGCGGCTCATCACCGGTATCCGGCGCACCTGGATGTCCGCCATGTTTTCGAGCGTATGCTCGAGGTCTTCGTCCTCGAAACAGTACTTCACGTCGTGGGTCATCGCGTCCCGAACGTGCGCTGAGCCGTTCTTGCCCTGGGCAACACAGCGCGTGACGATGTCACGATCGGTGATCATTCCGATCAGCCGGTCACCGTCCTGAACTGGCAGGCAGCCGACATCTTGCTCCGCCATCAGTTGCGCCGCGCGCTTGATGCTGTCGTTTGCTTGCACGAGCTTGCATTCCTTCGTCATCGCATCGCCGACTTTCACCCGAACCTCCATTGTTTGCTTGGTCGCCGTCGAATCGCGTCCGGCCGGCGTCAGCTCGGAAACGGATGGCCCGGCGCAAATTTCCGCTGGCGGGGAAAGAAACTCGTTGTGCAGGTTGTTAAGCACGCGCGGGCGCCCGGCGGGACAACGGTGACGCGCAGAAGCCGGCGCGCACGTTGCTATTTCGACAACGCCTGATAGACGCCGTCCCAATCAGCCGGCGGCGGCGACACCCGGTAGGACGCAATGCGTTCGCGATAGACAGCGATGAGCTTTTCCAGTCCGAACCTTTGGGCCGTAGCCGCGATGCTTTCCAGCATGCGCTCCGCGCCGTCCCAGTCCTTTGCGCGATAGGCCGCGAGCATGTTCCTTTGTCCCTGCGCCAGCCGGACAAACTCCGGTTCGCCTGTCATCTCCGGCGGCCCGATCAGCGCCGACAGCTTCTCGGGCGTGTCGCGGCCGACCACGCGTACGAGATCGAGCTCGACCAGGGCGAAATCGCCAAGGCGCGCCGCGAGATCGCTGCCCAGCGCGATCGAGACGCCGTAGGCCTTGGTCAGCCCCTCGATGCGCGAGGCAAGGTTCACTGTGTCCCCGATCAGGGAATAATTCAGCCGCTGCTCGGAGCCGATATTGCCGACGAAGCACGGCCCAGAATTCATGCCGATGCCGATCTTCACCTCGCCCGGCCACACGCGCGCGGTATCCTGCGGATAGTCGCGGTTCATCTCCTTCAGGCGATCGAGCATCGCGAGCGTGGCGTAGGCCGCATTGCGGCAATGATCGGGATCGTTGAGCGGCGCATTCCAGAAGGCGAGGATCGCGTCGCCCATGAACTTGTCGATGGTGGCGTTGCGTGCCAGCAGCACGTCGGTGAGCGGCGAGAGGAAATCGTTCAGGAAGCGGATCACTTCGCGCGGCGTCAGCGCTTCCGAGATGCGTGAGAAGCTCCTGATGTCGCAGAACATGACGGTCATGTCGCGTTCTTCACCGCCCAATTCCAGCTGGCTCGGATCGCGCGCGATGCGCTCGACGAGTTGCGGCGAGAGATAATGGTCGAAGGCGCGGCGGATATAGGCGCGCGCGCGTTCCTCCCGATAGAACGAGAACGTCGTGTCGGCGATGTAGACGCCGACGACTCCCAGCGCAGGGAAGGCTGGATCGAGCAGCAGGGAATAGTGTCGGAAGGCGATCCACGAGCCCACGACGGCCGCCGCGAACAGGAGACCGGCAAGGATGCCGCCGCGCAATGCTCCGAGCGGTGCGAGCCCCAGCGACATGCCGATGCCGAGGAGAATAAGAATGGCACGTTCGAGTCCGGCGGCCCAATCGGGTCGCACCAGGAACCGCCCCAGGATCATTTGCTCGAGCGCTTCGGCATGCACGACAGAGCCGATCTCGCGGCGATTGACCGGCGTGGCGACGAGGTCGCGCAGTCCGGATGCCCCGGTGCCGACAATCACGATGGTGCCGCCGAAGAGCTTCTTCATCTGTGCGGCATCGAGCGCGCCCGTCAGGATCTTCCACGCCGGCACAACACGCTGAGGTTGTGGCTCCGTGTAATACATCCAGAGCTGGCCGCCCCGGGTGGTGGGCACCTCGAAAGTACCGATCTTCACCTCGACCACACCGGACGTGCCGCCGGCGATTTCGCCCGATCCCGTGGTTGTTTTGACGAGGATCGCGCCCGCCCCTTGCGCCACCCGCAGCGCCTCGACGGATAGGGCCGGCAGGAGTTGATCGTCGATCCGGGCAATGAGCGGGATGGAGCGCACGATCCCGTCGCTGCCCGCTTCCATGCTGACAAAGCCCGAGCCGTGCGCCCCGTCGTCGATCACCGACAGAGGAACGATGGCGCCTTTGTACTGCTGCAGGCTTTCGAGCGGCGCATTGCCGGACACGGCGAAGCCCGCGCGCAGGTTCGGCCGAACGGTGTTGGCATCGCGCGTGAGGAAGAAGCCGGTCACCGACGGCGTCGCCTTGAACGTCTGTCCCAGCAGCACGTCGTGATCCGGCAGCGCGGCGACATCGTCGAAGCGGCTCTTGGCGCCGGGATTGGCGCGCAGGATCTGTGCGATGCGTGCAGGCGATGTGCGGTCAGGCTCGGAAAACACGACGTCATAGGCGATCGAGGCGGCGCCGGCATCGGCGAGAAGCTGCGTCAGCCGCGCCACATCGGTTCGCGCCCACGGCCATTGGCCGAGCCTCGCCAGCGTCTCGTCATCAATATCGACGACCTTGACCGGCGCGGGTTCGTAGGGCCGCGGTGCTGCGCGCTGATAGGCATCGAAGACGAGATCGCGCAGTTCAATGGCGAAGCCGAGATTGGCGATCTGTGCGACAAACAATATTGCCGTAACAATAAGGCCAGGAATGATCGAAACCGGATGTCTCCGGCGAACAGATCCCGTCGCTATACGCGCCCCTTTTTTGTCCCCAGCCGCTTCAGGCATTGCCGGCCCACATGCATTCGCCCCCGAACAACTGAGATCAAGCCGCGCCCGCACACATGTCAAGTGTGCGCCATGCGTTGAATCGTTTGCGGCGCGCCGCGTTCGCCATTAACCTCCGCGAATCGTCAAATCCAGTGATGTCCACGGTCCGCTTCGGGGGAGCGAATCCACATGAAGGTTCGAAGGTTTTCGCCTTTGGGC
>Ga0126381_100003802_pt1 | contig 16371 bp, 14 predicted proteins | sample PanSoiMetPlot_28_FD_96465 | JGI IMG/M metagenome (GOLD analysis project Ga0126381, IMG submission 96465) | Tropical forest soil microbial communities from Panama - MetaG Plot_28 | ecosystem: Environmental > Terrestrial > Soil > Tropical forest > Bulk soil | place: Panama | collected 2016-02-17 | reverse complement strand
GCGGAGGCGATCGCGCCGTCGCTCGTCGAGGGTGACGCGCTGTTCTTCGCGCACGGCCTGAACATCCGCTACGGCCTCATCAAGCCGCCCGCCGACGTGGACGTCGTGATGGTCGCGCCCAAGGGCCCCGGTCACCTCGTCCGCCGTCAGTTCAACGAGGGCCGCGGCGTGCCCGCCCTCGTCGCCGTGGAGCAGGACGCGACCGGCAACGCGCTCGCGCTCGGCCTGTCCTACGCCAAGGGCATCGGTGCCACCAGGGCCGGCGTGCTCAAGACCACGTTCACCGAGGAGACCGAGACCGACCTGTTCGGTGAGCAGGCGGTGCTCTGCGGCGGCGTCTCCGAGCTGATCAAGGCCGGCTTCGACACCCTGGTCGCGGCCGGGTACCAGCCCGAGGCGGCCTACTTCGAGTGCCTGCACGAGATGAAGCTCATCGTCGACCTCATGTACGAGGGCGGCATCTCCAAGATGTACTGGTCGGTATCCGACACCGCGGAGTACGGCGGATACACCCGCGGCCCGCGGCTGATCGACGAGCGCACCCGCGAGGAGATGCGCCGGATCCTGGGCGAGATCCAGGACGGCTCGTTCGCCCGTGAGCTGGTCGAGGAGTTCGACGCGGGCAAGCCCAACTTCCTCAAGCGGCGCGAGGCCGAGCACGCCGAGCAGATCGAGCAGGTCGGCGCGCGGCTCAGGCCCTTGATGTCCTGGCTGGCCGCGGACGAGTAGCCGGGTGAAGATCGCCGGGGGATTTCCCCCCGGCGATCTCGGCCGGCGGCCGGCCGCGCCGGGCCGGTCTGTCTCGGATAGTGAGATGGAAAGCTCCAGACTATGCACCACCGTGCTACGGACGGGTAACATAGCAGGCAATGTGCGGTTGCTCGCGCTCTTCGCCAGCCGCAGTGGGGCCTGATCCAGGGGCAGGCCGGCGAGTTCGCACTCTCATGATCAGGAGTAATTCTCGTGTACGACATGTATCCCTGGGATGCTCGCGGTGACGCGGCCGCGGCTGCGGCCGCAGGCCCAGGCCAATACGGCACCGCGAAGACCGATGATCCTGGGCCCGACCCCGCCACCCGGGCCGCGCAGGCCGTGCAGGTCGCACTCGACCGGCGCGACAACGGCGGCGCCTCGGCCGACGCGAAGAGGGCAGCGGATCACCTCGCCCGGGGCATGGCCGTCGCCGGCCATGCGCGCCAGTAGGGTTCTGGCATGGATTCACACAGTTCAGGCGGGGAGAGCATCAGGCTCGCGGTCGTCGGCGGGGATGGCATCGGCCCCGAGGTGGTGGCCGAGGCGCTCAAGGTGCTGCGGGCCGCCACGCCCGGTACGAAGTTCGCCGAGACCAGCTACGACCTCGGCGCCCGGCGCTGGCACCGCACCGGGGAAACGCTCCCTGATTCTGTGCTGGAAGAGCTGCGGGGCCATGACGCGATCCTGCTGGGTGCGGTCGGCGACCCGAGCGTGCCGAGCGGCATCCTGGAACGGAACCTGCTGCTCCGCATCAGGTTCGAGCTCGACCACTACGTGAACCTGCGCCCGGTCAAGCTGTACGCGGGCGTGAGCAGCCCGGTCGCGAACGCCCGCCCCGAGACCGTCGACATGCTGGTCGTGCGGGAGGGCACCGAGGGGCCATACGCTGGCGCGGGCGGTGTCATGCGCAAGGGCACGCCGCAGGAGATCGCGACCCAGGAGAGCTTCAATACGGCCTTCGGCGTCGAGCGGGTGGTCAGGTACTCGTTCGAGAAGGCGCTGAGCAGGCCGCGCCGCAAGCTCACGCTGGTGCACAAGACCAACGTGCTCACCTACGCGGGCGACCTGTGGCAGCGCACCGTTGACGCGCTGGCCAAGGAGTTCGCCGACGTGTCGGTGGACTACTGTCACGTTGACGCCGCGTCGATGTTCTTCGTCTCGCAGCCCGAGCGGTTCGACGTGGTGGTCACCGACAACCTGTTCGGCGACATCCTGACCGACCTCGGCGCCGCGGTGGCGGGCGGCATCGGGCTCGCGGCCAGCGGGAACATCAATCCGAGCCGTAACGCTCCATCGATGTTCGAGCCGGTGCACGGCAGCGCGCCTGACATCGCCGGCCAGAGCAAGGCCGACCCGACGGCCGCGATCTTGTCCGCCGCGATGCTCTGCGAGCACCTCGGCCTGACCGCCGAGGCCGCGAGAATCGAGCAGGCGGTAAGCGAAGACCTGCTTGAGCGGCAAGGGGCGTGGGCGGCGCGTACTACCGTGGAAATAGGCGACGACATCGCCGAGCGAGTATCCGGCTGAGCGGGCCGTGGTGTAGCTAGACACCCAGCCCGCACACAGTACGAAATCAACTCGCCCCACGGTGCCCGCAAAGGCGCGGGTAAGGAGGAAGCTAGCGCCATGATTGACTTCGAGATCCGCCCTTCTGATCACCCCATGCCCGAGGCCGAGCGGGAGGCGCTGCTGCGCGCGCCGGGCTTCGGTCAGGTTTTCACCGATCACATGATCACGATCCGGTGGGACGCCGAACGCGGCTGGCACGACGCCCGGCTCGAGCCGTACGGTCCGTTCACGCTGGATCCGGCCACCTCGGTTTTCCACTACGCCCAGGAGTTCTTCGAGGGGCTGAAGGCCTACCGGCAGGACAGCGGCTCGATCGCGATATTCCGCCCGGAGGCGAACGCGGCCCGAGCCAACGCGAGCGCCCGCCGGATGGCCATGCCAGAACTCCCCGAGCAGACCTTCATCCGCGCCCTGGAGGTGCTGGTCACCCAGGACAGGGACTGGGTCCCCTCGGCCGAGGGTCACAGCCTCTACCTGCGGCCGTTCATGATCGCCACCCAGCGCGGCCTGGGCGTCAACCACCCGGCGAGCGAGTACCTGTTCTGTGTCATCGCCTCGCCGGCTGCCTCCTACTTCGCCAGCGGCGTCAAGCCCGTCACCGTCTGGCTGTCGCAGGAGTACACCCGTGCCGCCCCCGGCGGCACCGGCGCGGTCAAGTGCGGCGGCAACTACGCGGCGGCCTTCACCGCCCAGCGGCAGGCCGTCGAGCAGGGCTGTGACCAGGTGGTATGGCTGGACGCGGCGGAGCACCGCTGGGTCGAGGAAATGGGCGGGATGAACCTGTTCTTCGTGTACAAGGACGGACCGCATCCGCGCATCCTCACCCCCGCCCTGACCGGGACCCTGCTGCCCGGCATCACCAGGGACTCGCTGCTCAAGCTCGCTCCTGGGCTGGGCATCGTCGCGGAGGAGGGCCGGATCTCCACCGACCAGTGGCGCGCCCAGTGCCAGACCGGCGAGCTGGCCGAGGTGTTCGCCTGCGGCACCGCGGCGGTCATCACCCCGGTCGGCACCGTCAAGGGAGCCAGCGACGAATGGCTGGTCGGCGACGGCACCCCCGGCCCGGTCAGCCTCCGGCTGCGCGAGGAGCTGCTCGGCATCCAGTCGGGGCGCCACCCCGACCCGTTCAACTGGATCCACAAAGTCTGCTGATTCAACTGGATCCACGAAGTCTGCTGACCCGATCTCCCATGCCCGCGGGGGCGGTGGGCCACAGCCCCCGGTGCGTCCGCGGGTCCGCGGGTCCGCAGGTCCGCACGGCCACACGGCCGCGGGTCCGCACGGCCAAGGAGGCCGCCTGTCTCGCATGCTGAGATGCGATGTGCCAACGGGCGTCATGATGTGGCACACTGACACCGTGACGTCCGGCCACATCATTATCGGCAGGCGCACTGGCGGTTAGAGCCTCACGGCAGCCAGTGCGCAGACCTCTCGCGTTCCGCGAGGGGTTTTTTGTTTTGGGCCAGGAACCGCCAGAACCCACGGGAGAATCCGATGCTCGACGACAGCTTCCACGTCTACGACACCACGCTGCGAGACGGCGCGCAGCAAGAAGGCCTCAACCTCACGGTGGCCGACAAGCTCATGATCGCGCGCGAGCTGGACGAACTCGGTGTCGGGTTCATCGAGGGCGGCTGGCCGGGCGCGATCCCCAAGGACACCGAATTCTTCAAGCGGGCCCAGACCGAGCTCCGCCTGAAGCACGCGCAACTCGCCGCGTTCGGCGCGACCCGCCGTCCCGGTGTGCGGGTGGCCGACGACCCTCAGGTCGCCGCACTGCGCGAGTCTGGAGCGCCGGTCGTGACCCTTGTCGCCAAGAGTCACGACCGGCACGTCCTCCTCGCCCTGCGCACCACGCTCGAGGAGAACCTGGCCATGATCGCCGACACCGTGCGCCACCTGAGGCAGAACGGCCAGCGCGTGTTCCTTGACGCCGAGCACTTCTTCGACGGCTACAAGTCGAACCCCAGTTACGCGCTCGAGGTCGTGCGCACCGCCGCGGCGGCGGGGGCCGATGTCACCGCCCTCTGCGACACCAACGGCGGCATGATGCCCAGCGAACTGGCCGACATCGTCCACGCGGTGGCCGCCGTCACCGGGGCGCGCCTCGGCATCCACTGCCACGACGACACCGCCTGCGGGGTCGCGAACACCCTGGTCGCGGTCGATGCGGGCGCTACCCACGTGCAGGGCACGGCGAACGGCTACGGTGAGCGGGCAGGCAACGCGAACCTGTTCAGCGTGGTGGCCGGCCTGCAGCTGAAAAAGGGCCGCCAGGTGCTGCCCGAGGCCGGCCTGGCCGAGATGAGCCGGATCGCGCACGCGATCAGCGAGGTCACCAACGTGACGCCGGACACCCACCAGCCTTACGTCGGCCTGAGCGCGTTCGCGCACAAGGCGGGCCTGCACGCCTCGGCGGTCAAGGTGGATCCGATGCTGTACCAGCACATCGACCCGGCCCTGGTTGGCAACGACATGCGCATGCTGGTGTCCGACATGGCCGGCCGCGCGTCGGTCGAGCTGAAGGGCCGCGAGCTGGGCTACGACCTGTCCGGCGAGCGGGAGACGATCGGCCGGGTCACCGACCGGGTGAAGGACCTGGAGGCGAACGGTTACACCTTCGAGGCGGCGGACGCGTCGTTCGAGCTGCTGCTGCGCGACGAGCTCGGCCAGCGCCAGGAGTACTTCGCGGTAGAGTCGTGGCGGGTCATCGTGGAGCGCCACCCGGACGAGCGGATGACCAGCGAGGCGACGGTGCGGCTGGTCGCCAAGGGGGAACGGCTGGTCGCGGTCGGCGAGGGCAACGGCCCGGTCAACGCGCTGGACAAGGCGTTGCGCGCCGCGCTCGAGCAGATCTACCCCGAGCTGGCCCGGCTGGAGCTGTCCGACTACAAGGTCCGCATCCTGGAAGGCAGCCACGGCACGGGCGCGATCACCCGCGTGCTCATCCAGTCCTCCGACGACAGCTCAGGCGAGACCTGGAGCACCGTTGGCGTCGACGAGAACATCATCGCCGCCTCCTGGCACGCCCTGGAGGAAGCCGTCACCTACTGCCTCCTCCGCTCCGGCCGCACCCCCGGCTGACCCCCGCCCGCCCGGGCGGCCCTCATCGGGCGCGCCTGATGAGGGCCGTCCGCGTCGGGCGCGCCCGCGTCAGGCGCCGGCGGGGACCTTGTCCAGGAAGCCGTGCACGCTGCGGATCTGGCCCTTTTCGTCCGCGACGAGGACGTCGAAGCCGATCACGATCGGCTCGCTGCCCGCCGGGCCGAGGTGCCAGGTGAACCGGGCCTGGTTGTGGTTGGCGTCGACCGGGCTGCCCAGCGTGAACACCAGACCGGGGAACTGCTGCTGGGCCCCGGCGATCCCGGCCTCGATCTCGGCCCGCCCCCGCAGGTCCGCGAGCGGGTCGGTGTAGCTGCCGTCGGCCGACCACAGGTCCTCGATCAGCGCGTGGCGCCGCGCCGGGTCCGTCTCGTTCCAGCTCGCGATCTACTTCTCGAAGATCTCCTGCACCGTCAGTTCCCTCCATAAGTACGGATCATGTTGACGTTCTCGATCCTGCGTGACCCCAGGTAACGAGGGCAATTACCTCCGAGGTAATGGAGGCGGCGCATAAGCTGACCCTGTGACGAGCGCTAAAGGGGCAGGCGAACTGCTCCGCCAGTGGCGGCAGCGCCGCCATCTCAGCCAGCTCGACCTGGCCATCGAGGCGAACGTGTCCTCCCGCCACCTGAGCTTCGTGGAGACCGGCCGGGCCCGGCCGACCAGCGAGATGATCCTCCACCTGGCCGAGCACCTCGACGTCCCGCTGCGCGACCGCAACAAGCTCCTGCTGGCCGGCGGTTACGCCCCCGCCTACCCCGAGCACGGCCTGGACGAGCCGGAACTCACCGCGGTCAGGTCCGCACTGACCCGCCTGCTCAAGAGCCACGAGCCGTACCCCGCCGCGATCGTCAACCGGCACTGGGAGCTGGTCGACGCCAACGACCCGATCGCCATCTTCACCGCGGGCGCCGCGCCCTTCCTGCTCGAGCCCCCGGTCAACGTCCTCCGGCTGAGCCTGCATCCCGACGGGGTGGCCTCGCGCATCCAGAACCTGCCCGAGTGGCGCGCTCACCTGCTCACCCGCCTGCACCGCCAGGCCCAGGCCACCGGCGACCCGCAGCTGGCCGCGCTGCACCAGGAGCTGGCCGCGTACCCCGGCGGGGAGGCCCAGCCCCCTTCGCCCACCGACGTCATAGTCCCGCTCCGCTACCGCGCACCCGACGGTGCCGAGCTGTCGTTCATCAGCATCACCGCGGTCATCGGCACGCCCATGGACATCACCGTCGACGAGCTGGCCATCGAGTCCTTCTACCCGGCCGACCCGGAGTCCGCGACGTGGCTGACACGCTGACCCTGCGCGCGCTGAACCGCGCCACCCTCGACCGCCAGCTGCTGCTGCGCCGGCACGACATGACGGCGCGGCGGGCGGTCGCGCACTTGGGCGGGATGCAGGCTCAGGCCCCGCTGGCCCCTTATGCCGGGCTGTGGACCAGGCTGGAAAATTTCACACCTCAAGAGCTTTCCACCCTAATTTCAGAACGAGCAGTGCTGCGTGCCCACCTCAACCGCGGCACGGTCCATCTGCTGACGGCCGAGGACTACCTGGACGCCCGGCCGCTGTTCCAGCAGCTGGGGGAGCGCGGCCTGCGGGCCCACTTCGGCAAGCGCCTGGCCGGCGTGGACCTGACCGAGCTGGCCGCGCGCGCCCGCGACCTGCTGGCCGGCCAGGCTCTCACCCGGGCCGAGCTGGGCCAGCTGCTGGCGCCGGCCTGGCCAGGCACCGACCCGGGCTCGCTCGCCTATGGCGCCTCGTACCTGCTGCCGCTGGCTCACGTGCCACCTCGCGGAATATGGGGCGAAACCGGTCAGGCCTCGTTCGCGCTGGCCGAGGAGTGGCTGGGCCGCCCTGTCCCCGGGCAGCCGGATCCGGCGGCCGCGGACCGGCTGGTCCTGCGCTGTGCCGGCGCTTTCGGGCCGGTGACCGTGAACGATATCCAGACCTGGTCGGGGCTGACCCGCCTCCGCGAGGTCACCGAGCGCCTGGCCGGCCAGCTGCGCACCTTCCGCGGCCCGGACGGCGAAGAACTGCTGGACCTGCCCGGCGCGCCCCGGCCGGACCAGGACACGCCCGCCCCGCCACGGTTCCTGCCCGCATATGACAACCTGCTGCTGTCGCACGCCGATCGCGGCCGGGTCATCCCGCACCGCCGGCCGGTCCCGCTGCCCCCCGGCAACGGCTCCACGCAGGGCACCCTGCTCATCGACGGGCTGTGGAACGCGACGTGGAAGATCGGCCCGGGCGTGCTGGACATCGCGCCGTTCGTGCGGCTGACGGCGCAGGACGTCGACGCCATCACCACTGAAGGCACCCGCCTGCTCGATTTCGCCGGCCCCGATTTCGCTGGCCCCGAATTCGGCACCGCGGCGGACATCCGGTTCGCACCGCCCGAGTAGCTGGGAGGGATGCGCACCGTGCCCGGGCACACTTCGGGCACGGCGCGCGTTCCGGGGTCACCGGGAGTAAGCTCGACCTTAAAGCTAAATCGGTTTAGTGTCAAGTGCGGGCCGTGACACCACCAGCCGTTCTGCTTAATTGACGGCCCCCGGGGGGACGCGGGGCCGTCTGGGACTTACGGTAGGGGCTATGGACGACAAGAAGATCTTGGCCACCATCGGTGACCTGATCAACACCGAGCACAAGCTCCGCCAGCAGCTGGCCAGCGGCGATCTGAGCACTGCCGAGGAGCGCGAACAGCTGCGGTCCACTGAGGCGGCGCTGGACCAGTGCTGGGACCTGCTGCGGCAGCGGCGCGCGCGGCGGGAGTTCGGTGAGAACCCGGACGAGGCGTCAGCGCGGCCGGTCAGCGAGGTTGAGAACTACCGGCAGTGAGGGAGTAGCGTGCGTATCGCGAGGTTCGCCAGGGGAGACGGAGTCGCGTACGGCGTAGTCGATAGCGAGGACGACGGCGCGGCGAACATAGCGGAGCTGTACGGGCATCCGTTCGGGGTAGACGCGAGCGGCGTCCGGCTGACCGGGCGCAGGTATCCGCTGGCCGAGGTCAGGCTGCTCGCCCCCGTGCTGCCGAGCAAGGTGGTGGCGGCTGCTCCGGGGGAGACGGAACCAGTCCTGTTCCTCAAGCCCTCCACCGCCGTTACCGGCCCGGGGGAGGCGATCAAGTACCCGGTGAAGCTCACCGAACGGGTCGACGTCGAGGGTGAGCTGGCGGTCATCATCGGCCGCCTGTGCCGTCAGGTGCCGCGCGAGCGGGCCGAGGACGTGATCTTCGGGTACGCGTGCGCAACCGATGTCACCGCCCGCGACCTGCAGGCCCGCGACGGCCAGTGGACCCGGGCGAAGGGGTTTGACACGTTCTGTCCGCTCGGGCCGTGGATGGAGACCGGGACGTCGCCGGCCGACCTTCAGATCACCACGACCGTGAACGGCACGGTGCGCAGCACGGCGCGCACCTCGGAACTGCCGTGGGACGTGCCGGAGCTGATCTGGTACGTCAGCCAGGTGATGACATTGCTGCCCGGCGACGTGCTGCTGACCGGGACGCCGGCCGGCGGCACGGGGCCGCTGACGGCCGGCGACGAGGTGGCGGTGACGATCGAGACGATCGGCACGCTGGCCAACAAACTGGTTATAGGGGACTGAGCGGCTCCCCGCCGGTTATCACCAGGACGGTGGCGCCGAACGATCCTATGGTGATTCCCGCGCTCATATCCTCTCCGTCTATGGACGTGAGCCGGTCACCAGCCGGAACGGACAGCTTGACGGTCAGCTGCTCGCCCGCGTGGCTGACCAGGACGGCGAACCGGGTCCCGTCGTCGCGGACCAGCGTGTCGCAGCTGACCCGCGGGTCGTCGGCGGTGACCGCCCGGCGCACCCCGGCGTGCATCGCGAGCGCGGCGTACAAGGTGACGGTGTCGTCCGGGTTGACGAGGGGCGTCTTCGCCGCCATCTGCTCCACCGGGTAGGTGCACAGCACGAGTGAGCCTTCGCCGGCCCGGCGCAGCAGCAGGGCCGGGCGGCCGTGCGCGTCGGTCGCGAGTACCTCCGTGCCTTCTCGCGGCACGACGGGGAGGAAGGCCCGGCTGTGCTCGTTGCCTGCCACGCGGAACCTCAGCGTGGCGCCGCGGACCAGCCCGCCGAAGTCGCGGGTCAGCGTGAACTCGGCCGTCTCGTCTTCTATCGGGTTGCCCAGCCCCACGTCCAGCTGGTGGGTCACGCCGAACAGCTCGTCAAGGCGCCCGTAGGACGGCCCGCGGTGCCAGCCGTTCTCGCCCGGTGAGTAGGACACGAACACGCACGCGCCGTCGGCGGCGGCGAGTCGCTCCAGTTCGGCGGCGGTCGTCGCGATCAGCTGCTTCACCGACGGCGCCAGGTACAGCTTCGCGCCGGGTTCGATCCCCGTGCTCTCCCTGACCAGGGCAGGCGGCAGGTCCGCCAGCCGGGCGGACACGTAGGCCTGGGCCAGCGTCCCCGCGATCGAGGACCCCTCCGACGGCGCGGTGAACGGGAACCTGGTGTCCAGGTAGGCGGGGACGATCAGCGCCGTGTCGGTGTCGGAGCGCACGCACCGGCCCGCGTCGATGGCGGCGAGGGTGGCGGCGAACGACCGCATCTCGAGCAGCGTCGCCTTGGGGGTGCCTGAGGTGTCGGTGAGCCCGAAGTTCAGCTCGAACGCGTGATGCCGGTACGGGTCCTGTCCGGTCAGGCCGAAGTCGGTGTTGTTCCACGCGATCCACCCCGTCGCGCCGGCCAGCATGCTGTTATGCAGCACGTGCCGGTAGTAGGTGGCGGCGTTCCGCGCGGAGGCGAAGTCGGAGCTGACGCCGAACTCCTCGAGCACGACCGGCTTGCCGAACGTCGTGGCCAGCTCGCACGCCCAGGCCGCCGCGTAGCGCTGGCGTACCGGGTCATCACCCACCGGGTACACGTGCGGGCCGAGGAAGTCGCACAGCCGGGCGGCGTCGGCGAGCCGGAACCCGTTGTCCCGGCCGGTCACCTCGATGCCCCACGCGCCGTCGCCGAGCGAGAACGGCTGGTGCCCGCCGGCCGCGCGCACCGCGTCCCTGATGATCTGCGCCCAGGCGGCGACGGTTTCGCGCGGCGTGTCATCGCCGCCGTAAATCGGCATCTCGTTGGATACCAGCCAGCCGGCCACCGCCGGGTGAGCCCCGAACCTGCGCACCATCTCGGCCGCGAACCAGGCCTGCCGGCCCACCAGCCACACGTTCGCGTACAGGTCGCGTCCGGCCCGCCAGGAAGGGTCCCAGTTCTCGCCCGACATGTGCCCGACGATGAACGTCGGTACGGTGCCCAGCCCCTGTTCCGCGTGCCGGTCGAGGAAATCGGCGAACCGGCCGGCCATGTCCTCGTCGATGCTGTCCGGCGTCGGCATGAAGTCCGGCCAGTAGAAGAACGACCTCGTGATGGACAAACCGTGGTCCCGCAGTACGCTAAGCTCCGCGCGGATGACGTCAGGATCATAGTTCCGCCACATCAAGGGTCCGCCGGTTCTCGACCAGAAGTTGGCGCCCAGCCAGGTGACGGGCCGATCGCCGGCGATGATCTTGGCGGAATTCCTTCGCATGCGCGGAACTCCCTTCTGCGTTCGATAGGCAGTACATGGGTGTGAGGTGATCGAATCACTATACCGGTTAAGTGTCAATCGCCTTTCGCGGCCGGACAGCGCGGCCAGCCGCAAAGCCGCAGGTAAACTTCCGGTACGGAGGGGTGAGATGAAACGTCCGACGATCGCCGACGTTGCACGGCGGGCCGGGGTGACCAAGGCTGCCGTGTCGTTCGCACTCAACGGGCAGCCGGGCGTTTCCGCGGCGACGAGGGAGCGGATCCTCGCGATCGCCGACGAGGTGGGCTTCAAGCCGAGCAGCGTGGCGCGCGCCCTGTCCGACGGCAGGTCCGGCGTGTTCGGCCTGATCATCGACCGGCCGGCCCGCACGCTCAGCATCGAGCCGTACTTCATCCAGCTCATTTCCGGCATCCAGGGCGAACTGAGCCAGCAGCACGTGACGCTGCTTTTCACCCTGGCCGAGGACCAGGCCGCCGAGATCGACATGTACCGGACCTGGTGGGCGCAGCGCCGGGTGGACGGGGTGTTCCTCGTCGACCTGCAGATGCGCGACCGCCGGGTGGCCGTGCTCGAGCAGCTTGGCATGCCGACCGTGGTGGTCGGCACCCCGCAGGGCGCCGGCGGGCTGCCGGCGGTGTGGCAGGACGACGGGGCGGCCACCCAGATCCTGGTCAGCCATCTGGCCGAGCTCGGCCACCAGCGCATCGCCCGGGTAGGCGGCTTCCCCAGGTACTGGCACTCCAAGCTGCGCACCGAGGCCTTCGCCCGGGCGGCGGAACAGGCCGGGCTCGAGGCGGTGTCCGTGGCCGCCGACTACACCGCTGAGCACGGCGTCGAGGCCACCCATGCGCTGCTGGAAGTGGCCAGGCCCCCGACCGCGATCTTGTATGACAACGACGTCATGGCCGTGGCGGCGCTGAGTGCGGTGCAGCGGTCCGGCCTGACCGTGCCCGGCGACCTGACGGTCGTGGCCTGGGGCGACTCGGCGTTGTGCGAGCTCGTGCACCCGGCGGTGACCGCGCTGCGCTGGGACACCGTCGATGCGGGGGCGCGCGCGGCGCGGCTGCTGAACCTGGCGGCGGGGGGCACGCAGGTGGACAGCTACCAGGAAGGCCCGCCCGAGCTCATGGTCCGCGATTCCAGCGGAGCACCCCGTCACCTGGGCTTAGGGCACGCCGGATAAGCCGCCACGTGAAATGTCCTGCTCGCCGGGGGCTTGACACTTAACCGGTATAGTGCTTCGATCGCGGCACATCCGCTTTATCCAGGAGAAAGGTGTCTGCGATGACGAGACGCGTCAGAGCTCGTTGCGCTGTCGGGTTCGTCGCCGCCGTCGCGGCCGCGGGCGTGCTCGCGGCGTGCGGCAGCAGCGGCGGAAACAGTGGGAGCGGGACATCCTCCACGGGGCCGCGCGGAACGGTCACGGGAAGCTTCACCTCCGCGCCCTACGTCGCGGACTTCAACCCGTTCAACCCGGGCTATGTGGCGGCGGTGACCAACGGGATGGTCTATGAGCCGCTGATGTTCTTCAACACCGCGGTAGCGGGGAGCGTCCAGCCATGGCTGGCCACGAGCTACGCCTGGGGTGCCGGCGGCACGTCATTGACATTCAGCCTGCGGCACAACGTCACCTGGACCGACGGGAAGGCCTTCACGAGTGCCGACGTCGCGTTCACGTTCAACCTGATCAAATCCAACTCGGCACTGAACCAGTACGGCCTGCCGATCGTGAGCGCCACCGCGAACGGCCCGTATAGCGTGACGATCACCTTCACCCAGCCGGTCTACACCGACCTGTACTTCATCGCCGGCAAGCTGATGATGCTGCCGCAGCACATCTGGTCCACGGTCAAGGACTACACCACGTGGACGAACCCGCACCCGGTCGGTACCGGTGCCTACACCGTGACCAAGGTGACCCCGCAGGTGCTGATCGCGACCGCGAACCCGCACTATTACCTGCCGGGGCTGCCGAAGGTCAAGACGTACCAGTTCCTGGTCTACACCACCAACACCACCGCGGACGCGGCGATCGAGTCCGGGCAGCTCGGCTGGTCCGGCGGCTTCATCCCGAACATCAACCAGACCTACCTGGCCAAAGACCCGAAGTACCACCTGGTGGACATCCCGCTGTCGGTGGACTACCTGATCGCGAACATGAAGAAGGGCCCGACGACGAGCCTGGCGCTGCGGCAGGCGGTCAGCGCGGCGATCGACCGCAACTACATCAGCAAGTCGGTCTACGACGGGTACGCGCCGCCGACCGATCCCGAGGGTCTGCTGATGCCGAACCTGCAGAACATCGCCAGCCCCGAGACGAAAGCCGACTCGTTCGGCGCCCCCGCTCCGGCCCAGTCGAAGCAGATCCTGCAGGCCGCCGGGTACAAGCTGGGCAGCAACGGCATGTTCAGCACGCCCAGCGGCCAGCCGCTGAGCGTCGACGTCAAGGTGGTCTCCGGCTGGACCGACTACCTGTCAATCCTGCAGATCCTGGGACCTGAGCTCAAGGCGGCGGGCATCAACATGACCGTCACCCAGGAGGCCTACTCGGTATGGACCACCGACCAGGACACCGGCAACTTCCAGTTCCTGCTGTCCAACGCCGGCTACACCCCGGTTCCCTATTCGTTCTATTACAACCTGCTGGCCAGCGCGGTCACCAAGCCGCTCGGCACCGCGGAGACGATCGGCAACTTCGGTCGCTACTCCAACACGACGGTGGACGGCCTGCTGAACACGATCGCGTCCACCACCGATAGCGCCACGCAGAACCAGGCCTTCTACCAGATCGAATCGATCTTCAAGTCGCAGCTTCCCGACATCCCGCTGATGGAGGCGCAGGACGAGGTCGAGTTCAACGGCAACGTGGTCACCAACTTCCCGACCACGACCAACCCGTGGGCCGGAGCCGCCACCTGGCTGAACCCGGACGACGGCTGGGTCGCGGCCCGGCTGACCCCGGTCAAGTAGCCGGATGACGGCGATCACGAATCCCGGTGGGGAAGCTCCCGCTCTTCCCCGCCGGGGCCGGGTCCGGAGCCGGAGCCGCGCACCGCGGCTCGGCTCGGGCCGCTACCTCGCCAGGAAGCTGGGCTTTTACCTGGTAGCGGCCTGGGTGGCGATCACGCTGAACTTCTTCCTGCCCCGGCTGATCCCCGGCAACCCGGTCGAGATAATCCTGGCGCACCAGGCGCGCTTCGGCATTGTGCCGCCCAACGAGGCGGCGACGCTGTCCAGGATACTGGGGCTCAGCACCGGGAGCATTTTCGCCCAGTACTGGGGATACCTGGACAGCCTCGCGCACCTGCGGCTGGGCCTGTCCGTTTACGAGTTCCCCGTGCCCGTCTCCAGCGTGATCAGGCAATCGATCCTGTGGACGGTGATCCTGGTCGGCGCGGCGACCGTGATCGCCTTCGTGGTGGGCATCTCGCTCGGCGTGCTGGCCGGCTGGAAGCGCGGGACCTGGCTGGACAACCTGGTGCCCGCCACCACGTTCCTCACCGCCATGCCGTACTTCTGGCTCGCGCTGCTGCTGGTCTTCCTGCTCACTCAGGTGCTGACCTGGCTGCCGGCCTCGGGCGGCTACGACCCGACGGACACCGTCGGCTTCAACGGGCAGTTCGTCGCCTCCGCGGTGCAGCACTCGATCCTGCCCGCGCTGACGATCGTGATCAGCTCCCTGGGCGGCTGGCTGCTCGGCATGCGCAACATGATGGTGGCCACGCTCTCGGACGACTACGTGATCGCCGCCGAGGCCAAGGGCCTGCGCTCGCGCCGGGTGATGCTCGGCTACGCGGCGCGCAACGCCATCTTGCCCAGCGTGTCCGGCTTCGCGATAGCGCTCGGCTTCGTGGTCAGCGGGTCGATCGTGATGGAACAGGTCTTCAACTACCCCGGTATCGGCAACGTTCTCTACCAGGCGGTGACCAACGACGACTACCCGCTCATGCAGGGCATCTTCCTGGTGATCACGCTGACCGTGCTCGGCGCCAACCTGATCGTGGACCTGCTGTACGGCCTCATCGATCCGCGCACCAGGATCGCCTGATGTCCGGGCGGGTACGCGGCGCGTTCGTTTCCGGCAGGCTGGTCGCGGGCGTCGGCATCGTCGGGTTCTTCGTGCTGCTGGGGATCATCGGGCCGTTCCTGACCGGCGACCCGAACGCGTTCGGCAGGGCCGAGTGGAAACCTCCGTCGGCGGCGCACTGGCTCGGCACCACCCAGCTGGGCCAGGACGTGTTCACCCAGATCGTGGTCGGTACCAGGGCCACGCTGGAGATAGGCGCCGCGGCCGGGCTCATCGCCACCGTCATCTCGATCGTCATCGGTGTGGGCGGCGGCTACCTCGGCGGGGTCGTGGACGAGCTGCTGTCGCTGCTGTCCAACGTCGTGCTCGTCATCCCAGCGCTGCCGCTGATCATCATCATCGCCTCGTTCGTGCACGCGACCGGCGTCTGGCCGACGGTCCTGGTGATCGCGTTCGTCAGCTGGGCGGCGTCCGCGCGAGTGCTGCGGGCGCAGACGCTGTCGGTGCGCAACCGCGATTACGTGCTGGCCGCGCGCGCGTCAGGAGAACGGGCCTGGCGGATCATCCTGGCCGAGGTGCTGCCGAACGAGCTGCCGATCATCGTCTCGCAGTTCATCTTCGCCGTCATCTTCGCCGTCCTCACCCAGGCCGGCCTCGCGTTCCTGGGCCTGGCCAATCCTAACCAGCTGACCTGGGGAAACATGCTCTTCTTCGCGCAGAACGACGAGGCTCTGTCCAGCGGAGCATGGTGGTGGTTCGTCCCGCCGGGCGCCTGCATCGCGCTGCTCGGCATGGGCCTGGCCCTCATCAACTTCAGCATGGACGAGCTGCTCAACCCCCGCCTGCGGGTGTACCGGCCGGCGAAGGCGGAAGTCCGACGGCGGGCGGCCGTGTCGTGAGCGACACGGACGTCCTGCTGAGGGTGGAGCACGTCAGCGTCGAGTACGCGGCGCGGCGTCCGACCCGTGCGGTCAGGGACGTGAGCTTCGAGCTGCGCCGCGGCGAGGTGCTGGGCATCGCGGGGGAGAGCGGCTGCGGCAAGACCACGCTGGCCTACGCGCTGGCCAGGCTGCTGCGCCCGCCGGCCCGGCTGTCCAGCGGGTCGGTGCGGCTCACCAGGGCGGACGGCACCGACGTGGACGTGCTGGCGCTGGCCGGCGAGGACCTGCGGCGGTTCCGCTGGACCACGGTGTCCATGGTCTTCCAGAGCGCGATGAACGCGCTGAACCCGGTCACCACCATCGGCAGGCAGTTCAGCGACATCTTCACCGCGCACCGGCCGGACATGGGCCCCGCCGAACGCGAGGGCAGGACCCTCGAGCTGCTGGCGATGGTAGGCATAGATCCAGAACGGCATCGCAGCTTCCCCCATGAACT
>Ga0126381_100003801_pt1 | contig 16372 bp, 10 predicted proteins | sample PanSoiMetPlot_28_FD_96465 | JGI IMG/M metagenome (GOLD analysis project Ga0126381, IMG submission 96465) | Tropical forest soil microbial communities from Panama - MetaG Plot_28 | ecosystem: Environmental > Terrestrial > Soil > Tropical forest > Bulk soil | place: Panama | collected 2016-02-17 | reverse complement strand
CCTTTGCCATCGCGTCCTGGGCAGTCATTTTGCGCCACGGGTGGGGACCCAGATGATCGCCGCCAAGAAGCAGTCGCGCTTCCGGAAAACCGGCGCGCCGGACGGTCTCCTGCACGAAGTCGCGAAAAGCGTCGGGCTGCATCCCCGTATAGCCGCCATCCTGGTTCACCTGATTGCACGTGGCCTCGATCAGGAGCAGTCCCCTCTCTCCAGCGGCCTGTTCGGCTGCCGCGCGGATCACCATGGGATGCGCCGAACAGATCGAAGTTATGCCGCGCTGGCCATTCGCCGACAGCAATTCTTGAAAGCGGCTCGGCGCCATGCCCCTGTCCCGATCCTCGCGTTACTGGATGTTGTGAAATGATGCTATCATCTTGTCCATCACCGGCAAAGAAACGGGGCATTCTTGAAAAAACAATTCGACCTCACCATCGCCGGAGAAATCAATCTCGACCTGGTTCTTGACGGTATCGCCGAAGCAATGCCGGTGGAGCGTGAGCTTTTGGCATCCTCCTGCCGCGTCACGCTAGGAAGCTCGGCCGCGATCCTGGCGCATAATTGCGCGGCCATGGGAATGCGGGTGGGTTTTGCCACGCTCGCGGCCGACGACATGTTCGGCGCCAGGGCGCTGGACTTTCTCCGCTCGCAAAGCGTGGACCTATCTCAGGTCCGGATTAGCGATTCGAGTGCGGGTTCGGGCCTGACCGTGGTGGTCAATCACGGGCGCGTGCGCCGCATCCTCAGCTATCTTGGGACGACAGAGGAATTGGCTCGCAAACATCTGGACCTCGACTATTTGTGCGCCGGGAAACATTTCCATCTCTCATCTCTGTTCTTATTGAAAACATTGCAGCCCGACTTGCCTGAGCTGTTCCGCAATATCAAAACGAGAGACCTCACCATCTCGCTCGATACCAACGACGATCCGGACGACTGCTGGAACGGCGTGTTGGGCGCGCTCCTTCCCCTGGTGGACGTGTTTCTACCCAATGAACGAGAATTGTTGCGCATCGCCGGATGCGACTCCGTTGAAGACGCCCTGACGGCATTGGCCGACAAGGTAAAATTGATTGTGGTGAAGCGCGGCGCCAAAGGTGCGACGGTGCAGCGCGGCAGTGAGCGCCTCGATGTTCCCGCCATCCCGGTCGTGACGGTGGACATGATCGGCGCCGGCGACAGTTTCAATGCCGGTTTCCTGAGCGGCTATGTGCGAGGACTTTCCCCGCCGGAATGCGCTCAAATGGGCAACATCGCGGGCGCCATGTCCACCTTGAAACCAGGTGGCATAGAAGCGTTTCGCGATCGGAAATTCCTGCGTGATTCTCTCGCAAAGTTCGATCCTGGCGCCGCCCTTTTGTTAAACACGTGAAGCGCATCGAATAGTTCCATTCGAGGAACTCTCGATAGTCCGCACTGAATCGAATCACTTGCGAGGCAATAATCGCAGGAGAGTGGGGCTCACTCTTTCCTTCCGACTGTTTCCTCGGCCAACAAGAATGTCGGCGGGATTAACAAATTGAAATTGAGTCGGCCATGAACAAATCGCACCTGCGAAGTCCGCATATCGGGCAATTATCCCGTACGCATCGCGGCTTTTTGAGAACTCAGAATTCCTTCACCAAAGCAACCGCAACACATATTTCAATCGTGCAGGCACGCTGGAATGAAAAAATAGAAATTCCGTCATCGATTCGTTCGAAACAAATCTTGCGTCTAGTAGTTAAGGACAGCGTGATAAAATTTGAATCGTGACCGCGATAGGGCGGCCACGTTTAGCAAAAGGTTTTTGCACATGTGCGACTACTCATTGGAGTCCGCCGCGCGTCGTGACGCGGCAGTCGGCGACCAGCTGAAGACGGCGAGAATTGGCGTTCACGGCACTATCGGTCTTGTCTCGCACAATGATCCTTCGACGGCGGTTTGCCTTATGCCGGGCGCAAGGCTCGTTGTCTCGGGAATTCCGTCCGGCTTGCGGCAGCAATGGGGTGTCGGCGAAGTCGCGATCGCGACGTTCCAGAAACGCGACGGGCGCAACGCCTATCAAGGCCCGATGGGGTTTTACCATGACGGCGTCATGTTCGACGGCGCCAATGGCAGGGTCGTGCTGTTCCAGGAATTCCCTCTCGAGATCGAAGTATCGGTCGAGACGATTCCCGGCGCGGTTTGCGACATGCCCATAGAGGCTCCGCTTGAAGAAGTGCCACGCGAATTCGCTCTCACCTGACGGCTACTGACGGCTATCTGGGCCCCGAACTCCGGTTCGGGGCCCTTTGCCATTTAAGACCGCCTTGGCTTCCTCAGGAACCGGCCCCTATGTCCGCTCTGGATCGTCTAACTTAGGCCGGTGGCACCTGACGTCATGCTACATTCCTGACATCATCCTACATTAATGCGTGCGATCGTTGCCGCTCACACTCCTAGAGCGGCCTGCCCTCAACAGCACCCGTGCGGCATCGGCCCGGCAGGAGATATTTAGGCTCAAACGCGGCAACGGGACCTCGGACATTGCGCCGGTAGGACAGTCAAGCGGCAACGCTACCAACCGGTGCTGTGCTGTAGCGCCGGCACAACGCTATGCTCCCTAACGCCAGGGGCGAACACTTCCTAGGTGCGACGACGTAGACAACTCCCATTGACCAATGCCGCGGAGGCATGGAAACTGGCGGTTGAAGGCGCAGAAGACACTTGGCCGAGGCGGCCTGGGGGAAGCGATCGGTCAATGCGAGAAACGCGCGTCATCATGGGCATGCCTGTCAGACTGGCGGGGCGGAAAGGCCCAGCCCGACAACACGACTCGGACGCGGTGTTTGCGGAGTTGCGGCTGCTGATGCGCAATTCAGCTCCTTTAAGAATGAAAGCGAAATTTCCCGTTTCAATCATGGCGAGATCGTCGAAAGAGTTTTGACTCCACCCATGCGGGAGATTTTTGCCCTGTACGAAGCGCGCATGACGAGCGGACTTGGGAAATTCTTGTCATGAGGCTCGCCGAGAATCGCGAAAGTTTTGCCGCCAAATTGCTCTTGTCTTCTGTGCTGGTGGCCGTGTCGCTCGCTTATGGCTTGTGGCAAAGAAATGCCGCGACACGTCCGATCATTGCCATGGCGCCGGTACCCCTGCCGGCCGCGCCGAAGTCGTTATGGTCCGCGCAAAATGGTTTGGCAAAGCCAGTGCCAGCATCGACGACGCCTGCAGCCCCTGCGACACCGGATTTCAGCGCCGCGGCCGGCCTGAGCAGCGCTTCTAAGCAAACTGAGGCTACCCCGACCGCGCCTAGATCCGCCTCGATCGCAAGGGCTGCACCGCGGGCAACTAAGGCAACTGCAATTCACACCGCACCGGCGGCGCGGCTCCCTCAGAATGTGGCTTCGCCTTCTCCAGCGCCAACTGCCGCGCTCAGCGCCCAGGTGGCGCAGGAAATGTATATGCCGACCGACGAGGCATCACCGCCGCTTCCATTGGTTACGGGTACACCTTCGCCTGGGGCTACCCCCTCCATTCCTACCGGCACCCATCTGGAAGATGGTGACTATCTTAGCGACAGGCACCAATTTGAATGGGGCGATCTCGAGGTCAAAATCTCAATCCATGAGGGACAGATAACTGGTGTGCAGATCCTGCAATACCCCGATCACCGCTCCCAGTCGCTCTATCTCAGCCAAATGGCGGGTCCAATCCTGGAGAACGAAGTGATCAAGACCCAGCAATACCAGGTAGACGTTGTCACTTCTGCCACCGACACAAGTTATGCCTTTCAAGACGCCATTGCCGGCGCAATCGTGAAAGCAACACGCGGATAAATGTTGTTCCGGCGCACCCTTACTTACCGCCTGGCGCTTTATTACCTGGGCGCCATCGTTTTGGCGGCTTTGATTCTGTCCGCCGTCGGAATCGTGCACCAGCCGATGGCGAATCTCGCCTTCTCCGTGGCCGTGACGCTTTTGGTGTGCCTATCGGTAAATCGGGCGTTTGCGCGGGCATTCGGAGCGGAGAGCAACTGGGAATCGGTCTGCATCAGCGCCTTCATCATCGTCCTGATCATTACACCCGCGGCGCCCAACGATTTTGCCGCGGCAGGTTTTCTGATTCTGGTCTCGGCTTGGGCGATGGCCTCGAAATACATGGGAGCGATTGGCAAACGGCACGTCTTCAATCCCGTCGCCTTCGGCGCGGCTCTCATGGGGATCGGCCTGCACCGCACCGTTAGTTGGTGGGTGGGTGACAACGCCGTGCTATTGCCGGTGATCATCTTGGGTGGAATGCTCATCCTCGCCCGGCTGCGCTATTACGAGATGGTGACCGCCTATGCCGTGGTCGTTTTGGGCATCTCCATTGCCCATGGCAATCATTCCAGCCTGGCAGGGATTGGTCACTCCATCTCGATGATGGGCATTCATTCCATGTTAGGCTTTTTTGGCTTCGTGATGCTAACTGAGCCGCGCACCGCACCAATCGGGCGCTGGCGGCAGATCGCTTACGGGGCCTTTGTCGGGTTGCTATTTTCGCCATTTACGCATATCGGCGCTTATTACTTCACGCCCGAGGTCGCAATTCTTTGCGGCAACCTCTTCGCCTTCATCTCCAACAAGCGGCGCATCCGCCGCTGGGCCGAGGCTTTCGCCTAATCAACATTCGACACGCTTCTGAATCCAAAATCTGTACATGCCGGAGAACGTATCCGGGTTTTCGTTTTCGAATTCGTGCCAATTCTGAAGATTGACGGCTGCGGGATCGCCGGGGAAACGCAAGCGGTAGGCCAGAAGGGTGCCACGATCCGTCTCGAACCCCAATAACGTCAGATCATTGTCGTGCAGAAACTCGGCGATAGCGGGCAGCTCCATCTGGTGCTCCTGGCTATGAAACAGCAGGTCACGGCAGCTGCTGATGCCAAAGAAATCGTCCGAGCCCGCGATGCCGGGATCGGGATTCTTGTTTAAATCCAATAAATCTTGGCGGCAGCGTCGGATGTCCTCGGCGGATGTGCCGTAACCCCAATGCGCGATGCGCCTCCGCGCCTCCACAATGCCACGTCTCGCCATCTTGCTGTAAAGGCCAAGTGTCATATATCCGCCCGGCCGCAGCAGCGATAAAAGCATCCGCCATCCGGCGAAGGGGTCGGCCAAATGGTGCAGAACACCGGAGCATTCCACAGCGTCGAATCGCCGGCCGATGATGCTCAATTTCAGCAAATCTGCTTGCGCAAACTCGATCGCGGTCAGACTGAGCTCGGCTGCTTTTCGCCCGGCATAACCAAGGCTCTTGCGACTGAGATCGACCGCCAGCACGCGTGAAGTCATGCCTTGCGCTAATTGGAGCGCAAGCTGGCCGGTACCGCACCCCGCGCTGAGAACCTCGGCAATCCCGCTGTCGCTTCTTTGCTCGAAGACAGAAAAAGGAAATTTGTGGCGCAAATAGTCCGTTATGGTCATCGGCTTTTCGCGCCGTGGTATCCGGATCCAGCGGGGATAGGGATTTTCTTCATATTGGCTCTGGACCCGACGGGAAACCACGTCCTCGATGGAGGTTAGTCTTGGGATAGGCGCGCGCAATCGCCCCTCCTCTTCCGGCTCGCGCACCTGCTCCAACAAGAGGGCGGTTACCGGTCCCGGCCACGGCAGGTCGAGAAGCCGGTTCGCGCCGGGTAGGGAATGAAGCGGAAAGTAGGCGGCCACTGCCAACAGCCGCATGACCGATATCGACGTTCCGCTTTCGAGCGCTGCGGCGAGCGCATCCCGCAACCTGCTTGCCTGCTGGATTTCATCTTCAGCGTGGAAAAAGACATAGTCATTGATGAAACATTGGCGCGCCAGCGCGGCGAAAAATTCCAGGCCCGCGTCGTCCACGCTGTCGCTTGCGGCCGCATCAAACAGGAGGAGGCGCCGTGCCATCGTGAGGAAGCGTTCGAGTTCGACGTCGGTGTTCTGTGTCGAAACCAAATACGCACGGAGCAATTCATCGTCCGCCAGTACCGAGGGGCCGTTTGGTCCCAGCAGTTCCGTCGCCGGCAAAGGTCGCGGCCATGCTTGCGCGGCCCGCGATACGCATTCGCCGGTCTGGACCTTTTGCTTGATAAGGCTGGCGCAGCTTCGTGCAAGTTCGGCCGGCCGGGCCCACGGCTCCATCAGGGCCCTCACCATCATTTTACGAACCTGATGATCGTCGTGCGCCCAGCGGAGCGGCCCGGCAATTTCCACGAAAATTTGCTTGGCTTTCGCTGTGTCCTTGCGGCGCAAGGATTGGAGAATTGTTTCCAACGCTGTCATGGTATCGCCTTGGGCCGCGAGCGCCTCGGCCAGGCCGATCAGGGCGTCACTATCCCGAGAGTTTATCTGCAGCAGCTGCTGGTAAACTGCAGCAGCCTCGCCAGCCCGCCCCTGCTCCTTTAACATGAACCCAAGATTGTTCTGCGCCCGGCTGAACTCCGGCGCCAGGACGAGCGCACGGCGGGTACTGGCCAAAGCGTCCTCTGACTTGCCTCGTTCCCAAAGCAACATGCCGAGATTGTCATGGGCTCCCGCAAAATCCGGTCTCAGGACCAGAGCGTGGCGGATGCTAGCTTCGGCTTCGTCCAGTTTTCCCTGGCGATGAAGCGCGGCGCCCAGATTGTTGTGTGCCTCCGCGTAGCCCGGCGCCAGGGCAAGCGCGTTGCGATAACAAGTCACCGCGTCGTCCAGCCTTTCCTGCTCGAACAGCAGTGTGCCGAGATTGTTGTGCAGTTCGGCTTGGTCAGGCTGGAGCGCGAGCCCGCGGCGATAGCTGGACTCTGCCTCGTCGAATTTATTCTGCTCGCAAAGAGCATTGCCCAGATTGTTGTGCGCTGGGGCCAGGTCAGGCCTCAATCCAAGCGCCTGGTGGTAGCAGGCGATCGCTTCGTCAAGCCGTCCTGCCTGATGAAGCGCGACTCCCCGGGCGAATATGCTCCGCGCATCCGCCGACTCGCCCTGCATCACGCGGCTACCCGCTTTCCCCGAGATTTGCGAAAAACCGGCAAGACAGTCCTCACGGAGGTTGTCCGTGAGGGATCATATCGCCCGATGGACCCATTTCAATCCATGCGCGACGGCGGCGGGCCCTATTGCGATGACCCGCCGTGCCGGGCTTACTGCGATGATGGCAGGCTGTAGGCGATATAGTCGCCAGAGTAATTGCCGCCACTCACTGCAACGATGATGTACTGCTTGCCGTCAACCGAGTAGGTCATGGGCGAACCGGATTGCGGCGCCGGCATCCACACCGCTCCCACTTGCTGGCCCGTCTTCTGGTCATACGCGCGCAGGTAAGCGCCACGCGGATGGCCGGGCTGCGTCGTAACTTGCGGATCTCCCATCACCACCAGATTCTTGGTGATTACTTCGCCAACATTTCCGTTCTGGCCCGTCTTGGGAATATTGAGCCCCTTCAGCGCCGCATTGAGCCGGATCTCGTCCGGTGTGTCGCCATGAGGCACCTGCCAAAGCGTGTCGCCGGTATCCAGATTGATGGCGGTCAGAAGTCCATAAGGCGGTTTCACGAAAGGCAAACCGTCCACATTAAAGGGAGGCCGTGGTTCCGTCGCGACCTGAGGATGTTCGGCCATGATGGACTCGAGTTTGGCCTGATCGGCGCTCACCTTGGGTGCGTCGGAGGCCGAACCGAATCCCGGACCGCCGGATATCGTGAATGGCTGGCCGGCGGTACCCGCTTCATACCTGTTATCCGTCAAACCCGCAGGTGGCTCGACCAGTCCCAGCGGGCCGACCATCGCGTTGGCCGCAGGGGCGAATACCACATGGGTTTCCGGATTGAATCCAGCTCCGGGCCAATTTGTGCCGCCGGCGGCATTGCCGATGTCCATTACGCCATACGGGCCGCCCACTTTGCTGGCGAGAGCGGGTGAAAACATGGTGCCCAGCTTGTAGTACTTCTTGATGATAGCGACCGCTTTGGCGCGCAGTTCCGGCGTGAAGTCGACCAGTTCATCCTCGGTCATCGACTGGCGTGCGTAAGGTGCAGGCTTTGTCGGGAAGGGCTGAGTCTTAGAGGTCTCTTCGCCCGGCACATCGCTTTGCGGCACCGGCTTTTCGGCGATCGGCCAGATCGGCTTTCCCGTGACCCTGTCGAACACATAGAGGTTCGCTTCCTTGGTTGGGAGAGCGACCGCCTTGATCGCCTTACCATTGACGGTGATGTTCACCAGGAGCGGCGGCGAGGAGAGGTCATAGTCCCAGATCGGGTGATGGACGATCTGGTAGTACCACTTCATCTTGCCGGTCTGGAGATCGACACACACCAGGCTGTCACCAAAGAGATCGTTGCCCGGGCGCGCGCCGCCATAAAGGTCGTTGGTGGGATCTTCGACCGGGAGATAGACGCTGTTGAGCTCGGGATCCACCGTGATGCCGGTCCACGTTCCGGTATTGCCGTTAAAGTCGGCCGAATTGTTCTTCCAGCTGTCGTAGCCGAATTCCCCCTTCTGCGGGATGTCGTGGAAAGTCCACAGCAATTTGCCCGTCTTCACGTCAAAGGCCCTGACCAATCCCTTGGTGTTGTTCACTTCCAAGGGTTGGAAGCCCTCCTTCATTGCCGAACCAACGATCACCACGTTGTTCACAACGGTAGGCGTGCTATGGAGGCCGATCTCGCCATAGGTGAGATCGATCTGTTTGTATTCGCCGGGATGGCCTTGCACACCGGTATAGGCGCCGACCTTTAGGTCGATCACGCCGTGATTGCCGAAATCCTCGATGGGACGACCAGTGTGGGCATTGAGCTCGACCAGGCGATAGCCAGTCGTCACGTAAAGGATGCGCTCGTCGCCATTGCCATCAGTCCAATAGGAAACGCCGCGGCCGGACAACTGGCGCGGCGCGAGCGCGGCACGCGCCCCTTCGTCCATGCTATAGACCCATTTCAGCTCACCGGTCTTGGCGTTCAACGCGATCACGGCGCGGCGCGAACCGCCGGTCGTATAGACGGTGCCGTTGATCTCGAGCGGCGTGCCCTCCAGCTTGAATTCCGGACGGCCGCCAAGATTGTCGGTCTTGAAATGCCAGGCCTGCTGCATCCGGTTGAAGTTCGACGCGTTGATCTGGTCGAGCGGCGAATAGCGCGATCCCGATGGATCGGCGAAATACATGGGCCAGTCGCCCTTGGCCGTGGAGGGTTGGCCCTGCGCAGTTTGCGCGCTCGACGGCACTGCGAATAAAAACGGCAACAACGCTAGCGCAGCCACCGATGACAGGCGCCGCACCACATGCACGCGACTAGGCATTTCACTCTCCCTTTGGCACGACCGACTAGAATGCGTCCCCCACCCCTTCGATCGTGTAAGCTTTTCACCTGGCAGGGGCGCTGGCAATAAAAAAACAAACGAATCCCCGCGCCCACGTGCTTCTTGCGCTGCAACACCAAACCTATTTTCGAGCCAGATTGCCGCACCCGTGCTCGTGCTCAATCTTGGGACCGGAGCGCATCCTCAGATAGCTGCCGCGATCGGTGATGTCGGTCCAACTACTCCTGCCGGAAAGACCGAGATATCGCCGACATTCAATTAGGGGCTGAGGAAATCGCCAAGAGCCTGGCCACAGCAAGGCGGACCACTGAGACCTTTGGTCACAACGCTGCCAGGACCTGAGCGCCGGCCAAGCCACTGCAAGCGCAAGTTGACAACTGCCCATGTCCAACACGCGCAGCGTGCGGCATTGTCGGCTCGCTCTTCGAGGCATTCAGGATGCGAGCGTTGGCGATGTCGGTGGCGACTTTTGTCGCCGCCATCGACTGCGGCGCCTTCGCAGATCTCGGATCCGATGCAAGGTGGGATTGTTTACTAGGCCAGATCTTGCGGGCTCGCACGCACAACGCGGACCTTGACGTTTGAGACATTAGAAACCTCAGCGCGAACGCAAAATAAATATTCGTATTAGGCGTAACGACCACGCCGTATAGTGCCCTCCGGGGTGGGAATCATGACCGATGTTCCCGTCGGAAGGGCATTCTGGAGCGATTTGGTTCGCCAAATTGCGATCCGTACTCGCAACCATGACGATGCCGAAGATTTGCTTCATTCGGCCTACTTGCGGCTCGTTCGATATCAGGTGCAAAAGCCGGTAGACAATGTCCCGGCATTCCTGGTCAAAACCGCGCTTAACCTGAACGTTGACAATTGCCGCCGCCTGCGAGCGCACAACAGCGCAGCGCCATTCCCACAACTCGAAGATTCTGCGCCGCTGCAAGATGAGGTTGTAGCCGCACGAGTTCGTCTTATGAGGGTTAAAGCGGGGCTGGAAAAATTGCCTCCCCGAACCAGGGAAATTCTCCTAATGCACCGGCTTAACAATCTAACCTACAGCGAGATTGCTAGTCGACTTGGAATCAGCTCAAGCGCCGTCGAGAAGCACATCGCTAAGGCGGCGGTGTTTCTCGCAAAGTGGATTGAGGGTTGGTAATGCGGCGCTTTTCGCCCGGCGACACCGCCCTCGAAGAAGCTGCCAACTGGCTAGCGCGGCTTTGTGCTGACGATCGGACTCGTGATGACGAATCCGCGTTTAGGGCGTGGCTGATTGCCGATCCCCGCAATGCGACCGCCTTCGACGCTGTCAACACAGCGTGGGAGACTATCGGCGCTCTTCCGCGCGATCTGCGTGGCGGGAATGTCCGTTATGAGGCTGGTGTGCATCGCCGCGCGATTGTCGTGGGAAGCCTAGGGTTTCTCGCGGCGCTCAGCGGAAGCCTTGCTTTTCTCAATCGGGCTGACGCCGAAGTCTATCAAACCGATGTGGGCAAGCAAAAACATGTGGCACTCCACGACGGTACCAATATCTTGCTCGACACGGACACCAGGATAAGGGTGACGTTCACCGACCAGGTGCGTGCCATAAAATTAGACTATGGCCGTGCCAATTTCAGCGTCGCGCCAGACGCAAAGCGCGCCTTCTCGGTCAAGGCAGCGGATAATTTGGTGATTGGTGATCGTTCCGTCTTCGATGTGCGTTGCGATGGAGACGGCGTCTCGGTTCTTCTACTTCGGGGCCAGGTAGCAGTCGAGAGTAGCGACACCAAAACCGAGAAGGTTCGCGTGTTAGACGGGGGCGAGCGGCTGACCACCTCCGGCGCGACGGCGAAAATAGACAGGCCCAATCTTGTTTCTCTTATCGCCTGGCAGACCGGACAGGCGGTTTTTGACAATTGCACGTTGAGGTTGGCGGTCCGCGAAATGAACCGCTACTCGACCACCAAGCTGGAAATTGATGATGCGCGCATCGCGAACATGAAGCTGAGCGGTGTCTATCGTGTGGGGGACAATACCGGCTTCGCACGAGCCTTGTCTCATCTTCTGCCCATTGAGGTGACGATAGGTGAAGATCGCATTGGACTTACTGCCGATGAGGGACGGCTGATAACGGGATAGTGAAAGTGTTTTTAAGCCGCTGAATTGAAAAGCGGCGTTGCTAAATCCGGGGGGACTATGGCGCGTTTTGGCATCAAGAGAATTCGTGCTCGCCTTATATGCGGCGTCGGCGCGTTGGCACTCAGTGCCGGCGCGGCATTGGCGCAAACAGAAAATTTTGCATTGCCGGCCCAGCCACTTGCAGAGTCGCTTAAGGAGGTAGCCCGCCAGAGCGGCCAAAATATCCTGTTCTTGCCGCAGGAGATCGCGGGCCTGCGGGCTCCGCCATTGCATGGTCAGATGTCTGGCGCGGCCGCGGTCGAGTACCTACTGCGGGGCACCAACCTGGAAGCGGATTCTTACGGCACCAACGGCCTGATCGTGCGGCCAGCTGCGGGCGACAAGCAGGGCGAGGCGGCTCCCCCTGCGGCTCTACAACTTGCCTCGGTTTCAGTCAGCGGCCAGCAGGACCTCGTGGCGCAAATGACTGAACCTCAGACCGCGGTGGCGCAGAATGCCCCTGCCCCAGCCCAGACGGCTCCCGCCACGGTGCAAGCCAACAATGCGGAGAATCCCGAGACGGTAGTGGTTTCCGCGTCTCGCATTTCAATCGCGGGGTACACAGCGCCGACGCCGGTTTCAGTGGTCGACTCCAAGCAGCTCGAGCAAGCCGCGAACATGGATATCGGAGCGACGCTGCGCCAACTCCCCATGATGGGCACCGCCCAGAGCCCCGAAAATGGCACCCAGGGCAACGCCGGTAACTCGGGCGCCGTGGGCATCAGCAGCGTTAATCTGCGCAACCTGGGCGTCACCCGGACCCTGGTCCTGATCGATGGCGAGCGCGAAGTCTGGGGTGGCGTGCAATATGGCGTGGACCTCAACACCATTCCCAGCACCGTGATCCAGCGTGTAGACGTGGTGACCGGCGGCGCCTCGGCCGCCTGGGGTTCGGATGCGGTCGCCGGTGTTGTCAATCTGATCATCGACAAAAGCTTCACCGGCTTGAAGGGCTCCATTGACTTGCAAGACACCGGCGACGACACCCGCCGCCAATATGGCTTCACGCTCACCGGCGGCACGGACTTTCTCGGCGACCGCGCCCATGTCGAAGCGGCGGTCACCTACGCCGACTCCCCAAACACGGTGTACATGGCGCAGCTGCCCTGGTTCGACAATCCGGCTGAGGTCGCCAACCCGGCCTACAATGCTGTGACCAATCCCAACGTGCCGAAGAACATTATCGTCAATAATGCCGGCAACAGCAGCACACCGGGCGGCATCATCAGTGGGTCCACCACCACTGCCGGGAAGAGCAGTGCCCTCTTGACCGGCATCCAATTCGGTCCCGGCGGCGCCATATCGGCTTTCTCGGCGCCCAACTGCAACTATTACGCTAATTCCAACCTGCCCCCCTACAGTGCCACCAGCACCGCAAAATCGAACACGGGCTGCTTTGGCGGCTCGACTAACCAGTCGCTATCCCCATCGCAGATCGGCCTGGCATCCTACCCGCTTCTGACGGAAACGGGGTTCTTCTATGGCAGCTACAAGCTCACGCCGGATATCCAGGCGTCGATGATGTTGAATTACAGTAGGGTCCGCGCCATTGGCTCGAGCCTTACAATTCAAGAAAACGCCGTGATCCAGCAGGACAACGCCTTCCTGCCGCCCTCCATCCTGGCGCAGATGACTTCATTGGGCCTGAAGTCCATCACCGTCACCAGCGTCGGCACAGCGAGCGCGCAGGGCGGCTTCATACAACCCACCCCTGGACTAAGCCCGCGGCAGTTTGAAAACGCCACCGGCACGCCGGAGGAAGAAACGAATCGCCAGTTCTATCGTGGGGTCTTCACCCTAGACGGTTCGATCGGTGACAACTGGTCGTGGAGCACCAGCTACCAGCACAGCGAGACGCATCTGCACGAGCATTATAACTCCATCCAAATCACGCAGAACTACGCCAATGCGGTCGACTCGGTGTTTGTCACGCCGGCAAATGTTGGCAACTCGGGCCTCGCCATCGGCAGCATTGCCTGCCGCTCCACTCTCGCCAACCCCGCCAATGGCTGCGTGCCTTTGGACCCCATTGGCCTCAACGTCATAACCCCGCAGGCGATCAGCTATGTCGTGGACCATAACGACTATTATCTTCTGAATATGGAACAGGACACAGCCCGCGCCGGCATGCAGGGGGTACTGCCCTGGGATCTATTCGGCGCCGGCGCGCCGGCGGTCGCCTTCGGCTACGATTATCGCAAGGAAACCATGGTGAGCCATGCCGATCCCCACGGCGTACTCGGCGCCCTCGGCGGCGGCAACTTCGTGCCGATCAGCGCCGAGTACAACATCAATGAAGGTTACGGCGAACTTGATATCCCGATCATCAAGGACAGCTTTGTTCAGAGTCTGAACGGCAACATGGCCGGGCGCATCACCGACTATTCGACCAGCGGCATGGTGGAAACCTGGAAGCTGGGCCTCACCAGCCAGATCAATGACGATTTCCGTCTTCGCGGCACCTGGTCCTACGACATCCGGGCACCCGACTTGGCAGAACTGTTTAACGACATTCCGGCTTCCGGCGGTCAGGTCGATTACAAGAATAACAACACCATAGCCGTGGCCCTCTCCGAGGCCGCCGGCAATCCAAACCTGCAGCCGGAAAAGGCGGTCACCATTTCGGCCGGCGTCGTTCTGACCCCGCATTGGGTGCCGGGCCTGACCATGTCGCTCGACGTGTATTCGATCGACGTGAAGGATCTCATCGTTGCGCCCAGCGCGACCTTTGAACGGACCGCCTGTCAGACTAGTACACGGTTGCCCACTGGCGTGGCCTCCAACCCCGTGGGCAATGTGTTGGGGTTTCCTTTCAGTCCTGGGGCGGCGACCGGCTATTGCGCCGACTGGGTCTATAACCCCGCGCTTGTGAACACTTCAAACCCGAACGGTCTGCAGTTCGTTTACACCTTCCCGTACAACAACGGCTATCTGAAGACTTCCGGCCTGGACTTCGATGCCGACTACGTCATGGATTTCCTCGACGGCAATCTCATTTGGCACCTGCTCGGCAACTACACCGACGAGCTGACCGAAACGGAGTTCGGCATTAAAACGGCGTCCGGCGCGCAGGCGACATATGACTTTGCCGGCAGCATGGGCGGTGGCTCGCTATTCACGGGCGGCGTGCCCAAGCTGCAATTCCATTTGTCAGCCACCTACACCCAGGGTCCGTGGAGCGGCACGGTACAGACCCGCTATATCGGCCCGGCTCAGTTGACCAATGGCTGGACTACAGGCGTTCAGGTAAGCAACAACGACATCCCGCAAGTTGCGTATCTTGACTTGCGCGGCACCTACCAGTGGAACCAGAACCTGCAGCTCTATCTGTCGGTGGACAATCTGTTCAATACGCCCCCACCCGCGATCGTGGGCTACAGCCCAAGCAATAATGGCCTCTCGACGGTAAACCCGAGCGTGTACGATGTTCTCGGCCGCATGTGGCATGCGGGCCTGCGGTTCAACAACTGAGGGATTTGAAGGCCCGGCTACAATCCTGACGGCCGGCCGATCGCGAACTGTGCCTGCGACGGCGGTATGCCGCGTGGAACTGGACCAAAGTGGGGAAATTTCCCGTCCCATTAATTCCGTTGCTCATCTCGGAGATTGTCCCACCTCGTTTGACACCCCATCGCAACGCCGCCGCGCAAGGAGTACGAAACTCAGGGCTGCAATCGCGCCAGCCGTGGCGACAATAGTTGGTGAACCTAACACTCGGTCGAAAATCTGTGGTTCGTGCAGCCGCTCATTGGTCGCTGCATCATAAATCGCCGTGGGCAGCCAAACCACATTCCACCCGGCATGTAATGCCCAGGAGAAACCAATGTGCCGAAAAGCCAGATAAAGGTTGTTCATCGCGACACCGGCAAGGATCAGCGTTGCCAGCGAGGCTATTGAAAGCGCAAAGTGCATCGGGTTGGAAAATCGGTAGAGAAAAAAGTGTGCTGCCGCGAAGAGGAGTGCGAGCCCGAGTGATATCGCGAGTGTCGAAGGTACGAATTGAATGATCAAACCGATCAAAAGCGCGCGGAAAAAGATTTCTTCGTTGAGTGCCTGAAACAGAAATCCAATTTGTCCTTCAATAGCAGGAGCATTCGCCCTCAGCCCAGCCGCCATGTATACATGGTGGAGAAGCATGTTGCTTCCAGTTGCGACCAACGCGAATGCCATGGTCGCCAACAAAGCGTGTGCCGACGACAATTTGAGGCCCGCATAGTTTGGCCATTGTGGTCCAAGTAGCAGGCGCAGAGCCGCCACAATCGCGGCAGCGACCAAGACGAAAGCCCACCAATTGTCTTGGGTAAGCAAGAGTGGCCACGGCATCAAAGCCGCGACTATGAGCGGGGCAACCAGCTGCTGCTTCATCCGACATTCTCTGCATATGCTTCGGAACTATAAGCTGCTCGAACGCGATTCCGAAAATCGGCAGAGCGCAGCGATAGAATCCTCTCGGCCGGAACGCTCGCTACGCATTGGCTCAACCATTGGCGTTGCGCCGACGAACGCGCCAGATGAGTCCGAGACCACACAGCCCTCCAACGAGCAACGGCAGCGAGTCGGGCTCTGGCGTCGGCCTCGGCGGCGCCGGCGGGTCGATACCGAGCAAGTAATTGAAGTTGTAGCCGTTGCCGGCTGTCACCGTCTCCGACAGACTGGCTATAAGCGTGAGCGGATTGCCGGCCGTCCATGCGCCCAAATCAACGAGGTCGTTGGTAAAGTAGAGGTTGGCCGCGGCGGCAGTCGCAAAAGTCTTGTTCACGACGTTGATGCCATCCTCGCTCAGGGTGAATGTTAGGCCATTAGCAACGAAGCCAGTGCCGGTCGTTGTCGCACCTTCGAGACCAAGCAGCAGGTGGTCGGTGGCGGCGTTCGGCAGACCAACGGTGTTGATGCTCCACTCGATCATATTGCTGAAGGTGTTCGACCCTCCCGAACCCACCACCCCCTGGG
>Ga0126381_100003800_pt1 | contig 16372 bp, 11 predicted proteins | sample PanSoiMetPlot_28_FD_96465 | JGI IMG/M metagenome (GOLD analysis project Ga0126381, IMG submission 96465) | Tropical forest soil microbial communities from Panama - MetaG Plot_28 | ecosystem: Environmental > Terrestrial > Soil > Tropical forest > Bulk soil | place: Panama | collected 2016-02-17 | reverse complement strand
TGCCGAGCAGAAGAATCAAGAACCGGACCATGCGGGCCGCCTCCTTGCGATTGACGCGTGGTGGACAAGGACGGTTAAACGACGGAAACGACGGGCTGGTAACCCAGGCTCAGCGCGATTGGCACCGCCCCGAATGTCATGCGGAACCGGGAGCCCGGTTTGTCCGGCGCGTTCGGCTCGCTGATGTCCGGCCAGTGCATCTTGAGGTGCCGCGGGGTCAGGCCCGCCACCGAATACGGGAACTCGAGGGCGGACACTGCGTGCGCCTTGAGCAGCCCGCCCCAGCGGAACGCGGCGAACACCTTGGCCAGATCGGGAACACCGAGGTCCTCATCCGCGGTGAGGTCGATCCGGTAAACCGCCCCGGCCAGCTCAACCAGGTCCCGGGCGCACCGGGTGAGCGCCGCGGACTTCGTCCGGTACACCGTGCCGTCGACGTTCACCGTGGCCAGTTTCTCGCCGTGCACCGGAGAGAAGCGCGGGTGAGCCTTGCACTGCATCCAGTCGCAGGCCGCCAGCAGCTGCCAGCTGATGCCGGCGGAGCGTGCGACATCCCGGTACAGCGGTTCGCCCAGGCTGAGCGGCGCCTTGGCGTCCGTGACGAAGGCGTTCATTACCGAGCGGGGGATCTGCGGCACGTACCGCCTGGTGGTGAAGGTCCGCGTGCGGGCCGCCGCGGTGCGGTTGGCCAGGACGGCGGTGCTGGTGGCCGGAACGGCGGTGCTGGTGGCCGGGACGGCGGTGCTGGTGGCCGGGACGGCGGTGCTGGCGTCCGTTACGCCGGGAATGGCGGCCCCGCCTGGCAGCGCCGGTGACGGCGCTGGGGCGGGCGCCGCGTGCGGGGTCACGTGCGGCACGGCGGGCGTCGTAACGGTGTCGTAGCGGTAGAGGTCATACAGGCGCATCAGGGCGATGAGCTGGGTGCCGTAGTCGGGATCTGTCGCGTACACGCCGGTCAGATCCGCGGCGAACGCGTCGGGCACCTCACGGTCGGCCATGGCTTGCTGGTAGTAATCGCTGGTGGCGAGCAGCCGGCTGTGATCAGCGATGCTCTCGGCCACGTTGTGGTAGACGCGGAACGATGCGGTGCGCGTCACCCAGGCCCCGTTCTCGTACTCCTGGGTCGGCCGGCTGTCGCTGCCCGCCGGCCCCGTCCCCTTGATCCCGAACAGGTTGTGATCCCTGACGGCCAGCTCGCTCTGGCCCCAGCCGGACTCGTCGATGGCCTGGGCTATGGTCACCGCGGCAGGGATGCCGTACTTGCGCTGCGCCGCGATGGCCCCGGGCGTGACCTGGTTGATGAACGCCTGCTGTGCGGTGGTCTCGGGCACGGGAACGGTCGCGGGTGAGTTCTGGTGCCTCCCGTACCGTGGGGCCGGAGCCGGGGCCGGGGGTGAGGGCGCGGTCAGGGACGCCGCGGGGATGGCCGCCGCGCCCGGGCCGGCTGCGTCAGCACCCTGGCTGAGCTGACTGGCGGTGAGCACCCCGGGCACCGCCGCGAGCCCCGCGGCCTGCTGACCGCCCTGTGCCGTGGACGCGTCCGCCTGGCTGCCCCGCGGTGCCGAGGCCGGGCGAGCCAGGCCGCCGTTGTCGATGAATCCGGTGACGCCCTGGTCACCGAGCGGCCCACTGACCTGGTGCGCATTAACGGTAAGGTTGGGCAGCGAGTCCGCGCCGACCGAGGACAAGACGCCGGCCGTATAGTTCGTGACCACCTCCACGTGGCCGTCGAACATTACCCAGTCACCGGGCTGAGGCTGGTACCCGTCACCCAGCGGGTGCCACCGGTGATGCGCCTGCGCGTCGCTGAGAACCGAGACGATGTTCAGTGACGCCGGATTCGGGTCAACCCGGACGTCGGCCCACTCGTGCAGCGGCCAGGGGTAGGTGCCGCCGCCGGTCACCCAGCTTTCCAGGCCGACCGCCTGGGCGCCGAGTTCGAGCGTGAGGCTGGCGAAGGCCGCGCACGACTCGCCGTGATCGACCCCGTCCGTACTGGTCTTCTGCCAGATCATCGCCTCCATCTCGGCCGGGGTCTTGCGCTGAGCCATCCGCAGGTAGTAGTTGGCGATGCCGACGATCGCCGATCTGAGCGTCTCGTCGTTGCTCGCAGGGACCTGGGCCGCCTTGTTGAGCGCCAGCAGGTGCACGGGCAGGCTCGGCGAAGACGTGGTCACCGCGGCCGTACCCTGGGTGAAGGAGAACACGGTCATAGCTCCGCAGGTGCCGAGGCTGACGAGCTTCGTGACCTGCCAGCTCGGTTTCCTCACGGGCTGCACGCGGTCACGAACCCGGTAGCGCCTTGAGGATCGCCTGGACCTGCGGGTTCCCCGGATCGTCAGCGTTTTCGAACAGAACGCCGGCATTCTGCGCGGTCGCGGAACCGGAGCCGACCATCCACTTCTGGTAGATGTCCGCCACCAGCGCCGCCTGCCCGGCCGGGCTGGACACCGGCAGGGCGCACAGGTCCGGGTACCCGGCTCGCGAGATGACCGCGCCCGACCCTGTGTACCGCGCGCAGTTGCCCGAACTGCTCTCCAGCCCCGGCTGCACGGCCGGGCTGCCGTTCTTCCCGGTGAGCGTCGCCCCGCCGACGATGTTGTTGATCGCCCGGGCCGCTACCTGGAGGCTGTCGATCGGGTCGTACGGGTTATAGGGGTGATGCAGGTTGAGGGACCAGGCTATGTCGCCGCCCTGGGCGGGGGTGATCGGCTCGAGGCCCTTCCTGCCGGTCTGAGCGTCGCTGAATCCGGGATTGTCGTCGCTGGTCATCAACGAGAACACCCACAGGATCTGGTTCGTGCTCTTCGCGCACGCGAAATTGATCTGACCGGGCTCCGACGCTACGTTCGAATTCTGGCAAGCCCGGCTGATTTCGTCCTGGACGGCGGCCACGCTGGGCGGCCACGACGGAGATCCGCGCAGCAAGAACAGCACGGTGACGGTAATGATCACGGCGGCGACGGCCCCGGCTCCGATCGCGATCTTGCGGCCGCGGGTGGGGCGGGCATGGTCGGCGGTGCGCCGGCCGTGCGTGATGATCGTGGTAGTCAGCTCCGGCTCGGAGTCCGCGGCCACGTTCATCTCGTCCGCCTCGTCCCGGGGATCAGCCGTCCCGGCGGCGTGACCGACCCCGTCAAGCCAGTCGCGCCACTCGGTGAACTTGCTCTCGAGTTCGGCCGCCTTGAGTTCTAGCCGAGACAGTTCGCTGTTATTTATATCGTTTCTAGATTCGAAACGCTTCGAACGCGTGGTCATGTGTCACCTCTTAAGTTGCGGCTCGGAGGCGAAGAGACGAAGAAACGTGCCCGCTGCTCCGTGATGAGATGTGGTGATGAGCTGTCAGGAACTGACCTGGCCGGGCCCGAGGCGGTGGCCGAGGTTAGAGTCGGCGGTCAGCCGCCTCGGGGCCCGTTACGGCGGTGCGGAGGAGCCGACCGGCAGCGCCGGGGGAAGTGCGTGCGGTCGGCGAGCCGGGCACCGTATCTGCCAGGCACCCCTCTCGCTTGCGCACCGGAACTGCCGGACCGCCCCTCTCTCCCACCGGTTTCACCCATGCCCGATATTAGAACACGCATGCGATCGTGATGTGAAGAGTTCGCTGGAACAACTTGAATTTGTTCGGATGGAAGCGACGGTGCTACACCAGGGGCTCAGGGGTCAGCGAAGGTGCCAGAGGGGCCAGGCGGAGGAGTAAGCGGCCGCGCGCCGGGTAGCTGACCCGCGTTAACCCCGAGAAGGGAATGTCATGACCCTCACCCTGTCCGTCATCGTGACATGGATCGTCATCGGGCTGGTGGTCGGCGGACTGGCGCGGCTGCTCGTGCCCGGCCGTCAGCACATCGGCATCTTGCTGACGATCCTCATCGGCGTCGTCGCCGCGATCCTGGCCGGCATCATCACCACCGCCATCATCGGGGTGGGGCATCCGGTGATCACGTTCATCGTCGCGCTCGTCGCCGCGGCCGTGCTGGTCAGCGCGTTTACCACGCGCGGCTACGGGCGCTACCGCGGCCGGACGCGGTACCGCGGCCGCCGCCCGAGCTGGACCCGCTGGTAACCGCCCGGGGTTCGGCAGGCCGGCCTCGTGCCACAGCGGGTGCGGGTCGCCGCGGCTGTGCTCGGGCCGCGGCATCCCTCTCGGCCGTCACACCCCGCTGACGTCGATGGTTCCCGGACAGGCTCTAAGATGTGTAACAGCGGTACCAGCGCTATGGCGGCCCGGCCCTCCTTGACCGCCGTTGGCGGCCGTTCAGCAACCCCGCAGATGGGGACACACGCAAAACCCCAACCCCTTTCAGGGCGGGAGAGATGTCGCAGAACGCCGGGAACGGAGCCTCCGGGGCATACCTCGGCTTTGCCGGGCTCGCCGAGCGGAGCGCGGCGCTGCGCCAGGCCGCCGTCCTGCCCGGCGCCGATCCCCGGACGCTGCTTGAGGCGGCGTTCGCTGAGCTCGACGGCGCCCTCGAACTGCTCACGGTGTGGGGTGCGTACGGCGATGCGGAAGCCGGCACGGGCAACCCGGACGCCCCGGGAGAGCGGTCAGCGGAAGCGCTGGCCGCGGAGCGGCGGCTGCTCCGTGCGGTGTTCCAGCGCGCGCCGGTGCCGCTGTTCGTTCTCGAGCAGGACGGCACGGTGCGGCGCGCCAACGGCGCCGCGGGTGAGCTGACCGGCTCCTCGCCGGGCTACGCCACCGGGCGGTCATTGACCGCGTTTGTCGACCTGTCGTCACGCGCGGCGCTGCAGAGCCAGCTCGCCGCGATCGTCAGGACACGGGTCGCCCGGCAGCTGGAATGCACGATGCTCGGCCCGGACGGCCCCGTGGGCGCGACGCTGACCGTAGGCCCGGTGGAGCTGGCCGACGGCCAGCTCCTCCTGATCGCGGCGTTGTCCCCCGGGGCAGCGCTATCCCCGGGGGCCGACCCCCGGGCCAGGGGGGACCGGGGGGAGGGCATCCCCCCGGCCAGGGGGGACCGGGGGGAGGGCATCCCCCCGGACGGGGGGTCACCGGGGGGTCGCCCCCCGGGAGAAAACAGAGCAACGCTCCAGGCCATGACCCGGCGGATGGACACCGTGACCGCGGTGACCAGGTTGCTGCTTGACAACAGCACGTTCAGCGAGGCGGTCACACTGCAGCGCTGCGCGCGGCTGCTGGCGGGTGACATCGCGAGCTGGGTCATCGTCGACGTGGAGCGCATGGGCAGGCTGCGGCGGCAGTACGTGATCGGGCCCTCGGGGGAGGCGGCCGAGGAACTGGCCCGCCAGGTGCGCAGGACAGAACCGCGGTCAGGCACCACGCCCTGGCAGGTGCACACCGCGCGCAAGCCGGTGCTGCTCGCGCACGCTGACGATATGTCGCTGCTGGGCACGGACTCGGCGGGGACGCCGCTGCTGATGCTGCTCGGCGCGACCTCGCTGCTGAGCGTGCCGATCTCGGACGGAACGACCAGCTACGGCGCGCTCACCCTGGCCCGGCGGGCCGCCGACGGGCGCTTCGAGATCGCCGACCTCGCGCTCGCGGCGGAGATCGGCGAGCACCTCGGCGTCGCGATCAGGGTGGACCGGATGTTCCGGCACCGGTCCTCGGTGGCCGAGGCGCTGCAGGCCAGCCTGCTCCCGACCCGGCTTCCTGAGATACCGGGGCTCGACCTGTCCGCCGCCTACCTGCCGGCCGGCCAGGGCCTGGAAGCCAGCGGCGACTTCTACGACGTGTTCCCGGTCCGTGACGGCTGGGGGATCACGATCGGCGACGTGTGCGGCAAGGGCCAGGAGGCCGCCGCCATGACCGCCGCGGCCAGGCACGCCATCCGGGTACTGGCCACCTACAATCCTGATCCGGTCGACGTGCTGGTCAAGGCGAACGAGGTCATGCTGGGCGGGGACTACGAGGACCGGTTCGTCACCGCCAAGCTGGCCTACCTGAAGTGGGAGCGACGCCGGCTGCGGGTCAGGCTGGCCAGCGCCGGCCATCCCGGCCCCGCGCTGGTCCGGTCGGATGGCCGGGTGGAGATGCTCAGCGGCGGCGGCATGCCGCTCGGCCTGTTCGGCGCCGCCGAAGTGCCTGGCGTGGAACCGGAAGCGGAAACGCTACGGCTTCGTACCGGGGATCTGCTGTTCTTCTTCTCCGACGGCGTTACCGACGCGCGCAACGCCGAGCTGGCCTACTTCGAGGAGCGGCTGGCCGATGAGCTGGCGGGCCTGGCGGGGCGGTCCGCCGCGGAGACCGCGCGGGCGATCCAGAGCATGCTGATCAGCTTCTCGCAAGATGAGCTGCGCGATGACCTGACCATCCTGGTCGCCCGCGTCACCGATCCCCCGGAGTAGGGTCAGTCCTCGTAGATGTCCTCGGTGACTTCGGTCTCGCCCGGGACGCGTTCCGGGGTCGGGTCATCGATGCCGGCCGGCAGGCCGGCCCGGACCCGGGTGTTCGCCGGGTTGCGGCTCACGTAAGCCGGATAGGTCACGTTCTCGACCTGACCGGACGGCCGCGTCTGGTACCTGCGGACGAACAGCCGCCTGCCCACCCAGCCGGGCGCGCGGCGGGGGAGCACCATGGCGAGGATGCCGACCAGGATGAGGACGTAGCCGGCTGTGTGCAGGTTGAAGACCGATGTGTTGGTGGTGACCGCGAACGCGAGGATCGCGCCCGCGGCGATCAGCACGAGTCCCGTGCCGTATCTCATGACTGTCCTCCTAGTCCGGGGCTGCGCCCCGGAGGTCGTCGGTCATGCCGCTCCCACCGGTTCCGTGAGCTGGTCGCGCAGGTGCGCGAGGGCCCTGCTGAGCAACCGGGAGACGTGCATCTGAGAGATGCCGAGCCGGTCGCCGATTTCGGTCTGGGTGAGGTTCCCGTAGAACCGCATGACGAGGATGCGCTGCTCACGCTCGGGCAGCTCATCCCAGTGAGCGTTGACCGATTCCATGTCGATAGCGTGCTCGACCGCATGGTCGTCTTCGCCGAGAAGATCGGCGAGCAAGGCGGGGTCCTCCCGGTCGGACAGCGGTGCGTCAAGCGAGTAGGTGCTGAACACCAGGTCGGCCTGGCGAGCCTCCAGCACCTCGTCCTCGGTCACGCCGAGCCGGAGGGCCAGTTCGCCGTCTTCGGGAGCCCGGCCGAGCTGCTGCAGCATTTCCTCGTTGGCCTTGCGCATCTCCAGGAGGAGTTCCTGCGCCTGCCTGCGGACGTGGATCTGCCAGCGCTTGTCGCGGAAGTGCCGCTTGATCTCGCCGCTGACGCATGGCTGAGCGTAAGCCGACAGGCTGTCCCCTACCTCGGGGTCGTAGTTGTTTATCGCTTTGAGCAGGCCGACGTACCCGACCTGGATGAGATCTTCTGTGGGCTCGGGGCTGCCGCGGTACTGCCGCACGCAGGACCTGACCAGTTTGCCGTACCGGTCGACCAGGATCTCGCAGATCGCCGCTCGTTCCTGGCTGTCTCGCGGCAGGGTTCGTAGCTGTGCCAGCAGCGCGTTGTCGGGCTGGTCCCTGAGTTCGGCACGCGTTGTCAAGGCTGTCTCCTCGGGTCCGGAAACGACGGACGCCTAGGGTGTGCCCGATCGGTCGCGAATAAACGTCCCTACCTGTGATGCTCCTCACAGTGGCCGCGACCGACCGGGCCTGCGGAGTTCGCGGATACGGCTACCAGCGGTACCAGCGACCTCGCGACGAGCCCTCGCCGGCCCGTAGGGCGAAGCCGAGCAGCCAGACCACCAGGACGATCAGGGCGATCCACCACAGCACGTGGACGGCGAACCCGAGGCCGCCGAGGATCAGGGCCAGCAGAAGAACAAGCAGGATTATGCCCATGTTCGTTGCCTCTTTTCGTTACGAATCGCACGACGAGTACCCGTGCCGCACCGATCCACACCATTAACGAACGCCAGATTCGCGCGGGAAAGCGCGGATGAACCGGCGCATGAACCGGCGCATGCGGGGCAGTGGGTAGAGGCTCTGCCTGCTACGACCTCGTGAGGAAGCTGAATGACCACCGCGACTAGGCCCGCCGCTAACTGGCGTTCGGCCGGCGCATGCCTGAATGCTGATCCCGATTTGTTCTTCCCAATCTCGATGACCGGGCGTGCCATGGAACAGATCGCGAAGGCGAAATCGATCTGCGCCGGCTGTGCGGTGCGCGCGCGGTGCCTTGAGTTCGCACAGGCCAATGACCCCATTTACGGCATCTGGGGCGGCACCACTCCCGAGGAGCGGCAACGGGTCCGCCGTCGTGAACGGCGAGCGGCCCGGGCCCGCGCGAGGGCGGTCGCCTAGCTCGGCGACGCCTGAGCGATCCAGCGCTCAATCCGGCCGAGCAGTTCCTGCGTGTCGACCGGTTTGGTGACATAGTCGCTGGCACCAGCGGCGATGCTCTTTTCCCTGTCGCCCGGCATGGCGCGGGCCGTGACCGCGATGATCGGCAGCGTGGCGAAGGTCGGCATCTGGCGGATGGCGGTCATGGTGGCGTAGCCGTCCATTTCCGGCATCATGACGTCCATCAAGATGAGGTCCACGCCCGGCCCGGTGAGCAGCGCCTCGATGCCTTTGCGGCCGTTGGGCGCCTGGGTCACGGTCATGCCGGCCAGTTCGAGCGTGCTCGTGATCGCGAAGACGTTGCGCGCGTCGTCGTCGATCACCAGCACCTGCTTGCCGCTCAGCGCCTCGTGTTCTTCTGCCGTCGCGGGATCGCGCGGCATCGAGTCCGGCGCCGGCTCGCTGATCAACGGCGGGACATGCCCTGGCTGTGTGGCGGACAGATGTAGCGTGATGCGTTCGCGCAGCTCGTCCAGCGATGGCAGGAGTTCCAGCGCCCCGGTGCCGAACCGCAGCCGGGCCAGCCGCGACTGGGCCGTGTCCAGCTTCTCCCTGGTGTGCGCGAGGACCGGCAGGTCGCGCAGGCTGCTCTCTTGCTGAAGCTGCTCGAGGAAGGCGAACGCGGACGCGTCGGGCAGGCCCAGATCGAGGACGATGCACTGGTGCGGTGCCCGGGACAGCGCGCTGATCGCTTCCTCCGGGGTCTCCGCGGTCGTCACGTGCACCGGGCCGTGGATGCCCGCCAGGTCAGAGACGGCGCTGTAGGCCAGCAGGCTGAGCAGGCCGCCGCGGGTCCCTTCGAGTACGAGCAGCCGCCGCCGGGCCGCGGTGTTCTCGTCTGGTGCGTCGGCGAGCAGATCGGCGGTGTGCTGGGCACTGCCGTTGCTGGTCACCAGCGGAGCGATCTCAGTGCCTGGCCGTTCGAAGGCCTCCGGCCCCAGTGCCGCGCCGGGCAGCTCGGCGGGCAGGAAAAGCGTGAACGTGCTGCCGCGGCCGAGCTCGCTCTCCGCGATGATCTCACCGCCGAGCAGCGTGCTGACCTCGCGAGCGATGGACAGCCCGAGGCCGGTCCCGCCGTACCGGCGGCTGAGCGTGCCGTCGCCCTGCTGGAATGCGCCGAAGATCGTGCTGACGTTCTCCGGCGCGATCCCGATGCCGGTGTCGGCCACCGAGAACGCGAGGATCGTGCCACCGGCTGACGTGCGCCTGCTGCTCAGCCCGACCCGCAGCGTCACGCCGCCGTGCTCGGTGAACTTGGCCGCGTTGGACAGCAGGTTGCCCAGCACCTGACGCAGCCGCTGCCGGTCGGTGAACAGCTCCCGCGGTGCGCTGGCATCGGCTTCGACCGCGAATTCCAGCCCCTTCTCCGCGGTGAGCGGCTGGAACGTGGCCTGGATGTCGTCGAGCAATTCGCGGGTCGCGAACCGCTCAGCGTGAATGTCCATCCGGCCCGCCTCGACCTTGGACAGGTCGAGGATGTCGTTGATCAGCTGGAGCAGATCCGAGCCGGCCGAGTGGATGACGTGGGCGTACTCGACCTGCTTGGCGGTGAGGTTGCGGCCTGGGTTCTGCGCCAGCAGCCGGGCGAGGATCAGCAGGCTGTTGAGCGGAGTGCGCAGCTCATGTGACATGTTCGCGAGGAACTGCGACTTGTACTTCGAGGCCAGCGCGAGCTGCCTGGCGCGTTCCTCGATCTCCTGGCGGGCGTGCTCGATCTCCGCGTTCTTCGTCTCGATGTCGCGGTTCTGCGCGGCCAGCAGCGCCGCCTTCTCGCCCAGCTCGTCGTTGGACCGCTGCAGCTCCTCCTGCTGCGCCTGCAGCTCACCGGACCGGGCCTGGAGTTCGGCGGTAAGCCGCTGGGACCGCTGGAGCAGCGCGTCGGTGCGTGCGTTGGCGACGATCGTGTTGACGTTGACCCCGAGCGTCTCGGTCAGCTGCTCGAGGAAGTCGGTCTCGACCTCGGTGAACGGGCTGAACGAAGCGAGTTCGATGACACCGAGCACCTGGTCCTCGAACAGGATCGGGAGCACCACGAGGCTGGCCGGCTTGGCCTCGCCGAGCCCCGATGAGATCGTGACGTAGCCCTCAGGAACGTCCCGCACCACGATCGACCGCTTGCTGCGCGCCACCTGCCCGATCAGGGACTGGCCGATGCGGTACTCCAGCGGCGCATCCTCGTCGGTGCGGAGTCCGTAGCCGGCCTGCAACCGCAGCCGGACACCGCCCGCCGTCTTCTCGTCCGGGTCGTGCTCGGCCAGGAAGAACATGCCGTGCTGGGCACCCACCAGCGGGGCGAGCTCGTCCATGATCATCTCTGCGACCACGGACAGGTCACGGTGGCCCTGCATCATGCCGCCGATCCTGGCCAGGTTCGTCTTCAGCCAGTCCTGCTGCTGATTGGCCTGGATGGTCTCGCGCAGGGACTGCACCATCGCGTTGATGTTGTCCTTGAGCTCGGCGACCTCCCCGCGCGCTTCGACCGAGATTGACCTGGTCAGGTCGCCGGCCGCGACCGCGCTGGTGACCTCCGCGATCGCGCGTACCTGCAGGGTCAGGTTCCCGGCCAGCTCGTTCACGTTCTCTGTCAGCCGTTTCCAGGTGCCGGAGACGCCCTCCACCTCGGCCTGGCCGCCCAGGCGGCCTTCCCGGCCCACCTCGCGCGCCACCCTGGTGACCTCGGCCGCGAACGCGGAGAGCTGGTCCACCATCGTGTTGATGGTGGTCTTCAGCTCCAGGATCTCGCCGCGCGCGTTCACGTCGATCTTCTTGGACAGGTCGCCCTGCGCCACCGCGGTGGTCACCTGCGCGATGTTCCTGACCTGGCTGGTGAGGTTGTCCGCCATCGAATTGACGTTGTCGGTGAGGTCCTTCCAGGTTCCCGACACACCCTTGACGTCGGCCTGACCGCCAAGACGACCCTCCGTGCCCACTTCGCGGGCCACCCTGGTCACCTCGTCGGCGAAGGCGGACAGCGTGCCGACCATCCGGTTGATCGTCTGGGTGAGCGCGTGCACCTCGCCCTTCGCCTCGACCGTGATCTGCTGGGTCAGGTCCCCCCGCTCGACCGCGGTCGCCACCTGCGCGATCGAGCGCACCTGCACGGTCAGGTTGGACGCCATCACGTTGACGTTGTCGGTCAGGTCCTTCCAGGTCCCCGATACGCCGCGGACCACCGCCTGACCGCCTAGGTTGCCCTGTGTGCCGACCTCGCCGGCGACCCTGGTCACCTCATCGGCGAAGGCCGAGAGCTGGTCCACCATCGTGTTGATGGTCTCCTTCAGCTCCAGGATCTCCCCGCGCGCGTCGACACGGATCTTCTGGCTCAGGTCGCCGCGGGCCACGGCGGTCGTCACCTGGGCGATGTTGCGGACCTGACCGGTCAGGTTGTCCGCCATCGCGTTGACGGATTCGGTCAGGTCCTTCCAGGTTCCTGACACCCCAGGGACGTACGCCTGGCCGCCGAGCTTGCCTTCCGTGCCGACCTCGCGGGCCACCCTGGTGACCTCGGAGGTGAACAGGTCCAGCTGATCGGCCATCCCGTTGAATACAGTGGCGATCTCATCCATGAGCGGGTCGCCGGTCTCCTTCAGCCGGGTGCTGAAGTCGCCTCCCCGCACCGCGGTGAGCCCGGCCAGGAGCTGTTCCAGCCCCGACTTGTCTAGTCTGGGGCCGGCTGGGATCGCATCGGTCATACCGCTCCGCTCAGCGTGCCCGGGTCAGCTTCGGTGCCCGGTGGACGATCGCTCGATCTGTGTTAATGGTAGACCGCAGGTAACTATCATGGGCCGAACGGGCTCTTATGCTTGATCAGCGCCCGCGAGAGCGGAAGAGCGGATGTTACGGAGTGTCGCCAACCGACGACGACCTGATGCGGCTCGCGGCGGTCGTGGACCGGCAGCTGCGTGAGATGGGGCGACTACGCGCCGAAGCGGCCGCCGCGACCATCATCGCAACCGCGACCGGGCTGCTGATGGAGCGTCTTGGCTGTTCCGCGGCCGACGCCGCCGCCCAGCTCGGCCGCCTGGCCGAGGCGACCGGGGTGACGCGGGCCGAGATGGCGGCGACCGTCATCGGCGCGGAACCGCCCGCGGCCGCGTCCGCGCAGACGGTGCGGGCGGCGGCGGCCGCGCCCGCTCCGGTGAGCGCACTGGCCGTGGACGGGGCAGAGCTGGCCACGATGCTGGCCGGGCAGGTCGCCTCCCTGGGCGCGGAAGCGGTGGCGGTGTGGCTGCTCGCCGCCGACGGCGCACTAGACCTGCTGGGCGCATCCGGGCTCGGCGGTGCCGAGGCCCGACGGTGGCGGCACATACCGCCGCAGCTGGACTGCGTCGCGCAGCGCGTGGCACAGGGGAGCGCGGACCAGTGGTGGGAGGCCGGACGGGCCAGTTCTGACCATGCACCGGTGACCGGGCCGCCGTATGCGCCCCGTGGCGTGCTCGCGCTGCGGGACAGGCACGCGGAACTGCTCGGCGTGCTGGAGCTGCGCTGGCCTGCGGGCAGCCGCGTCACCGACGCGGTCCGGCAGACGGTCACGGCGCTCGCGGCGGGGTCTGCGCGGGCTCTCGGGGCGCGGCTAGCGCATGGCGACCTCGCCACCGCGCAGCCCAAGCAGGCGCTTTTCGAGCTGCTCGACCAGGTGGCGGGTTCGGTGCTGGTGGTCCGGGCCATCCGGGATGCCGAGGGCGCGATCACGGACTTCGCCATCGACCACCACAGTCCTGGCTATCTCGACCCGGCGGGCCGCGCGCCCGGCGAAATCGCGGGAAAGACCTTGCTTGAGGCCTACCCGCTGTCCGCCGTGGGGCACGGCCTGTTCGGCCGCGCGCTGCGAGCGGTGGCGGACGGCCGTCCGCAGCATGTGCCCGGCCCGCTGTCCGAGCCGGTGCCACTGGCCGATTTCCGCGCGGCGAAGTTCTTCGACGGTGCGATCTTCACCTGGCGGAGCTACGGCGAGGCAGGCGGCCTGAGCGACCTGCTCGATCACGTACAGCGGCTTGGGCGGCTGGGAGGCTGGGAGGAGAACCTGGTGACCGGCACCGTCCGCTGGACGGACTCGGCGTTCGAGATCTTCGGCCTGTCACCGGGCGGCGGGGGTGCCATCCGGCTGTCGGACCTGCCCAGCTACGTGATCGCCGCGGACAAGGCGGCGGTCCGCCGCTTCGGCCAGGAGCTGCCGGCCGGGCTTGACGCGAGGAGCACCACGTTCCGCATCGTCCGGCCGGATGACTCGTCGGTACGCCAGGTCCGCGTGTTCGCCGAGCCGGTCGCGGACGCCACGGGGACGGTGGTGGCGCTGCGCGGCGCATTCCAGGACGTATCCGCGCATTACCTTACGCAGGTCGCATTGGCGGCGACCCGCGATCAGCTCGCCGATTCCGAGCAGCGCGCCGCCGAGGAGCACCGGCTCGCGCTCCGCCTGCAGCGCGCGATCCTGCCACCCGAAGACCATCCGGTGGAAGTGGCGGGCATCGATGTCGCTGTCCGGTACCGTCCGGCCGGGCACGGCCATCTGGTCGGCGGTGACTGGTATGACACGCTGCTGCTGCCCGGTAAGCGAGGGGGTGCGGGGGAGGCATCCCCCGCTCAAGACGTGCTGCTGGTCGTGGGGGATGTCGCCGGGCACGGCATTGAGGCGGTCACCGGGATGATCGCGGCCAGGAACGCGCTCCGCGGCCTGGCGGTCACCGGGGCGGGTCCAGGTGAGCTGCTCCGGCTGCTGAACGTGACGCTCTGCGACCTGGTCTCCGGCGTGATCGGGACCGTCATCTGCGGGATCTACAGCCCCGCGGCGCGGACCCTGCGCTGGGCCCGCGCGGGTCACCTGCCGCCGGTGCTGATCAGGGACGGGGACGCCGATGCTCTTCCGCTGCCCGGCGGCGTGCTGCTCGGCATGGATCCGGATGCGGAGTATGAGGAGACCACGACCTCGCTGCGGCCCGCGGACATGCTGGTGTTCTTCACCGATGGGCTCATCGAGCGCCGCGGCGAGTCCATCGGCGACGCGCTCGGCCAGTTCGTCGGGGCCGCCGGCAGCACCTCGGGCCCGGACACGACGGCGGACGTGTCCGCCGACCGCCTCCTGGCCAGTGCGGCCTCCGACACTGACGACGACGCCTGCCTGGTGACCGTCCGCATCCTGTTACTACGCGATGAGACGGGGGAGGTTTATATCGTGCTACGATATAAGCGCTCTCGGAGGGAGGGCGGCGTGAAGAGGTACAAATTCCAGGCACTGGTCACGCTCCGCCCGGCAAACGACGGCGGGCTCGGGGCGGAGCTCGGGCCTTCGCCATGCCGCATGGTGCTGCGGGCGGAGAACACCCAGACGCGTCGCCATCAGCTGTTCAGCACCCTGGTGAGCAGCTACGGCGAGGGGCCGTTCCGCCAGGGGGATCCTCAGCTGATCGTCACGCTGCAGCTGGCCGGCGATGACGTGTGCGACTACCTGGCTGTCGGCGAGCACTTCCAGTTGTGGCGTCAGCGCGACGTGGCTGACGGCGTCATCAGCCGTCGGCTGTATGTCTGACCGGCGCAGCCTCCGCCGTTCCTTATAAAAATGGGCGCACTTCTGGGTCCCGTTGTGACATTTTATGTAAAGACCGGCTATTTGCTCAAAAAACCCGGCCGGCTCCGTGGGGTTGGGGGGCGGAGCCGGCCGGGGGGCTTCGTGACACCTGTCCAGATCGGGCGGGCCTAAACCTGCGCGAGCCGTCAGGCGGCGGCCTCCAGGGTCCGGTCGTAGACGGCGGTCGTCTCCGCCGCGATCCGGTCCCAGCTATAACGGGACCTGGCCCGGTCGGCCGCCGCGACGCCGTATGCCTCGATCAGCATCGGGTGCGCGAGCAACTGGCGGATCCGCTGGGCCAGCAGGGCCGGCCTGCCGGGCGGGATGATGATGCCGGTCGTGCCGTCGACCACGGCGTCCATGTGACCGCCGGTCGGCGGGGCGAGCACTGGCTTGCCGCAGGCCATCGCCTCCAGCGAGGTGACCCCGGACGGCTCGTACGAGCAGGTGCTGAGCACCAGGTCGGCGGAGCGCAGCAGGGCGGGCATCGACTTCCTGTCCACCCGGCCGGTGAAGATCACCCTGTCGCCGAGGTCGAGCGCGCCGGACATCGCGGCCAGTCCCCGGTACGCCGCGTCCTTGGTGAGATGGTCGCGCGGGGGACCGCCGACGATCATGAGCTCGGCGCCGGGCACCTTGGTGAGCGCACGAAGCAGGGTTTCGAGTGCCGCGCGCTCGTTCAGGTCGGCGGCGGTCAGCAGCCGGGGCCTGCCGTTGCGCTCGGCGGTCGGCCCTTCCGGCGCGAACTTGTCGGTGTCCACGCCCCACGGGACGCAGCGGACCGAGGTGCGCGGGACGCCCAGCCGGGTCAGGTCGGAGACCACCGCTGAGCTCGCCGCCACCACCGCGTCGGCGCTGCGGCCGATGGCCGGCTCAAGGCGGAGCCTGGCCGGCGCCGGCCCGGCCTGCGCGGCGGGGTCGGAGCTGGCGTGATCCCGGCGCTCGGCCACGCCAAGCGAGCTGAACGACTGGACGACCGGGATACCGAGGCCGCGTGCGGCGGTCAGCGCGGCCAGGCCGCTGGTCCAGCTGACGGCATGCACCACGTCGGGCCGCTGGCGGTGCCAGCGCGCCCGCAGCGGGTCGCTGAACGCGGGCACGTGCGCGAGCAGTTCCGCGTCACCTGGCTGGCCGACCGGTCCGGCGGGGATGTACTCGATGCTGACGCCGTCGGTGAGTTCGGCGTGATCGGGCGCGTTCTGCCGCTTCTGCGCGTACACGATGACCTGGTGCCCCTGGCGGGCCAGGGCGCGGGTGAGCTCGCTGAGTCCGACGTCGTCCGGGCGCGGGCTCATTCCGGCTCGCGGGTGCAGGGGGGTGGCATGCTGCGCAACTATGGCGATCTTCATCGGGGGAGCCTCCTGGCTTACCGGTCCTCGTCACGGTGTGCCGCCAGGAGAAGGCAAAAAGTGATGCCCATTCCGCACGCTCAGCGACTACACCATGTCGCGTACAGCGTGCCTGCGTCGTAGGCACCACTAAGTCCGATCATATCCAGGT
>Ga0126381_100003799_pt1 | contig 16372 bp, 13 predicted proteins | sample PanSoiMetPlot_28_FD_96465 | JGI IMG/M metagenome (GOLD analysis project Ga0126381, IMG submission 96465) | Tropical forest soil microbial communities from Panama - MetaG Plot_28 | ecosystem: Environmental > Terrestrial > Soil > Tropical forest > Bulk soil | place: Panama | collected 2016-02-17 | reverse complement strand
TGTCCCGACGCTCCTTCGGTTAGCCTCACTCTCCTGAAGTGGGTGCATTTCGTGAATCAATACGACAACGGCAGTGGTCCTTGCACTCCACACAGGTGCGCTGGAGGGCACGTGCCGAAGGCCGGCAACGGGTTGAGGTCGTAGCACCGCTGCTGATCATCACCCACGGCGCAAGTGGGGAACAGATATGATGAAGGAGTCTCCATCAATGTGAGCGAGTCCGGCGTAGCGTTCGAGACAGAAGCTGACTTGAATCTGGGGACCTTGCCGATCTGATTTCCCAGGTGGAGGGGTAGCCCCCGATATTCCCGTTATGCCTGTCTGCTCTGTCGACTCGGGCTACTGTACGGCGCCTACTTCATAAAACTTGACTGATCTTCCCGATAGGGCGTACCCAGCCCCAATGAGTCTGCGAACTCGCTATTGCGATGACAGCCTAAAGCGTTTTTTCATCCGGAGCATTATCTCCTTGTGCAAGCCGGAAGGCGATTGCTTGTTTCAGTGCCCTTCGCTTTGCGGCTAAGGCGAAGTGAGTTCGACTTTGTATCCTCTCCCTGGCGCTAATGGCGGTCCTTAGGGAAGATGGGAGTCACGCTAATCTTCAGAGCTTGTTGACTGCGACATAACATAAACAATGCCGCAAGTGAGACCATTTCCTTCGATCCCCTGTGCAGTTGTCTCAATTATCCCGAGTCGCCCTCTATGGCAACCCTTACTCCCTAACGGTCCTTTGATAGAGAAGCCCTACAGTGGGCCATTCGTTCTCTTTTCGTCACAGGCCAATCCAGTTAACCTCGGTCGAAGATGAAGTAAGTTGTCGACCGATCCAAGCCGGGCCAGGCCTTAGGGGCAGAAGGAGTCACAACTCCGAGCCTGGCAGGAGCAAGACCACTGATGATTGGGAACCGATGAAACAACTAGACCGCCGACAGCGAAGTCATCGCTATGGCCTGGAAGCGCCAGCCAGCTTCTCGTGGCTGTCGCCGAAGGGAGAACCGCATCAAGGTCAGGGAATTACCCGCGATATCGGTGCTTGTGGGGTTTTTATCTATGCCCACCCAGCGCCGATTACAGGAACGCTGGTAGAGGTAAGTGTGAGTTTCCCAGCACTGGATGGTAACGGAGCACTGGTAAGACTCACTGGAATAGGAACCGTGGTGCGGCTGGATCCCTCGGAGAAGGAGCCTTCAGGCTTCGCAGCAGCCGTGAGCTTTGCTGTAGCCGCAACCGGCGGTACGTCTAACTTCAAGAACTAAGCTTCATGATGAACAATAAATCGAAGTGAACATACCGATGAGTAAGAAAATGATCACTTTGACGGGCAACAACGGGCTGCGATGGCGGGCAGGAATTACTCTCGCCGGCATTCGCCGCGCGCAATCGCCTGTCAGTTGCAGAGAGCCTCTGATCTATGTTGCGCCCTAGAGAACTGAATGCAGTGTTATTGAGTCGCTTACCCTCACTGGCCGGAGGGGACCGCGATGGCCCCTAATCGAATCCTCTACGTCAGCTACAATCCTGAGACGTTGGTTCGAGACGAGCAGTTGCTCATACGCGCCGGATACGAGGTCGATTCGGTCTTCGGTACCGATGGTCTCATGGCCTGTACCTCGGTTGGCGATTACGCCTCGGTCCTCATTGACCATGCTTGTCCCCTGGATGAGCGCCCCAAGGTCATCTCCTATCTGAAAACCAACCACCCGGAGGTAAACATTTTACCTCTCGAATGGGTGCAAGAGTATGCGGTCGGCGAAAGTCCTGCTCCAGCATCTGCGGCCTACGCCCCCTTGGAACAAGCTGTCACCCAGACCTCTACAGAGTCGTTGCAAGCGAATCGCAGCGAAGTGTCTTCTGGCGTAGACGCCCACCAATTTGCAGAGTCTGGTTCACAAAAAGAGGTAGCCGTGGAGTTTCGCCTGCTGTATCGGGGCAAACTACCACTGCTGAACCCATCCGACCCTCGGCGAAAGCAGCAGGTGCACGCGATTCGCAAGCAGTTCCATCAGCAACTGCAATTGCTCTGGCAGCAACACCTTGCGCTCTCCGGCTTTCTTACTCAGCCTGGCAAGTTTTCCCGGCAAGAATCGTTCCGGTCGATGTTGGAGATCCAAGCAGACAATTTTGCCCGCTGCGGCTATAGGTTCATTCCGCTCGTCTCCAGAGAGACTGGTGTGGACTGCCGGCTGGAGATTCTGCTCTTGCGGCGCGATGGTCCAGTCGCTTTGATTCCAACCGCCGGAGGCAAGGATAACCGCCTCAAGGTACTACTGGATGCTCTGCGGATGCCGCGGACGTGCGACGAAGTAGGGAGCTCGCCCGACGCCGATGAAGACCCCTTTTATGTGCTGATGGAAGATGATTCCCTCGTCAACGAAGTGACACTCAACACCGACCGCCTGCTCACCCCACCGACATCGCAAGAAGGGTTACATGATGTTGTGCTGCTCATTCATGTGAAGTCGACCGTGATACAACTCGGGTAACAGTACATTTTGGCTTTAAGAGGACACCCGAAGGACCTCCTCTCCCGGAACCTTTCTTAACGACACACACCAGCCAAGTAGAAACGTTTTCTCAGATAAAAGTCAGGGCTGCTCCGCGCAGAGAATCTGTGTGGCGCTTGTGGGTTTCTGTATATCGAGCTCACTAAGCGACATAGGTCAGAGAACGATGTTTATTCATCACCCATTCATCACAGGCAAACCGAGCACATTCAGGTTTGAGGTTGAAGGCAAATTGTCTGCTCTTTGCGTAAGCCCAATAAACATGCGTCTGCCATGCATTATCTGAGGCAAAAATGCTTTGGTTGGCCGTCCGAATCTAGCGCGGCAGCTAAGGAGTAATACAGCACTTTAGTGACTATTCAAACTAAATTTCTTTATTGTCAGGGTGTTCTAATAATGTTCTAATGTTGGGGTAATAAGCCTATCTCAGTTACTGGCCGGCCACGGAATTTCGTGCAAGGAGACGAGCACCATGGCAATTGAGAGAATTACAGCGCTTGATCGTAGCGCGCAAAAGGTTATACCGTTTGTCATCGGTGCAGAGCCCCTGGAGAAAGACAAGCACTCAGCTTGGGTGGGCATTAAGCTGGAGCACCATCTTATCGGTAATTCGGTGCGCCCCGCAGTCAGCACTTCTTCCTACCTTGCGAGTGTCTGCTTAAAAGGCTCCTCCTCGTCGGAGTACAGTGGCGGCTTGAGTCAGCCAGAATTCAAAGTCCCAACCAAACCCGGAGACCTGTTTCTGACGGGTCCAGGCGAGATTCCGGCCTGCAAATCCAGCGGGAAGGTTGAGTTCCTGCTGATGGAGCTTGCCCCCAAGTTTGTGAAGTGGGCCGCCGACGAATTGGCGACACCTGAGCCTGTTGAACTTCGACCCAAGTGGGCGGAAAAGGATGACGGACTGCAGCATTTGATGCTGGCATTGCACCATGAATTACTCGACAACTGCCCTTCCGGTCCGCTCTTTGGGGAGTATATTGGACTATCTTTTGCCACAGCGTTGTTAACCAGGCACTCGGCTGCGCCCGCGCGGCTCACGCCGTACCGAGGCGGGCTCTCGCCGCACAAGCTGAAACAAGTCACGGAATTCATACACGCCAATCTTTCCGATGGGTTGTCACTGCCCGACATGGCGAGCTCTGTGCAGATGGGTCCGTGTCATTTTGCGCGAGCCTTCAAAGCGTCCACCGGCATGTCTCCCCATCAGTTCGTGCTACGGCGCCGTATAGAGTCAGCGCTAAAGAAGCTGAAGGAGCCGCATGTGGATCTCGCAGACCTCGCCTATGATCTGGGCTTCTCCAGCCAAGGGCACTTCAGTACGGTGTTCCACAAGCTCGTAGGCGTTACTCCGAGCAGTTATCGAGAGCGCGTGCTATCCACGAAACGATCGGAGCCTCAGAGTGTAGGTACTGAGATGGGCGACATCGTACGGATGCTTGCATGAACCGAAGGCGCACCCGAGCTTGTTTTTGTAGTGCTTGAATCAGGCCGCACGAAGTCATCGCGCCGCGCCTTGTCATGCACTGCTTGCGGTCTTGTCAGCAGGTTCGACTCCCCCGGTTTCCCACGGTCAATAAAGAGTTTTCACCTTCTGGCATTCCGACGAGTGCTTTGCACAAGGTCCATCAACAATCTGCACGACCCAATTGTGCGCGATGTGGTCCCATAGGAACCTCGTCTAGCAGAAAGACCTACGAGGCTTAAAGCAGGAGATGACAAGCTGTGAATGAGAAGAAGAGACAACGCGGGGATGGCGAGCTAGAGATCACGGCGTACGAACAATGGCGTCCGGTTACCAACAAACGGCGACACAATCGAATTCCGATTCGCGTTCCTGTACGCATCGTTAGTCATCTCGCAACCGGCGACAAATCAGACGATGGAACTTGTACTGATATTAGTGCCAGTGGCGTGCGGATCGAAACCGAAGCTAACCTCACTGTAGACGATGTCGTCGAACTGGTGTTCTACGGAAAGCAGCAGACGACTTTCTGCAATTATGTAAGGATTCTATATCGATCTGGGCACACCTACGGGACCTGCTTTGCCAGATTCGAATAAATCGCTTAGACGCCGCAGACGACTCTTTTGATTCCTTGCTGAAATGAATGCGTGGCCGTGGTCTTCTGAAGATTTGTCGGCGGGACCTATCACCAGAGCACAGTTATTTCGCTTCTGCCGGTAAGTGGCTGCGAATTTGGGCGTGTTCTAATGATCCTTGCTGACCCGCCAAAGACTCATAAGGAAATAACTCATTGAGCTCCAAACCCAATTGCTCGGGTGAGATTATGCCATCTAGCGCACTCCGATAGGGTCTGATTGATCCGGCAGACGAGCGCGACCTGCGCGGAAGGACTTCGCGGAAGAAGACGAGAGCGGCAATGAAAACCAGTACCCGCAGCATAGAAGTCCTCTATTCGGGGCTGAGAACATGAAATTAGTTTGTTCCTGCGTGCCCCGCTCAATTGCCAACTAACCTAACCAGTGGCCGGGGATTTATCCCCAAGCTCGATACGACCCAAGTAGCTTACCGCAACGTCACATGCGGTCTATCAAAAATCCATGCGCAGATTATAGATATTTGCCGAGACCCTCAGAGTATCAAGCACGGTACGCCAGCTTTGCGGCCATGGCAATGAACAGAGCTACTCGACATGCTTTTTCTTCGCAACTTAACTCCATAAGATACCGGCGAGATCCAACGATTCTGTTTACTATGTGGTATCGGTTAAGGATTGGCGGCGATTTCACTCCGTTCTGTCTTCTCGAGTCGCCCGGCAATTGTCGCGCTTCCTGATAGAGAAGCACAACTTCGAGAGACCCTCTCACTTTCCAGTCCTTCGACGGCCACCTAGACTTTTCAATATTGACTATTGGGCATCAAGCACGTAAAAGGAGTCATCGTGGCCGCACCGCAGTAATCGTGCTTGCGATGATCGCGATTCTCAGTATCTCGACATATCAACTGGCGAGATGCGCTCGCGTATTCATGCAGTTGCCGCCTGTGGTTTGGCACCCGCGCTGGGGAGGCATCAACATATATCAGCCCGCTCCGGACTACCGCGCAGGTCGAACCATATATCCTTACTCTGTGGTTCCCGGTGGTGTGCAGAATGCCGCTGAGTTGGAAGCCTCAATGGTAAAGGATCCAGTGGTGGCGGCGCATTATCGTGACATCTCAGTCTTACGCCTGCAAGCGGCTCGACTCAACGCGGCTGTGGATGTGTACGCTTCATTCCGCCTGGCGAACTCGGTCCATTGGACCAGCCATACTATTCGTATACCGAAAGGTGAACTGATTCTGACGGATGGAGCCCACATGATCCGGGCACGTTGTGGCAACCGATTGACGTTCGTGCCACCGGGGCCCGTTTGGCCCACCCCTGCTATCCGCGATCGGGCCGGGCCTCCATCCCGAGTAGCGCCGCCGCCCATCGAGCCCCCAGAGTTGGTCTTCGATTATGGACTACCAGCCATATATCGTCCTCCGGTCTCGCCCCCGCCAGAACATGCAGCAGATCCTGTGTCGGATGTGCCCCATTTCTGGCCCCCTGCCACGGCCCCACCGACGTGGTGCTGCGAACTGGGAGGCTTTCCAGGCAATGGGATCCCTGTATTTCCTAGCGGACTTGGTCATCGAACACCGAGACCGCCCGCGATACCTGAACCCGGAACCCTGCTACTGTTCGGAAGCGGCGTTATTGGCGTGGCATCGATTCTCGGCAGCAAGCTGGTCCTCTAGCAGCTTTTGAACTGAAGGCTGTGGAGGGCATGCAGCGGCGGGTGTTTAGAAGGATTCGCTCTTAAATGGGCCGACAGTGGCAAGACCGAACCGGCCTAGTCGAGCCAATGAGGTCTGATCGGAAGGTAAATGTACATAAAGAATTCTTTCTCGCGCCAGGTTCTTATCTTCGTCGCTACATAAGAATGTCCCGCCAGGCAGTCCTGAAGGCGAGGCCAATACAAGAGCTGAGACTGACTCTCGCTACTGCCGGTCATAAACCGCGGTACTGGTGACCTTCTTGCCCGAAGAATCGGTGCCTGACACAGTTGCAGCGCGGCTTTTGCCGTCCGCCACGACCACGATTTTGCCGCAGAGCGTGACCTTGCCGTCCTTCTTGTTGGCGAAGGTCGTGGAATGGGCGTTGACTTGGGTGTATTCCCGCGAATCCGTGTCTGCACTACCTGTGACAGAATAATCTTTACCAGCGAACTTGCCCGTCCACGCGGTGTGCACCGTTTTACCATCGCTGCTGGTACCGTCCTTTGTTGCCTTCACGCTGGCGCCGGCGGCTTCGTAAACTATCGTCGTCGTGTTCTTAGGTGGCCCGGGAGAAAACATCGACTTCGCCTCGTTAAGCTTCCAGGTTCCCATGTTGGGGGTTTTCGGCTGCGACGCTGACAGATAATCCGTTTTTTGGGAGCAAGCCCTCCGGTCCTAGCCCGCATGGGAGAGGAACCACCACCGGGACTCCCCATTCCCGGGCCGACTTGTGTTCAGGTACCACTTCAGCTATTTCGAGCTGGCAGCTTGCGATTTCTCTCGCAGTACCTTCGCCTCAACCGGGGCAATCACCTTCTCGTCCAGCCCGGCAATGATTGCATTCTGATCCGTATAGCGGACAGGCTCCAGCACCCATGGGAACTTGCGGAAAAAGTCCCACATGCCCGGCTCCTCCTGCGACCCAAGCAACAGCGGCTGCACGAAAACCGACGGACTGTTGGGTACGATGGAGCGTAGTTCTTCGAGTAAGCTTTTGGCATCGGTGAGGTCGACAATCACGAAACGACACATGCGCGCTAACGTGGAGATTGTTTCGACTGTCGCCTGTGTGCGCGGCTTCTCGAAAGCGAAGAACACGGGCAATCGTCCACGTTTCCGCAGCGCATCCCGAATGGCCTCCAGAAACATCTTCCTTTCGGTTGTGAAACGACCGATTATTAACACGACTTTGGAGGTGATGGCTTCGAATACTTCGCGCACATTCTGATCGTTGAGAAGTAGGTAGATGAACTGCGCAACTTGCAGGTTATCGACCTGGACCTGTGGTTGGTTGTAACGCGTGATCACCAGATCCGACTGAATGGCTCCCTGCAAATTCAAATCCCAAGCCGAGATGCCATGCACAAGACAACCAGAAAGCACTGCATTTTCAAAGTCGGTGCGCACCAGCACCACGCTCTCTAGCGAAGCTTCGGTAAGATCAGCCGACCGCAGAGATGCCCAGCTCAGATCCGCCTCGCTTAGGTTTGCTCCGCTCAGCCGCGCTCCCCTCAGGTCCGCTCCCCTCAGGTCCGCTCCCCTCAGGACTGCCCCTAACAGGTTCGCCCGGCTCAGGTCCGCCCCTCTCAGGTCCGCGGCCCTTAGAACAGCCCCCAACAGGTTCGCCCCGCAGAGCATCGTCCAGCTCAGATTCGCGCCGCTCAGGTTCGCCTCGCTCAGGTTCATCCTACTCAGGTTCGCCCCTCTCAAGTCCGACCCCCTCAGGTCCGGTCGAATGTCAGGGTTCGCCTGTCTCCATTCATTCCAGGATTCATATCCACTCTTGACCTTTGCGACCTGCTCTGGGTACACCATCTGTATAGCGTAACCTCGTTAATCAAGTAACTACGCCCTGCCACGCCTTAGCCGTGTAGCGTATTTTTTACGCTGGTATGTAGTGAGATTCGTGACCTTCTGCGAATTGCCTACAAACGTCGTTTGCGAAGCCAGTTGAGAAAACGCCCAATGCAGACCATCAGTCCGAGCCACACCAGCCAGAGAACCAGTCTTCCTGACAACATTCGGACACTCATAAGCGCCGCTTCCAGAGTGCTTCATTGATAAGCACAGCAATGCCAAGCAGAGCGTGGACGTAAAGGACCCAAAGTATCAGCCTTCCGATAATTGACCCCCTTTGTCGATTTGCAGCGTTATCATGTTTGTTAGAATTGGCGCGCCCCCGCGAATTGCTTAGACAGGCCGGAGGGCGATTCGCGGGGTTTTGTGTTTCTACTCACCTCTCCTTTTTGGAAGACCCGCGCCTCCTTGGAATGAACCCCGCATCTGGCGCCATTGCAATTTCCTCAAGCGACCAAGCTCGGTCGGAAACGCAGGGACATGCTGCCGCCCCCTGTGAATCCCAAAGTAAGCTCTATATGGCAGGGCTCTGATCTACGATTTCTGCAAGCCGACGGCGAATTGTAATTTGCGCCATCCTGTGACGAAACTGGCTCTCTTGAAGCTCGGCTAATCGTTTCGATCTGTGCGACCGAACCGTTGCAACGGCGGCGGCGACTACTAGTGCACAGGTTGCAAATGTGAGCACTATAAGAAACAGTTCAGGCCAGGAATCACCAGCTTGACCGCCTACGATCGAGTGCATGACACTTTCCCTCCAATGAAGTGGCTAGCCACATGTGACCCATCTGCAAAACGTTCTGACGCGAGACTAGGCGGATTGGGTAATGACCACAAGAGAGCGAACGGCCCGCTCCGATAATCTCCCGATGCCGTTGCAGGCTAGAGATGAATGAATGGAGAAGACAGTGTAGTGTCGGTCCAAGCGGGGCGCCCTCTTATAATGCATTGTAAGTGGCCAAGATAAAAGACACTTGTTGACCGCCAAACTGCTGACTTCATTAACGCATATTACAGCGTGGCGTGATGACGCCTTACGTTTTTTACGATGGCAGCCCAGAATGGGCTCTGTGCACGTCGGCTTTGAGTAGAGCGAATCGACAGCAAGTACCACCCAAGCCATGCTGTCGATGTCCACAAATAGGCGATGGCGTCCGCTCGAATGCCCGAAACAAGCATTGCAACGGCGGCGAAGTTAAGCACATAGAAGGTCCTGAGCGACGTTCGCTGCGCAATGAAGTACAGAACAGCGGGAAAGGCAATAACTTCGTCGAACGGCCAGCTGTACGGCGCGGCCCAGAGCGAAATAATCAAGACCAATAAGCCTTGTCGGTTCCATTCCCACTCACTATGGAAAAAGTACCAGATAGCCCATGAGCAAGCTAGAGCACAGGGAATGAACTGCAGCCAAACCACATTCCGGTTGAGGAGATAGCGCATCCCGGAACCGATGCACGTTGTGAAAACAACATTCCCGCGCTGCAATTCAGGCAAGTAGTCAGCCACTATCGAGTGTTTGAAGTACAGGGCAATGGATAGTGCAGTGAGAAAACCAATGGCGGTGCCGGCGAATAGGCGGCACGTCCGGTGCACTATCATCCAACATAAAACCACAATGAAGAACGGAAGCAAGATATGTGGCTTGATGGCAGCCAATACTAGCGACATGCCGGCAAGGAACGGGCGATTTTGATGCCATCTGAGAAAAAGGCTTACACCTAGAAGCATGAACGCAGAACTTTGCCCAATGATGACGCAAGCAAGGAAAGGTGCAAAGGCGTACACAACGGGCGGAACCGGCCCGTCATTTCGTACATATGCCCACAGCAACCTGACGGAAATCAGGATGCAGAGCACAGTCGCGATCGCCCACAACATTCCAAAGAGGGAAGGCGACAAGAAGGCGAACGGGAGCGTAAGAAATAACGCATAGGGTGGGTTGCGCATTACTAGCGGGACCGAAGCCCTAAACCCGACCGAGTGCTCTAACTGCAGGACGGCTTGTTGGTCATAGGGGTTTTGGTGATGAATCAGGAGCTGTGCAGCCGCCCAGTACGAAACTGCGTCTGTCTCTGCAATGTGTCTGGCGCCCGGGATGAGAATACCAATTATGTACGTAGCCAGTATCAGCACAAAAACTGCAGACCAGAAGTAGCGCTTCATGCCTTCAAAATAGCTCAATTGTTTGGACTCCCAAAGAGAAATAGCCCATGCCGAAATCACAGCAATCGTGAGTGTCCTACCGTCAAGTCCTTGTCGCAGAAGACGAAATACGTAAAAAATTACCAGAAACTTGAGGCCGGTACGGGAGTGGGGATGGCCTTATGACGGCCTAGCGGAAGCACTCGCAATTGCTCGAAAGCGAGTTTCCGACACCAAGCAATTAAGCCCAAGTTTAGAAACCTGCGATCTGGCCTTTCGTTCTAAAGTGCATTCGCGCGCTCACGTCAGAAGCGGTCAGACACCCACAGGAACTGCCACTGGTGTCGAACTGAACTTTTCAGCCCTCCTCAACACCAAAGCTGATCCAAGATAGATAAGCAGTGCCAATATGCTAATCGCGTGAGAGCCACCAATCATCGTTAAGTTCTCCAGCAAACCCCCAAGCGCAGCCCCGAGCATGTTGATTCCCAGGATGCTGGCAGGAGATGGCACATCTTTGAAGCTGTTTGAGAAGATCAATCCAGAAAAGAACACCGGAAGGGCAATCAGAAGGCCCGCAACCATCCCCAGCGTCGCAGACGACGTAAAACGCTCATAAGGAATCATCGACGAGATCACAAGAGTGGTAAACAGACAGGTGTAAGTCACCCTCCTCGAAATGGATAAATACCCGACCATCATGTTCGCCGCCAGTGCCATAACGAGAAACGCGCTTATCACAACAGCATTCACGACCCAAGTTGAGCCGAATATCAAGGACAACCTAGACACGGCATTGGTTTCAAGCAGGAGAAAACCGGCACCCAACAGGAAAAAGTGAACGTTATTTCGCTCTCTCAGAAGGGCAAATCCGATGTTGTCGTGGATGATCTTTCTCATACAGAGCCACACAACCACCAGCGAAACAAGGGTCCAGATTGGAATGGTCCTCCTCGGGAGATAGACGAAAGGCCAAGAGTCCGTCGTCACAGGAACAGCAGCTGCACTCTTAACTAAGGTTGGGGTGAGGTCCTCAATTCCAGGAACCTGTGCCGCCTGTGCTTTGCCATACACGAACAACACCCCGGAACTGTCGTATCCAGTGAAAAGAGCCTTTGGCGCGGAGCCCAATCCTTCTGTTAAAGTTGCAAATTGTCTCGTGGTAACGAATCTGCGCCCGCTGGCGAACGCGACGAATATGCTGCCATTATCTTTCAACAAGTTTTTGGCGTGGCGAAAGCTCTCAACCGTGTAGACATAGTTGTCGAGCCTCAACGACGAAAAACTGCTCAGCAAGGTGTGAGAATCCAGGTGACCGAATATGATGACATCGTATTTCCGGTCAGCTCGATTGAAGAATGCCCTAGCATCATTGACGATGACTGAAACCTTTGGAGACTTATATGGCTCCTCTGGGTGATACCGACGACCGAGTTGCACAATTAAGGGATCAATTTCCACCGCGTCCACGTGTCGCGCCCCGTGACGCAGTGCGGCTGCAACATCGTTTCCAGTGCCTGCGCCCACAACGAGCACATCGCCTGGGTCGTCAAGCATCGTATAGGGAAGGTCGTACCAACGCGCAGCTTCTTTATTGGGCTGGTATTCCGGGTACCGCGCAAGGAAGTCAGATGAGAGATCGAGCGCTTTTTGGTGGTAATCGTGGTTGACATCAAGGACGTAAGCTGCGGGTACTGACGATCCAGCGGGCGGAACAAGCCCACGAAAATCTATCCGGTAGTAAGGCGACCAAAAAACATTGGGTTCCGGTATAGATGTGACCACAACGACCACTGCCATTGTCAACAGGAGAATCCGCTGCTTGTACACAAACGGGGCTAACAGGAGACATCCCGTCAATATCCATGCTGCAGGTGCGGTGTCATTGAACGCCATGGCTGTAAACAGCAGCATGCCTGCGAGGCCTCCGGCCAAGTTAGCCGAATAACCGGGTAATTGCTTGCAGTGCTTCAACTCTCTTGCTGTTAGCCATCCGATATAAACAAAGAACCCCATCATCACCGAGAAAAGTGCGGCAAGTACGATCGCGCAAATAAGCGCTATGAAAAACGGCACCGCGCGTGACGGCGCTAGTCCCCAGAGGAAGTCGTCATTCGTGAAGACGCCGACGTGAGTTAATCCGAGTAGCTGTGAATATCTCGAAGTCAGAAACACGCTAGCAAACAGCGCCGGGAACCACTTGTTCAGGCGGGTGGGGAAGTCTGGGAGCACCATGCCGACGCCGATCCCGCAAAACCCGGCGAGCAGCGCCACGTTTTTTAGGTAAGCGAATATACGTATCTCGGTTCCGATGTACCTGATGATAAGGACCTCGAAGTACAAGGCCGCCATACTGATGGCAAAGACCCTCAGCAGAGAAATACGTGACGCAAGCTGGTACTCAGAATCAGTATGCAGGTCGCTGGGCGTGGCGATGGCCTCTGTCATTGCTTGCTCCTGAACTCACGGAATGTGCTAGGCATTGCCATTCGGTTAAATCGCCGCTCATCTGCGGCAGGACCGATTGGCACGACGAATCTAAGGCACGATTCTTGCCATTTCAAAGACTTGGGTAACATGTGGGGGTTATGGAGATCGGCCTCGACAGTCTGTGCAACTGTTTGCATATAGTGAGCCGTCTGTTGATCTATCCTGAGCGGCAAGGGCCGCTACTGGACAAGAAAAAGCGGCTAGGGCGGTCTACTATGTAATATTTAATAATATAGTGACATAACGCTGTTTTGTGGTACTGTTCCTGCATGGGTAATCCAGCGGGAGTTCGCAGAGATTTTGATAAGTTGGAGCAGCGGCGGATGGAAGCGGCGCGGCTCCTGGAGAAGGGATATAGCCAGTCCGAGGTGGCCCACAGAGTTGGCGTGCATCAGCAAGTGTGCCCAATTTTGTGCCCTGTGGCGGTTTGGATGCGCTTAGTTCGCTTGCACGCGAGGAGTGAGAAACCCGCATAAATACTGGCGAGTGTAACTCCGCACAAATGTCCTAAACTATTGATTCTCCTTGAAACCAATGTTCGGGACCAGGGGATAGGAGGTTCAAATCCTCTCTGCCCGACCAATTTAAAACCCAAAGTCATCATTTTAATTGCTGTGTGGTGACGCCATTAACTCTCTGATATAAAGCTGCTACAGAATCTATGTATATCATGCGCCATTCCGGGCTGCGGTCGAGTAAATAAGTCAAAGATGTATTCGGTGGGTATAGAACATAGTCTATTTTATATTTGTTAAGTATATCGAAAGGTCTGTTAGTACGGCTAGCCTGCAGGTATTCTTCGAAGACGCCGCTGTAGACGAAGATGTCCGTTCGCCCATCGGCAAAGGTCTTGATCTGGGGTGCGTTCCATTCGATATATCCACCAAAGTCATATCTATGGAAGAGGGGTCCGGTGATGTTCGTCTGCTCCATATAATGTAGGGCCTCGCGGGGAAAATTCTTGTCAATTGCGCGTTGCAGCCGCTCGGACGTGGGGAATGCCCACAGCAACAGAACGAGAATGGGCAAGGCTGCAGCCAGGTTTCTCCAGGAATTGTCTTTGCCGGGATCGTAAGTGGGACAAATCTGCAGTTTGGGCGAAAGGATTGGGACCACTACAATCGCCGCAAATGATAGAAAACGAACATGGTTCAATGCACTCCACAGGGCAAAACTCAACATGACCAGGTCACGCACTGCCCACTTACGCTGTGAAAGCAATCCGACACCTAGTACCAAAAATAGCATTGAGAGCGCCATCTTCCCGTTCAAGCTATGGAAATCCACGGATTGCCATTCGACCACATTGCCCAGATTCGCCTGCTGTCGAAGCAAGAGGTCAAACGGGTACCAGACGAGCTTGTACCCATAAGGGTTGACCAACAAGGCAGCCAAGGAGGCGGCCGTTGCCAGCAATAGTTTGCGCAATTGCCCAGGCTTCCAAGGTTCGGCTATGATCCGCCCTTGCTGCTTCTTCACCAGGCCGGAAAGAGTATAAATGCCGACAATGACAAAACCAAACACCCAGGAACCGTGAAAGTTGATCCATACCGCAAACAAAGGTGGTATGACCCAAGCGCTTTTCCCAGTTTGCTGAAATCGCTCGAGCGCAATCATTAGGAGCACCAGGCATAGGTAGCCGAAGTGGTCCATCCGGGGTCCTGAAGAACTCAGACCAAGAAGTAGCGCGGCAATTATCATCAGGGCGGCGTCACTGCAATCCGCCCGGCGCCAGCATGACAGGTAGTAGACCCCGCCGAATACCAGGCACAAAATTAGTGTGTTTGTGGCCGCCATACCCCGCAGGCCGAATGACTGGTATCCGAGGTAGTACGGCAACTCAGCCAGCCACTCGTGGTTCAGCAGAGCTGCGCCCGGCGTGGTGAAAGTGTAACTGTCCGTCTGTAGAAACGAGTGGGTGGCCAGCAATTGGCGCGCATTGCGCAGGTGGAACCATATATCGGATTGTGCGATCAGCAGGGGCGTCAGAAGTGAGATGATCAATGCAATCAAGCAGAACCATACCAATGGTAAGGGAAAAAAGCATCTACTCGCCCACAAGGTGTCGAGACGTTGGCTCGGAGGTTTCTTTGGATCCAGGCCCATTCGGTAATCTCCTGCCGTGCAGCGGCTGTTAGTGTACGGTACAGCAAGTGCATTACCACTATTGGAGCGCGGTAAAACGCGGAGGCCATCGCGACCTAGCTAGATCAGCCTGGCGCTGCAATTGCTTGCACCAAATGAGCTTTGGCCGATGTGTGGCCCAATTCCAAGAGCAGGAACAAATAGAAAGCGGAATAGATTTTGAACCCCGCCTCGAACGTAAAACCGCTCCAAGGAAATCCGGGCCCTTGCTCTTCAAGTCAGAGTACAACAACCCGGATGTTAGGAAACCGGAACGGACAAAGAACAGGCCTACGCCGACCCAGCGCAAGTGGAAAATAGACAGATAGGGAACATGCAAAACAACACCGCTAACACGGCGCGCCCACGTGGCAGATCGGACTCGGGACTTCTAGCTAGTGGGCATCGATCCGTTGGAAGACCAGATGCGTTTGCTTTAGGTCGGCGTTGTTCTCGAAGAACCGCCATGCGTCGGCACGAGATTGAAGCCGCCCGCGTGCATTTGAGAGACTAACGTTTCAATCTTTTGGTTGTGCCCTGCGAATGTACACACCGACGTCTCTACACGACCCGCGCTTACGTATTGAGCAACCTCATTTGCAATTAGGTCCGGATGACTTCGCTGATACAGCGCGCAGATCAGAAGCGCCGTAGCTTCACCCAGACCCTCCAAACGTGGATGGCAACCAGGGCTGGCCAAGGCTCATTACGTGCAACACTTTGCACTTAACATAGCCGAAGCCCATACAGTTCAATGGCCGATCAAGGCTCTGCCGGGACCTAAAGTTCAGAGTTTGGACCAAACCACTCCATGGCTAGCTGGGTGCAAGCAAGCCTGAACCGTATCCAGCTTACTGCGATCCGGATGGGATCATAAGGAACTGCCGCTCAAGATAAGCAGTCACGCGCCGCTGGCCCGAGCCCACCTGAACGTTTCTCGTCCATGTCGTAAAGTTCTGCTTCCGCATGATGACGACATGCTCTCCCGGAGCAACGGTGACGGTCAATGGAGTTTGACCAACCAACTTGCCATCCAGATAGATTTCGGCCCCTGACGGATTCGACGACAAATCAAGTTTGGCTTGCGGTGGCGGCGGAGGCGGTGCTGCCGGTTTGGCCTCAGGGGTCGCAGATGAAGTGTCTGCCGACGCCGTCAGCGATGCTGGAGTGGACGAGTCTACGTCACAATTCACATAGTAAACCGATAGCGGCGCGCTGACACGCACCTGGCTGGACTTGGCCACTGCATCGCCCTGAATGTCATTCACCAGCTGCTCAAGCAGTTTCTCCCGTTTGTGATCGGAATCGACGCTGTAATGCGACACCTGGCGACCGCGCTGGTCGTAGACGTGAATCACCAGCTCTTTCTTGGATGCGTCAATACGCTGCAGGTCGATGCTGTTCGTGGGCGCCGGCGGGGCGACTCCGGAATAGGAATAACTCCAGGTGCCGCCGTAACTGCTGATACCGGCGAGGTCGCCAGAGGCTGGTC
>Ga0126381_100003798_pt1 | contig 16374 bp, 12 predicted proteins | sample PanSoiMetPlot_28_FD_96465 | JGI IMG/M metagenome (GOLD analysis project Ga0126381, IMG submission 96465) | Tropical forest soil microbial communities from Panama - MetaG Plot_28 | ecosystem: Environmental > Terrestrial > Soil > Tropical forest > Bulk soil | place: Panama | collected 2016-02-17 | reverse complement strand
GCCGAATCCGTCGACGTCGTCCGCGCAGCCGCCGCCGGCGACTAACTCACCTTCCTGCCCCGACCCATTTCGTAGCGCGGGCTTCCAGCCGGCGCTTTTTGCCTTCCCCTTGCCCTGTCATCCTCAGCCCGGTCGCGCCTTTTGCGAGCGGAGGTAAGGGAATCTGCTCGCCGACCAAACCTTCGTACCAATCACCAGCTACCGCGGTACTATCGCTCCGGTCGAGCACCCTGTCGTAAAACAATTCCAACACAACCTAAATCCCAGCCCCGTTCGCTGGCCCCTAACCTTGAACGTAGGCCCCAATGCAATCCAGGAGACGTTCGACTATGGACGGAACCGGAACGAACGATCGGGCGCAAGACGGCAAGGCACGACTCAAGACCACAACCTGGGGAGACATCAAGAGGCTTTACCTCAAGCCTGAGCGGCCGCGCGCTCGTCGCTACAGTTTTGTGGCTTGCATTGAACTCACCGATGTGCAGTCGGAGACGCACCTCAAAGAACAAACCAGCAACCTAAGCCTGTTTGGGTGTCGCGTGAACTCAGAAGAGCTCCTGCTGGCTGGAACACGCGTCAGGATCAGGATTGTACACACGGGCGCAAGCTTCCTGGCCACGGGCAAAATCGTTTACGCGTTACCGGATGCAGGCATGGGAGTTGCGTTTACCGAGGTTCAGGCCAGCCACCAGTCAGTTCTAGAGAATTGGATTGCTCACTTAAGAGACTCACAGGGGCGGGCAGCAGAAAGGCTAAGTGCGGTTCTAATAGGCACGTATCTATGATTGCGAGGTGAATACGGGCCGAACAACGCTTGCGAAGCGAATAGGGGCTCAAAAAGATAGCTGGGCCCTGTTTCAAGCAGGCATTACTTGCCAGCTTTGGTTGCTGCCGGAGGCTGCGGCTCGCGGATCAGAATCGGGAAGCGCGGGAACGCGAAAGTGCCGGAGACGTCATCGATGATGTTGACCTGGCAGAGGTAGAGCCCCGGCTTCAGAGCTTGCAGCGGCACATCCATTTGCAGAACCACCGCTTTGCGCTCGGGAGCCGCGACTTCGTTGGTCACCACCGGCTTGGATTCGTAGACTTTCCTGCCGCCTTGCAGGAACTCAATGCTGGTCAGCACGCGGACACTGTCCTTTGCAGTCTTGGCGGGGGCCGGCTTGGGGGCTTCAGGTTTGGCGATCGCAGCGGGCTGACCGTTTGTGGCTACGGGCTGCCCGGTTGCAGCTGCGGGAGCAGGAGCGCGGTTCTTGCCCTTCGCGGCGTCATAAACTTCGTACTGCAGGTAGAGGTGCTGCTCCGCCGTGAAAACATGGGTGATGTTCGGCACCGTCTCCATCTGGTCCCGCACCAGAGGATTCGGAGCGCCTTTTTTACTGGTGGCAGGCGTGCGCAGGCTGCTGAGCACCACGGAACTCATCTTGAACGGCGCTTTGCGAAGATCGGGCACCTGCACGTCCATCTCGAACGCGCCCATCTTTCCGGTTTGGTTCTCGCGCACCACGAATTTCAAGTGATAGCTGCCCGGAGCGAGCACGAACGCGGTGTTGTACTGCACGTTCTTGCGCCGCACCTGTTGCGTGCTGTCCACGGCCAGCTTCACCGTGTCGCGCAGGTGGCCGACAGGGAACTTGTTGCTCTCGAGCACCTGGCCGATGATGTCGATCGTGGCGTTGTCTTTGTCTTTTTCCGTGACAAACGGGATTTGCGACCCGGGAATGACCAGCGAAACGGCCAGGTAGTAGTGCGAATCATCCTGGCGGAAATAAGCCGCTCCGGCGTAGAGCGGCACGTCCACTTGCGAAAGCTGCGCTGCCAGTTCGTCCTCGAGTTGCTGCTCGCGGTCGGCTTTGTTCAGGTGCTCGAAGTCGCGGTCGGTGTAATACCCCGAGCGGTATTCAAGCTTCAGGTCGGCCCGGTTCAGGTGGACTTTCAAATGGCGGTATCTGCCGTCTTTGATGGGATTGTTGCTGACAAAGCCCAGGAGGTAATACGCGGAAGTGTCCTTCTGCACTTGGGAAAAGACGCCGCTGAAGTCGTTGGAATCGAAGAAGGCTTTTCCACCGGTATCGGAGGAAAGCGTCGCCAGCGTTTCCTGCGATGAGGCGTTATTGTTCAAATCGCTGAGCACGGACGCTCCCGAATATGCGGATTGACCGTGCAAGCTAGCGGACTGAGCTTCGCCGCCCGGGGGAAACGCCTGCAGCCCCCGGATGTCCATCGAATAAATGGACACATTGGCTTTCACCGCCGCGGCCGTGGCCGCGCGCAAAGCCGTCTGATTGTCCATGCCGGACTGGCTAATGCCGTTGCTGAAATAAATCAGACTCTTTTTTTGCGAGAGCTTGCCGAGCGACTGCATCAAGGACTGAAGCGCCAGCAGCTTGCGGTCGGCGCTGAACGTGTTGTAGTCCGTGTCGTCCGCGGTGAACGAGCCGCCGGTTTCCGCGGCTCCTTCGGCGCTGCCCGTGGCGCCGCTATCGAATCCCTGACCCTCGCCGGAGGTGTACGAGGAAAGCGCCGCCATGATTTTGGTTTTGTCGTCGGTGAAGTCCAGATCCACGCGCATGCTCGTGGCCAGGGAGACCAGCGCCACCAGATCCGCAGGCTGCATCTTGGTGGAGACAAAATTCTTCGCAGCATCCACGGCGCGATCAATTTGCTCCGGGTCCATGGCGGAGAAGTCGAAAAAGAACAGCATCAACCGTCGGTCGCGCGCGTCCAGGGAGGCCGGCGCTTTTTTCCCTGCGCGAAGAAGACTTCCTTCCCCTGCCGCGCCCGAAACCGTGGTTTCCGCTGCTCCAGCGGTCAAAGGCTGATCCACACTTTCAAAATCAAATGTCGAGATTTCCTGCTTCTTCCCGTCTTCGAGCAGTGTGAAATCCTCTTTCTTCAAATCCCGGACAAGATTTCCTTTTTTGTCCCGCGCCACAACGTTCACGAGCACGAGTTCTGTGGTTACTCGAATTTGTCCCTGGTTCGCCGAAGCTGGCGCCGGAGGCTGGGGAGCCTGCTGTGCCGACAGAGGAATCGCAGGCTGCAAGAGCAGCGTCCCTATAGCCAACGCCGCAAAATCTCGCTGGATGTTTCGCATATTCATCACTCTTCAGAATCGGAAGCGCGCCGTCATCGTCACGCGCCGCATACTGCCTGTTCCCGTCACTTCGCCGAAAGTGAGCGAGTTCACTACCGTATTGATCGCGGTGAAATGGACCTTGTTGAACACGTTGTTGGCGGAGAAGCGCAGGTCGATGGCGCGCGATTCCTTGAAGGTGATCGTTTTGTTCAAGGACATATCCAGCGTAACTTGCCCTGGCCCCTCAATGATGTTCCGTCCCGCATCTCCAAAAGCCGAACCGCCCGAAGTGGCGCAAGTGCTTGGGTCGCAAAAGGCCGCCTTGTTGAACCATTCCAACGTAGTTGGATTGCTAAGTGCTATCGCTTGTTCAGCAACGACATTGGCGCGGAGGGAACCGCTCACGCCACGGCTGATGTCCAGGCCGCCGCCCAACACTCGCGGTGTAAAGTACAGTCCCGAGCCCACCGCGAAGTCGCCGCTCCATTGCCAGGCGCTGAAGATGTGGGCCAGAGCGCCCTTGGGAGCAAAGTAGCGGTTCTCTCCAATCGGCAGGTCGTAAATCCAGTTCCCTGTAAATTTGTGGCGCTGGTCGAAGCTGGAAAGCCCGCGGTCAGCGGAAATGTCGAAGGGATTTTGCGCCACGATGCTGCCACCGCCGCCAATCGACGAGGCGTCATCAATCGATTTGGAATAGACATATTGCCCGCTCAGCCCGATACCCTTCGCCATGCGCTTGCGAAATCGCACGGACGCGGCGTGCAGGATCGAATTGCCTTCGGAAGACTCGTAGGTGAATGGCTGAATGAGAGGCGAGGGGGGCGAGGGCAGTGCGCGTTCGATATCCAGCCGCGTGCCCTTCGCTCCGTTGTATCCCGTGTTCAATACCACGCCGCCGGGCAGTTCGCGCTGAATGTCGAGGTTCCAGATTTGCACATAGCCCAGCCGATAGTTGGGATTCACCGCGAAGTTGTTCGTGACCGTTCCTGAAGTCGCCGGGAATCCATTGGCCAGCGTGAGAGGGCTTCCTGCGGTCAGAGCAGTGACATCGGTCGCATTTGTCGCCGCGTTTGCGAATGGCGGCTGAAACGCAAAATTTTGAATCATCGCGCCATACTGCGCGAGGTTGTAATTGATGCCGTATCCCGCGCGGACGACGGTTTTCTTTTGCGGCTTCCACGCGAGACCGACGCGCGGCGCCCAATCGTTGCGGTCCGGCTGAATCAGGGAATTCGGGAAGACTCCGTTGTAAGGGCCTGTCCCTCCCGGCAGAACAGGCGCGGCTGCGGTGAATCCCGGCGCCACGTCCAAATTCGCGATGCGGTTGTTCGCTTCCGTGTAAGGGCTGTTGTACTCATAGCGCAGGCCCAGGTTGAAGGAAAGATTGGATCGGAATCTCCAGTCATCCTGCACGAAGAAATCATACGAATTTGCGCGGAAGTTATAAGCATTGGTCCCGAACTGCAGTGAAGTTTGTTGCGGAAAGCCCAGCAAAAAATCCGCAAAGTCGTATCCTGTGTCCGTGACCTGGCACGGCTTGGGCCCGGGACAAGGCACACTGCTGCCGGGCGGCGTGCTACCAACAGGCGTGTACTGCCCCGTTCCATATCCTGTAAATACAAAGCTGCCTTCGCCGTTTCGCGCCGAGTGAAAACTTTGCAGGATGCGCCGGTAGTCCGCGCCAAACCGGAAGTTGTGTTTCGCGTGGTTCCACGAAATCGTGTCGGAGAGCGTATAAGTTTGATCCAGTTCGCGCCGTGGTGTCGGGTCGCTCAAGCCGCCAAAAGAGGTGAAGCTGATTCCCGGCAGGCCCCAGTTAAACGGGTCGGTCGAAACTCCATTGATGCCTGCAAGCCCGTCCACATTGGTCACGCCCGAATAGAGATTCGTCGTTGCCACGTGATTGTGGTTGTAATTCACGCGCAAGTTGTTGGTCGCGCGGCCTTTGCCGTAAACCCATCCTGCGCTCGCGTTTAAGCCTTGCGTGCTGGTGCCGCCGGCCTCGGTTGGGAATGGATTCACGGTGTTGTTCGAGCTGCGCGCCCAGTTCAGCCCGAAATTGATGTTGTTCGTCGCGCGCCGCTGGCCTCCTCCGCCTCCACCCTCCCTGGAAATGAAGAAGGGCCCTCCGCCGCCCGGTCCGCCCGCAGCGTTGAAATTGTGAACCAGCCGAAACATCACCATATCCGTGCTGCTGCTTGCCGAAGTCACGTAATGAAAATTCTGGCCGAAGGCGTTGGGCATCATGTTCGGCGACGGAATGTAATTCAGTAGCGCCCTTGCTTGTGTAGTGATTAGCGCTGGGTCCAGGACGTTCGGGCACGGCTGAGGGGGCTGAGGGCAGGAAGGAGAGTTGGAGACGGACTGATACTGCTGTCCGGTCTGCGGGTTGAAAATTTGCACGGGCTTCCGGTCGTTGTAGGTCGCCTGGCTGAAATCTCCGTTGCGTTCGAGTTGCGTGGGCACTGTGGAAAACGCGTCGTAAGGACTGCTGCCCCGCGAGCCGTTCCACCCACCAAAGAAAAACCATTTGTTGCCGCCGTGAACGATCTTCGGAATGTTCAGCGGCCCGCCGGCATTGAAGCCAAAGTGCGCCTGGTTGTAATCCGCTTTTGCGGCGGGAATTCCCGTCAGGGAATACGGACGCGCATCGAGTCCTGAATAGTCGTCCGTGTAATAAAGCACTCCGTGGGGCTGATTGATGTTGAAGCTGCGCGACATCTTCATCATCACGATCCCAGGGCCGCCGCCGAATCCGCCTCCTCCCGGCGGCCCAAACCCTCCTCCACCCTCCTGCCTCATGCGGTCGCGAAATTCCTGAATGCGGTTTTGCAGCTCTTCTTCGTTGCCCATGCCGAAATCCTGCGTGCGGCCTTGTGCGCCGCTGACGCTCACGGACTCCGTTGGGCCTTCGGCTCCGGCTCCGTTCAACGGCAAACCTCCGACGTCGGCATTGCTCTGCCCGCCGCCGCTTCCAATCGCGCCACCGTCGCCGTTCGCTCCGCCAAACGAGGAAAGCGAATTTTCCATAGCCAGGCTTTGGAAACCGCGCCCCGCCGCAGCCAGCGCTGCCATGGCGTTGTTGGACTGTTCCTGCTGGCGCGATGCCAGCAGCAGCTCCGCGTCAACTTTTCCCACGGGGTTCTCCGGATTCAGAACAACTTCCTGAGTGAACGCAGCGAATCCCATGAACTCGATTCGTATGACATATCTTCCGCGCGCCAGTCCGGACAGACTGAACTTGCCCTCGGCATTGGTCGCCGCGACGTATTTTTTCCCGGTGAGCGTATTCGCCGCGGTCACAGTGACACCAGGCAGCGGCGTCTTGCCGCTCTTTGCCGACCCGGTGATCTCAAATGTGACGGGAGCTGCGGCGGGTGGAGTCGCTGGAACCTGCGGCGCCTGAGCGGGCGCTGCCGTGTCCTGCTGCTGCGCAGGCACAGGAGGAGGCGGCGTTTCTTGAGCGCTCAGCCCATTCGGATCGAGGGCCAACAAGACCGCGCCGAAACAAAAAATGAATATGCTGCGCCCGATCAATTTCAATACAAATTTCAATCGAAGACTCCCCAAAGAATCTTACTGTTGTGGAGGATCGGGCTTCTTGTCACCCTGCGGCTTGACTACTCCTGGCGTCATTCCCATTTCCTGCATCCGCTTCCACTGCTCGGTCCCGATGACCATCACCATCTTTGGCACAAACGCGTTGTTTTGCACCCCGCCGCGGACGAACACGTGGTCCCCCACCTGGATGTCCGCCATCGTTACGCTATCGCGGCCCTTGCGCAGTGAAGTTTCCTCGTTCAACTCGAGCGTTTGCGTTACGTTGTCCGGCCGCAGCACCGTGATTTTCGGCGCATCCACCGATTTCACTTCGCCGAAAACAAAGTCTTTGCCGAGTTCTCCGCCGCCCATGATCATCATGTTGCCGCCTGGGCCGCCCATGCCTTGTCCGCCCGGCCCGCTGCCCGTGCGCGTCGCAACCAGCATCGCCTTGAACCCCGCGTCAGCGTTGCCTTCCGCGCGGATAAAAACCATGTCACCCACTTTGAAATCCGCGAGCTTGACGCTTTGCTGGTCTTTGCGGTATTCGGTCTTGTCGGTGATTTTGACGGTCATACTGCTTCCGTCCGGTCTTGTCACCTCCAGCGTACCGTCGTGAATCGCAATGATTTTTCCGAAAATCGGCCCGCTGCGGCCGTCCTCCGGCCGTTGTGTCTGGCCCGCCCCTTGCGATGGAGCGGCGTCTTGCGCCGGGGCCGGTGAAGCAGCCAGCAAAAGCCCCAGAATCCCTAGAAATAAGGGCGACCGCCCCCGAATCCCGTTAAACCATTGTTTTGTGTACATCCCGCGTTCTCCTTGGCAGACTTCCCCAATCTTCAGACGTACCCGCCGGGGCAAAAGTAACCCGCCTACAAAGGCATCCTCAGAGCAAAATGCCCCTATTTCTCTTTCCTGTGACAGCGCCGCAAAGTTCCCGGACTAACGCGACGGTAGACGCTATGTTTCCGCCACTTGCCGCGATGAGTATTCTTCTGCTTGACATCGTTCTCGTTCTCTAACATGATGCGCCCATCCCTACAAGGAAGATCCGCGTCGCAGATCTGAAAGCAATCTGTTTTCCGCCCAAGCACCACCCTCCACTCGACTGTGCTTGACAGGTTGGCTCAGACACCGCGGACGGAGGAAAATCGAAAGATGAAAACCCTCAAAAGTGTTTATTTCGCCCTGCTGCTGGTTTTGTTGTTCGTAGCCGGGACCCTCACCGTACAGGCGCGAGCGGCGCAACAAACTGGTGATCAGGCCAAGACCGACTCGAGCACTGCAACGAAGAGCAAGAAGAAGAAAAACGCTGACGCAAGCGCTTCAAATTCCCTAGCATCCGCGGATTCGGATAAGGCATCTTCCAAGGAGAAAAAATCCTCGAAGAAAGCGGAAGCCGCGGACAAAACAGCAACAGCAGACGCTTCGGCGCCTGCCAAGAAGTCATCGAGGAAATCCAAGAAGGCTTCTGCTGATCAGTCGGCATCGTCTGCTGCGACAGCCGAAGACGCCGCGACTCCAAAGAAGAGCCGCTCGAAAAAATCGGCTTCCTCAGCGGCTGCTTCTGATGCAGCACCAGCGGCAACAAGCGCTAAGGCCCCCGCTGCAACTCCTCCCGCGACTCCTGCGGCAGCCACGGCTCCGGCAAGCACGACAAGCAGCGCACCTGCCTCAAAACCTGCTGCGGCGTCGAAGCAGGCACCGCCGGCGAATAGTGCGGGCATGGTCTGGGTGAATACGGACTCCGGCGTATACCATAGACCCGGAACGCGCTGGTATGGAAAGACAAAGGCGGGAAAGTACATGACCGAAGCGGAAGCTCAGAAAGCCGGATACCGTCCGGCAGCCAAGGAATAGTTGAAGTATCAGAAAAAGGAAAGGAGAACAGGAAAGATGAAAAACCAGATGAGACGTGTGTTGTTGGCCGTTCTTCTTGTGACCCCTGCGGCTGGGGTAGCTTTCTCACGGCCACAGGCGAAAAGCGCTGCTACGGAGAAATCCGCTGCTAAGACAGCCCCAGCCGCGAGCGACCTGGTTGACCTGAACTCTGCGACGCTGGACCAACTCAAAGCGCTTCCAGGTATTGGTGACGCGTACGGTCAGAAAATCATTGATGGGCGGCCTTACAAAGCCAAGACGGACCTGACGCGCAAGAAGATCATTCCCGCGGCAACCTACAAGAAAATCGCCGCGCTGGTAATCGCCAAGCAGTCCGGAGCGGCAGCTACACCCAAAAAGAAGAAGTAAACGTAGGGGAAGGATTCCGGGGCGCCACATGGCTGCCCCACAATCCTTTGCGCGAAAGGAGATTCACATGGGATTGTTTGACGAGGTCAAATCGTTGGCCGGCTTAGGTGGCTCCGCGTCGCCTGAGCAGCCCGCAGGTGCTGTTTCTGCGGTTATGGAGTACATCAATAGTCCACAGGTTGGCGGTATTTCCGGGCTACAGCAGATGTTCCAGCAGAAGGGTTTGGGCAGTGTTGTCAGCTCCTGGATTGGAACGGGCCAGAACTTGCCAATCTCCAGCGATCAGTTGCAGGGCGTGCTGCATTCCGGCGCCTTAGAGCAGGTCGCCGCCAAGGCGGGAATGGATCCGAGTCAACTCACTTCGATGATGTCGACCCTGCTGCCTCACGTCGTGGATAAACTCACCCCGAACGGCGAAGTGCCGGAGGGCGGCGCGCTTTCACAGATGATGAAAGCGCTCGCGGCAGGTCAACAGTAAAAGGTTCTTCGAAGGAAAACGCGGCCGGGATTTTCTCGCGTTGGGCAGGGATCGATTGCCCGCGCTATCTCTCGCGCAGAATCACTTCGCCTTGGCCGACAGGCTGGTCGTTTAACCACAGGCGGTATTTGTACGTCGCGGCTTTGCTCCCGGGGCGCGCAGGTCCGCTAAGCAATCGGATCCCGGACGGCGCCTGAAACACGTTCGAGGAAAAAGGGCAGCGGTTCGCGTCAAACTCCACGCGCAAGTTTCCCGCATCAGAAATCCAGGACACCTGGTCGCCGGGATCGAGCACCACCACTTGTGGAATCAGTCCAACGAGTACAGGGCGTTCCGCCATCTGTTTTTTGACCGAATCTTTCTTTTCGTCTCACAAAGCCATCGAGACGATAGCACATTCTGTCAGCCGATTCCCGGCAAGCTTTTTGGGTGCGAGGCTTACGAAAAGAAAATCTCGATTTTTACAACCCCACTGTCCTTCGGTACATCTCATTTTATGCGACCTGTACTTCGTTGCGCTTGACCCCTTTCCAAGCGCACCCGTAGACTGAAGTTGTAGGTTTGAGGCGCGAAGTTCTGGCTGAATCTCAGCTTGCGAATGACGCGATTCAAAAGCGCCTTTATCGAAGCGGAGGATTCTGCCGGATGGCTGCTATTCCACGGTATCTCACTATCCCGCTGCCGAATGGCTCGCGGATTTCGATTCTTCACTCCCTGCCTTTTTTCCTTGTGCACGTTGCCGCCCTTCTGATCTTCTTCATTCCTTTTCATTGGTATTACGTCGTCGCCACTTTGGCGGTCCTCCTCGTGCGCATGTTTTTCGTTACCGCCGGTTATCACCGTTATTTTTCGCACCGTTCTTTTAAGACCAGCCGCGCGTTTCAGTTCATTATCGCATTCATGGCCATGTCTTCCTCGCAAAAAGGCGTGCTCTGGTGGGCGGCGCATCATCGCCACCATCACCGCTATTCCGACCAGGAGCTGGACTTGCATTCGCCGACGCTTTTCGGGTTCTTCTGGTCGCACATTGGCTGGATTCTTTCGGACAAATACAACGACACGCGCATGGATTACATCGGCGACTTCGCCAAATTCCCCGAGTTGCGCTGGCTGAACAAGTACCACATGGTGCCGCCGACGGTGCTGGGCGTCGCGTTGTGGCAGATGGGGGGCTGGCCGCTGTTTGTCTGGGCGTTCTGCCTCGGTACCGTGCTGCTCTGGCACGACACTTTCACCATCAATTCGCTTTCCCACCTCTTCGGTTCACGTCGCTATGAAACCAGCGATACCAGCCGCAATAACTGGCTGCTCGCCCTGCTCACCCTCGGCGAAGGGTGGCACAATAATCACCACCACTTCATGGCTTCCGCGCGCCAGGGCTTTTTCTGGTGGGAGATTGACATCACCTATTACACGCTGAAAGTCATGTCCTGGCTCGGCATCGTCTGGGACCTCCGCAAAGTCCCCGCCCACATCCTCGAAGCCCAACCCGCCGCCGCGTAGTCCACTGTCGCTCTGCGGCCGTTTGTCATTCCGAGGCCGCGCGTCTCTTGCGGACGAGGAATCCTGCTGGATTTCAGGGTTACGTCCCTCGATGTGGACCTTACGAGAGTTACCGAGCCGCCAGCTTTTTCAGCATTTCCACCGCATTTTTGTTGGCGGGATCCAGCTGCAACGCTTTCTTGTAGTTGGCGATAGCCAATTGCTTGTCGCCGTTCATCATGTAGGCTTCCGCTAGGCTGTCATAAGCGTTGCCGGACTTCGGGTAAGCCTCCACATTCAATTGGAAAATGCGAAGGGCTTCTTTCACTTTTTTCCCTTGAAGCAGGCGGTATCCTAGCGAGTTGAGTTCGCCTTCGCTGAAGTCGTAAGCGCCGGCTTGAGTCGTCTTGAGTTGGTGATACTGCTGAATCGCGGCATCCACGCCTTGCGCGTTAATGGTTTGCCCGAGCGCTGCTCCGATGGACTTAAGGCTGGCCAGCGCCTCCGCCTTGGCCAGCATGGCGTTGAGCGTTTCCTTCGGATAGTAATTGCCGTCATACACCAGCGCGGAGATTTTCCTGACATTGTTGATGTTGTCGAGCGGATTGGCGTCGAGCAAAACCAGGTCCGCCAGTTTGCCGGATTCTACCGTCCCAAGATCTTTTTCCCTCCCGAGGAATCGCGCGGGGTTGGCGGTGGCAGTTCGCAGCGCCTCCATCGGGGAAAGACCGGCCTTGACGTAAAGTTCCAATTCGTCGTGCAGACTGAATCCCGGAAAACAGAAAGGGTTCAACACATCGGTGCCCGCGATGATGTCGACGCCGGCTCGATTCATTGCCCCGACAAGCTCAATATCCTTTTGAAATTGGCGTCTGCTGAGGGCGTTATCTTCTTCCGACCTCCCTTGAAAGTTCGGGGCGCCGCCCCACATAGCGCGTACGCTTCGCGGCATGTATTTCAAGCGGGGATCGTCACGGAAAGAAGCCTGGTCCTGGTAGCCCAGGCTGCGAAGCACCGTAAGCGTGGGGCATTGCCATGTGCCATTTTTCTTCAAGCGCGCAAAAAGCTGAGCGGCTTTGTCCGAATCGTAGCTGTTGAGGAGAGCCTCGCGCAGTCCACGCTGCCGCGGGCCGACAAAGCTGGGTTTCCCCGATGCCAGCATTTCTGCTAGATCGCCTTGCGCGGCTTCGAGGAGTTCCTTCTCCCGGCTCGAGCAGGCTGGTAGAACGCCGGTCAGGTGTTCAAATGTTTTTTGTCCCGAGTCTGACGCTTCTTCTGCCGATACGGCTTCAGGAACGTGGCCCTCAAAGGGGATGCCCAGCTTCTTGGCCTCCGCTGCGATTGCGAAATAGGAATCGCGAGGCAGCAGCGAATAGACCTTGATGAAGTCCGCGCCGGCCTGCCTTTCCTCCTCTACCGCCTTAATTGCTTCTGCCGGATTGTGAACGGAGATCGAAGCGGGCCAAAGAGGCGCCGGGCCGTCAATAATCGCGCTGGCGATAACCATGCGCGGCCCGAGAAATTGGCCAGCCTCAATCTCCTTGCGGAGCCGGTGGTGATCCGGGATTCCCCACATCATCCGGATGCCCGTGACGCCGTTAGCCAGGAAGAGCGAATAGTAGTCGCGCTCGTACCAGTGGACATGCATGTCCCACAGGCCGGGGATCATGAATTTTCCAGAAGCGTCAATGAGCTGAGCGTCCTTTGGAACGGCAACCTTGCCGGTTGGGCCAAGGGCCGTGATGCGGTTTCCGCTGATCACCACGATGCTGTCAGGCAGCGTTGGCCCACCCGCTACATCGATGACCGTGACGTGACTTACGGCAAGAACCTTCTGGGAAGTTTGAGAAGGGCTTTGCGCGAGCAACAAAACGCAGAAAACAGGAAGGAACACAAGCAAAGCTGCCATGCGGCGCATCAGGAACCTCCGCGGAAGCAAGGGGATCGAAACACTCCCAAGGAATCGCGTGAGTATAGCACCGCTCGCGCGGTGAGGATTCGAGGGATAACTGCTCATCATCGCGTTCACGTTCCAAGTGACTCGATATGAACCTGTGAGAGAATCCGGCTGCCAGAAGGAGGTGGCGCATCATGTTGAAGAAGGCAGCTGGACTATTTTTTGTGCTAATGATGGGAATGAGTTCCGGATGGATTCTGCGAGGTCAGGAATCGGGCGGCTCCATCGCGGAAGTGTATTACTGGAAAGCGAAGGCTGGAAAACTGGACGACTACAACCGCTATATTAAAACGGTCGGCGAACCTGTGGACTTCGAGGCGCGTCGCACCGGCGCACTTGTTTCCATTACCACGTACATCTCTCGCGACCCCGATTCTCCGTGGACGCACATGCGCATCTTCGTCTTAAAGGACCGCGAGCAAGCGGCGAACCTGAAAAAGGCCCTTGATGATGCAGGGCTGCGCGTGCAACCGGACGAAACTAAACGAAAGGCGAACGCGGACCTTGCCGCAACGCTGCGCGACGCCGCTGGCCATGATGAGCTTGAGATCTTGAAGTAGCTGTAGGGCTCGGCAGAGGGCCTTATCCTTCATGACCAGCTTCCTTCCCTAGTTTAAAACGCAGCTGAGAGGGAACCGTGTTACTTGACGGCGGCGAGGTCGGCGCGCGCGGCGGGCGTTTCCTTGGCAGCGGCGGTGTGGGAAAGGTGGCCGGCCAAGAGGCGGCGGTACTTGCTGCGCTCTTCGAGATTCATGTCCACGATCTCGAAAGCCATGTCCTGCGCGCGGTAGTCGCGCATCATCGCCGTGGCTTGCATCTGGCGCAGGCCGACTTGCAGGCGCAGCTGAACGGAAGTTCCGGGAGCGAGGTGGCGGCTGATCGTCGCGAGGCCGCCGCTCAAGCTGGCAGTCTTGATCTCCAGCCAGCAACTATCTTTGAGATTCAGGCTGATGGCGCGCACCGGCTTTTGCAGGCGCACGCGCTGGTGCCGGCGCTGGCGAACAAATCGCGACTCCGCGGGAACTTCGAGCGGCGCGAGCAACAAGTCTTCTTCGCCGATGCCGCTCTTGGGCAGGAACTCGCGCACCCATTCGGGATCGAGCTTTTCGAGGGCCTGCATCGCGGCGATACGCAGTTCGTGCGGATAGCTCCAGCTGAACATTTTCTTGGTTTCGATAATGCGCTTCAGCGTGGTCAAAGTTTCCGGCGCATGAATGCGCCCGAGCGCTTCGATCGCCTTTACGCGCAAGAATTCGGAGCCGCCCACCGGCAAGTCGCCGTCGGCAACGGTCAGCAGCTTCCCAAGCGCTTCCCGATCGCCGGCCACGCCGATTTCATCAATGACCAGCGGCATCACGAGCGGGTCTACGTGGTCGAGCAACTCCAGTAAGATGTGGCACCTTCTTTCCGCGCCGCTTGCGGAAACTTGCCGCACCATGCGGTCTTGCGCTGCGGGAGAAAAATCTTTCATGCGGCTAGGCAGAAACACCATCAGCGATTGCGGATCCAGCCGGCTCAGCAGCCCGACCATCTCGGCGGCCTCTTTCACCGGCCCGCCGCGCACCGTGCTTCGCAGATACTGCACGGCTTCTTCGCCGAGGTCAGAAGCGAGATTCGCAACATGCTCGGATTGATCGCGCAAGCTGCAGCGGTTGAAGCGGATGGCCAGCTGCTCCATGGTGGTCTGCGGCAGCATTTTCAGGACTCTGGTCAGCCCGCCCGCCACCTGCCGCGCGCGTAGCGCCTCTTCCACAAATTCCGGCACGCGGTCCTCGATGCCCATTTTCGACCGCAGGTTTCTGCCAACTCCGGGTCTCTGCGCTTCGACGCTGTTGGCCAGTTCGAGCGCCTGCTCCATCGCAGGAAAAAACCGGCTTGTCGCCGCTTGCCGGCTGAGCCGGACAAAAGCCCCGCTAACCAGCCCCTGAATCTCGTCGTCCTTCTCGACGCTGAGCCGAAGGCCCACGTGTTTCAACGCCACGCCAAGCAGTCGGGGATCGGCTTTCGCATAAGCCTCGGACAGCTCTGCAAGTCCTACCGCCGTTTTTTTGCGGGCCTCCGGATCTTCGCTTTCGACGCAGGCAGCGTAATTCTTGAGGATGCCGATGGCTTCCGCAACGTTTCCTTTGCCGACGAGCTCTCGCACATACGACTGCACGTTGTGCGGCGGAATGCACCAGGCCTCGCTCGATTGCAGGATTTGCTGTTTGCCGCGCTCGGGAACCGCCGCCCAAAACTGGCGGTCCAAAATTTCGCGGTGCGTCTCGAAGAGCATCCCCCCTTCGGTCATTTTGTCTTCGTGCGCGCCGAGGATTTTGCGCAGGTTGTCGATTTCCTGATGCATGCGGTCGAGCATCTGGCGCACCGCATTCACTTTCACTTCGCCTCGCTCGAAGCGCTCCAACGCAAAGCGAATTGCGAGGTGTTCCGCGAGTTGCACGAGGACGGATTCGTCAGGTCTCGCGTTCGGTGAACGTGCAGCAAGCGTCGTCAGAGCCTGCCGCAGCAGATCCTGCGCGCTGCCCGGCATCTGCGCGACTTGCTCTTGAAATGCGCCCAAACCGCCCCCAGGTCCGTCGCCTGTTCCCGCCCCTCCCAAATTCGTCAGAGCGCCGAGGATTTTCAAGATTTGGTCTTCCGATGGTGCCGCGGCGGCGTGCGCGTCGCCTGCAGATTGTCCGCCCCCCCCGCCTTTCAGTCCCAGGAAGACGCCATCCGCATCACCGCCGACGCCGCATCCCGTCGTGGCCATCGCTGCGCCGGGCGCGCCCGCATCCGTTGCCTCTGCAGCGCTGGGGCCAGCTCCAATCGCGCCCACGCCTTTCGAGCCTTGCGCCGCCGCAATCAGTTCGAGCAGCTTTTTCGGATCATTGAGCCACTCTTTCACATGCTCTTGATCGTTTCCGAGGGAAGCGGTGGCTAATTGCGCGGCAATCGTGGATTGTTTCAAGCGGGAATCCGTCGCCACGAAGCAAACCTCATTGATGTGGATTCCTCGCATTCCCGCGAGAGCCGTTTTCAATTGTTGAGCCAGTTCCGAGGGCTTGATTTTCCCCGCGGGAAAAGCCAGCGCGAATCGAGCTAGCTCGTCTTTGGAAACGTTATTGAAAAACTGCACGCTCGCCAGTCCCGCGGAGGAGAGGAGCTGCGCAAATTGCTTTTCGGCAGGCGCGCCTTCCAGCGGCACGCCGTCCAGCAAGAGCTGCGAACCTGTGGCTCCCAGCAAGAGTCCGCCCTCCGACCCCGGCGGAATGGCGGTGTGCAGTTCATCAAACGCAATGTTTAGCTGCTCGACCGTGCGGGCGTGCTCGTAGCCATACAGGCGGGCGTACTTCAACAGGATGTTCAGGCTTCTTACGAAAGCGCGTCCGGCCGCTGTTTTGGGATCCGATTTCATGTACCGCCGCGGGCCATCCTCAATCTCCGGGCCCCCTAGGGGCTCAATGGGCGCAATAGGACTCCCTCACTAGTACCGTAGAGGGAGCCTCCGCTGGCGGCAATGGTACAGGGGGCCATCTGTGTCCGAGGGGTCACGAAGCCCTTCGGACGGGCAGTTTCACTGACCCAATGAACGGGTATTTTGGGGAGGGG
>Ga0126381_100003797_pt1 | contig 16376 bp, 21 predicted proteins | sample PanSoiMetPlot_28_FD_96465 | JGI IMG/M metagenome (GOLD analysis project Ga0126381, IMG submission 96465) | Tropical forest soil microbial communities from Panama - MetaG Plot_28 | ecosystem: Environmental > Terrestrial > Soil > Tropical forest > Bulk soil | place: Panama | collected 2016-02-17 | reverse complement strand
GGGTGGTGAGCCGGTCGAACACGAAGGAAAGACGACCACGACATTCCGAGGACGACTAATTTACTTCACGAACGCAGACCTGACGATACGGCGTCCATCTGGGGCAATTCTGGTGATCGACCGATATGAAGTCATCACGGTCTCGGACGGAAGGACCTGGCTGGAACCACGCTAGCGCGCTCCGGAGTTGCTAGTTCGAATCTAGCCCGGGGAGCCAATTTCTGTGATTTTTTCCGGTTCTCCTTTCTGAGCCACACTGTCACGGAAATGTAACGCCGCGCGTTTTCCGTACAGCCGCTTGTTCGTTTTCTCGACCGCCTTTCTCACCTGATCGGCCATGCCCAGTTGGTAGTGACGCTTGGTTTCCGGGCTCGTGTGGCGCATAGCGCGTTGCACGACAGCGTCCGGGGCCAATGTTTTCCAGCTTTCGATCACCGAAGAACAACTTCAGGTTCCGTATGTAAGAGCGGTTACCCCTGACCGTCTTCTCGCTGAGGCCTGCGAAGTGCGATCGTAGTTAGCTGAAACTTTACCGTCTGTTATTTCGTACCTCGTGCATGCGTCCACTCCTCGTGCTCGCCGCCGCAGGTCTTTGCGCAGGCCTCGCTCTGGCGCAAACACCTCCTGCCCCATCCGGCGCCAAAGCCCCACTCAAGCCCGCTCCCTTTCCCCTCCAACTCGAGATACTTGTTCCCTTCGACCCTACAGCCTTTACCAGCGGACCTTTTCTCCATCTCTTTTACGAGGTACACCTCACAAACTTCGGGCCCGGTCCCATGCCGTTGAACCGCATCGAGGTGCAGGACGCCGACGCACCATCGGCCCCCGTCACTGCCTCCTTCGACGCTGCGCAACTCGAAGCCATGTTGCAGCCCTGGGGTGCTAGATCCGGCTCCGACTCCAAGCTCGCGATTGCCGTCGGTCAGCGGACCATTGTCTTCGTGTGCATCACCCTCGACCGCAACGCGCCCCTTCCTAACCGATTGCTTCATCGGGTCATCACAACAGACTCCTCCCTGGAAGGTGCCGTCTTCTCGACTCAAAACACTGCCTTGCTCTCCCTCGCGCCGCCTTTGGAAGGGCCAGACTGGCAGGCCGCCGACGGCCCGAGCAATGACTCTGACAATCATCACCGCCGCGGCGTAGTCATCCTCGCTGGACAGGCCTTGAATTCCCGCCGCCTGGCCATCGACTGGAAGCAGGTCAGGGACGGCTCATCCTCCTCCGGTGACGCGCGCGACGTGCACTCCGCGAACCGCATCTCCATTTCGAGGTTACAACCGCCTCGAAATTCGCGGCAGGCGAAGGATTGCCTTATCTCATCGACCGCTATCGTTCCAAATCCGCGCCCGACGCTTCCCTGGAACTCCACACGCGGGAGTTGCCTCTCAACAAGGCCATCGTGACCTCGATGAAACCGCTGCCCATTGAAAGCGATCAGAGCGTATGTACGCCCCAGCAAGGCTCGCGCAGCTTCCTTCTTGGCTGCCTCCAACGGCATGCGCGCCGGTCGGCGTGCCCCTCACAGCGCTGCAACCGTTGTGCGAGGAGCATCCCCCTGCGACCTTTGCTCGTGCGAGCGAATATATTCGATTTCGGACGGTGTCCTCATTTCGGAACCCCCAGTCGTGGGTGGTAGGCATTCGGCGAGTGTCCAGCAGTTCCGCTGGCCACCGACATTCCTGGAACGGCCCGTAGTCCGGGCCCGCTTCCAGTAGCGTTACCTTCACATCACACAGTCGGAGCAAGTTTCCAGTGAACGCGCAGCCCCCTGTACCTGCTCCGACGACGACATGTTTGCCATCTCGCATGAATTCATTCCCACGGGGATTGACACCAATTGCTTCGACAGAGTAGGCTTGTTTGCGTCACCAGTCAAAGTATTTTTGCCGGTTACGAGACTAGAGAATGAAATTAGTGCACCACCGCTGGATCTCACGGGACATCATCGGCGGCAATGCCGCCCTTGATCTGGTGAACACCGTATCTGGCTCGGGGGACGATCCGGAAGACTGGATCCCTGATGTAGACAGCTTTCTTGAGTGGGCTGCTACAAGCAAATTGCTGAATACCAACGAGAGCAGCGAGGCCGCTCGACAAGCTACAGCCTTTCCCGCAGCCGCCGATCGCGTCGTTGCATCTCTGAAGGAACTTCGCTTCTGTTTGTGGCATCTTGTGGATGCCATCGAACGCGGCAAGCTACCGAAACCGGCCCATTTATCCTTGGTCAACGATTGGGCCTGTCGTCTGGCCCTTTCGCAGAACATCGTCTTCCGTGGGCATAAAATACATTTCGCACTCTATCCGGACATCTCCGTTTTGGATCTTCCTGGGCTCCGCATTACCGCAACGGCGCTGGCTTTCTTAATGGATCCTCCTGCCAAGCGGATAAAAACATGCGCTGGCGATGGTTGCGGCTGGAAATTTATCGACAAATCCAAGAACCAATCACGCCGGTGGTGTGACATGGCCGTATGCGGAAACCTAGAAAAAGCAAGGCACTACCGTTCACGACCGTTTCCGAGGGTCGCGAATGGGAATCGCCGCGCATGAAGGGATTCGAACAGAGCGCAGGCACGATGGGAATAACCGTCCAAGTAAGCTTATGCAGGTTATCAGTATCGATCAAAATCCGGGAGGTGAAAATGGGGAAGACCATTGCCTATGCTGGAGTTCCTACAAGCCTGGGATCATACAGCCCCGGACAAGAAAAGGCCCCGCAAGCGTTTCGCGACGCATGCTTTTTGGAGATGCTTCGGGAGCAGGGTTTGACCGTTCTGGATTGTGGCGACCTTCCCGTCCGCCGGTGGCGCCCGGACAAGGCAAATCTGTTCGCTCAGCACTGGGAGGCTGTTGTCGCCTGCGTCCAACAGATCGATGCTCATCTTTCGGAACCGATTATTCAGGGGCACATCCCCGTGGTCATTGGCGGAACTGCACCATTGAGCTAGGGGTCGTGGCGGCGAGTTTGAGAAAGAGCAAGAGCCTCGGCGTGGTCTACCTGGATCTGCACGCTGACATGAATACTCCGGAGTCGACCACTGAAGGAGCCCTCGACTGGATGGGGATGGCACACATGCTCGGTTTGCCGAGTACTATTCCCGAGCTGGCCGGCAGTGGTCCTCGCTATCCTTTATTATCACCGAATAGCGTTCATCTCGTCGGTTTTGACCCAGACAGTGCAACTCAATGGGAGCGCGATACGATCCGGGATCACGCAATCATAGCGTACAAGCTTACCGAAGTCGTTCTGTCCCCTGCCAAATGCGCTGAGACAATCCTGTCCGAATGGGCTAGTAACTTCGAGAGACTGCTTGTTCACTTTGACACCGATGTAGTCGATTTCAACGACCTTCCGCTGGCCGAGAACTATTCCAAAAACAAGGGGCTTTCATACGACCAAACCCTGGAGTTCCTGGAGGTCATGCTTAGGAGCCCGAAATTTGGCGGGTTAACTCTGACGGAAATCAATCCGGACCATGGCGCCGAGGACGGATCCACGATTCGGATGTTTGCTCAAGATTTGTCACGATTGCTCGCAATGTAACGAATTTGATTACGAGCCGTAGAGACAGTGGGCAACAGGAGACCTTGCGACAAGCCGGTCGCCGCAAATCCTCCGACAAGAGGTGTTCCAGTTTTCACTCACCGAGTGACGACTCGGAACAGAACCTCACTTCAAGTAAGGACAGAAAGGCCCCTCAGAGACGCGCGAGATAGTGGCACCGGCTGGAGCTTCACATTGTTTTTGTTTATCGCAACGCAGCGGTCACGGAAGAACGCCGATGAATCGCTTTTCACAGGCGGTCCAAAGGGCTTACAGGGATTTCGCGGAGCCCCGGTCTTACCTGCTGCACGGCCTCGAGTTGCATTCGTCGAATGTGGCGCGGGGTTTGGCGGTCCGCGGTGATCCGAGGCTACCTTGTGCGTCTCTAAGTGTCTTTCCTGTCCCTACTTGACCGCGGATTCAGGCCAGCGATAATCGGCATTCAATGGCGCAAGTCGCTTGAATTTACCCGATTGAGCTCAAGAACAGGCGGGAGTGCAGCCGTTTTGTGTGTGGCCTTCGGCCACTAGCCGGGGTGGGCAAAGTGAGATGCGAAATGTGTATTCGGACCTGCGGCAAGCACGTGAGAACTGTCCTCGCGGAAGGCGAGGAAGTGTGGATGGGAAATAGCAGGCAGGAGCGCTCCACAGGGTTTGACCAGATATACGAGCGATTCCGCAACAGAGTTCATCGTATTGCGTTGCGAATTACACGAAACGCGCAAGACGCCGAAGATGTGGTCCAGGAAAGCTTCTTGCTGACCTTCCTGCACCTGGACTCATTTTCCGGGAAATCCAAGCTCTCGACATGGATTACGAGAATCGCCATAAACGCAGCGCTCATGAAGATTCGCAAACGCCGGAGGTACGAGTCTTCCCTTGATGAAATCCAGGAGCGCTCCAGGGCGGGGTTGTGCCCTGAAATCGCGGCTGATCATCCCTCACCGGATCAACAGCTTTTGCAGCGAGAACTTGAACAAATCCTGGCCGAGGGACTGGAGCAACTGACTCCTCGTCTCTATAAGGTCGTGGACTTTTACTACTTTCAGGAGGTTCCAGCAAGAGAATGCGCGCAGATGCTGGGCATTTCTTTGTCCAACGTGAAATCCCGGGTACTGCGGGCGAGACGCAAGTTGCGACCGGCCTTTGAAAGGCGCTTTCGGCAGCAGACTGCTGGAATTGGTCCGGGTTGTATCAAAAACATTCTGTTTCGGCGCCAGGCGCAGTTGGGAAGCATTGGTGAATAAATGTGAAGGGAATGCGGAAGGGTGAGAAGGTGCCTGAGAATTTAGTTTCGGAATGCAAATTCCAATAAAGGCTGAAGGCGTGAAACACAGGATCGTGATTTTGGGGGCGGGCTTCGGCGGGCTCTATGCGGCGCTGAAACTTGAAAGCACTTTGTCGCGCCTTCCCGACGCAGAAGCGACGATCGTCAACCGTGAAAACTTTTTCCTGTTTACGCCGATGTTGCACGAAGTTGCGGCAAGCGACGTGGACATCGCTCATATCGTCAATCCCGTCCGCAAAATGCTCAAAAAGGTTAAGTTTTTTCATGGCGAGGTTCGTGCGATTGACCTTCAGGCCAAGCGCATTCGAGTCGTGCACGGACCGACCTACCATCCCCACGAAATTGAGTATGACGACCTGATCATCGCTCTCGGAGGGACGACGAACTTTTACGGCATCCCGGGCTTGCAAGAGCACGCACTCACCATGAAGTCGCTGGGTGATGCGATCCATCTTCGAAATCGGTTGATCGACCTGTTGGAGGAGGCTGACTCAGAATGCGCAGTCAGCGAGCGCAGGAGTCTCCTGACTGTCGCAGTCGCCGGAGGAGGATTTGCGGGAGTGGAAACGATCGCGGCCTTGAGTGACTTCCTCCGGGAAGCAACAAAGTTTTACCGGCACTTGAGCCCGGATCAGGTTCGGACTGTCTTGATTCATGCGGGGCCTGTGATCCTGCCGGAGCTGGGAGATGGCCTGGGCCTCTACGCACAAAGCGAACTGTCAAGGCGCAGCATCGAAATTCGGACGAACACCAAGGTTCAGGGTGTATCGGAGCACGGCCTCGAATTAAGCGATGGAACGAAACTGCCTGCGGCCACGGTGATCTGGACGGCAGGCACATCCGCAAACTCGATTCTCGAAACGCTTCCCTGCCGCAAAGTCGGCGGCCGCCTGGTGGTGAATGAATTTCTGGAAGTGCCCGGGTGGGAAGGGGTGTTGGCCTTGGGGGATTGTGCCGTGGTAACGGACCTCCGAACTGGAAAACCGTATCCGGCAACAGCGCAGCACGCCATGCGCCAGGGGAAGACAGCAGCCGAAAACGTCGTAGCTGCAATTCGTGGCGACAAGAAGAGACCGTTCCGGTATTCGACGATCGGAATGCTGGCGGCGACCGGACGACGGACGGGCGTTGCCAGCATTCTAGGTGTCAACTTTGCCGGCTTCGTCGCCTGGGTTCTCTGGCGAAGCATTTATTTGAGCAAACTGCCACGCTTCGAGAAGAAACTGCGTGTTGCTTTGGATTGGGGCTTGGATCTTCTTTTCGCGAAGGATCTGGTCCATTTCATGATCCTGCGATCCACCGGTGTGTCCCAGAGCGAGGCTTTCGATTTGGCTGACAACAGCGCGGCAGGTGAGGCCGCACAGTCGCCGGAAACCGGGAAGGCGCAGTTGGGGCGCCCTTCTCTCACATTGGGAGCCAAACCTGCTCGCTGAGAATCAATTCGACGTCATCATCATCGGCACGGGCGCTGGCGGGGGCACGCTCGCTTACGCCCTTGCCCCGTTGGGCAAGAGAATCCTGCTTTTGGAACGAGGCGACTACGTCCCGCGTGAGAAGAGCAACTGGAATCCGCGGGCTGTCAATGTTGAAGGGAAATACCAAACGAAAGAAATATGGCAGGACGAGGCCGGGCAACCCCTTCACCCGCACACGAACTACTACGTTGGTGGAAATACGAAGTTCTACGGGGCAGCCCTTTTTCGATTGCGGAAAGAAGATTTTGGCGAGCTGCGCCACGACGGGGGTGTGTCTCCAGCCTGGCCCATCAGTTACGAAAACCTGGAACCCTATTACCGGAAGGCCGAGCAGCTGTATCACGTCCACGGTGAGCGTGGAGCAGACCCCACGGAGCCGCCATCCAGCGGACCCTATCCCCACCCAGCTGTCAGCCACGAAGCACGAATCCAGCAATTGAGTGATGACTTTGCCGGTATGGGGCTGAAGCCATTTCACGTGCCGCTCGGCATCCAGCTCGATGAGGAGGACCGGCACAGCAGCAAGTGCATTCGCTGCGAAACCTGTGACGGGTTTCCATGCCTGGTCTACGCAAAATCGGATGCCGAAGTCGTGTGCGTTGACCCGGCATTGCGATTCCCGACCGTGAAGCTGCTGACCAACGCTTACGTCGAGAGGATAACGACCAGTCCAACGGGACGGGAGGTGACCAGTGTCCGTGTTCTGCGGAATGGCGTGTCCGAGGAATATTCCGCAAACATCATCGTCGTTTCCTGCGGGGCAATCAACTCAGCGGCGCTGCTGTTACGGTCGGCAAACGACAAGCACCCGCATGGGCTCGCCAACGGCTCCGATGTTGTTGGCCGGCACTACATGGGTCACGTCAATTCGGTTCTGATGGCTGTTTCCAAGTGTCCAAATCCCACGGTTTTCCAGAAAACGCTGGCTGTTAATGATTTCTATTTCGGAGAGAAAGAATGGCCATACCCAATGGGGCATATCTCGTTTGTCGGGAAACTCGATGGCGAATCATTGAAAGCAGGCGCCCCCGCTATGGCCCCACAGTGGACGCTGGAAGTGATGGCCGCCCATTCCATGGATTTCTGGCTGACTTCGGAGGATCTGCCCGACCCCAACAATCGGATTACCTTGGGATCCGATGGAAGAATCACGCTTCGTTACCGGCCAAACAACGAAGAGGGGCACAAGCGTTTGATCTCCAGGCTCGAACAGCTGATGAAACGGCAGAGCAAGTGCGCGGTTCACGGGCACGAGTGCCACGAGGGGTTGTTCTCCAGGAATCTGTTCGCCGGGCAGCGCATTCCCCTCGCTGGCGTTGCGCACCAGAACGGAACGATCCGCTTTGGCAGGAATCCGAGGACATCCGCGCTGGATGTGTATTGCAAGGCTCATGAATTGGACAACCTCTATGTCGTCGACGGAAGTTTTTTCCCCTCGAGCGGGGCCGTGAATCCCGCGCTGACCATTATGGCCAATGCGCTGCGGGTGGCGGATCACCTGCGGGAACGTTTGCAATGAGGCGGGGCATCCAGAAGACTATGCTGCACGCGCGACCAGGAAAATGCGCAGGCACGATCGCTACGAGCGGCGGGAGACGTCATCCCGGTGGCTGCGTGGTACGAGCGCTGGTCTGTGCGTTGGCGCTCTGGCCGGTTCCAGACCTCGGCGCTGGTGGTTCTCCGCAGACTCACGAGGAGTCTGTCAGTCACGATGGTGTCGTCCGCTCGGTGGAATCCATAGGAATGACGGTCTCCGATATGGACCGGTCTTTGGATTTCTATTCTCGCGTGCTGTCGTTCACAAAGATTTCCGACGTAGAGTTGGGCGGCGGGGATTACGAACATCTGGAAGGAGTCTTTGGCTTGCGCATGCGCGTTGTTCGGATGCGCTTGGGGGGCGAATTCATCGAGCTCACCGAATATCTGGCGCCAAAAGGGCGGCCTGCTCCCGCCGAGTCTCACAGTAACGATCGATGGTTCCAGCATATCGCCATCATCACGAATGACATGGATAAGGCCTATGCGTGGCTCCGACAGAACCGGGTGCAGCAGGTGTCTTCTGGCCCGCAAACTCTTCCGGCGTACATCCGGCCAGCCGCGGGCATACGGGCCTTCTATTTTGAGGATCCCGACAGTCATCCCCTGGAAGTTCTTCAGTTTCCACCCGGCAAAGGGGATGTCAAGTGGCATCAGGCGAACGATGACCAACTCTTTCTGGGTATTGACCACACGGCAATCGTCGTGGGCGACACCGAGGCGACGTTGCGCTTTTACCGGGACACGCTCGGTTTCACCGTCGCCGGCGAGAGCGAAAACTACGGTTCTGAGCAGGAACATTTGAACAACGTGTTCGGCGCCCGCCTCCGGATCACCAGTTTGAAAGTCGCTTCCGGTCCCGGAATTGAGCTCCTGGAATACCTTGCCCCGCCTGGGGGGCGTGCGACGCCGGCTGATGAACTTGCGAACGACGCCATTCATCACCAGACTCGGCTCCTCGCGGGGAATCTCGGAGCCTTGGCTCGACGGCTCCGGGATCAAAGATACGTATTCCTTTCCTCAGGAGTTGTGGCGATTCCGGGGGCCGAACTCGGTTTCCATACGGGACTGTTAGTGCGGGATCCGGACGGACACGCCGTGGAAGTGGTGGAACCTTAGGAGTGAGAAAGAGGAGGCCCAAGTGAATCCGAACATTGGGAAAGCGATCGCTGGCGGGTTTGTAGGCACCGTACTACTCACCCTGATGATGCGTTTTGTGGCGCCGGCGATGACCGGGCAGAAGATGGACATCGTAGGCAAGTTGGGCGATATGACAGGCGGGGGGCCTATCGTGGGGATGATCATGCATTTTTTTGTGGGTTCCGTAATCTTTGGGCTCGTGTATGCATTCCTCTTCTTCCGATTCCTGCCGGGAGCGCCGTGGCAAAAGGGCCTGTTGTCCGGCGTCCTCTTCTGGCTGGGCCTCGAGACGGTAACGTTGCCGATGATGGGCGCGGGTTTTTTCGGCGCGCAGATGGGCGGGATCAAGAACGCCGTGGCCGCCCTGGTCGCTCATTTGGTTTACGGAACAACACTGGGTGTCATAGCGGGAGGCCCGGCAGCGAAGCAGGCCTGACGGTTCGATGAAGAAGCCAAGCAAACGAAACGGCTTACCGGGTGCGGAAGAGCAAAGGCTCGAGGATTCGCGGCACCGGAGCGCCCATTGGAAACGGTGGGGACCGTACATCAGCGAGCGACAGTGGGGAACTGTGCGCGAAGATTACAGCGCGGGCGGCTCAGCCTGGGATTACTTTCCACACGAGCATGCCCGGTCGCGCGCTTATCGCTGGGGCGAGGATGGGCTTGCGGGGCTTTGTGATCGGCACCAGGTCATCTGTTTCGCGCTTGCTCTTTGGAATGGGCGAGATCCAATTCTGAAGGAACGTCTGTTCGGCCTGAATGGCAATGAGGGCAATCACGGCGAGGACGTCAAGGAATATTACTATTACCTGGATTCGACCCCGACGCACTCGTACATGAAGTTCCTCTACAAGTATCCGCAGGCGGAGTTTCCGTACGGCAAGCTTGTCGCGGAGAATCGGAATCGGACCAGAAACGAATTCGAATTTGAGTTGCTGGACACGGGCGCTTTTGATGGCGACCGCTATTTTGATGTTTTCGTTGAGTATGCAAAGGCCACCCCGGAAGACCTCCTTATCCGGATCACTGCCTGCAATCGCGGACCGGAAACAGCAGGGCTTCACCTTTTGCCGACGATTTGGTTTCGCAACACCTGGGCATGGGGTGATGGAAGAGAACGGCCGAGTCTGGCGAAAACGGCAACCGGCGGGAACGCTGCAGTCGTCGAAGTGTCCGGAACGCGCTACGGCAGACGGTGGCTGGTGTGTGAAGGTTCGCCAGAACTGATCTTCACGGAAAACGAAACTAACAACAAAAAACTTTTTGGAGTCGACAACCCGACGTCTTTCGTCAAGGACGGAATCAACGACTACGTGATTCAAGGCGTACGTGAGGCGGTGAATTCGGAGGGCCGGGGCACGAAGGCTTCTGCTCGATACCAGCGGCAGATCGGGCCTGGCGAAGACATGACGATCCGGCTACGGCTGACCGACCAGGAGCCGGCGGTCTCGCGTCAGTCGGCGCCAACGCTTGTGCTCGCCGGGGCACAAGCGTTCGGCAAAGCCTTTGAGGAAGCCTTTGCCAGGAGAGTAGCGGAAGCCGATGAGTTCTACGCCGGCCGCGTCGGCCGGGCCCGCAGCGGAGATGCGGCCGAAGTGCAGCGGCAAGCATTCGCCGGCTTGCTCTGGTCCAAGCAGTTTTATCACTTCGACGTGAGCGCCTGGATCGCCGGTGATCCTCCTGGTCCGACGCCTCCGGAAGAGCGCAAAGGAGGCCGCAATCACGAATGGATGCACCTTTACAACGAAGATGTCATCTCGATGCCCGACAAGTGGGAGTATCCGTGGTATGCGTCGTGGGACCTGGCCTTCCATTGCGTGACTCTTGCCCTGATTGATCCGGATTTCGCCAAGGAGCAATTACTCCTTTTTCTTCGCGAGTGGTACATCCACCCGAACGGTCAAATACCGGCCTATGAGTGGGCCTTCGGCGACGTCAACCCGCCGGTTCACGCTTGGGCGGCCTGGAGGGTTTACAAGATTGAACGGCGGATTCGAGGCCGAGCGGACCGGGCCTTCCTCGCCCGGGTCTTCCAGAAACTCCTGCTGAATTTCACCTGGTGGGTAAACCGCAAAGACGCCGAGGGGATGAATGTCTTCCAGGGCGGCTTTCTAGGGCTCGACAATATCGGTGTTTTCGATCGCTCCGCGCCGCTCCCCACGGGCGGACACATCGAACAGTCCGACGGTACAAGTTGGATGGGCGTGTTCTGCCTGAACATGCTGGCAATGGCACTGGAGTTAGCGAGAGAAGACCGGACTTACGCAGACATGGCCAGCAAATTCTTTGAGCATTTTGTCTATATCGCGGATGCAATGAATAACCGGGGCGGTCACGGCATCGAACTGTGGGACGAGGAAGACGGCTTCTACTACGATGTTTTGCATCTGCCGGACGGAGAACATCACAAACTCAAAGTGCGATCGATCGTCGGTTTGATCCCGCTGTTTGCCGTAGAAACGCTCGAGCCGGAAATCGTTGAGGCGCTGCCTGGGTTCAAGAAACGGCTGCTTTGGTTCATCGAGAACCGGCCGCAGTTTCGAGGCAACGTTACGGTCGCGCCCACGCGGGATGGAAAGGTCAGGCGGCTTCTCTCGATTGTGAACGCGGAACGGGTGCCTCGTGTGTTGCGTTACATGCTGGACGAAAAGGAGTTCTTATCGCCCTATGGTGTTCGCGCACTGTCGCAGTTTCACCGCGATCACCCGTACATTCTTCACGTGAACGGCCGCGAATACCGGGTGGACTATCAGCCCGCCGAATCGAACAGTGGCCTCTTTGGGGGAAATTCAAACTGGCGCGGACCCATCTGGTTCCCCCTGAATTACCTTTTGATTGAATCTCTTCAGAAGTTTCAGCACTTCTTCGAAGGAGAAGTGAAAGTCGAATGCCCTTACGGGTCCGGCCGCCTGGCGGATCTTCGAGACGTTGGGGCGGACCTGGCGCGCCGGCTTATCCGGATATTCCTTCGGGACGAACGGGGCCGTAGGCCCGTTTACGGCGGCCTGGAGAGATTTCAAGGGGACCCTTATTGGCGAGACTTGATCCAGTTTCATGAGTACTTCCACGGGGACAACGGCGCGGGGATCGGTGCGAGTCACCAGACTGGTTGGACCAGCCTGGTCGCCAAACTCATAGAACAGAGCGGGGAGTAAAGAGGGGCGTGAAGGACTACAGGTTGGGTGGGCAGCAGTTTTGAGGCGGAATCTTAATTGACAAATTTTGAATTCCGCCAGGAGCACGCACTATGCCGCTAGAAGCGAAAAACACCAAACTCCCACAAGCCCTTGTGCCGGACTGTCGCATCCCGAAACTGCTGAAGGGACAGAAAGCGCTGGTGACGGGAGCCAACTCGGGAATTGGGAGGGCGGTCGCTATCGCGCTCGCGGAAGCCGGCGCGGACGTGGCGGTGAACTACGTTCGGGACGATCCTCCCGCACAGGAGGTCGTAAGGTCCATTGCCGACCATGGCGTGCGCGGCCTGGCAATTCAGGCCGATGTATCGCAAGAGCTGCAAGTTCAGGCCATGTTCGCGATGATGATCGAAGAATTTGGCACCATCGACATCCTGGTCAACAACGCCGGGCTGCAAAGAGACGCGAGTCTTGAAGAAATGACCCTCGGGCAATGGAACACGGTCATTGGAGTGAACCTCACGGGGCAGTTTCTCTGTGCGCGTGAAGCGGTTCGCGAATTCAAACGGCGGGGAGTGGTCAGGGAGGTGTCCGTTTCCGCTGGCAAGATCCTCTGTGTGAGTTCGGTGCACGAAGCGATTCCATGGGCAGGACATGTGAATTACGCCGCTTCGAAGGGCGGGGTGATGCTCATGATGAAGAGCATCGCACAAGAAGTGGCCCCTTACCGGATCCGGGTCAACAGCATTTGCCCCGGAGCGATCCGGACCCCCATCAATACGGACGCATGGGCAACACCTGACGCTTACGACGCGCTAATGACGCTGGTTCCGTACAAACGGATTGGTGAACCGGAAGACATCGGCAGAGTGGCGGCGTTCCTTGCATCGGATCAAGCCGATTACATCAACGGCGCTAGCGTTTTTGTGGATGGAGGCATGACCCTGTATCCCGGTTTTGCGACCGGCGGGTAGGCACACCCGTGCAGGAGCGAGAGAGCGATCATTGGCGTGAGTATCTTATGGAGGCCGGGGGACTTGGCCTTTTCATGATATCGGCGTGCGTCTTTACCACCCTGATTGAGCATCCTGGCTCTCCGATCCGGCAGTGGATCTCGAGCGCGCCCGTTCGCCGCATGGTCACCGGCATCGGGATGGGGCTCACAGCGATTGGACTCATTTATTCCCCTTGGGGAAAACAGTCCGGCGCGCACCTCAATCCTTCGGTGACCATTACTTATCTTCGGCTCGGCAAGTTGACGGGGACAGATGCCTTCTTCTATGTTCTCGCGCAGTTTGCGGGTGCGGCCGCCGGCGTGCTCGTGTGTGCGGTTTTTCTGAAGCCCTGGATCTCGCATCCTGCCGTGAATTACGCCGTGACCGTGCCCGGCCGGTCCGGGACGCTTGTGGCCTTCGCCGCTGAGCTGCTGATCTCGTTTCTCCTGATGACCCTGATTCTCGTGGCGTCCAACAGCAAGTCGTTTCCGCCGTTCACGGGAGTGCTGGCGGGGGTTTTGATAGCTGCCTATATCACTCTCGAAGCGCCTCTCTCCGGCATGAGCATGAACCCGGCGCGCACCGCAGGCTCGGCACTGTTATCGCACGTGTGGAAGGAATGGTGGCTCTACTTCACCGCCCCGCCAATCGGGATGCTCGCCGCAGGGGAGTTGTATCGTTGGAGGCGCGGTTTGCGCGGCGTAATATGCGCCAAGCTCCACCACCAGAATGGGAAGCGGTGCATTTTTCGTTGCGGATTTCGCGAGATCACTAAAGTGGGATCCCTTGAGGAACCAACTGCATGTCGGCTATGAGAGGCGCGCAAGCTCGATGACCTTCTGGATTCCATCCGGTGGGATAATTGAAATAGCTGCTGAGTAAGGGTCCGGATCGCATGCTACGCCTGTGGACTTCCGGAAGCTCCAATTCGGGGAAAAATGTGGTTCAGCGAGCTTACAGAAGAGCTGGCATCTGGAGATAGGTAAGTCACATGATGACCATCTACGGCCGAGCTGCGAACGACTTGGATGTAAAGGCGCTAACCGATGATGGACAGGGATCACCGGGACGCAACCTTGCGACCGTGTCTTTTCCGGTCGCCGCAATAGCGTTTGGCATCGTTTATTCGAAATGGCGGTCTGCCTTGGCTGCCGGCATATTTGCCATGGGTCTGTTTCTTGTGTCGCTGCTTTCAAACATTCGCTTCTTTCGTGCAATCAAGCGACGCAAGAATATGAAGAAGGATGCAAACGCCCTAGAGGTTCTTGAAGTCTCTGCATCCAGCGTGTTGGAACTTGAACCTTTAGGAGATGACGCCCCTGCATTTTGTTTCTTCGTGGGTGAAGGGAAGGCGCTGCTCCTCGTGGGCCAGTGGCTCCTTAAGTACCACTCATTTCCTGCCGAGTCCTTTCGACTTCACCGTTGGGCGGACACCAAGAAACCCATCCGAATTGACGCAATCGAGCGGCCTGTAGATGCAGCAATATCCAAGGTTCGGCTACGACCGAGCCATCGATACGGAAAGATAGAGGTGCTCGACGCGGCACTAGAGACGCTCCAGGCTGATCTGGACCAAGCTCTTGGGCGGGGAAGTGCTGCCCGAGTACCGCGATAGCAAAGCCTGTTCCGAATCGAGCCCGGCCGAAGCAGAATCAAAGAGGCGAGAATGACGAACTGGTCGAAACTCTCTAACTTCCAACGGACCGCGAAAGTGGGACTAGCTACTGACCAATGGGCATTCCGAAATTGCGAGCTAAAGGATGGGGAGCCGTTCGGGTGAATGCTGATACCATTCAGCCGCCGGCTTGGAATGGAGAAATAATCGAACGCCGCCGAGGATTGCCGGCGCTGCTCGCCTGTTTCGCGGTCATGCTAGTCCTGACTGCGGCCGCGGCGGCATACAAGCGAGACATTAACTACGGAACAGCGGACACCGCAAGAGATGCGATCAACGCCTTTGCGGGAGGCGACTCTCGCTATTTGGTTGTGGGCTCGTCCGAGTTCGCGGTTCAAGTCCCGAATGACCTTGCTGAGCTTGCTGGGGAGCCGCTAGACGTTGACCGCGATGTTCGACTGCTCCGGCCCCTGAGCGATCAGCCCTCCAGCAAGTCACAGCTTGAATATGTTAGGCGTTATAACTCGACAATGGCCGTGTTGGTGCGAGGGGCCACTCCGGCAGGCGGACACTTTGTACGACCTAAGCCGATGTCCAGAGTGGTCTTCTGGCTTGAGTGCATTGTTGTGTTGGCGCCCTTCATGGTGATTTTCTACCTTCGCTACCGGCTAGGACCCTATCGTACTGATGGACGGCTATGGGTGGTGAGTCTGCTAGAAACTCGCCACCTGATGCCTAGCACATATCGAGAGGATGGATGGTTTCTGCTACGGCTCCTGTGGATCACGATGGCCCTGACGATACCCTGGACGCTATTCGTCGTTTTTGGGCTATTCCGTGATTATGGGCCGCTACAATGATGCGTGTGAACCACGAGCGCCTGTCTCGAAGATACGACGGTCTTCTGCGATTTGAGGCAGAGACTGGCACCTTTCTGGCCGATTCTCTTGAAGCGTGGTGCCGGGTGATTCTCTCGAAGCACAAGGTGGAAACGGGCAGGCCATTGGCACCTAAATGGCAGGAGAAGAGCGGGCCGCTGCCATTGGGAAAACGCCGACAATGTTTGTCCCGGCAATCTTTGGAGGGTACGTGATTGAGGCCGATCTAGTGATACAGACGCGAGATCTACCCCGAGGGCGCAAAAGTCAAGTTCGATTGTCCAAGTGCCCAGCCGCAAATTCCACGGAGGGTCGGGATGTTCGAAAAGGTGTTTCGGCGAAATAGAAGTGTTGACATTGATCGCCTCATATTCGACATCGCTCAGTATAAGAGAACGGAAGATTACGAAGCCTTCTGTGAGGTGATCGTTAGCCGAGTTTTCTTCCTACGGATAGATCCCGCCTCGACTAGCGGAATCCCGCGAGGCGTTCAGACAGAATCAAATCAACCGAGAGTGTGAAGTTGACGCCTCTTGCGAAGATGCAAGGCCTGACCCTGCTTCCGCTATATACATCGCAAGGCGACAAGCGCCTTAACGAGAGCTATGCCGAAATCGAGGGCCTCGAAGCCATGAGAATGGTAGTCAAGGGCATTGGTGTAGACGGATTACTCTTTCAAAACCAAGGGCAATCCTGGGTAGTTCTCAATGTGGACCAGATTAGATGTGTTTTGACCAAGCTTGGAAGCTGAAGGTACGGTACCCGCAGG
>Ga0126381_100003796_pt1 | contig 16381 bp, 14 predicted proteins | sample PanSoiMetPlot_28_FD_96465 | JGI IMG/M metagenome (GOLD analysis project Ga0126381, IMG submission 96465) | Tropical forest soil microbial communities from Panama - MetaG Plot_28 | ecosystem: Environmental > Terrestrial > Soil > Tropical forest > Bulk soil | place: Panama | collected 2016-02-17 | reverse complement strand
CGGCGCATTCCACGATCTCGAGCGCAAGCTCGGCGCACTGGGCCTGCTTGATGAGGCCGAGCCACGCTTCGATTGCCCGCTGCTCCTCGCCGAAGCGGTAGCTGCGTGCGCGGAATCGCCTAAGCCTCGCCAACAGCCAGAAGCGCAGGAAGCCCGCGACCGACGTGCTTTGGATGGTCATGCCCCAGTGAAGCTTCTCGAAGCCGCGGCGCCGCGTGAAGCCAAGGATACGGCGTGCCACGCCCGCCGGCAGAATCGAGCAAAGCTCCTCGACGCCGGGCTTGAGAAAATCCACGATCCTGACCGGCTCGCCCGCTGCGGCGCCGAGCTCGGCGGCAATCCGCGCATGCCGCGCCGGGTCGATCTTGGCCTGCGCGACCTTCACCACATCCTCATAGGTCATGCGGAGCGCCAGATGTCGCGCCAGCTCGCCGACGACGCGGCCGTCGGCGCTCGCGAAGCCCGCGAGCCGGTCGAGATAGAGGCCCGCATAGGCCAAATCCTGGTAGCGCGCGCAGCGCTCGGCGCCGAGCCGCGCCACCTCGCGCACCGCCTCCGGCAGGGCGGCGATCTCGCGCGCAAATTCCGTCGACGTGGATTCGCCCGCGCACGCGGGAGGATGCGCGACATCGGCGGACGCAGCCTCGCGCCCCGCCTGGAAGCCGCGCAGATTGCTCTCGACCGCCTTGCCGTCGTGGCGGATCGCGGCCGCGAAGGCCGCCGGCGGAATTGGCAGCCGTCCGCTGCCGGCGAGCGCGCCGAGCATCACGGCATTGACCATAGCGCCGGCGCCCCGCGCGATTGCCTCCATATCGATGAGGATCGTTTGCTGCGCGCGGGCGCTGATCGCCTGCACGAGGTGCGCCGGATCGTGGCGGCCGTCGCCCATGGCGATCTTCTCGTCCATCACATAGGAGCGCGCCGTCGAGGCGATCGCCAGGGTGCGGTCCGGCGTAACGAAGCCCGCAGCCACCGAGCGGGCACCTTCCATCAGCTCGCTGGCGAGCATGACGTCGATGTCGCCGATGCCGGGGGTGAGCGCCAGGATCGGATGCACGCTCTGCGGCTGCGGCCAGATCTCGATGTAGTAGGTGGTACTGCCGGTGCGCTGCGCGACGCCCGGCACCGAGGTGCTTTGCACCGGGAGCCCGAGCGATTCCGCGGCGCGCACGATCCACCCGGTGAGCACGCCGCCGCCCTCGCCGCCGAGCGCCGCGATGAGGATGTTGATTGAACGGGGTGCTGCCACGCCCTGGGTGGGGGTCGTGCCACAATCCGTGGCGGGGATTGCGGCACGACCCCCCTCCCCAACCCACAAGGGGGGAGGGAGGCGATCGTGGCGCGGCATCAGCAAACTAATAACTGCCTGCCGGGTGATATGCATCGTACGATCGAACAAACTCGGATTGCGCACCACCTCCGCGCGGTAGAACGAGGGGCACAGCACCGCGGCATGCGCCACCTCGCCGCACAGGCCGCAGCCGACGCAGCTCTCGATGACCGTCGCGACCGGATCGCGGCGCAGCAGATCGGGGTTTGGCTTGAGCGTGAGCGAAGGGCAGCCCGAGAGGCGGATGCACGAATGGTCGCCGGTGCAGAGCGCATCATCGACGCCATAGCGCACGCGCACGACGCGCGCGCCGCGCTTGAGCTTTTCGGCATCTTCCGCGCGCACGCGGCGCTGTCGCGCCAGCTGGCATTCGCCGTCCGCGATGATCACCTTGAGGCCGCGCTCGGCGGTGCGCATCGCCTCCTTCAGGGTCGCCGCCATGGTGGCGACCGAGTAGGTGCGTACCTTGCGCAGCCACCTGACGCCGAGCGACCGCAAGGTGCGCTCGACCTCCATGCCGGAGGCGGCCGCGTGGCGGCTCGCCTGGCTGGAGGGAAGATATTGCAGGCCGGTCGCCGATGCGTAGCCGTTCTGCATCACGATCAGCACGCCGTCGCCCTGATTGAACAGATGGCTGGTGACGCCGGTGATGAGACCGTTGTGCCAGAAGCCGCCGTCCCCCATCACGGCAATCGGGCGCTTGGCGAGATTGGGGCCGACCGCCGCCGCGCTCGCGAGCGACAGACCATAGCCGAGGATCGAGTTGCCGAGGCTGAAGGGCGCGAAGGTCGCGAACGCATGGCAGCCGATGTCGGCGCTGATATGCGTCGCTCCGAGCTCGCGCTGCATCAGCTTGATGGCGGCGAACACGGGCCGCTCCGGGCAGCCGGTGCAGAAGGTCGGCGGCCGCGGCGGCAGGATGCCGACCGCGGGTGCGCCCGCAGCTTTCGCGGCGACGATCGCGCGCGCCGCCGCCGTCACCGCGTCGGCATCGAGTCCCGAAGGCCGTGCGGCCTCGACAAAGCCGGCGAGCCCCGAGAGCAAGACATCGGATTGATATTCGCCGCTGCGCGGCAGCACACCCTTGCCGAGCACGCGCGTCTGCAGGTCGGCGCGCCGCAGCTCCACATTGACGGCCTGCTCGATATAGTCCGGAAAGCCCTCCTCCACCACCAGCACGGCGCGCTTGCCGGCACAGAATGCGGTCAGCTCCTCGCTGTCGAGAGGATAAACCACATTGAGGATGAGCATCGGGATACGGCTCGCGCCGAACGGATCGGCAAGGCCAAGGCGCGCCAGCGCCCGCAGGACGCCATTGACGAGGCCGCCCATCACGATGATGCCGACCTCCACGAGATCACCGGGAATCGTCTGGTTGAGCTGCTCGGCGCGCAGGAAGGCGAGCGCCGCCGGCAGGCGATCCTCGATCTTCAAACGCTCCTGCACGAAGGTGAGCGGCGGATGCGCGAGGCGCCCGTAGTCGAAGCGCGGCGGCCCGCTCAGCCGATGGCGCGGCGAATAGGTGGCGCGGCGGTTCGCCTTGGCGGCGAACGCGCCGGTGACATGGCAGGCGCGGATGCGCAGCTCCAACATGACGGGCGCGTGGCTTGCCTCGGACAGCTCGAAGCCCTTCTCGACCATGCGCACGATGCTGGGCAGATCGGGCCGCGGATCGAGCAGCCAGATCGAGGACTTCATCGCATAGGCATAAGAGCGCTCCTGGATGACGCTTGCACCCTCGCCATAGTCCTCGCCCAGGATGATCAGCGTGCCGCCGACGACGCCCGGGGAGGCCAGGTTCGACAGCGCATCGGCCGCCACATTGGTGCCGACGATCGATTTCCAGGTGACGGCGCCACGCAGCGGATAGTTGATCGAGGCGCCGAGCATGGCGGCGGCGGCGGCCTCGTTGGTGCAGGTCTCGACGTGCACGCCGAGATCGGCGAGCAGATCCTGCGCCTCGACCATCACATCAAGCAGGTGCGAGACCGGCGCGCCCTGGTAGCCACCCACGTAGCTTACGCCCGACTGCAAGAGCGCCTTGGTGACCGCCAAAATACCTTCGCCCCGGAAGGTCTCGCCCTCGCCGAGCTTGAGCGCCTCGACTTCGGTCTTGAATGAGCGTTCCATTTCAACTTTCGATAAAGCAGCGTCTCCGGCCTATCAAAAAAAGAGGCCGCTCGAAAGCGACCCCCTTTGCATGTCAGGCCCTTCGGCCTTACGGGCAGGGATGCCGCAGGCCGTCGTAGCCCAGATAGGTGCCGCTGCGCGGGTCATAGGACTTGAACCGCGCCGAGCAGTACGCAACCGGATCGCCGCCCGGATCGACGCCGCCCGGATCGGCATAGACCGGTGCCGGCCCGTAGTAGGGACCGGGCCCGTAGTAATAGGGGCCGGGCCCATAATAGTAGCGGGGCGCGGCGAGGCCGCCGATGATGGCGCCGCCAAGAAGGCCCGCGCCGAGGCCCCAGCCGAAGCCGCGGCCGCCCCAGCGCACCTGCTCGACGTCCGCCGGCGCGGCGTTCTTGAGGGCAAGCCCGCCACCGAACGGCATGGCCGTGGCGACGCTCGCCGATGACGCGATGGCGGCCGCCATGACGACGGCCGTCAACTTACGTGAAGAGGTCGACATGTTACGTAAAGAGGTCGACTTCATGTTCGGATTCTCCGGTTGGTTTTGATCGTGCCGCTTGGCGTCTCTCGAGCCGTCGCGGTTCCCATCCGGTGCAAGGTTATGGTTGTGGTGTTTGTCCAATTTACGACGCGGGCAGGCGCAATTTGTCGCTATTTAGCACGCCCTCGCCCCGGGGCGATGGTTCGAGACGCGCGGTCCATGCGGCCGGCGCCGCGTCTAAGACCCCATCCTGGCGGAGGCGCGCAGCATCCTCTCGAAGGATGGCCGCGAGCGGATGCCCCTTGCCGCGCTGCCCAAAACGGCGCAACTTTCGCGCCCTCTGCCGGCAACCGCGCGATCAACGCGCCACCACGCAAGGGAGGAGATACATGCGCCATCCTGCTCTATTCGGAACCATCTTGGCCTTGGGCGCCGCCGCCGCGCTCGCGGGAAGTGACAACCGCGCTCATGCGCAGGCCGCCGATCCCAATTCCGCGCCCAATCCTTATCGCATCGACGGCGGATGGGCCCCGCAACTGCTCGCCGGCCGCAAGCTCGGCGCCGCCATCGGCATTTCCGTCGACCGCGACGGCAAGAGCATCTGGGTTTATGAGCGCTGCGGCGGCGACACCTGCGAGGGCTCGAACCTCGATCCGATCTTCAAGCTCGATGCCTCCGGCAAGGTGCTGGCGAATTTCGGCGGCGGCAAGGTCAACTGGCCGCACGGCTTCTCGGTCGACAAGGACGACAATGTCTGGGTCTCGGACGGCCGCGCCGGCAATGGCATGGGTCATGATGTCATCAAATTTTCGCCGGACGGCAAAGTGCTGATGACGCTCGGCAAGCCTGGCGTCGCCGGCAATGCTGATGACGAGTTCAATACGCCGTCCGACGTGCACATCGGGCCGAACGGCGACATCTTCGTGGCCGACGGGCACGGCTTGATCAACAAGCAGGTCACCAACGACCGCATCGTGAAATTCTCCAAGGACGGAAAATTCATCAAGGCCTGGAGCAAGCACGGCTCGGCCTCGGCCGAGCTCGACACGCCGCACAAGCTGGCGATCGATTCGCAGAACAGGCTGTTCGTCGCCGACCGCGTCAACAGCCGCGTGCAGATTTTCGACCTGGATGGGCGGTTGCTCGCCGAGTGGAAGCAATTCGGGCGCCCGAGCTCGGTGTGGATCGACAAGAACGACGTGCTCTACGTCGCCGACTCCCAGTCCGACGAGAAGACCAATCCGGGCTTCAAGCAGGGCATCCGCATCGGCAGCGCCAAGGACGGCAAGGTGACGGCCTTCATCCCGGCCGACGCGCAGTTCGGTTCGGCCGAGGAGGTCGCGGCCGACGACCAGGGCAACATCTTTGCGGGCTTCACCAACGTGAAGGTCCTGCAGCTTAAGAAGTACGTCAAAGGCTAATCCGCGGTTGCGATGTGGCGCGCGGCGGTCACCACAATCTCCTCCCCTCCCCCGTGTGGGGAGGGTTTGGGGCGGGTGCCACAAGCGTGCGATGCGCGTGGGAACGGCGCTGCGGCCGTGGGGCCACGCTAGGCTCACGTTTTTGTTTCAAGAATGCGTTCACGCGTGAATAAGAATCCGTTCACGCGTCGTGTCGCGGCGCCTCGACTGCAACCGTCAGGAAAAACGGAGGGTTTGACATGAACCTGCGCGTCTTCGCCGCCATCGCGGCTTCGATCATGGTGGCTACGGCGCCGGCCTCGGCCAAGACCATGGCGGAATGCAGCAAAGAATGGCAGGCCAACAAGGCCGCCAATCAGGCCGCCGGCAAAACCGAGAAGGCCTATGTGGCGGAGTGCCGGGGCAGCACCGCGGCTGCGCCGGCCGCGAAGCCGACCAGCGGCGACAGCAAGGAACGCGCCTACTGATTCCGCTTCCCCGCAAGCCGCGTCGGAGGGCCGGCTGGCGGGGAACCTTTTATTTCGCTGGTCAGCCCTCGATTTTCCGCTTGACAAGCGGGAACAAAAAGTGAACATGATTTGCCTCGATTTTCATTGGAGGCCGACATGCGTACGGACGGGATGGATGCTTCGGATGCGGGCGACACACTGATTGGTGACGAAGGTGGGGTGCCGCACGCCGATCGGCGAGACACTAATAGTCGCGACGAGGACAAGCGCAGCGAATGGCTGCGCAAGGTCGATGAGGAATGTCCCTATCAGGTCGTGCTGCCGCGTGGTCCGGCGGACAATGCGATCATGAAGTTCCTCGAGGCCTATGTCGACAAATTCGACATGTATGTCGAGGACGAGTACGCCGTGTTCGTGCGCTACTGCTTTGCTGATCCCATGGACGCAGCAATCTTTCGCTCGCGCTTCGAGCACCGCGCGTCTCGGTTCCGCTTGGCAGGTTGAGAAACTCGCAGCAAACCAGCTTCCGGCCGCGCAGCCGGGAGCACAGCAACCCGTTAGCCTTAACAGATGATAATCGACCCGTTCATCGAACGGGTGCCGAAGACGAAGATGGCGGCTGTCGCGACCAATCGGAGGCTGCAGGATGGCGGCCGGCCTCTGCGCCCCTGCCCTCAGGAGTCATGGCCGGAGTCATGGCCGGAGTCATGGCCGGGCTTGTCCCGGCCATCCGCGCCCTCGCCTGGGGCAAAGGCGTGGAAGCCCGACACAAGGCCGGGCATGACTGCGGCAATGATCAACGGAATTGCTCGGGCGCCCAAGACTCAGGCCACAGCATCACCCGCCAACGCCACCACGGCGGCGCCGCGCCGCCACGCCTGCGGCCATCGGTGATGCCGCGCATTGGAGCGCATAAGGACCGAATAGATCGGCATGCCGTTCGTCTCTGGCGCGCTCACCCACGTCCATGTCGGAAAACCCTTATCCACCCGCGATTGCGCCGGGTCGTTTCCGGCCTCTGCGCCAGCAGCTGCTGCCTCGCCCGAGGCGTCTGCGTCCTCCGCCAAGACACGGCGGAGCGTCGCCATGGCGGTCTCGAAGTTGCTCGCCGGCGCACACGGGGTTTGCTGTCTGCCGCGATAGCCGAGCATGTAGTCATGCGCGACCTCAGGCGGCAGCAAGGCGCGGGTCTGGCCGTCATGGCCGCGCCGGCGCTCCCATTCGTTGGCGATCACGCACCGGCGTGCCTCGCCCGCGTCGCAACCGAACATCTCTTGAATCTCTTCGAACGTAAGCCACACCTGGGCCATGGACGCCTCCCCGCTTGGTCAGGTCGGCACAATGCGCCGCGCTCCTTAACGGCTTGCGGAGCCCAAAGAGGGATCAATTTGTGTGGTAATCAAATCGTTCAGCGCCACGCACCGCGCCCGGTTCGCGGGAAATGGCGCGGGCTGCGGGCCCGCGCGGCGCGCCGGACCGGCAAGACGAGCAGCAAGTTCATCGGCAGTCGGCGCGTGCGGCCTGAGCCGTAGTGCGTATAATCGCTTTTCGGCAAGGGCCTTAACCTAGACTTAAAATTATCGATCGACGGCTTCCGGCCTGCTCGACATTGGCCATTGAGTTTGGGAGGATTGTCCGCATGCGAATGCTCATCCGCGCAATCCTGCTGTTCGGCTTCTTCTGTTGCACCGCTCCCACCCGCGCGGAGACGTGCAGCCCGCATTGCGACTATTGGCACTACTATGGCCCCTACGACTTCTCCTACGTGACACCGGGCCTGTTCGGCTATCCGCGCTGTGATCGGCAGGGAAATTGCTCGCCCTATCTCAACTACGTTTATCCGGGACGCCGCTACGGACGCGTCACCGTTCGGCCGGTGACGCATCCCCGTTCGTGAGCCCACTCGTCGTAGCGCGAGGACGATCACGGCAGCCGCCGATCGCTCGCCGACACGTCAGGCCGACGCTCGAGGAACTCCTTGCCTGCGCGCGCCAGCGGGCCTTTAGGTGTTCCTCGTGATTTTTCGGTTAGCTCGTCGGTTGGTGCGCGCGATTCTTGCTGCTGGATTCCGCCGCCGTCCTGCTGTTGCTGCCCGCCACGCGCGCTGATTGATCCAAATCAAGTCCCCTTCCGAAAGAGCGCGCTAGTTCCGCATTCGGAATCCAACACACTGCCGCCTTTGGGAGGGTTATCGGGGCATTGAGAACCCGGAAAGGAAACGAAATGTCATACAGAGTGATTTACGTTGCTGCGGTTGCGGCGCTCGGCATCGCGTGTGTTTCGGTTGACGCCTTGGCGGCACGCGTCGCAGCTGTCGGTAGTGCTCGCGCCGGTGCCGTAGGGGCGCGCGGAAGTGCCGTTGGGGTTCGCGGTGGCGCCGTGGGGTATCGCAGAGCTGCCGTGGGGTATCGCGGCGAGTTAGGTTATGGCCGCTACGGCCGGTATTATCGCCCAGGCCTTGGCCTCGCGGCCGGCGCCCTTGTGGGCGGCACTATCGCAGCCTCGCAACCGTGGTACGGCGGCTACGGCTACTACGGATATAACCCGGGCTACTCCACCGGCTACTACAATTCAGGCTACTTCATCAAAGATCACTATTCACTCTACTCCACGAGCTACCACAACCCGGACTACTCCACCGGTTCCTACAGCCCAAGCTACTCGGGCGCCTCCTACAATCCGGGCTACTCCATCAAATATCACTATCCACCCCGACCATAAGGCAACCGCGCGAGCGGCCCTCGCCACGGTTTGTGGGGTGGCAGAGAAGTTCAACCTCGTCACCAACCTTGGATGCCGGCTTGGCTCCGGAGTATTTGCCCGCACCGCTCTGCGCGAATGAGCGGTAGGCCTGGGCCAGGGGTGATCGAGCAACTAGACGGCCCGACGGACTTGGAGTGAGTGAGTGAGGGCTCGTCCCAACTGCCTGCCGCGAAAGCCGCAATGGATGAGGGGCTCGATACCAGAAGCTTAGAAATGAAGTTGCTGCAAATTCCGCCTGCCCGTGAACGCCTGGTCGGCATAAATCGGCAAGCCGCAACCAGCCTCTTCCCATCACACGGTAAGGTAGTGTAGCCTTTCTGAAGAGCTGCCCGCGGGACGTGCCGAAGTCTCGGGGGTACCGGGCAACTGGGCAGCGATCATGCCGTCGGCGGGCAAAATCTCAACCGAACTCGGCGCCGGAGCGCCTCGATCGCGGCCGCGCGACATCACGCGGGGACGTTCGCGTGCAGCACGCCACCTCGAGAGGGAGTAGCACCATGAGTCGAAGCATCAGCCTTGTTCTGCTTGCTGCCTCGACGGCAGGTTTGACACCGTGGTCGCTTGAAGCGCTAGGCCAATCAAAATCGCTCAAAGATCCGTTGGTCGGAGCTGGACGCTGGTCGCGTATGACCGCGTGGCGCGCGGCGCCAAGCAGTCGGCCCTCAACCCCAAGGGAACCTTGATGTTAAAGCGGTCGATCCGTCATGGTGGGTGAGCGTGGAGACCGCCCGAAGTTTAAGTCCGCGGGACAAGCGACCTCAGAGGAGCTGGCCGCTGCGGCGCAAGACTTCTTTGCAGCCAGCGTCGGCACTTGGTCGGTCAGTGAGGGGGCCAAGACCCTTGCGCAACACTTCGACGGCGCTCGCAGACCCAACAATGAAGGAACAGACGTGAAGAGCTCCGTCAGCCTAGCGGGGGACGAGTTGAAGCTCATCAACCAGACAGTGCTTCCCACCGGCGTGAGCATTGAGCAGGTGTATCGACGCGCCAAGTAGGGACATTTCGATGGAACACGACGCCTGAACAAAGTGGGAGTTGTTCCATCAAATGTGGGGGCGGCAGTTGTTCGCTAACGCCGCGCGTCAGGTGATTTGGTTAGACCCTTGGCCGGCCATTGAGCCGCCCCCTCGGGCATTGGCGTTTTTATGGGCTTCGGCCGATCATTTCGCCAGTGCCCGCATTCACCTTCCACGACGGCTGCCGCTCGGACTGACGATCCACAAAATGATCCAAGGGAGCACACCGTGTTTTATCGAAATGTGATCTGGGCAATTGGAATGGTCGGCGCCGTCATGATGAACTGCGACGGCGTCAAGGCGGGCGACCATGCCAAATACCCGGAATGGAAGGGTGCGTGGGTGCCGTGGGTGCCACCTGTCTCTATCGTTTCCCCGTCCGGTTTCCGCACGCCTGGCGGTCAGCCGTCGTTCGATCAAACCAAGCCCTGGGGGCGCGGACAGGAGGCCCCGCTCACTCCGGAGTACCAAAAGGTTCTGGAAGACAGCATTGCCGACCAGGCGAGGGGCGGTCAGGGCAACAATTTTGACCGCGCCCGCTGCATGCCCACCGGCATGCCGCACATGATGACATTTGGGCCGTTGGAAATCATCGTCACGCCGGACACCACCTTCATTTTGGTCACCAACCCCCGTGACTATCGTCGCATCTTCACCGACGGTCGCAACTGGCCTAACGAGATCGAGCCGACCTATGTAGGCTATTCGATCGGAAGATGGATCGACGAAGATGGGACCGGCACGTATGGGGTGCTCGAAGCCGAGACGCGCGGCTTCAAGGGGCCGCGCGTCTACGATGCCACCGGCCTTCCCCTCCATTTCGACAATCAGTCCATTTTCAAAGAGCGGATATACCAGGACAAGGCGGACGCGAATATTCTCCACGACGACGTCACCGTGATCGACCATGCTTTGATCCGGCCCTGGACCGTGAACAAGAGATATGTGCATGATCCAAATCCGCGTCCCGACTGGTTGGAGAGCAGTTGCGCCGAAGGAGGAGGGATGGTCGCCATCGGCAAGGAGATTTACTATCTTTCCGGGGAACGGCTGTTGATACCCGTCGTGAGGGACCAGCCGCCGCCCGATTTGCGATATTTCAAACAACTACAAAAATAGATGCTTGATGGCCATCCCGACTTTTCCGGGCGGCCGGCCTGCTCCCGATCGCGGCTCGAATTGTAAGGGCCGCCGAGACCTTCATGATTTGCTCGCCGGGCGGCCTTTGCGCGTCATCGAGCTGGTCCATCGTGAGCTGCGGGAAGCGCGGCTCTTTACTCATGATGCCTCAGCAAGGATGCGGCCGTGCGATATGCGGGCATTCCCATGCTCGGTCGCCCGGAATACGCTGGCTCGGGGGCCGAGTCTGGGTGAAGCTGTGCCCGCCTCTGATGCCTTGCCCGACGAAACGCGAGGAGATCGACATGGCGACGACGTGGCAGGACCAGATATTCGATCTTCTGCTCCAGCACAACGTGACGCAGTTCGCCTACGTGCCGGATGCCGGTCACAAGATCCTGATCGATCGTTCGCTCGCCGATCCTCGCGTGCATTCGGTCGCTTTGACCACGGAGGAGGAGGGCGTGGCGCTCCTGGCGGGAGCCGATCTGGGTGGAGCGCGCGGGGTCTTGTTGTTGCAGAGCAGCGGCGTCGGCAATTGCATCAACATGCTGTCGTTGATTAAGGGCGCCGGATTTCCGTTTCTGGCGCTGGTCAGCATGCGCGGCAATTTCGGGGAAGCCAATGCCTGGCAATATCCCATGGGCCAGGCGACGGTGCCGGTGCTGGAGGCGATGGGCGTGATGTGTCTTGCGGCCGACACGCCAGCGGAGGCACTGGCAACGGTCGGTGCCGCCTTGACGATGGTGTTTCGAGCCGGCCGTGCGGTCGCAGTGCTGTTCACGCAGAAGCTGCTCGGCGCCAAGCTTTTTTGAGGTTTCACCATGGCGACAGGCTCGACCGGAAAGGAGATTGGTAGCGCGGTTGCGGCGCAATTCCTGCTGGACCGACGCGAGGCATTGCCGGCGTTGCTCGGCCGGCATGAGGATTTCCTCATCGTCGCCGGACTGTCCGGATCGGCGCGCGACGTCGCCGCGCTCACCCGGAACGGCCCGCACGCTTATATCCTGGTCGGCGCCATGGGCGCCGCCTGCATGGTCGGCTTGGGCCTGGCGCTGGCGCGGCCCGATCGCCGCGTGCTGGTGGTCACCGGTGATGGCGAGCTGCTGATGAATGTAGGCGCGCTCGCAACGATTGCGGTCATGAACCCGGCCAATCTGGCGATCGTATGCGTCGATAACGGTCACTACGGCGAGACCGGGTATCAGAAGAGCCACACGAGCCTGGGCACCGATCTTGCTATGATCGCCAGCGGCTCTGGCATCAAGCTCACCCAGACCATCGAACAAAAAGCGGACATCCCGGCCGGGGCGCGGCTCATTCGTGAAGCCAACGCAACCGCATTTGTCTTGCTGCGCGTGAAACCGACCGAGCCGCCGCCCGATCAACGCATATTGGATCCAGTGCTTGGACGACATCGTTTCCGCGCAACCTTATTGGGCGAGTAGTGCCAAGGCCAGTCTGCGCAGGCTGGTTCGAATCCGATATTCTCGGCTCACGGAAAAGCGGCTTACTCGAGGGCCATCCCGATCAATTGCCGCCTCCGATCGCCGCGCGCACGGCGTTGCTCGCCCGGCCTGAGCGGATGGGTGTTACATAGCGGACTCGTTGTGCTCACTCTGAGCTGAGCCGGTTTGAGATTGTTCCGCCGCGTCTTCGAACTCCATGATGGAGGGGCCGCAGAGCCGAATCCGAAGAGAGGCGCGAGCCCGCGAGCGACAGCAACACCCCAGTGGCGGATGGCCTGAAAGTGCTTGAAACGGCCGATTAGAGAGGCGGACATCCCGGCATGTCGCAGGGCCCTTCGCGTGCGCGATTGGGTCGTATAGGGTAGTCCTGATACGTTATCTGCGCTGTGGTGCTGCACATGAAACGTCGAACGTTGCTGCGTCTTGCGGCAGGCGCTGCTGCGCTGCCGATCCTTCGCCGCTCGGTACTGGCGCAGACGTATCCGATGCGGCCGATACGCATCCTGGTCGGCTTTCCGGCCGGCGGAGTGCTCGACCTCTTCGCGCGGCTCATGGCTCAATGGCTGCATGATCGCTTGGCTCAGCCGGTCGTGGTGGAAAACCGGCCCGGCGCTAGCGGCAATATCGCCACGGAAGCCGTGGTGCGCGCGCCCGCGGACGGCTACACGCTTCTGGCGGCGGCCTCGCCAAATTCCATCAATGCTGCTCTCTACGAGAATCTCACCTTCGACTTCGTTCGCGACATAGTGCCGATTGCGAGTGTCGTCACCTTGCCCGACGTCATGGTGGTGAACCCGGCGTTTCCAGCCAGGACCGTCGCCGAATTTATTGCGAACGCGAAAGCCAATCCCGGCAAGCTCAACATGGCATCGCCCGGCAACGCCACGTCCGGCCACGTCGCCGGCGAGCTCTTCAAGATGATGGCGGGCATCGACCTGCTGCATGTACCGTATCGCGGTGGGCCGCCGGCCGTCGCCGATCTGCTCGCCGGCCGTGTGCAGGTGCTGTTTGACGTCGTGACCAATTCGATCGGGCTGATCAGGACCGGCATGCTGCGCGCACTTGCGGTGACCACGACCGGGCGCTCCGAAGCGCTGCCGGAGATCCCGAGCGTGGCCGAGTTCGTTCCGGGCTACGAGGCGAGCTTCTGGGGCGGACTGGTTGCGCCCAAGGGTACGCCTGCCGAAATTGTCGAAAAGCTAAGCCGCGAGATCGCGGCCGCGCTTTCCGATCCGATTATCAAGGCCAGGGCCATCGATCTCGGTGGCGCGCCGCTCGTAAGCTCGGGCGCTGATTTCGGCAAGTTCATCGCCGCGGACATCGTGAAATGGGCCAAGGTCATCAAGGTCGCTGGCATCAAGCCGGAATGATCGCGTGATCGGCGGCTGCGGAGAGCGTGCGAGCGGGAATGGTCGTTGCGCGCTCCGGCGATCCGGGGAATAGTTCCATTCACAGACAAACGAGGATCGTAGTGAACGTTAACGTCGCGTCGGAAAAACCGAAATCGGGTGCCACAGCGCCGTACCGGGTCGAGCGCTTGAGCGCAAGCCTCGGCGCCGAGGTTCACGGCGTCGATCTCAAAGCGCCGATGGAGGACGACACATTCAAGGCCTTCGAAACCGCCTTGATTGAGCACAAGGTATTGGTGCTCCGGGATCAGCATCTAACGACCGAGGAGCACGTGCGTTTCAGCCGCCGCTTTGGCGATCTCGAGGTTCATCCGATGCGGCCGCAGGGCAAATTCCCCGAGGTCCTGGTCCTCGACAACGACAAGGACAATCCGGTGTTGTCCACTGACGTCTGGCACAGCGACACCACTTTTCGGAAGAATCCGACTAAATACACGATCCTGCGCTGCGACATCATCCCGGAGATCGGCGGCGATACGCTCTGGGCTGACATGGAGGCCGCCTACAACGGCCTGAGCCACACTTTCCGCAACATGATCGCCGGACTGCGCGCGGTGCATGATTTCCAGAATTTTCGGGTGCTGTTCAAGAATACCGAAGAGGATCGCATCAAGCTGCACCGCATGGAGGATATGTTCCCCAATCCGTCGCATCCGGTGGTGCGCACGCATCCGGTGACCGGGCGCAAGAGCATCTACGTCAATCCGCAGTTCACATTGCGCATCGAAGGTCTGGAGGACGCGGAGAGCCGCGCGATCCTCGACGTGTTGTTTGCGCAGGCACGGGTGCCCGAATATCAATTCCGGCTGCGTTGGGCGCCGGGCACGATCGTGTTCTGGGACAACCGGTCGACCCAGCATTATGCCGCCAACGATTATTATCCCGCGCACCGCCGCATGGAACGCACCGCCGTGGTCGGCGATGTTCCAGAGTAGGCGGCACAACGCCATGCCCGTTGCCTGCGCCACCATGTCCGCATGAGCAAACCCAACATTCTGCTCTTCATCACCGACCAGCACCGCTTTGATTATCTCGGTTGCTGCGGACATCCGGTGCTAAAGACACCGCATATCGATTCGATCGCGGCGCGCGGCACCTTGTTCGAACGCTTCTACGTCGCCACGCCGGTCTGCATGCCCAACCGCGCCACGCTCATGACCGGCCGCATGCCCTCAGTGCACGGCGTGCGCAGCAATGGCTCGCCGCTGTCGCTTCGAGCAAATACGTTCGTCGACGTGTTACGTGCGGCCGGCTACGCGACCGCGCTGGTCGGCAAGAGCCATTTGCAGAATTTCGGGCCCTTTCCGCCGGTCCTCAAACGTCCGCCGCCGCGGTTGGGCGATCAGGTGCTTGATGCCGGCTTCGCGGAAGCCGGAAAGCCGGCCGCGGACGACGGGCCGTATGATCAAGAGCATCCGAAACGCTGGCAGGGCGGGGGCGATTTTGCGATGCAGCTTCCGTTCTACGGCTTCGAGCATGTCGATCTCTGCACCGGGCATGGGGATGAGGTCGGCGGGCACTATTACGGGTGGCTCAAATCACAGCGCGCCGACGCGGATGCGCTGCGCGACCACCATAGTCAATTGCCGCACGACTACGTCTGCCCGCAGGCGTTTCGCACGCCCGTTCCCGAGGAGCTCTATCCAACTTCCTATATCGCCGAGAAGAGCAGCGCCTGGCTTGCCAGCTACGCTAAAGGCGCCCGCAGCAAGCCGTTCTTCCTGATGACGTCGTTTCCCGACCCGCATCACCCATTCACGCCGCCGGGGCGCTACTGGTCGATGTACTGCCCGCAGGACATGGCTTTGCCGCCGAGCTTTCATTCCGGCAACCGCCCGCTTGCCCGCGCGGTGAGCTGGGCCCTCGCCGAGCGCGCCGGCGGCAAGGCGGACACCGCGGGTCAGACTGCATTTGCGATCAACGAGCGCGAGGCACGCGAGGCGATGGCGCTCTCCTGCGGCATGATCGCGATGATCGATGACGCGATCGGTCGCGTGCTCGCCCAACTCGCCGCCTGCGGATTGGCAGACGACACGATCGTGATCTTCACGACCGACCACGGCGACTTTCTCGGCGATCATCAGCTGCTACTCAAGGGACCGGCGCACTACGAGGGCATCACCCACGTCCCGTTCATCTGGGCCGAGCCCGGGGCGCACGTGGCGCGTCGCACCGACGTCTTGGCCGGCACGTTGGACATCGCCGCGACCATTCTCGATCGCGTTCGGATCCAGCCCTATAACGGAATCCAGGGCGTAAGCTTGCTGCCAATTCTGCAGGGGGAGGCAGCGAGCGGCGTGCGGGCGTCGATGGTGATCGAGGACGACCACCAGCGCCCGGCGTTCGGGCTGCCGGCGGGATCTCGCTTGCGCACGCTGATAACGCGCCGCTGGCGCCTGACGATCACGCAAGGGGACAGCTGCGGCGAGCTCTATGACCTGCAGAGTGACCCGCATGAGATGGACAATCTGTTCGAAGACACGGCTCTTCGCTGCGTGCGCGGCGAGTTGATGGAGACGCTCGCCTATCGGCAGATGGAGCTCGTTGACCGCAGCCCGCTGCCAATCGGCCGTGCCTGACTTTTTTCGATGGGACTGTCCGAATCTCGGGCAGAGAACCAAAGTAAGAATACTGTCCGCAGGCAGCCGAACACGCCGCTCGTAGGCTCGTCGAGAGCATTTTAAAACTCAGAGTGAAGCGCGGTAGGGACGGTCATTACTGACCGCCCCCCGCCGAAATCCGTGCGAGCGGAATTCCCGCACACGGCTCCCACCTTGGGTGTCTAACGGCG
>Ga0126381_100003795_pt1 | contig 16386 bp, 12 predicted proteins | sample PanSoiMetPlot_28_FD_96465 | JGI IMG/M metagenome (GOLD analysis project Ga0126381, IMG submission 96465) | Tropical forest soil microbial communities from Panama - MetaG Plot_28 | ecosystem: Environmental > Terrestrial > Soil > Tropical forest > Bulk soil | place: Panama | collected 2016-02-17 | reverse complement strand
TCGAAGAGCGGTCTACCAGCTGTCGGCGCGTCGACTCTCGCCGCCAATGCTCAACCCTGGTCTCCGCCTGCGACACCCGCTTCCGGGCTCGTCAACGTTTCTTCTGGGCCATGCGCAGCAGGCTACAAGCTGGAGGGAACGACTTGCGTACAGGACTGTCCTCCAAACTATAGCGACAAGGACGACAACACGTGCGGCCGAACCATGACGGCGTACGCACCATCGGGAGGTGCCTGTAAACCAGGCGCCCATCTCTGGGCCGGATCCTTGTGCGTGCAGGATTGCCCGCCTGGCATGAAGGAGCAGAACTTGTTTTGCATGAAGAACTGCTACCCTTCGGGCGGGTCGGCCAGCGCTGCAACGTCGTGTACTGCGAAAGCTGGATCGGTAGCGGCCACGCCCGGGAGTGTCGCCTCACCAACGCCTCCTCCCCAGACTGGCGCCAGCCTTGGTTCGGTGACAACCCTGCCGGCGCCTCCCGGAGGTGGAGGTGCGAGCGACATTGGCGCAAACGCCAGCGGCGATGTATGGATCATCAGTAGTCAGTCTGGCGGCAGCATTTATCGCCTGGTGAACGGCAAGTGGCAGAATGTCCCCGGTGGCGCGGTGCGTGTCTCGGTTGATCCGGACGGCACTGCATGGGTCGTAAACGGCGGCGGCCAGATTTTTCACTCCACCTCCAGCACCCCCCCTGGTTGGACTCTTCTGCAAGGGGCTCCGGGTGCAACCGACATTGGCGTGGGTGCCAATGGTGATGTCTGGATCATCGGTGCCGATCGCAGCGGCAATGATTACGATATCTACAAAGCGGTTTTCGCCTCCGGCTCACGCAACGTGAGCTCGTGGCAGAAAGTTGATGGGGCAGCGGTGCGCATCGCCGTTGGACCGGACGGCACGGCTTGGATCGCGAACTCGTCGGGCACGCTGTTCTACCGGCAAAACAACACCTGGTCCCAGGTCACGGCCACTGGCGGGGTAAAGGACGTAAGCGTTGGACCGGATGGCACGCCCATCGTGGTGAATGGCAGAGCACTTGTGGCGCTTTGGCCGAACCAGAATGCAACCCTTCCCGGGACCTCTGCATGGCTGCCAAAGCTCTTCAGTTCACCGCCCGCAATCAATGTTGCCGCTGCTGCTGCAGGAACAGTTTACGTCACTCAGGACAGCTCTAATCAGAATGCGATCCTCTCTCTGGGCGGGCTGCCGGTTATACAACCTCCGGCTAATACGGCCGCTTCGAGCCAATCGCAGAGTGCGACGTCAGATCAGTCGCAAGGCCAGACGGTGGCGACAGGCTTCGACTACTGCTGGAAGGACTCACATGGCCGCGGCGTAGGCCAGCCGCTCTCGATGAGTTCCAGCGACTGCCCAGGCGGGACCGTGAAGGATCCGACGGGGTTGATGTGCTACCCGTCGTGCAAGGCAGGCTACAGCATGGTCGGGCCCGTGTGTTGGGAGAACTGCCCGTCGGGCTATACCGATACCGGGGCGGACTGCGCCAAACCAAACAGCTCGTACGGCAATGGCGTGGGTTATGTCTTCTGGGACCAGCAAAAATGCAACAACGAGCACTCGCAGGGCTGCTTCGAGAACGCAGGGATGTGGTACCCCAACTGTAATCCTGGCTACGTCAACATTGGGGGTAACATCTGCAGTCCCAAGTGCCCATCTGACATGACGGATACCGGCGCGTTCTGTCACAAGAACTCGTACGGAAATGGTGTTGGCCAGACACTCGGATGTCCGGCTGGAACCGAACAGTCGGGATTGCTCTGCTATCCATCCTGCGGCTCCAATGCTAGTGGCGTCGGCCCGGTCTGCTACGACAATTGTCCTTCCGGCTGGGTGCAGTGCGGTGCGGGATGCGCCAAAGATACTGCCACCTGTGCCGTCAATACGAGCCAGCAAGTGCTGTCGATCGTTCAAGCGGTAGTGCAGATTGCTATCACGGCAGCGACTCTCGGAACGGCCACTCCGGTTGTAGATGCTGCGAGGGCGGGCGAGGAGGACGCGCTCGACAAGCTTGCCCAACAATTTGCCGACAACTCGGACCATCCAGGTAGTACGCCTGACAAACCTAACGGTCCGTCGACGCCCGACACTGAGCCGTCGCCGCATCAGCCACCGGCCGGAAATCCAAACCCGCAGGCAGGGCTGGCGACGGTCGCAGACCAGTTCAATGCCGAGAAAACCCAAATTGATACGCAGCTTGACCTGATAATGGACCAGATAATCAAGGAGCCGAAAGGCGGCGCGGGCATATCGCGGGATACCCTCATCGCCGAGAAAAGCCAGCTCGACTCCCAGATTCAGCAGATATCCAGCGATATTCAAAAGTCAGCCATAAGTCCCAGCCAGCTCCAGTCAGACGCTGATCAACTGGACGCGCAGATGAATCAGTTGATCCTGCAAAGTGAAGACGGGGGAGCCGGGAAGCTGGCAGATACGCTCGAAATCGAGAGGACCCAGCTTGACGAAGAGATATATCAAAAGATGGACGAAAGCGGCGGAAGCCCTGCCGCACCTCCCGCTTCCCCGAGCACCGTTGCCGGTGATACCGGCAAACTGTTTGATTTCTCCGATTCGGAGATCGAGCAGCAAGTGCAAAAGATAGGCGCCGACCGAAGCGCGCCTGGTAGATATAACCTCATGAAGGCCAGCGTCGACGACGCCAACGCGCAGGTAGCCAAGATCGGTCAGATGTCCAAGTCCGAAATCGCCGATCTGGCGGAGCAAGCTAGGGAAGAGCTCTATGGAGGCCGAGTGCCCGCGGGTCTGCCGGACCGCCAAAGCTTCGACGTGGCAGTCCGCATCGGAGAAAACATACATGGTGCCGCTGGGGACCCAAGTTCCGCTGCTCAGTTCGCTGACGACCTTTCCTTTTACCGGTGGTACCTGGTGAAGTGCAGGAAGGTTGTCCTTGATGCATTAGCGCAACGTGCACGGGAGCTCGGCGACGATACCTCGGCCCTCACCTTTACTAACCTCTCGTTCCAAGTCGAAAGCTTTTCCAATGGGCTGGACCAATGGATCAGCGAGTATGGAGTAGGTTGGATTAATTACCTCAACCCGGGAGAGGACGGCGCCACATACGCTGTCGACATCTGGAAGCTGGGTACAGGCGGCTATCCGCCAGGAGAGACGCCGGCGTTGCCAGCATGGATGCGGCAGCCGACTCCCGCGACCGCCGCCGCCAGCCCCGCTCCTCCTAATCCGTTCCAGACTCCGGTGGCCGGGTCGGTGCAGTCGGCGGCGGTGGAGCGAACGAGTTTTTCGAACAGGGCCGCTCTCCCAGAGAGCAACGCGGCCGCCCCCGCGAGATCAAAGCCAACCCCGGTCAGTAGCGCCTCCACGAGCCCAGGCAATGCGGCCTCGACGAACCAGCAGGTACATCAGGTGCTCAGCAGCTTGCAGACTATGACGCCGGACCAGAAGCAGCGGGCGCTCTCCGTAGCTTCTCAGCAGGTCAACAATTTGAACCTCTCTCAGACCAACCTACCTCCGGTCAGCACTCAACAGCTGCAAAACGCGTTCGTCGTGGCGCAAAACAACACCAGCAGCAGCAGCGCGAGTAGCAATAGCAGTTACTCCGTTGTCACCGTCACCGCGGCTCCCAGTAACAACTCCGCCACCCCGATGGCGCCGCCCAGCCTGGTCAGCTTGCTTCCGATTCAAGACGTCGTGAACAAGATCCAGACTGCGACCTCCCCCAGTTCTGGCCTCACCACGGACCAGAAGAATATGCAAATCGCGATGGCTTCGCTCGAAGGAGCGGCGGCACTGGATCCGACTGGCGTAGTCGGCATCATTTCCGCGTACACCAAGCCTCTGTGCTCTCTGGTGACGCAGAACACGGGCAACAATCCCGTGGCAAATACTCCCGCCCAGCCAGTGGCTCAGACGACACAGCCGCAGCCGCCACCGCAGGCGTACACCACGTTTATGAATCTGTCCGCAGGCTATATCCAGGTGTTAAGCAGCGCCCAGGATGCTGCCAGCCTCCAGGCCGCGCAGCCGCAGATCCAGGCCGTGGCGCCGCAATACACTCGCGCGCTGGCGCAACTGCAGGGCGCCACGCTGACCAGTGCGCAACAGGCGGCAGTGGCCTCGCAACAGCAACAGGTGAGTGCGCAGCTTGCCCGCGTTCGCAGCCTTCCGGGCGGTACACAGGCGACCCGCAAGAAGCTCCCTGGGGATGATTAGGCGCGCGTCCTGGTAAGCAAGAAAGGAAGCATTATGCGTTTCTACCGATCGGGTTTGACTGTGGTGTTGTGCGGCTGCCTCCTTCCTGACCTGGTCCCTGCAGCCGCACAGACCACCCAAGCGGCGCCGGTTCCTCCACCGGCGCCGCAACAGGTGATCGGCAGTATGGCGTCCACCGCCGCTCCGGCAACGCAGCCTGCAATCACCAACGATGATGTCATCAAACTGGTGAAGGCCGGCATGTCGGACAACACCGTCCTGCTGATCATTCAAAAAAGTGCCAACCGATTCGACACCTCGCCGAAAGCTTTGATTGCGCTGAAACAGGCAGGCGTCTCGGAGACGGTGATCGGAGCGATGGTGATCGCCCCACAATCTGGCGCACCCTCTGCGATTACCTCGGGTACTGCAACAGCTACTGCATCGCCTTCAGGCGCTTCAATGGCACAACCATCCGCATCGGGTAATGCGAACTACGGGATGGCAGGAGCTCCAACGGGCGCGGCTCCTGCGATGCCGGCGGCCACCAACGCTCCCGCAATGGCAACCACTCCGAGTGCGATGCCGACGACGTCCATGGGCGGAATGCCTGCAGCTGCTCCGATGGGATCCACTCCAACGCCAACAACGAGCATGGGTGGAATGCCCAGTGCGACGATGACGGGGAATTCGTCCATGGCCGGCAGTTCGATGACGCCGCAACCGGCCAGCGGCATGGGCGGAATGAGCACGATGCCCGCCGGTTCCTCCATGGGCTCCAGTGGCATGGCGCAGACGCCCGCCAGCGGCATGAACGGGATGAGCTCGATGCCCGCCGCTTCTCCCATGGGCTCCACTGGGACGGCGCAGCTGCCGGCCGGCGGCATGGGCGGAATGAGCCCGATGCCCGCCGCTTCATCGATGGGCTCCAGCGGAATGGCGCAGACGCCGGCCAGTGGCATGGGCGGGATGAGCACGATGCCCGCCGCTTCTTCCACGGGCTCGGCCACAACACCGCCTGCTACCGGAGTTACCGGCACCGCGACCAACATGGCTACCCAGGCACTACAGAATTACGGTGGCAATGCGATGCCGACTGGCACAACCTCTCTGGCAACGCAGGGATTGCAACTGCTCACCAGCCACATGGGATCGTCATCCGTGCAGGCGAGTGGCATTCCCATCGCCAACCTCAATCCGGTCCAGATCCAGGCCGCGGTATATGTAGGCACGCAGCAGCCCGGACAGACCAGGGGAATCATGGTGTGGGATGAGGGAAGCAGCGCAGCCAACCCGTTTATTCATAACCTGGAAAGTGTCGCTGCTCAACAGGCAAAGATACCGTCCAACATGACGTTGCCCGCGATCCAGCGGGCCCCCAGCGGCTTTGGTGTGAGGATCCTCACACCGACGGAGTGGCTCGTACAGCTGGCCAGCGATAACGCCGCCCGAGGCACTCCCCTGCAAGCCGGCGCTGTTACCCCGGATATGATTCGTCCGGTGCTGCATGTTTTGGGTTACTACGCTGCCCCCGGAACCGTGGGCGGCGTCAGCAGCGTAACCCTGATGGACGCGACGCATAAGAACTCTCTGCAGCCGAGCGCTACCGCGCCATTCTTCGCGCAAGGGATTATGGGTTTGGTGGCGGAATTCCCGCTGGACGCACTAGCTCAACTGCGAGAGCAAAACCTGGAATTCGAAGTTGTAGTGACTGCGGCGAACGGGAAGTCGAAGAGCTTCAACATCAAGAAGCAGCAGTTTGCAGGGCTGCCCTGAGGCGAAGTGGCGCCGGTGCCGGTGCCGATCGGATACTCCGCTCCGCTTTTGAGCGGCTCGCTACGAAAGACAGGACAAGAAGGAACAACATGCGTTTGCAACGAGTGATCTGGGCAGCGATGTTGTGCGGGAGTCTCTCCTTCGTTGTGAATGCGGCAACCGCACAAAATAGCCCGACGGCTGCAACTCCTCCAGCCGTGCCGCACCAGATCACTAACGCTGACATTATCGAGATGCTGCAGGCCGGCATATCAGACAGGATCATCATCCCGACGATCCAGAGAGCTCCGACAAATTTCGACACCTCAACCGATGCCCTGGTGGCGCTCAAGAAAGCAGGCGCCTCCGAGGCACTGCTCGCTGTGGTGATAAGCGCGCCGCGATTCTCGGCACAGCCAGCAGCGCCGTCGACTACCGGAGGGCCTGCATTGAGCGCGCCAATGACATCGCCCGCTGTTGTTCAGCAGCAAGCAACGAATGGAATTCCGGCAATCCCGGCCCAAGCATCAGTTCTGCCTGGCCCAATGGTCCCGCAGCCGACAGGGACGGGAGTCGCGTATGTTCCGCCTAGTCTGATGCAACCACCCACCAACGCTACGACCAGTAAAAAGCAAGCAGAAGCTACCCCTCCTTTGTTGTCCGATTGCACGAACCCAGGCGTTGATAAGGTCCAGCAGGCTGAGCAGTTGATTCTGCTCCTCGTGAACAATGAGCGTCAGAAACAAGGCAGCGGCAAACTGAACTCAAGCGATCCGCTGGCCGCGGTTGCACGTCAGCACAGCTGTCGAATGGCGCAGAACGGATTTCTCGATCATGTGGACCCGCAGTACGGTGATGCTACACAACGGCTGCAGAGCGCGGGTCTTCATGTGAAGAGCCTGGCTGAGAACCTATCGGAAGGTTCTGGACCGGACCCCACAAAGAGTGCGGTGGAATCGTGGATGTCTGACCCTGATCATCGAGAGAACATGTTGGACTCTAGTTTCGCCTGCACCGGAGTGGGTGTAGCAATCAAGCCGGATGGAACTTATATAGTCACCGAGTTGTTCACGGCGGCGCCCTGCGCCGGCTCCAAACACAACTAGCTCAAAGAATCTCATCTGCAGTTTGCAGCCGCCAGAAAAAGGGGAGCTCACGCTCCCCTTCTCAATTGACTGTGATGATCGTGCTACTGGTGACTGGCAGAAGAGCTTGCCGTGCCAGCGTGCGCCGTCTCAGCAGAGGCGCCGCTCTCGCCCTGCTGTAGCAGAAGGCCGTTGTACGCCGAAGCAACCAGAAGCCTGCCCTGATAATTCATGGCCACGCGGATGGAGACTCCGGTGTCGGGCGTGGAGTGCCAGCTTTGGCCACCATCCCTGCTCTCGAAGACGGTGTGCGCGTGCATAGCCGTGGCCAGCAGACGCTGCGCCGCCGGATCGTAGCGCACAACGAAGACATTGCGCGGCGGAAGGCCGCCCAGCACATGCGTCCAGGTCTTACCCTGGTCGCTGGAGTGCAGAGCACCTTCGCGAGTGCCCAGCCAAAAACTTCCGTCAGGCACGGCCGTGAGACTGTAGATCCCGGTCACGTAATGAGGATAGGCCAGCTCCTGCCAGCTCTTGCCCTGGTCGTGAGAAAGGAACACGCGCTTGGGCGTGAGCAGGGTGACGGTGTCGTCGCCCACGTGGTTCACCGCGATGAAGTCGTTTTCGCCCTCGATCATGGTGCCGTACCACTTACGCCCATGATCGACGCTGATGAATAAGCCGTCGTTGGTCGCCGCGTACCACGTGTCGCCACTCAGATCGAGAGCGCGAATACGGGGCGTCTGTTCGGAGCGAATAACACGCTCCGCTGCGGCAGGCGGTTTGCGCGCGGCAGTCGTGCGTGAGGTTCGTGCCGACTTGCTTGTCCTGCTCGCAGGAGCAGGCGTCGGCTCCTTTGCCTGCTGCAGAGGCCCGCGAATCATGGTCGACTCCTGCCACTCGCCGTTGAGCGACGCCAGGGAGAAGACGCCGTGGTTGGTCCCGGCGTAAATCGTTCCGTTGTCGGCCTGCTGCAGGCTCAGGATGTCGCGATCGTCGAGGCCGCGATTCGACTGCCTCCAACTGGCGCCACCGTTATCGGAGATGAACATGCCCCCCAGGTCCTTATCGTTGACGACTCCCACGTAGATGCGGCTGGGATCCTTCTTGTCCAGCACCACGCCACCCAGCACGCGATGGGAGAAGCCGCGGTTCGAGGCCTGATAGTGCGCGAATCCGTCGCTGCTGGCGAGAACACCGGAGCGATCAGTTGCCGCCAGCACATGGTCGGGATTGCGCGGATCAATGTACACGTCGTTCACCACCACGTCGTTGCCGGTGACCTCCGTCCAGGAATCGCCACCGTTCGTCGTCTTCCACAATCCGGCGGCGGTGCCCGCGTAGACAATCGACGCTCGCTGCGGATCCTGCTTCAAAATGCGCGTGCGGTGCGCCGGCTCCGGCAGCGATGTCGAGATGCGATGGAAGTATTCGGCCTTGTTTAAGCTCTTGTACATCCCCGAACATGCGCTGGCATACACCACGGTGGGCGTCTTGGGATCAATGATGATGCTGAACATGTCGGAGTCATACGCAATGCCCTTGCTGATGCTGTGCCAGGTAGCGCCGCCGTCTTCGGTCTTCCACGGCAGATGCCATGTTCCCGCGTAGATGATGTCGGGATTCTGCGGATCGATGGCCAGCGATTCGATGTTCTTGATCTCGGCGTGGTTCTCGGGCGAGATGCGCTCCCATGTCTTGCCGCCATTGCGCGAGCGGAAAACGCCATCCAGGGCGCCGATCACCAGGAGGTTCGGATCGCTGGGCGCCATGGCCATGGTGCGAATCGATTTGCCATGCACACCGGGTAGTGCCTTCCAGGTGCGGCCGCCGTCATCAGAGCGGAAAACATCGCCTTCATCCGCGTTGTAGAGACTCCAGGCGGCAACATAGATCGTCGAGGTATGCGAAGGGTCGAAGATGATGTGATCCAACACATAGTCGTCGCCCTGGCCGAAATGCGCAAAGAGCGACCAGGAAGAGCCGCCATCCTCAGAGAGGAACATCTGGCCCGCGCTGGTGCCCAGCAGTATTCGGCTGGGATTCGCAGGATCATAGGCGAAACTTCGCACGTCACCGCCTTCGGGCCCGATCAGCCGCCAGTCGGAAGCAAATGCCGTCAAAGGAAGAAGAAGAAGTGCAAAGCAGAGGACAAACTTGCGTACAGACAAAATCGTCTTAAACATATTTTGAGCTGGATTTCAGGTTAGCTACTTTTTCAATAATAACTCTAGCAGCGCCAGCTTGTATCCACGAAAAATTCCGAGAACGGCGCGAAGCGTTCCAAATTTGCCTTAGTTACTTCTTATCTTTCAATTTATGTTTTTGGCTTAGCTGAAAGGCAAGAGCACTCGTCAGGCCGATGAATTTTCGCGCTTCCTACTACATATATAGAGATGCAGTTTGGACAGATCGCCGTTGCAAGGCACGGTTGATGGATGAGGTTCCGCGCATCTGTAAAGGCGATGTTCGCCAAGCGAGGGACACTCTCGCCAGTTTTGCGAACGCTCGTCAGCGACATACGGGCTGGGGAAGAGAAAGCGATTGGTGGGCCGAGATTCCCGCGGTAACTCCATCCGCCACGGCCCATGAGGCATTATGTCCCGGGCGGGCGGCATCGCCTGCAGCATAGACACCTTGTACAGTGGTCTGCTTGTCCGCGCCGGTGCGGATAAAGGGGCCGGACGGGCCTTCTTCAAATTCGCATCCAAGCTGCTCCGCCAGCGGGCTGGCCATACGAGTGCGAGGGTTGGTGAAGACGGCATCGAGGGGAGTAATGCGTCCGTCCTCCAGACGCAGCCCGGAAAGAGCGGGGGCGTCTCCCAGCAGGGCGGCCACGGGTGCGGCTTCAACCGCAACTCCGCGTGTGCGCAGCGCGGCCATCTGCTCAGCGCCTAAGGTAAGGACGCCGTTGGTGAACAGAGTGACATGCTCGCTCCAGTCCGGGAGAAGCATGGCGGTTTGCAAGGCTCGCTCGCTCATCGCCAGTACGCCAAGGCGTCGTCCGGCCACTTCATATCCATGGCAGTAGAAACAATGGAGCATGCTGACGCCCCAACGCTCCTGCAATCCTGGAATACATGAGAGGTCGTCATTCACGCCGGTAGCGAGAATCAGGCGAATTGCGGTGTGGACCGCGCCACTGGCTGCGGTGACGGTATATTCTCCACCGCTCTTGCAGGCATGAGCTGCCGCATCTTCGGCGAAAGAAACCGTGCTATAGGAGAGCAGTTGCGAGCGTGCATTGGCCAGTATGGCGGAAGGCGGTTGCCCATCATGGCCGAACAAGCCGTGAGCGAATTGCGCGAAACGGTTTCGCGGCTTTCCGGAATCAAGGAGCAGAATGCGCCTGCGCGCGCGTGCCAGTTGCAGAGCGGCAGATACGCCCGCAAAGCTGCCTCCGATTATGATTACCTCGTAACTCATAGCTACCCGAAGAGAACGGCCAAACCTGACCACTTGTGTCATGGCGATGGTTCAACAGTTAGCGCTGTCCCGCTGAAGGTTATTCCTCGAAGCCTTCCGCCGTTCCGTGAATCGCAGCTCCGCTGTCCGCATCCGCAATCTTCGGAGCAGCAACCAGCAGAATCAGAAACAAGACGTATACGATGTGGATTGGCTTTCCGATCCTCAAGAATATTGCTGCGTTACCTCCTTCGCGCATGACAGTACCATGACTGCTGCGCCGGAGCACCAGCTTTTTCCGGTTTCGATCGCCTCGGATTCCGGCTGCTGGTAACTCTGCGCTTCTGCCGCGAGGAACTACTGGGCGAGGTATCCGCCGTCGATGACGAGTTCGGCGCCCGTCATGAAGCTCGACTCGTCGGAGGCAAGGAAAAGACAGCCGTTCGCGATTTCAAGCGGAGTGCCTGCGCGCTTCATAGGCGTCAGGCCGATGACGGTGGCGTTGATGGCCGGGTCCTGAGCCTGGGTCAACGGTGTGTCGATAAAGCCCGGATGGATACAATTCACGCGGATGCCGTCGCCGGCATAGGTGATGGCCGCGTTCTTCGACATCATGACCAGCGCGCCTTTGGTCGCATGGTAGGCGTGCGCCCCGGGCACGGCAGCGATTCCCCAGATCGAGGACACGTTGATGATCGAGCCGAACTTGTGCGCCTTCATGTGCGGAATCACTTCTCGCATCCCGAAGAAGCAGCCGTCTTGGTTCACCCCCAGAACTCTGCGCCAGTTTTCGGTGGTGCAGTCGTGCACGGCGTCATAGACGGCGATGCCGGCGTTGTTCACCAGAATGTCCACTCTGGTGTGCGCCGCCACGATGTCCGCCACCACTCGTTTCCAGTGCGCTTCTTGCGAGACGTCCAACGCTACCCCGGTGACACCGGCGGGAAAGACGCCAGACGGGTTGCTGGAGCTGCCGGCATAGACAATCGCGCCCTCCCGGGCGAACAACTCGGCCACGGCGAAGCCAATGCCACGCGATGCCCCGGTCACCAGAGCCACTCTTCCTTTGAGCCTCATTCTTGCCTCCTAACCGTGGAGCCACGGGACGACCGCTTGCAGTCCGCGGTATATCGTAGCGGCATGGATCGAACAAGCCTGTTTTTGACCAACTTCCAGAATTGCCGGCGATTCGCTGACTGAGAGTTGTTATACTGCAAAACCGCCGGAGGGTGAGAACGCTATGGACCAGCCGCAACCAGATCACATTATGCAGGTAGGCCTGGGATTCTGGGCTTCGAAAACGCTGTTGAGTGCGGTTGAGATGGAGCTATTCACAGAGCTAGCGAAACACCCAGCTGACCTCGAGACACTGCAGGGACGGCTCGGCCTGCATCAGCGCTCCGCACGGGACTTCTTCGACGCGCTCGTAGCTCTGAACTTCCTCGAACGCCGCAATGACCGGTATTACAACACACCCAGCACGGATTTCTTCCTTGATAAACGCAAGCCCTCCTACATCGGGGGGATCCTCGAAATGGCCAACCGCCGCCTCTATCCATTCTGGAGCCACCTGACGACGGCGCTCCGGACCGGACTTCCGCAAAACGAAGTTAAAGACGGCAACCCCGATGTGTTCGCAGCGATTTACGCCGAGCCTGCGCGACTCAAGGAGTTCCTCAAATCGATGAGCGGGATCAGCCGCCCTGCCAATCTGGCAATTGCTCGCGGATTTCCCTGGAGCAAATACCACAATGTGGTGGATGTCGGGAGCGCCCAGGGCGACCTGATTGTCCAGGTCGCGTTGGCCAATCCGCATCTTGAAGGAATTGGTTTTGATTTACCGGAGGTAGAACCAATCTTCGAAGAGTTTGTCGAAGCGAATGGCCTTTCAGGGCGGGTGAAATTCATGGCGGGTAGCTTCATGGACCAGCCGTTGCCCAAAGGCGATGTGATTATGATGGGCCACATTCTGCAGACTGGAACTTAGAAACAAAGCAAATGCTGGTGCGCAAGGCGTACGAGGCGCTGCCGGATGGCGGAGCTTACATTGTCTATGAAAGCATCATCGATGACGATCGCTCGGCGAACGCCTTTGGGCTGCTGATGAGCCTGAACATGCTGATAGAAACGCCCGGCGGTTTCGACTATACCGGTGCCGACTGCTCAGAATGGTTGAAGCAGGCCGGCTTCCGCGAAACTCGCGTAGAGCATTTGTTTGGCCCCGATTCAATGGTCATCGGCATCAAGTAACAGTCCTACGGGTGCTCTCAAGCCGGCAAATGAAGGATTAGGATCAAAACGGCGGAGAAAAGTACCTGCAGCCACGTCATCGCAAAACCTTACCCGACCCGTTGGGCAAAGTCGAAGGAAACCTGCTTGAGCAGGCAGTGAAGTCCTACCTGACACGAACGCGTCCGAAATCAAGAGACGGAACCCCACGGGTGTACAATTCCGCCGAGTTTTCCAAATCAAGAACCGTCACCGGGAGGTTTGCAATATGAACAGGGGTGCGTGGGTCTGCGTGTTGATGGCCGTGGCCGCGACGATGGGCACGGCGCAAACTAAAACCACCATGACCGGCCAGTGCGGCAAGCCGGACGTTCAGCAGAGCGTCCCAGCGGGCGACCAGCAGGGCCACATGTACATGATTTCGCAAGGCAAGTGCACCGTCACCGGAAGCATCAACGGCGCGGTGGCCAAGCAGGGTATGTACTCGGAGGAGATCGACTCCAACGGGACACAGATGAAGAACCAGGGCACGTACGTCGTAACCTTCGATAGCGGCGACAAAGCTTACTACAAGTATCAGGGCACGTCGACGATGAAGGACGGCGCCTATCAAGCGGGCACGAACAAGTACGAGATCGTGGGCGGCACCGGCAAAATGCAAGGTCTGCGCGGCTCAGGCGGCTGCAAGCTGACGGGAACGGGCGGCGACAATCTCGACTACAGTTGTACCGGAACCTACTCGATAGGAATGGCAACGGGGAACGGCAGTCGTGGAGCAGGACGGGCGACTACGCCCTCGCAAAACCCAAGGACGCAAAGACCAACGTACTAGTGGTGATTACTTTAGAGGCTGCGCGGTGTTAGGGTTGTGGTGGCCCCAGGTCCCTCGAGGGAGCACCTGCGCCAAAGACACGGCAGCTCCGCAGTGATGCATTGTACTTGCCAGGTCTGGAACTGAACGGGAGCCTTCGACAAGCTCAGGGCGGGTTCTGGGGCACCCGCCCGGCAAAATCAAACCCGCCCTCGAACATCAATCTTCGCTTCTTGTCCTCGGCGTCCAATCGATGATGTCCTGAGTTGCGCCGCGGGAGATGAGACGCCTGCTCTTTTGTCCTTATCTTGGTCCACAAACAGCGATCCGCAAATTGCAGCCAGGGATGGAATCCACCACTGCAAGTCGCCTTGGGGGACGTCACATCCTGTGCGATAGCCCATACCGGACAATCATAGAGGTTGTGATCAGGTCAGCATGACGGCGTGCCGTCACAAGCAAGCATCAAAAAGCTACCGGCTATGCGTTTGTCTCGAACGACGTGCGGCTTTTTTCAAGGGAGGCGATTACATAAGTTGCCCCAAACCCACGACGGCGGCCAGAGTTATTTGGGTAATGGCGATTTATCGCCAGTTATCAGCTAAACTGGTCGCCCCGGGCGAAGCTGTTGCATGCGGGACTGATGAGAATCACCTTTCTTGGAACTGCCGCCGCAAATGCCTTCCCAGAAGCTTTTTGCAAATGTCAAAACTGCGCAAAGGCACGCATGCTCGGCGGGTCGAGTCTGCGCAAGCGTTCCGCTATTTTGATTAACAAAGACTTGCTGATTGATCTTGGGCCCGACGTAATGACGGCGGCCCAGATGCACGGCTGTCCTTTGGACGATGTCCGCTACTGCTTGCAAACTCATCCCCACGCGGATCATCTCGACTTGTCGCACCTCCTGTCCCGCAGCCCTGCCTTTGGGGTAGTGGGAGCGCCTGTACTGAATTTCTATGCCTCGCGTGAGACGACGCTGCGAGCCGCGCAAACATTCATGCGCGACCTCGCAGGTTACAGTCTGTTGGCCCCTGAAGCGGAGAGGGAACTCAACGTTAGGCTTCACCAAGTCAATCCCCTTGAATACTTCACCGCGGGACCGTATTCAGTGATGGCCTTTCCAGCAAACCATGCGCAGGACATGGGATCAATGCTGTATTCCGTTGCTTCAGACGGTCGTGCTCTGTTCTATGGCACGGATACGGCCACACTGCTGGAACAGACTTGGGAGGCATTCCGGCATTACAAGATGCAATTTGATCTTGTCATTCTGGATCACACCTATGGCAAAGACCAGCGCGGTGGTGACCATTTGAGCGCTCAGGAGGTTGTTGAGCATGCGAACCGTCTGCACGCGGAGGGAGCCCTGAAGCCGAATGGCCGCGTGTTCGCGACGCACATCGCCCACGAAGGTAATCCGCCACACCCCGAGCTTGCTGCGTTCGCAAAACAACATGGCTACGAAGTGGCACACGACGGCCTCATTCTTACTATCTGAAGTCGCGGCGGTCGCTAACTGTTTCAGACAGGCGTGATCGGCCCAGCCGGTATTACTTGTGCTATGGGGATGTTACGACAATTCGCCTAATGCCAACTGCCGTGAGCGCCATACCAGTCATCCTTTATGACCGGCTTAGGACTGGGCGATTGCACAGGATTAGAGGTAGATCACGTTTTTGGGCTATCTCGTGCCTGCCACTGCTGACAGAACGTCTCGTATCGCGGCGGCGATCGCATCGGGCGCCGTGCCGGGAATATCGTGGCCACTATTGGGCACGACCACATCTTTACCATTCGTCGAAAGATGTGCGAGACGCTCGTGTAGGCGCAGCTTCCAGTCGTGATCGTGATCCAGCTTGGGGTCCTCTTCCTGGTCCTGGATTCCGGCTGACAGGACGACGAGCGGCAAATCCCCGAAGCAGGTCCCGGCGCGAGCCAGTTCTCCGTTCACCCAGAAGGGCAACTCTTTTGCTCCTGCAAGGCGCGCTTGCGGGCGGCGATTCAGTGCGTTCAGTGTCTCCCACTCGCCTTTCGCTCCAGCCTTGCGGAGGCGGCCCCGGATTGGCCTGCGTAAACCGCAGCAGGCCGACGCCGGCGACCATTCTTATAACGAGCATGGCAGTTGGTCGGAACAGTTCGTTGTGGTTGTGAATCCGCAGGGTCATGTCCTCGTTCATCGGATCCACTAACACCAGTCCGCCGACTTCATTCGGGAAGTACGAGCGATAGACCCGTGTGTGAAACGCGCCCAGGGCATATCCCACCAGGATGTAAGGCGGCGGGACGTTAGCGGCGGTTAACAGATTATGCAGGTCGTGTGCGACTGAGTCGCTGTGATTGGGGAAAGGGCCCGGATCGCTCCAGCCGAGGCCGGCGCGGTCGTACCAGCAGGCGCGGGTGACGGTTGCGACCTGTCGTTGGATTTGCAACCAGCGGTATCCCGGCTCATTACCGTTGCTCTCGAAGATGACGGTAGGGCTGCCGCTCCCGGAACAATACAGGTTCATCGACCGGCCGCCCACGTCGTAGGATCGGCCGACCTGCGGAAACCGCTTGCGGTCGCGCCAATCACCGATTTGTTCGTAGATGATTCCGGCGAAGACTAAGCCGGTCACAGCCACTACAAGCATCTGGACGGCTCGTGGTCTTAGCATCGGTTCACCTAGGAAAGCACTTCCCGATTGGATGCTGGATGCCGAGAAGTATAGCGCCTAATAGAACCGTGGATCGCGGACGATAACGGGCGATTACTCCCTTTGAGCCCCGCGCCGGATCGGAGTCGCCTCAATGAGTGCTATTGATTCCATGACAATGTCGGCTCCTAGACCCGAGTAGAGTTGGTGGTGCTGAACCAACCAACAGGCTCGGGAGGAAGGAGCCGAACAATGATCATTATAGGAGTAGATTTTCACCCCGAGT
>Ga0126381_100003792_pt1 | contig 16391 bp, 10 predicted proteins | sample PanSoiMetPlot_28_FD_96465 | JGI IMG/M metagenome (GOLD analysis project Ga0126381, IMG submission 96465) | Tropical forest soil microbial communities from Panama - MetaG Plot_28 | ecosystem: Environmental > Terrestrial > Soil > Tropical forest > Bulk soil | place: Panama | collected 2016-02-17 | reverse complement strand
ATGGCCGCGGAGACGAGCCGTATCCGGGTCGGGACGTTGGTCACCAGCCTGTACTTCCGGCAGCCGGTGACGTTGGCCAAGGCGTCGGTGACGGTCGATCACCTCAGCGGCGGGCGGGTGGAGCTGGCGCTGGGTGTGGGCGACCCCGCAGCAGGCGCCAAGGCCGGCGGCGTGGACTGGCCGGCTCGGGAACGGGTCGCCCGGTTCGGTGAGTTCGTCGAGCTGCTTGACCTGCTTTTGCGTCAGGAGGTGACCACCTATCACGGGCAGTTCTACCGCTGTCAGGAGGCTGAGACGGTGCCGCTGCCGGTGCAGCAGCCGCGCCCGCCGGTGACCATCGCCGCGCACGGCCCCAAGATGCTGCGCATCGCCGCCGAGCGCGGTGATGGGTGGAGCTCATGGGGCGGCTACGACATCGACACCGAGGAAGCCTTCTACGCCGTCACCGTCGACCGCAGCCACCGCTTCGACGACCTGTGCGTTGCCGCAGGCCGCGATCCCACCTCGATCCGGCATTCCCTCGTCTGCTTTCCGCCGCTGACTCCCTGGCAGTCGGCGGAGTACTTCCAGGACATGATCGGGCGCTTCAGCGAAATCGGCATCGACGAGTTCGTCCTGTACTGGCCGCAGACCTGGAGGGCGGCTCCCCGTGAGGAGGCGGTATTCGAGGAAGTGACCGCCACCGTGATGCCCCGGCTACGCGCGGGCACGATGACCCCGTAGGCGGCGCCGTGGCCGGGTAGCCGCCTGATACGGGACATGGCCCCACTTTACGACTCCGGATTAGTGCGCAAATCCTCTTACCGTAACCCGCGAAACCCCAGGTCAGCGACTCATAGGCAGTCCAGGTCGGCGAGCGTGTCACAAGTCAGGTCTCAGTAACGCCCGCAAGGACATGGACCAGTGGATGGAGGCTGCGCGAACGGTTCTGTCCAGCCAAGATCTCGCTCATGCGCCGATGGCCACCTTCCGAACGCTTGCGGCAAGACGCGGCCAGACACTATGGGACTGGGGTGTTCCGGCGTGGCCGAATGTTCCGGCAGATAGTCAAATCACCCGACTCCGCGCTTTCGTAGGAAAAGCCGTCAAGGGCTCGGAAAAACACCTCACGGGCTTGAGGTCCATGCAATTCGATCGCGATGTTGGAAACCCGCCGCAACCATGTAGGATCGTCGTCGTCAAAGACTAGGCGCTCGGCCCCTTCGATATCCATCTTGAGTAGGTCGATAGCCAAGTCTGTCATCTCGATTATCGAGGCCATATCGATAGCGTCTACTTCGCCAGACGGAACGGGCGGATCCGACCGATGGTGGAGGTGCTCAGGAAGCGTCCCAGGATCTAGCGATCCCTCCATCACTTGCACGGCCCACTCGCCTCCATTCCCGAGAGCCCCGTAATGCAAGATCGTCAGGCACGTCGGATGAGACCACACCGCATGCATTAGCACGCAAGCGCGATCCCCATAGGGTTCCAAGTTACGGCGGCACACTTCGGCGTTGTCTGGGTCGGGCTCCAGGGCAATTACTTGTGCCGTGGGAAAGCGGCTGAGGAAGTAAGCGCTGGAGTAGCCCACGTTCGCGCCCGCGTCAACGATAAGGCGGGGAGCCTTCATGTCCCCCAAGGGCGCGTACTCGCGTTCCGCGAAGATCTGGTGGAAGACCAAGAGGTCGCTTGTGGCTGGGCGTATCAGCAAGGGATGGTCAACGCCACGCACCTTTACGGAGATTGGGGAATAGACACGCCGCTCACCGATTCCTGACCTCAGTAGCGCGAAAGTGTAAACGAGGAATATGCGCAGAGCACCAATTGGTCCCACAATTGGTGCTATCCCTCTCGTCGTTTGAATGCCGATCTTCGTTCGGCGGACCATGATCCGGGATTTGCGCACTGCCCGACGAACCAGTGTGCTTGCCAACGTATCCCTCCTTCAGTCAAGTCGCCAGGTACCGTGACGTCCTGCCGAACATAAGAGCATCGTGGCTGGACGCCTGATACATGCCAAAGGACGAGAACGGTTACTCATGGTTGCGCGTTCGGCCGGCTTTCCGGGGTGATCTGGCCGATGTTCCCCACGCAGGTCGCTCAGTATGCGGCGCCCACGGCCGAGCTGACGGTCGTGCTCTGGCTCGCCCGCCTGCTGAGCGGGCGTGTCACCCGGCTAGTGTCACAGTCGCCGTAGTTATCCTTCTCCTTATGCACACGAGGACCGCGCTGGTCAGCCTGGTGGCAGGCCTCCTGGTCGCCGGCCTGAGGAAGGAGCCGACGACGTTCTCCGCCTGAAATAAGGGCAACGCAGGTCATCGATGCTGTCCGCCCCGGCCGCCATCCCCGCGACCAGGCAGCTCACCTTCAGGTCGGCATTCACCCCGGCTCGCCGGCCGATCCTGACATGCCCGGCAGTCAGGTCCCCCAGCCCGCAGCTCTGCGCCAGGGCCACCAGCGGGACCAGCCCGGCCCGCGACACGAGATTCGGGTCATCAAACGACGCGTGCGTCTTCGCCAGATCATGCAACAATCGCATCTGCGAGGTGTCCTCTCCAATGAGACGACGGCGGTGTCAGCAACTCCCATCGTCCCAGTTCAGAGGACACCTTTCGCGTCGACACACCCAAAGCAAACCCTAATCACACGGTGGATTCAGGCTAAGTCAGATCTGCCAGGAAGGCATTCGCCGTATCATCCCGACACGTTCGGCGTTCCCATGTAGGGGGGCTCTCTGGGCGAGAGTAGCCAGCAAAAGCGAGGTGAGACGTGAGGGTCGCAGTGGTCGATCCCCGCCATGCCGGTACGGTGACCGCCGCGCCGACCGGGCCGCTCCAGGGTTCGTAAGCCGATGAGTTCGTCCGTCATCGCGCTGCGCCGCCGTCGCCGCGCAGCACCGCTGACCCCGGCCCAGGCGCGGGAACGCTCGGTCCGGCGCAGGATCAATGCCGCGTGGGGGCTGCTGTTTTTCAACACCCTGACTTACGTCCCTGGCGGGCTCCTGCACATACCATCCCACGTTGGCAAGGGGATAGCGCAGGGAGCCCTGCCGCTGGCGATTCTGGTGGCGCTGACCGTAAATCCCAAGGTGAAGGTGCGCCCGAACGTTTTCCTCTGCCTCGTAAGTTTGCTCGTCGTGGACACGGTGATCAGCACCTTGCAACCGCAGCACCTCGGTACCGTGTTCCGGACTTTCCGGCTCGCCGAGTTCGTGGCCGCGCTCTGGCTGCTGACGCCGTGGTGGGGCCGACGCGACATGCTGTTGCTCCGATGCCATCTTCGCTGGCTCTTCATTACACTCGGCTCGGTGCTGCTCGGGCTCGTGATCGCCCCAGGGCTCGCCCGCTCGGGTGGAAGGCTCTCCGGCGTGATCTGGCCAATGGGCCCCACCCAGGTGGCCCAATACGCAGCCGTCGTGGCGGGGGTGGTCGTTGTGCTCTGGCTTGCCCGCCTGCTGAGCGGGCGTGTCACCCTGGCTGGCGTCGCACTCGCCGCGGTTATCCTTGTCCTCGCGCACACGAGGACCGCGCTGGTGGCCTTGGTGGCGGGCATCCTGATCGCCGGCCTGAGCCTCTTCACCATCAATGAGCGGGTGCGGAAGTTCTTCGCAGCGGGTCTAGCCATCATGTCGATCGGGGTCATAACAGTGGCCGACGTTGCGATCCACTGGCTGGCACGCGGCGAGAACACGCAAGGCCTGGTAACCCTGACCGGCCGGACCAACTTCTGGGCACTCGTGCTCGAACAGCCGCGCACCACATTCCAGGAGATCTTCGGATTCGGCTTGTCCAACGCGAGTGTCAATGGCCTCCCCATCGACAGTAACTGGCTGGCCAGCTACATGATGGAAGGGCTCTTCGGGGTGGTGGTCTGCGCCCTGATACTGGTGTGGCTGTTCGTGGCCGCCTTCTTCCAGCCACGCGGCGTACGACGCGCACTCGCCCTCTTCCTCATTACGTACTGCACAGTGGCCTCATACACCGAGGTCGGCTTCACCGACGCCTCAACGTACCTTCTCAATCTCGCCGTAGCCGCGTCGCTCCTCGTGACGCCCCTTATGGGCAGAAGGGCAGCGTGACGGCCTGCGACCGTCCAGCCGCGGCCAGGTTGGCCCAGCCGCAGCGCTGCGCTAGGGCCATCACCCGGGATCAACCCCGCCTGCGGCACGAGATTCGGGGCATCGAACGACCCGTGCACCCTCGCCCGATCAGAGCGACGAACTAACCAGAAAGGAGGTTTTGCAGGGCTGGATCTCTCGTAGCAATCATATTGCCCATGCGAAGATGCTCGTCGGAGTAGCTGTACGGCTTGAAATCGACGTAGCCCGGATGCAGTCGGCCGATTGAGTAGTTGGGCAGAAGAGCATAGATCTCGCGGAGGGTCGACCTTGATGGGACATAAGTCATCCCGTATTCAAATTGGATGAGATGGGGCGCGCTCCCGCCCCGCAGAGTCTCGCGAAACCCGCGAAGAACGTAGGCTCATGCCCCTCGACATCGATTTTAACAAATCTGGCGAACCCAACTCATCGACTAGCTGGTCTCCTGTCTTGACCTGGCACCGAATCACGACGATGGGGACCCTTGGAATGATTCAAGCTCGGAGCGGGGTTGACTGAACTTTCGGTGTCATGCCCTTTGCTCCAGTGTACGTCCACGACACCTTTCGTGCTGTGACGCGGGCGAAGATCACCTGTGGCGAGACCACCTTCCATCCGTACCCGGGTCCGCAGTGATGAACAGATCCTCCCCGTCAAGATGCGGATCCTCTTTCACGGCTTGTGCATCATGCCCCGCTTCGGACGTGGGGACCACACCGAAGCTGTCATCGGACTTGTCGGCGCCGACGAGCACCGCCGAGACCAGGCGGGTGCCTGCGAGCCGGATCATCTCGCCAACGCCATGGATCTTCGTCCACGACGATCGCCCGGCGGTGATGACGACAACGGCATTAGTTGCCCAGCTCGCCAGGTGCTCGCCTCCGAGGGAGGGGTCAAGGGGGGCCAGAGTCAGCAGGACATCAGACGAGGCGCAGGCAGCGGTTACCGCCTCGGTAAAGGGCGAGCGCTGATTCTGCACCGAAGCCCCGCCGAGGGGCCCAGCGGGTACCACATCATCGGGCTCCGGGATCGCGACGATGAGACGCGCATCGTGAACGCTCACCGGGCGGACCCCTGGCTCCCTGCTCCCTAGGAGGTCCGCCGCGGGGGCTCCGCTGGCGAGATCCGCCACCACAACCTGCATACCTTGCCGCGCGCAGGACACGGCCAGTGACATCAGGGACACGGCCGCAACCTGCGGGTCGTCTACAGGGACGACGGCGAGAGCAGTACCGCCCCGGGGTCGGGTCGGCACAGCTCGGCCCAGGTGTGCGACGATCCGCCGGATGCCGGCGTTCTCAGCGGCGGCCAGCCCGCGCCGACCCGGCCGCCAGCGGCTCAGCGGAGATTTCCCGACGCTCAGCTTGACCGGAGCGCCGAGAGCGCGGGCGATATCGTCGCGACGGCGTAGCCGGTCGGATGTGAGCGCGCGGATCACGACGATGGCCAAGCCCAGTACCAGCCCACCGAACAAGCCGATGGCAGCGTAAAGGATCAGATGCTTCAACTTGGAGTGCGGCGGGACCGGTGCGGCCTTGTCGAGCACCCCGCTGCCCCCGATCTGCGACGCTGTGGTCTCCTGGGTGGTCGCTCGCGTGGCGTTGACGCTCTGCTGAAGCTGGACCAGCGTGGTGTTCGCCTGCTCGAGCTGCCCCCCCAGCTTCGTGAGCGTAGCCTGCTTCGCAGGTGACGGGGGCTGAGCTGACAGCCTGCTGATCTGGCTTTTGATCGTGTTGACCTGCTGCTTGGCCTGATCCACCTGCTGCTTGAGCACGATGAACATCTGCTGCTGCGCGGCATTGAGCTGTTGTGCCCGGTACCGGAGAAATTCCGCAGCCACGGTGTTGGCCCGGATCACCGCGTCACCGCTCGACGCTGCATTGACCGTGATGAGGAGTACCCGCTCGGTGAGGGGCGTGGCCGTGTACGACCCGAGGAAGCTGCTGGCACTCTGCGACAGCCGCAGCTTGTGCAAAACGAGCCCGGCCACCGCACGGCTCTGCGCAATCGTCGCATCGTCCTGTATCCCCGAGCTGGGGGTTGCTTCGGGGCCGATTGTGAGGAGGAGCGTCGTCGACGCCTGGGCAGCATGGGGCGACGTCACATAGACAGCGGAGCCAATCAGCAGGCCGGCGACGGCCATCGCACCTAGGAACCGGGTGCTGCGCCGGATGGCCGCCCTGATGAATCCCAGGTCCGTCAGGCCCGCGTTGACATCGGCGGGCTCATCGCCTACAGCGGGGAAATCGTCGTCGGCCCAGAACCGGCCGGGCGGGTTGTCGCGTTTATTCAGGGACAGCGTGAACGGCTGGTCGTTGTCATTCATCGTCTGGTCTCCGCGTAGGCACGGGTTATGCGGGTCGGCATTCTCCGTTGCGCCGGCCGTGACAGCTCGGGGACGCGGCCGGTCGTGTGGTCGGCCGGGTCCGGATTAGCCACGACGGTTCCGGCGATATCGCGACCGTCGGTGGCCGCGCTCGTGGCGACGCGGGCTAGCTGCTCGGCCGTCACCGCGCCCGCCGAGACGGCCAGCACCGTCGCGGCGGCGCGCATTGTGTCAGCGACCCGCGGCTTCTGGCCGTCGACGACGGCCACGACGACGGTCAGGTCGACTGCGGGCATCCGGTCTGCGTTGTCATGATCGGTCACCGTGACGTGCAGGTATCTCGACTGTTCCGAGGGCTCCAGCGGCGTGGCGCAAGCGGTATGCAGCATGGCCGTGGCGTTCGTGTCCTGCTGGGGCCCGACGACGAGCGTTGTGGGAATGCCCAGGGAAGCAGCGAAGACTGCCAGCTGGGGGCCGACCCCGAGGGCATTGGGGTCCGAAGACAGCGACAGTACCGCGAGCGAGGAACCGCCTCCTGCCCTGGAGTCGCCACGATCCACACCGAGAGGCCACAGCTGGTGCAGCGTTTTGCGCAGGCGCCACGCATCCACGACTCCAGGCTGATAATTCTCGAACAGCTTCCTCCAGCCCGGGGCGTCGGAAGGGTGACCGACCCGGATCGAGGTCAGGACGGGGATTCCGATGGCATCCGCGATCTGGTCGCGCTCCTGGAGGCGCCGGTCCTTGCGCCGCGTGGCCAGCACCACGATGGCGCCGATCACCAAGCCAATCAGGGCGCCGAGCAGTCCCTTGACAAGAAAGCTTTTGAGCGTGCTCGGTGCGGTGGCGTTCAGCGCGGGCTGTAGGATTCGCGCCTGTACCGGCGGGCCGGGCCTGCTGGGGGAGTTGACGTAACCAACGTAGTTGCGGGCAATAACGTCAGCGGCACGCTCTGCCTCGGCCGCGGTCTTGCCTTGCGTGCTGATCGAGAGGATGTTGGGGGTCACGGCCTTGACCTGGGTAGCAGCGCGCAGCGCCTGGGGTGTCTCCCCCGGATCAATCGCGCGCACCACGCGCGCCAGCACAGGGTCGCTGGTCGCGATGAACACCTGGGTCGAGGTGTCGTGAACCGAAGACGGAAACACGACGAGCGCGTTGCTCGTAAACATCGGCTTGCTCAGTGTGGCCAGCCCTATGCCCCCGGCGAGGCCCAGTACCGCAAAAGCGGCAACGACAATCTTGTGTCGTCGCAAAAGCTGCATGGACCTGCGCAGATCCAGCGGCTGGTCACTCATCCGGCCTCCGACTCGATCTCCGGTCCCCTGTCACTAGAGAATCGGGGGTGCCCAATGATACGGCCAGCTCGGTAAAGGCAGATTTTGCTGAGTTCCCGGTGTCGAGGAATTCCAGCCGGGTGACGAGCGGCTCGCCGGGAGCCGAACGGCCTCGGCCGAGGAGTGTGACAGCGGGGCTGCGCTGTCCAAGACCACTGGAGTACCAGCCGAGTATGGGGTCAGACTCACCCCGGTGCAGGCTCCACCGAAGCCGGCTCGGCAGTTCCAGCCGAGCCGCCTCTGGTGCGCGGGTGCCAGGCCAGCGCAGGAAGGCCCGGGCCTCATCGAGTTCCGCCTCAACCTCAGGACCGAAGTGGAGGGGCAGCCGGATGTCGTGGCAGCCGCCGTCGATCTCGTCGGTGATGTCGAGGACGCGCGCCGCCCTGTCCAGCCGGACCCGGCGCCGGTGGCGGGCCGGCGGGTCGAGCGCTAGGTAACCGTCGTGCTGCGCGGTCCATTCGGCGGCCTGCCCGTCGTCCAGGACTTCGATTTCCCGCGCGTTGGCGTGCCGCAGCCACAGGAAAGGGCCACCGTCGCGGGACTGATTCCGCCCGTCGAGTTCGACGGTGTTGTGCGCGATCGTCGATCGGAAGTACGAGCGCCACTGCGGCTCACCGTGGTAGCAGTAGGTGCCCGGATCGGCGAGGATCTCGACCCCGCCGTAGCGGACCTCTACGGACAGGGCGTCGGCATGGGCGTGCGCGGCGATGCTGAGGAAGCCATGCGGGCCCCCGTCGCAGCGGCACCAGATCTCGGGGACGTGCCGCTCGCTCGTGCGCAGTACGGTGATGCCCGCGTCGGCGAACCGGGACGGGCGCTGCGCGGGCCGGCCGGGGATCACCCGCGGGGCAGCCATCATCGCGCCGATGACCGTGCTGGCCGCGTCCGCCTGCGTGGGCGGCCACCAGCCGAGTCGGCCGAACAGCACCTCCCCGAGGGCCAGCAGCGACGGCCAGCGATTGGGTACCGGAGCGTCTAGCAGCAGCGCGCGGCCTTCGTCTCCGTCACCTTGCCGCGGCGGGCAGATGCGCTCGTCCAGGAGGGCCGCGCCGCTGTCCGCCATCGTGCAGAGCCGCTGCCAGGTCGGCCCGCTCAGCGGGCGGTCGCTGGTCTTGGCCTCCACCGCCGCGAGCAGTCCGAGTTCGGTGACGAAGCACTGATAGTCCGAGGCGAGCTCCCGGCCGATACCCGACGGGAAGGTGTTGCGGTCCAGCTCGCTCTCGAGCAGACGTGCGGCTTTCTGCCGCCAGCGCCTGCTCTCGGCGAACCATGGAAAGGCGCAGCTGGCCACGAGCTGCCCGACGGCTTCGGCGATGACGTGGTTGTTGGCCGACGAGCCCCGGCTCCTGAACGCCGCCAGGTACTGCTGGTGCCAGCGGATCTGCTGGACCGCGAGCTCGTTGCGCTCGAACAAGTCGGCCACGCCGGGCCAGCCCGCCAGTAGGCGCCGGATCCAGGTCAGGCTGATCAGGCGGATGCCGATCTCGATCCCGCTCGTCCAGTGCACGCCGGACAGGAACGGGTTCTCTCGCCACCACGAGCGCAGTTGCTCGTCCACCCGTGCGGCGTAGGCCTCATCGCCGGTGAGGAACCACGCCGTGGCCAGAACGGTCAGGTGCTGCAGCCGTGAGATTTCCCAGACCTGCTTGATGTTGCCGGTCTGCTCCTCCGAGCGGTGGTTGATCCCGAAGGCGTAGCGGTCTGAAGGAGCCCGGCGGCCGGTCACCGGGTCCGCGAACCAGTCGGGCAGCTTCAGGTCGGTCCTGGTGACGCCCAGCACTTCCCATTCACCCCGCAACAGCCGGTCTGCGGCCTCCACGACCGCCGCCGTAGCTTCTGCGGGCACCCGCGCGGCGGTATCGGCCGGCAAGACACTGGTGAAGCGGCGCTCGCCCGCGGGCGACGGCACGGCGGGCCGGCGAGCCGCCGCGGCGATCTGGTCGCGGCTCACCTGCCGTCGCGACCAGGCGATACGGAGTGCCTGGTCACGGGCACGCCACGTCACCTCGGCAGGTGACATCTGGCTGGCCCTCCGCACATACCAGCCGAGACGCGATGTCGTATCGAACGTTGTCACACCTTCTCCGGGTGGCCGCTGGCCAGGCTCCTCGTCACCGCGATCGTCGTCCCGGTGGTGGCCACCAGAGACTCGAACGCGATCGGCATGGGAGCACCGGTCCGGCTGGCCTCGATGAACCGCTCGAGTTCGAGTCGCTGGCCCTTGTCCTGGCCACCGCGGGATCGCACGCTCCCCCGGCGCCGCCCGGCCCACACCGTGGCCCGCTGGAAGTTGTCCAGCCGCGCGTTCCCACCGCCCCCCGCGGAGTCGAGCGTCTCCTTCGGATAGCGGGCATTGCCGCCGGTGGCGTAGCTGACGATGCCCACCGAGCCATTCCGGAACCGCACGGTGGCCTGCAGATCGCCCTGCTCTGGGCCGGGGACCGCGTACACCTCGTCGGGCAGGCTGCCCGCCCACCAACTCAGCGTGTCGATGAAGTGGCCGCCTTCGCCGGTGAAGCGCGACCCTTCCAGCTCCTCGTTGAGGTACCAGCTGTCGGCATCCAGCCGCCCCGCGTTGACCAGGTACCGGGTCAACGACCCGCCCGCCGACGGGCCGAACCGCGATTTCAGTTCCACAAGCAGCGGCGCGAAGCGCCGGTTGAACCCCACCATGAGGCGGTCGTTACCCGTCTTAGTGACAGCGTCGATGATCCGCTGAAGCTCATCGCCGGTCAGCGCGAGCGGCTTTTCGACGAACACGGCCTTCCCCGTCTCCAGGGCGCGGCACACCAGGTCGGCGTGGGTGCTATGCCGGGTGACGATGAAGATCGCATCCAGCGACGCGTCCTCGAGCACCGCCTCCGCCGTGGTCGAGGCGGTCGTGAAGCCAAACCGGCGCTGCGCGTTCACGGCCGACAGCGACCTGGTGGTCGCCACGTGGGCCAGCCGGGCCGACTCGAGCCTGGTGAGGTGAGGCAGCAGCATGGATGACGCGTAGTTGCCGGCCCCGATGAATCCGACCGCCAGTTGCTGCGTGCTCGCGACGCGCGGCGTGGCCGTGCGGCCGCCCGCTATCAGCTGGCTGACCGCGGCGGGCTCGCTGTCGGGCGCGGGCGCCGGGTACTTGAGCAGCACCCCGACGGCGTCCAGCGAGCCCGACGCTAGCTCGGCGTAGACGGAGCTGGCCTGCTCAACCGGGAACACTCCGGACACCAGCGACTCGACGTCGATTTCCTTGCGCGCGATGAGGTCGAGGAAGCACTCGAGGTTACGGCGCTCGGTCCAGCGCACGTAGCCCGCCGGGTAGTCGATGCCGTCAAGCTCGTAGCGGTCGTCGTAGCGCCCGGGCCCGTAGGAGCGGGAGAAGCGGACGTCGAGTTCCTTGTCGTAGTAGGCGTTCCAGGGCAGATCCAGGCGGGTCTTGCCGATGTCCACCACGCGGGCACGGTCTCGCGCCAGCCGGGCGGCGGCCTCGACCGGACCGTTGGAGGGGCCTCCCGCGGCCAGCAGCAGGTGATCGGCACCGAGCCCGCCCGTCATCTCGGCCAGCGCCTGCTCGACCGCGTCCAGGCCCTCGGCGCTGGGCGCGGCGCACAGCTGCGCGCCAGCCTGCTCGGCCTGCCGGCAGCGGCCGGTGACCACGTCGAGGCCCACGACGCGGACCCCGGCGGCGATCAAGAGACGGACCACGAGCTGGCCGACGAGCCCGAGACCGATCACGCAAGCCGTCTCACCCAGCTGGACCTCGGCGCGCCGCACCCCCTGCATGGCGATCGCCCCGACGGTGGAGAAAGCGGCGTGCTCCGGTGAGACGCCTCGGGGCACCGCGGCACACAGGTTCGCCGGAACCCAGTTGTACTCGGCGTGCAGGGCGTACTCATTGCCAGCGGCGGCGACGAGCTGGCCCACCCGGAACTCCTCGGCACCGCGTCCCACCTCGGTGACGACGCCGCAGAGCGAGTAGCCGAGCGGAGTGTAGGAGTCGAGCCGGCTTATGACCTTCTTATAGGTGGCTACCGCCCCCTGCTGGGCGACCGCGTCGAGAACCTTGCGCACCTGGTCCGGCCGTGCCCGCGCCTTGCCGACCATCGACATCTTGGCCTCGCTCACCTTCATCATCTCCGTACCGGTGGAGATGAGCGAGAACAGGGATTGAACGAGGACCCCGCCGGGACGGCACACCGGCGCGGGCACGTCGAGGACGGTGAGCTCCCCCGACTTGTAGTTCTGGGCTATCTGCTTCATTACGTCCTTGGGTCGGCTGCGCGGCTAGCTCGCGCGGCGGGCGTATTCGTCGTCACGAGGCCACGCCCATCGCCTGGGCGTGGCGGTACCACAGCTCCATCGTCAGCAGCTGCCATATCTGCCTGGAACGGTCTTCCCGGCCGGCCTGCTCGTCGTCGATGAGGCGCAGCACGGCGTCCCTGCGGATCATCCCGGACTGCACGATCTCGCCGCCGACAAGCACATCGTCGATGAGTTCTCGTAGATCATTGCGCACCCAGGCGCGTATAGGGGCGCTGAAGGAGGCCTTCGGCCGGTGCACGATCTCGTGCGGCAGCCAGCTCTCAGCCGCCTGCTTGAGCGCGACCTTCCCCTGCCGCCGCCGGATCTTCGCGCTGCCTTCGATGGAGAAGGCTGCGCGCGCGACCACCGGGTCGACGAAGGGGACCCGGACCTCAACGGAGGCCGCCATGCTGGCCCGGTCGGTGTAGCTGAGATTCAGTCCCGGCATGAACAAGCGGGTGTCGGCCAGGCACATCCGGTTGACTTCGTCCCGCAGCGAGTTGTCGTTGTAGATGTCCGCGTGCTGGTCGACAACCTGGTCGACGTAGCCCGCGATGTCCGGGCTGACCAGCGCGGCCAGCTCGTCCGGGTCGTACAGGGTGTAGCTGCGCCGGAATCGGGGCTCCTCAGGCAGGTCGGCGAACGTCAGGAAGCGCTTGGCCCACCGCGCATAACGCAGCCCGCGGCCCGCCGCGCTCACCGGGAACCGGTCGACGACGGCCCGCGCGCCCGCGCGCCCGACCGCTGGCAGCCGGTGGTACTTGCCGGCCAGGACGCAGGCCAGATGCTTGCGGTACCCGCCGAACAGCTCGTCGGCGCCCATCCCGGAAAGGATCACCTTCACGCCGCGCTCGCGGGCCGCCTCGCACATGAGCAGCGTGTTGATCGCGGCCGCGTCACCGATCGGCTCGTCGAGCACGTCGACCATCCGGGGGAGCAGGTCGACGATGTCGGGTGAGATCTCGATCTCATGCAGGTCGATGCCGAAGCGCGCGGCCACCTTCCGGGCGTAGACCGCATCGTCGGGCATCGCCTCGAGTCGCTGGTCCTCGGGACGGAACGTGATCGTGTAGGCGTCGACCCCGCCGGCGGCCTGGTGGGCGAGGACCGTGACGATGCTGGAATCCAGGCCTCCGCTGAGGAAGCTTGACACCGGGACGTCGGCCACCAGGTGTGCGGCAACCGACTCCTCGATCACCGGGCCGAGGTCGGCCGGGGGCCCGGCCTCGGCCTCGAGCGCCGCGTCCGCGATTCGCCAGTAGTGCAGCACCGAGATAGTGCCGTCAGGACGGACCCGCGCCCATGATCCGCCCGGCAGCTTCTGCACGCCGTTGATGGCGCAGCGCTGCTCGGGCACCCAGTAATAGAGCATCGACGCCACCAGGGCGCCGGGCTCGATCCGCAACTCCGAGCCCACCGCGGCGAGCATCGCCTTGAGCTCGGAGGCGAAGACTACCCCGGCGCCCCGGCGGAGGTAGTAGAGCGGCTTGATGCCGAACGGGTCGCGTGCCAGTGCGAGCTCGCCGGTGCCCTCGTCCAGCAGCGCGAACGCGAACATGCCGCGAAACCTGGGCAGCGCTTCGGGCCCCCACACCCGCCAGGCCTCGAGCACGACCTCGGTGTCCGAGTTCGTAGCGAAACGCACGCCGCGGGCCAGCAACTCAGCCCGCAGTTCCCTGTAGTTGTACAGCTCACCGTTATAGACCAGCGTCAGGCCGTGCTTGCTGAACGGCTGGTTGGCCGCGGAGCTGAGGTCGATGATCGACAGTCGCCTGTGGCCCAGCTGCACAGCCACGCGGTCGTCCTCGTGGCTCCAGGTCCCGGCAGCGTCAGGCCCGCGATGGGCGATCCGGTCGGTCATGATATCGACGAGCTTCTCGCCGTCGACCTGCTGGTAGCACCCCGCGATCCCGCACACCTCAGCCTCCGGTCTGTTCGAGCGGCTCGCTCTCACCGGCGACCTGATGCGGTTGGCCCTCGCGGACGACCTCGAACTGCTGGCCATACGGGATAGCCTGGCCCAGCGGGCCGTTACCGATGGCCCGGTGCGACTGGCCATTATGGACGACGTCGGGTGTCTGGCCGGTGGGGACGAGCTGGACAGGTGGGGTGTCGGGGCTGGTCGCCTGGCGCGTCTTGCCGTTACCGAAAACCCGGTGCGCCCGGCCGTTACCGAGCACCCGACGGTAGACTCCGAGGTAGGCGCGCTCCTGGTAGCCCCACGCCAGCTCCCGTTCGACCCGCTCGCGTCCTAGCATGCCCAGCTTCAGGCGCCGCGGCTCATCGTCCATGAGCTCCACGATCGCCTTGGCGTACTCGTGCACGTCGTTGGGCTGGACATAGACCCCGGCCTCACCCGACGAGATCCGTGTCTCGCGCAGGTCGAACGCGACCACGGGCAGCTCGAAAGCCATGTACTCCATGGTCTTGTTCATCGTGGACAGGTCGTTCAGCGGATTCAGCGGGTCGGGCGACAGGCCAGCGTCCGCGGTGGACAGGATGCGCGTGACCAGCTCGTCCGGCGCCCTCCCGGTGAACTCCACGTGGCCGGCTAGGCCCAGCTCGTCGCGCAGCGCGACTAGCTCGTCAAAGACGTCTCCGGAGCCGATCAGCGTGAAGGCGATGTCATCGCGGCCGAGCTCGTTCACGACTACGTCGGCGGCCCGTACGACGTTGTCCACGCCGTCTTGCGGCCCCATGACCCCGATGTATGCGACCAGGAAGCGGTGACCTCGGCGCAGCCCGGGATCTGCTGGGCCACGCCGCAGCTGCTCTGGGTCCGGGCCGGTGCGCACGACCGTGACGTCAGCGGCGTCCCGGCCGCCTCGCGTCATCGCGATCTCCCGATAGGAGTCGTTGGTCGAGATCACGTGGTCCGCTGTCTGGTGAGTCCGGCGCTCCAGGGCGCGCAGCACGCGGTAGGGCAGCTTCGGGCCGTGCGGGAAGCGAGATTCGTAAAGCTCAGGGCACAGGTCGTGGTGATCGAACACGAACCGGGTGCCGTCGAGGACGCGAAGAGCCCAGGCGAGCGGCCAGAAGATGTCCGGGGGGTTGCAGGCTTGCATCACGTCGAACCGCCCGGACCGCCGCGCCTTCCAGATCAGCCAGGCGGTGGCGAGGAAGGAGTAGACATACTCGGTGACGTAGCCGACCTTGCTGTCACCGGGCGCATAACCCCGGTACTTGTACAGCTCGATGCCGTCAACGACCTCATACGGGGGGTCGTTGTCGCCCTTGGGGCAGACCACGGCGACCTGGTGGCCCTCGGAGGCCAGCGCCTGGCATTCGAGCCACACCCTGCGGTCGAAGGGCACCCAGAGGTTCTGGATGATGATGACGACGCGGCTCATCGCCCGAGCCCTTCGTAGTCCCGGCGTCCCGCGCCGCGAGTGATCATCCCGGTGTGGGCAGACGACGGCGGATGCGTGGCCCGCATCGCAGTCACGACCGAGCCAACACCGTTCGCTGCAACGTTCATCGCGTCACCTGACCATGTCACCTGGTGTGGCCCCCCCACACCAGGACTCCCGCGTTCATAGGAACGGCAAGCCGATAGCTGTGATACGACGAAAGCCCCTAAAGTTGGGGACTCCGGTAAGGCTCGGGCAAGCGTGCAGCCGCCCCGGCGAAGCCGACGTGACCAGCGATCCCGGCGCGGGCGGCGCCGGCGGGGAAAGGATGACCAGTGGACGTCTGCCATGTCCCGCGCATCGCGGGGGCGCTCCTGTTCAAGCCGACGCCGTACCCGGACGAGCGCGGGTTCTTCTGCCGCACCTTCGACGCCGAGGTCATGCGGGCCGCGGGACTTGATCCGTGCGCGTTTGTCCAGCACAGCCTCTCCCGCTCGAAACGCGGTGTGATCCGCGGCCTGCACGTGCGGCGCGGGAAGGGGGAGGCCAAGCTCGTACGGTGCTCCAACGGCGCGGTCTTCGACGTGGTCGTGGACCTGCGGCCCGCCTCGCCAACCTTCCGCAACTGGGAAAGCTTCGATCTGCGCGACGACGAGCAGGTCTCACTGTACGTGCCCGCCGGCTGCGCGCACGGATTCCAGGCCGTCACCGAGATCGCGGACATCTCCTATCGCATCGACCGCGCGCACAACCCCGACGAGGACGTGTCGATCGCGTTCGACGACCCTGAGCTCGCTATCGGCTGGCCTCTGCCGGTGACCGTTATGTCGCAGCGGGACCGGCAGGCTCCGCTACTCGCCGTCGCGATCAAATCGATGGCCGCAGCCAGCGCGTCGGAAAGCAATTCTGACGTACCTTGAGGCAGTGAACCGGCTGAAGGATGCCACCAGCCCGTACCTGCTGCAGCACGCCGGCAACCCGGTGGACTGGTGGCCGTGGTCCGACGAGGCGTT